>Ga0316206_1001134_pt1 | contig 26132 bp, 25 predicted proteins | sample 6monthpyrite_MG_FD_204942 | JGI IMG/M metagenome (GOLD analysis project Ga0316206, IMG submission 204942) | Microbial mat bacterial communities from mineral coupon in-situ incubated in ocean water Damariscotta River, Maine, United States -... | ecosystem: Environmental > Aquatic > Marine >... | reverse complement strand
AGCACAACTCCAGTTGTAGTTTGTGCATGTAAAAATTCTTCAAGCGGCGTAGAGACCCTCTCAAAAGCTCTTTGCCATGGGGCATATAATTTCATCTGATTACTCCATTAAAATTCAATAATTATTCTTCCACAATAATACAGTCTCTGCCATATAGTTTGGCTTTATACAAAGCAGAATCAGCTGATTTTACGAGCTGTTCTGGGCTGTTATTGGGAGATGGAATTGCACCACTTATCCCAAAACTCAAAGTTATAGGTCTTATTTTCTCCCCTTGTGACTCAAAAGTTTCGGAATTTTTAAGACTACTTTGTATGGCTGTACACAATTTCATAGCACCGTCAATTTTTGCATCATACATGACAATAATAAATTCTTCCCCTCCGTATCTTGCCACAAAATCGCCACTTCTTTTGATTGAAGATTGCATAATAAAAGCAACATTTTTTAAAACAATATCACCTATAGTGTGTCCATAAGTGTCATTTACCTGCTTGAAATAATCAATATCGCACATAACTATAGATATATCAATATTATTACGTTGACCAATATCCCATATTTTTTTAAGATGTTGTTCGAAATACCTTCTATTATAAATTTGTGTTAAGGGGTCTGTAATTGACAACTCTTGTAATCTTTTGTTTGCAATTTCAAGTTCGTTTGTCCTCTTTTTTACTTTATTTTCCAAAGAATGATTGATTTCATCTAATTCTTTGGAATAAGATGAAATTCTACGAACCATCGACATAATTGCACTGTGTATAACACCAATCTCATCTTTTCTAGTACATGTTTTTAATTTTAAATTATTTAATTTTGGGTCATAGTTCAGGACATCATTACTTAAGTTTACCATATCTCTAAATTCTCTTTTAATGATAAAAATGAAAATAAATAATAAAATAAACGTAATAAAAAATATTAAAAAAGTTGTCTTTAGATTTTTCTTGTGAATTTCTTGTAACTCTTTATCTGAAAAATACAGGTAAATAAACCCTAAATTTTCATTCAAGATTGAATCGACTATTTTTTTACTACAAAATTTAATATCACCCTCTCCTCTTTCTAGTTTTAGAGTTGATTTTTTTACATAAGTATAAATAGTTTTTTGATTTGAATCTTTTAACTCTAAAAATTCTAAGTCATCATTTTGTTTTACAATTTGGTTTAGATATTCTTGATTTGCATTATTTAGTCCTAAAGAGATGTTGAGGGCAACAATCGGTGAGATTGTATCTATTAGTAAATTATTTTTAGATTTTTTAGATTGAATAAATTGATTGACAATACTGTCTGACAAAAGATATCTCTCTGCAGAGACAATAAAGAGTGTAAAAAGTATAATACCTATAATAATTTTAAGTTCTATACTGACATTGCGCATTAATTATCTTTTCCGGTATAAATTTTCGAAATTCTTAATAGTAAATTATCTAATTCTATCTTATTATTGATTATAGCCCCCATATTTATGTATGGTAAAACTTTTCTACCAATAAACAGAGATATCTCAACGCCATTTTCTAGCAATGCTGCATCATATGACATAGTCAAAGTACTTTGTTTATTTGAAAATACTACTGCATTGTTTATATTTTTTTCGTTTGAATTAAACATAAAAACAAGCTGCGCATTTTCACATTTCGTGATATTTGAATACGTGGTGGTGAGTAAATTTATTTTATGTTTCTTGATACCCTTGGGATAATTGCTCTTTACTTTATCTACCAAGGATAGCGCAACAAGCGCATCTATATCATCATATAAAATGCAAATTTCGACATTGTCTTTTATTTTCTCTTTTATACTGCTCATGATAATAAAGCGAGGTAGTATTTTTGAATAAATATTTAAAATATCATCGTCATATGATAAAGCATGTAGTGCACTTACATTTAGCATAAGTACAATGCTTAAAAATAAACGAATAAAGTTTTGCTTAAATTTCACCATGTTGTTCTTCCGTATATGGAAGTGTAATTATAAATATTGCACCACCATTTTGATTGCTAACTTTGATTTTACCATGCATCGAGTCTTCAATAATTCTTTTTGACATATATAAACCTATGCCAGTTCCATTAGAGTCTGCTTTAGTTGTAATATATGGCTCAAAAAGATTATCTTTTACAGAACCTTCAATACCACCCGCATAATCTTGAATTGATATATCAATACCATTGTCAGTAGATGCAATCAATATATCAATCTCCTTTCTTGAGGCTTTGTTTTGAAGTATTGCATCTTTTGCATTACTTAAAATATTTAAAATTACCTGTCTAAACTCATTATTGTAACTTAATATACTTAAATTATTAGCTGTTGTTTTTTGATTAATATTAATATTAATATTATTGTCTTTATATTCACTTCCAAATAGTGTTACAATTCCAGTTATTGAATCTTTTACAGAAAACTCTGTCATTTTTTTATCTGGCATAAAAAAGTCGCTAAAATCTTTTAAAGTGTGTGTCATAAACTCTAATTGATTATCTATCGCTTTTGTATTTTTATCAATCATCGCCTGCGTAACAACCGTTAATTGACTCTTCACTTTAAGGTTAAGATTAATTGCCGAAATTACACTGAGAGGTTGCTTCCATTGATGAGAAACTGAAGCTAACATCTCACCTAAAGAAGCCATTTTGGACTGTTGTGCCAAAAGCAAATTTGTTTTTTCTCTTTCTTGAATCGCTTTTTTGACTTTTTCTTCTAAGTTTTCTTTATATTCATTTAGCTGATTATTGGTATCAATGAGCGATTGTGTTCTTTCTTGAACTTTTAGTTCAAGAGAATTATTGAGTTCATCCAGAAGATCCGTATATGTAGCTATCTTTTTAACCATGCTGATTATTGAATTGTGAATTATCCCAACTTCATCATTTCTTTTAGTTTCTAGCAAAGGAAAATTATTTTTTTTAGGATCATATTTTAAAATATTACTGGACAAGTCCTTTAAAAATGAAAACTCTTTTTTTATTATGAAAACAAAAAACAGCAAAACCACCAATACAATCAAAAAGATTTCTATACTTGTTTTTGTATTATGTTTGAGCAGTTTTTTATATCTTGTATCTGAAATATACAGCTCAACTGTAGCTACACTCTCATTCATGGTATTATCTCTAATATCTTGGGTAAAATAATTTTCATCATTTTTTTTAACTCTATTTTCTTTGTCCACAGCTTGATGCTCGTAGATGGTAACTCCATCCTTATTTAAAATTTTTAGCATCAAAATATCTGAGTTTTGTTGTATAATTTCGTCTAAATACTCTTTATTTGCGTCAAGAAGACCAAGGGAAATATTGAGGGATATAATAGGGGATATTGTATTTATAAGCAGAGTGTTTCTAGATTTTTCTGTTTCTAAAAATTGTTTAGTAATGTTAGTCGTCACTTCATATCTCTCGAATAGAAAAATAAAAAAAGCTAACAATACAACTGAAATCACTACTTTTGTTTCAAGACCAAACTTTTTCATCAACAATATTTTAAACCTCATCTAATCATTATTATACTATGCTATCACTATTTTAGTGCTTCAATAGTCTATTACTTATTGACTTAATTTAACATTTTAGGATAAAAATTCAATGAAAAAAATTATATTATCTGCTTTTATATTTTTGTTAATATCTGATACAGTTAAAGCCGACAAGGTTGATAAGGATTGTGATTTTGAATTACTTTTAAAGAATGTGAGCAAAATTGCGACAAAAAAATCTTTAAATGTAGATTATCTGCCATCTGTTGTAACAATCATAGATGCCGACACATATATAGATGCGGGAGTTCAAAATATAGGTGAAGCGCTTGGCATGTTACCGGGTATCCAAGTCCAGCTCAGTCCTATGGGTTATACTATGACAACTGTCAGAGGTTTGAAAAATCCAAATGCATATCTTTCAGATAAGATAAAAATTCTCATAGACGGTGTCGCTATAAATAATGAGGTCTCTGGAACAAGTAGTTTTTACATGGACTTTCCGATGCAACTTGTAGATAAAATAGAAGTTCTTCGTGGACCGGGCTCGACTGTTTACGGTGCTGGAGCATTTTATGGGACTGTGAATGTTATAACTAAACTTGGTAACTCAAAAAAAGAGAATCAGCTTTTTTTGGGTGGGGGCAGCTATAAATATCTTACAGCAGGGGCAAATGTATATACAAATGCCGATGGCTGGCATATCTTTACTGATGCTTATTATCAGAAAAATGACAAAAAACTGGATGTACCTAGTAACTTACAAAGAACAAACGAAGCTATGCAAGACTTATCCCTTGGTTTTAAAGCTGTAAATGGTGGATTTGAATTTTTAACACGCTTAAAACAAAATACATACGGAAACTTTTATAGTTTTGAGGGTGAACTCGATCCCATGCCAGACCGACCAAAAGAGCATAAAAATTCATACTTTTTTGCGCAAGCCTCCTACAAAACAGATTTTAATGATTACATGCTTGAAACAAAGGCCAACTTCTCACATAGGGAGTCAGATATCGGAGCTAATATTGATAATGTTTTAGGGATAGCTAACAGATTTAAAACTGTAGGCATAAATATGCAAGAGGGATTTACAACGCATGAAGCAACACAAGAGCAAAATTTTGAAGTAGACAGTATTTTAACCTTTCCTAAAATCAATTCACATGATATTTTAATCGGACTTGGAGCCCGTCATGCAGTTGTGACAAAAGATAATTATTATAATAGTGTAGAAAATGCAATCGTGCAAAATGAGAGTGCAATTTTGAGTAATGCTAATTATAATGATTTTAGATATAGAGAAGAAAAAGAACCTGCATTTTGGACGCATCAAACTACAAAGCTCTTAAAGAATAATCTAAGTCGTACAGTTGCTTATGGATACCTGCAAGATTTAATCTCTGTCAGTAAAAATGTCGACTTCATCCTTGGACTGCGCCTTGACAATTACTCAGACTTTGGAGCAGAAGTAAGTAAAAGAGCAGCCCTTGTGTACCGGGCTAATGACAAAACTGTATTAAAACTTTTGTATGGTTCAGCTTTTAGAGCTCCTACCTTTATAGAGGCGTATGCGAACGGGCATATAAACTTACGGGCCGGTGATGAAAATATGGAACCCGAAGAGACGAATACTTATGAAGCTGTCATGATTTACTCACCGAACTTTAACAATAAACTTTCATTAAACTTTTTCTATTCAAAATTAAGCAATGTCATTGATTTAGAAGAATTCCCGAAGACAAAGCCCGGATATAAGAACTATAAAGATAGGGATAGTCAAGGTGCAGAATTTGAATACTCTTTTCATACTAAACTCAAGCACACTCTTTACTTCAATGCAACTTATCTTGAAACTGAATATCAAATTCCGCCAGAGCCGGGTGAAATACCAAATACTCAATCCATGCCAGATATCTCAAAGCTCATGTTAAAGGCTATGTATATATATCACCCGACAAGCAAACTTTTATTTGCTACAATCTGGCACTATTATTCAGAGACTACAGCAACAGAGTTAACATGGGTTGATTCAGATTCTACAGCAAAAGCTGTGCATATTTTTGATGAAACTGTTACCTACAGACTCTCAAGCTTAAGCACTCTTCGTGTCACTGTTAAAAATTTATTTAATACAGACATTCGTCAGCCGAGCTACTATTACAACATGGATGGCGGAATAAAAAGAGAAGGCAGAAATTATTTCTTAAATTATGAATATAAATTTTAAAATACCTTAAAATAATAATGCTTAAAATATTACAAATTGAAAAATAAATAATACGAGTATAATATTGCCATGAATTTAAAAGAACTAAAAAATAAAACCATATTAATGTTTGGAAAAAGCCGTGAATTCTCGCAAGAAGAATTTATGTATCAAATGACATTACACAGCATAAATGTAGTTAGAGAATATAGTGATGATGTTGCTTTGATAGTTGATGGCAGACTGATGAATCCCTATGAAGTAAACGAGAGTGCAAAACTTTATGAGCAAAAAAAAGCCAAACTTGTAGACATAAATGTTTTAGACAAGGCATTATCAAGTTTTATCGACGAAGATACACTTTTAATGAGCTTGAAGCTCAGTCATGATAAAAAAAGATTAAAAGGCTATCTTCAAAATAGTATGGTGAGTGATGGACTTTTTTTAAAGCTTATAAAACTTTATTCATGGGGTGGAGAAGATTTTTTTGAAAACGATGAGAATCGTGATATAAGTGCTTCTTTTATAAGTAGGTTTTATAAAAATATTGAGAGAAACCACAATGTGCAATATTCAAGCAGGGGATTTTCACACCTCATCTTACAAACTACAAATGAAAATCTACTTGAAGCTATCTCTTTACTTGAACCATCGCAAAAAAGCTTTCAAACCGATACAGAAGATAGCAACTATAAAATCATAACAGCAATAGCAACTCACTTATCAACGCCCAAGAGAGTACTTGCTATGCTTATTAAACACTCAAATTCATACATAAGAATGCTTATAGCTATGAGAGAAGATTGTGATGAGTCTATGCAGGTTCAACTGTTTGAGACAAAGGATGAAGAAGTACGAAGAGCACTCTCACACAATGTAAAGTTGAGTGTAGATTTAGCCATCAAGCTTATACAAAATAAAGAATATGAAAGTAATATTGCAAAATATATTGAGCTTGACAATAAAATATTTACTATGCTTTATGACAATTTAGCGATAGACTTAGCAACAAATAATAGTATGAATTATGATATGCAAAAAAAAATCATTGAGACAGATGATATAAATATAATGATAGTATTAGCTACCAATAAGTATCTACATAAAGATATATTTGATGAGCTTATTGCTAAAAAGGATGAAAATATAGATTTGGAAATATATAAAAATCCATGCGTGCCAAAGATGACTCTTATCAACGCTTTTGAACATGGAAAATATCTTGAATCTTTAGCAGAAAATGAAAATACACCAGAAAATATTTTACAAGAACTCTCCAAAAACGGGGATAAAGATATACTTTTCGGTCTTGCGAAAAATCCCAACACTCCTATTGATGTTTTATACCAGCTACAGCTAGATAGCAGGTTTGAACGTTCTGTCAAAGAAAACCCTGCGTTTGGTAAACATATTCAAACTGAAAATATTGGCTGGCAAGAATAGATGAAAGCATCAAGCCTGATAAGTATAATATCTTCTTTAATAGAGCAAAAAGTACCAACTTTTCTTTGGGGTGCGCCGGGAATTGGAAAATCATCAATTGTTAAACAAATAGCAAAAGAAAAATCCATAGGTTTTATAGATTTAAGACTGGCTCTCATGGATCCGACGGACTTAAAAGGGATCCCTTTTTACGATAAAGAATCCCATACGGCACTTTGGGCACCACCTGCATTTTTGCCAAAAAATGGGAAAGGAATTTTATTTTTGGATGAGCTCAACTCAGCTCCTCCATCAGTTCAAGCTTCTGCATACCAGCTCATTTTAGATAGAAAAGTGGGGGAGTATGAACTTCCCTCCGGCTGGGCAATTATCGCCGCTGGAAACCGTGAGGGTGATAGAGGTGTAACCTATCGTATGCCCTCCCCTTTAGCAAACAGGTTTGTCCATTTTGAGATGGAAGTAGACGTAGATGATTGGAGATACTGGGCTTATCAGAATAGTGTTGATGAGAGGATAATATCTTACATCTCTTTTAAAAATGAACACTTGTTTACATTTGATCCAAAAAGTGATATTAAAAGCTTTGCAACACCTAGAAGCTGGGAATATGTTGATAGTATTTTAAAGAGTGATATTAAAGAAGAACTACTTTTAGATTGTTTATCCGGAGCTATTGGAAGAGAGGTTGCGGTTGGCTTTTTGAGCTTTGCCAAGGTTATGAATAAGCTTCCTGACATTAAAAATATTTTGGCATGTGGAAGTGATGCTTATAGTGATGAAGTAGATGTGCTTTATGCACTAAGTACAGGTTTAGTCAGTGCTCTTCTAAAAGATAATACAAAAGAAAACTTAGATAATTTGTTACATTACTCACTAGAGTTAAAGAGTGAGTTTGCTGTCATGGTTGTTCAAGACCTACAAAGAAATGGTATCAACATGGAACATTCTGAAGCTTTTAAAAAATGGGTTAGAAAATTTGCTTATCTTTTAGCGTAATTGAAAATCAGTCAATATATTATGCACTTTGTAATATATGTATAGTCTTGATATAAAGGAAAAGACATGGCTTATATAGACATAATACATAACTTATCAATCTTAACTACTCTAGTCTTGCTTTTTGCATTTGTAACTGAGAAATGGTATTCATATTATCAGTACCGTTCTATCTTTTTTGGGATTATTTTTGGATTTATAACGATTGTAGGTATGATGGAACCTTTTCATTATTCAGATGGTATTATTTTTGATGGACGAACAATATTGCTTGGACTCTCAGGTTTGTTTGGCGGTCCGATTGCCGTAATTATTTCCTCTGCTATGGCTCTTGCATACCGGGTAGATCTTGGCGGAGCTGGACAAACTGTCGGTATACTGGTAATTTTTGCTTCATCTTCCATAGGGTTAGTATTTCACTATCTATTTATACTGAAAAACAAAACGCAAAATGGCTCTATCTTTTTTGTAGGTTTTATCATACATGTAGTGTCCTTGCTCTTGATGTTTTTTATGCCCCAAGAGCAGAGAATGGATATTGTTACTGCTATGAGTATTCCCTATTTATTTTTATTTCCTATCATATTCTTTATTTTAGCAAAAGTCTTTTTAACTATAGAGGCATCTATTAAAAACAGAGTATTGCATGCGCAGAGTGAGGAGCAGTATCAGTTTGCCATCGAAGGAAGTGCAAGTGGCATTTGGGATTGGAACCTTGCGACTCAAACAGTCTACTACTCCCCCCACTGGAAGCAGATGCTTGGTTATCGTGATGATGAACTTGAAAACACTTATAAAGAATGGGAGTCACGTATTTATCCCGACGATAAGCAACGTTCTTTAGATGAGATATCCAAACATATGAGAGGTGAGAGCGTATCTTACGAAAATATCCATCGACTAAAACATAAAGATGGTCATTGGATATGGGTTGTATCACGAGGCAAAATTGTCAGTTATGATGATGCAGGGAAGCCTATAAGAATGGTGGGTACACATACGGATATTACCAAGCGCAAAGATATTGAAGAAGCACTTAAAGTTTCTAATGATAAGTTTGAAAAAGCCTTTAATAGAACTCCAAACATCATTATTATTACAAACATGAAAACTGGAAAAATTTATGAAGTCAATCAAAGATTTGTAGATATTTTAGGATACCCAAAAGAGGAAGTTCTCGGTAAAACAACTTTTGATATTAACTTATGGACAAATTTTGACAATAGAGAAGAATATCTAAAGTCACTGAATGACATAGACTCGGTTTATGGTACGGTTTACTCATTTAATTGTAAAGATGGCAGTGTGATTATGGCTCAGATTTATGCTAGTGTTATAGAGATAAAGAATGAAAAATATATTCTCGCTGTTGCGGATGATATTACGCAAAGACAAAAAAATTTGGAACTATTAAAACAGAAAAAAAGAGAGCTGGAGACAGTTATCCAAGAAGCTCCAAATCCGATAATGTTACACAATGAAGATGGCAAGGTTTTAATGATTAATAAAGTCTGGAAGAGCCTTAGCGGATACAACTATGAAGAGATAGATACCATTGAAAAATGGACGAAAAATGCTTATGTCAAGAATATGTCGACAGTCAAATCTGGCATTAACAAACTCTATAAATTGAAGCATAGAGTTGATGAAGGAGAATATGAAATCACTACCAAAAAAGGCAAAATAATCATTTGGAAGTTCAGCTCTGCACCACTTGGGATTATAGATAATAAGCGTACTGTCATCTCTTCAGCTATGGACATTACCGAATTACAAGAGAATCAAAAAATGCTTATGAGTCAGTCACGCAACGCTGCACTGGGTGAAATGATTGCAATGATTGCACATCAATGGAGACAACCACTCGCCGTTATTGCCATGGAAATAAACAATCTCCAGCTTGGTATAGCACTGGAAGAGGAGATAGCACCACACAAACTTAATACTATAGGGAATAATATTTCATTGCAGGTTCAACATTTATCTAAAACAATTGATGATTTTAGAAACTTTTTGAAGCCAACTAAAGAAAAGGTCTTAAGCTCAGCCTGTAAAGTTATGAAAAGTGCTATTGAGATACTTGAAAAAAGCCTTGAAAACTATAACATTACTTTAGAAATCACTACAGATTGTAAAAGTGAAATACTCATCCTTCCAAATGAACTATTGCAAGTTTTTTTAAATCTTATCAATAACAGCAGGGATGTGCTTCAAGATTCCAAGCTCAGTGATGCCCACATTACAATCACAATCAATGAAGATGAAAAATTTATAACAACAACCATCTGTGATAACGGTGGAGGAATACAGGAGGAAATATTGGAAAACCTAGGGAAACCTTATACCTCATCTAAGGGATTAAATGGTACTGGCTTAGGTATTTATATGTCTAAAATTATCATAGAAAAACACTTTAAAGGAACACTAAGTTGGCAAAACAGGGATAAAGGTGCATGTTTTATTGTCATTCTTCCCTTGAATGCTACGTAGTGAATCAAAAAAATTATATGCCAATCAATAAAAAAATCTCTCAGGCCAAAGCTAAGCTTTTAGTTGATTACCCGTACTTTGGAACAATCGCTTCTAAACTCGAACTCATCCAGAATGATGATATCCAAGCTTTTAAAAGTGATGGAAAAGTAGTAGAGTACAATAGTGATTTTTTTGAGGCTCTTGAACTTAGCGAGATAGAATTTGTCCTCGCAAATGGTGCTATGCATGCTTCACTATCTCATGAACAAAGAAAAAATGGTAGAAGCGGTTGGCTCTGGCAGATGGCAACAGACTACGCAGTCAATGATATGCTGGTTGAAAATGGAATGCATAGACCAGATGAAGCAACTTACTCAAAAAGATTTTCAGGGCTTTATGCCGAAGAGATTTATGCAGAGTTAAAAGACGACATACTCCGTGATGAGCTTGAATACGAAACTGATGAGGTAAACGATGTTCAAACTGATAATAAAGATGATAGTTCTCCTCAAGACAAAACAACAGACATGCAACAAGACAGTTCTTTAGAAGAACAACTCTTTGAAGAGTTTACAAAATCAGTCCTTGAAACACAAGAGAAAAGAGGTGAACTACCCCTTAGTATGGAGCGATTTTTTCATATTGAAAAGTCTTCAAAAATTGACTGGAGAAATGAGTTAAAAATTGCTATTGATAAATTTCATAAAGATGATTACACTCTTATTCCTCCAAATAAAAAATTTCTGCATTTAGGTATTTACCTTCCCTCTACACTTAGCAATAAATTTCAAATTGTTATCGCAGTAGATAGCTCAGGTTCTATAGATGAACAGCTTCTCGATGAGTTTTTGAGTGAAATTGATTTTTTAATGTCAAGTGTGCAAAATTTTCAGATTGACTTGCTTGTGTGTGATGATAAAATTCATTCTCATACTATTTTCTATAGTGGAGACACCTTGGAAGTAGAGTTAAAAGGGGGTGGGGGAACTGATTTCAGACCTGTTTTTGAATTTATAGAAAATGAGTTAAGTGACACAAAACTACTTTTATATTTTACAGATTTAGAAGGTAAATTTCCATATGCACAGCCGTACTATGACGTGAAATGGGTATCTCCAAAAGAGGAAAACATTCCTTTTGGAGATATTATAATTTTAAAAGACTAGTTTGAGAGTACTTGATTTCTTCCAGTTTGTTTAGCATTGTATAAAAGCATATCAGTTTCGTTTACATCATCCATAAGCGTATCTTCATGGTGTATAGATACACCTATAGAGATGGTAAATTTAATCTCTTCCTCTTTATCGAAGAATGTAATTTGATTTTGCACACTCTCTCTTAGCTTCTCCAAAGTCAATAGTGCATCTGCAGATGATATATTTTTTAAAACTATACAAAACACTTCTCCTCCAAACCTCGCAACAATATCATTTTGGTTTTTACTTGATCTTAAAATTTCTGAAAAGTTTACTATTACTTTATCTCCAATGTCATGTCCGTAAGTATCGTTTATTTTTTTAAAATTATCAATACCTATCATAGCAATTGCAAAGCTTTCGTGATTTTCAATTGCAATGTTGAAATACTCTTGCATATTGTTAAAAAAATATCTACGGTTATAAAGACCTGTTAAAAAGTCTCTATCTGCATGATTGGTTATAAGATAAATATTTTCTAATGCCTCTATAGAGTTATGTATACGGCACGAAAATTCCTCTTTTGAAAATGGTTTTTTTATATAATCATTTGCTCCATGTTTTAAAAATAAAGCTGTTGCATCATCATCTGCACTTCCGGAGAGTGCAATTATTGCCAGGTCATTTTTATTATATGTTTTTCGTATCTCGCGAGTAAGTTCAAGACCATTCATTACCGGCATATTATAATCAGTAAGCACAAGAGATATGTCAGGATGTGTCTTTAACATACCAAGGGCTTCTTCTCCATGAGCGACACTTATCACCTTAAAGAAAAGATTTTGTAACATGCCCTGCATCTGCTTGCGAAAAACCATAGAATCATCGACTAGCAAAATTTTGTGTTTTTGATTTTTATGCAATCTTTTTAATGTATGCACTATATAATTAATATCGTCAACTCCGCTTTTAGTGACATAATCTATAATATTTTTCTTTAACATCTGCTCTCTAAATTCTTTGTCTATATTTGCACTTAAAACAATTACATGATTGTTTTTTTCTAAAAGATAATCCACAACCTCACCATTAGGAGCATCTGGCAAATTTAAATCACATAGCACAAGAAAATAGTCATATTTATGTAAAAAAAGCTTGGTCTCTGACAAAGTATATGCCACATCAACATAAAAACCAAGCTCAAAATTTATTTTTTTCGCAATAAGTTTAGCTAGTGTTTTGTTATCTTCTACTACTAAAATTCTATCCATTACTTTGGCTCCAACGATTTTATATTACTTGGGAGTAATTTTACTATTTTTATAGATATTTTTACTTTAAATAAAGTAAATTAAAAAGATAAACTCTTTACTCGATTTGTATATCTGACTTTATATTCTAAAAAGTAGACATTGTTTTATGTTTAATGGAAAGCCTATATGATGCTTTAGAGTTTTAAGAGGTGTTGATAATTTTAAGTGGTGCTCGATACTGGATTTGAACCAGTGACCACCTCCATGTCATGGAGGCACTCTACCGCTGAGTTAATCGAGCTTATATTTTACTTTTGTTTAAAGCATATTTTTTTAAGTAGCGTTTTTCCACTTAGTTATGCGAGATTTAAATTCTTGAAATTTTACATAACAAAGGCTTAAAAGCTTCTTCTTTTTGTAAATAAAAACTCGATAGTTTAAAATTACTCAAAATATTAAAACAATAAATATATTTACGTTTAATTTAGGTTTATTGATAGTATAATTTTGCCATATTTAGTAAAGCAGCGGAAGGCAAGTTATGAGTTTAATTGAACTAGAAGAGTTAGGATTAAAAAATATTGGTAAAATTCATCATAATATTAGTTATGACGAATTAATTGAGCATGAAATTCAAAGGGGTGAGTGTCTACTTACTAGCAGTGGCGCTACCGCTGTTGATACGGGTATATTTACAGGAAGAAGTCCTAAAGATAAGTATATTGTTGATCGTGATCCATCAAATAAATATATCGCTTGGGGTAATGTTAATCAGAAGGTGAATGAAGATATATTTAATGAACTTTTAGAACTCTCAAGAAAAGAACTCTCAGGTAAAGATCTTTATGTTACGGATGTGTTTACGGGTGCTAGTGCCGCTTCAAAAAAATCGGTTCGTTTCATTTCTGAAATAGCATGGCAGTCACATTTTGTAAAAAATATGTTTATTCGTCCCACTTCAGCAGACTTAGAAGTATTTAAAGCAGACTTTACAGTTTTAAACGCATGTAAAGCAGTCAATAAGAAATGGAAAGAACATGGCTTAAATTCCGAGGTTTTTGTCCTTTTTGATATTGAAAACAACTTAGCCATTATTGGTGGGACTTGGTACGGCGGCGAAATGAAAAAAGGAATTTTTTCTATGATGAACTACTGGCTGCCACTAGAGGGTAAACTTGCAATGCATTGTTCTGCAAACGTTGGCAAAAAAGGTGATACCGCTCTTTTCTTTGGTCTAAGCGGAACAGGTAAAACAACACTCTCAACTGATCCTCATCGTGCTTTAATCGGTGATGATGAGCATGGCTGGGATGATCATGGAATATTTAATTTTGAGGGTGGATGTTACGCAAAAGTCATCAACCTTGATGCTAATAGTGAACCAGAAATTTATGGAGCCATCAAAAAAGGTGCATTACTTGAAAATGTTGTAATTGGTAATGATGGTGTAGTCGATTATGAAAATAGTTCTAAGACTGAAAATACTCGTGTTTCTTACCCAATTAATCATATCGAAAATCACACACCCGACCTCATGGCTGGACATCCAAACAACATAATCTTTTTATCTGCTGATGCTTTTGGTGTACTGCCTCCTGTTTCTAAACTTACGAAAGAACAGGCAATGTACTACTTCCTCAGTGGATATACTGCCAAAGTAGCTGGAACAGAACGCGGCATTACTGAACCGGTTGCTACTTTTAGTGCATGTTTTGGTGAGGCATTTTTGCCATTGCATCCTACTGTTTATGCAAAACTTTTAGGCGAAAAAATAGATCAGCATGATGTACATGTTTATCTAGTTAACACCGGCTGGACAGGTGGTGCTTATGGCGTTGGTAAACGTATGAGTATTAAAGACACAAGAGCATGTATCCATTCTGTGCTTGATGGCACAATCCATAATAGTGAATTTAGAACCACTAAAGTATTTGGGTTTAGTGTTCCAAACAGTATTGATGGTGTAGATTCTAAAGTACTTTTTCCAAGAGAAGCATGGGAAGATGAAATGGAATATGAAAAAGCTAGAGATAAGCTGGCTCAGATGTTTATAGATAACTTTAAAAAATACCAGACTGCAGATAATGAATTTGATTACTCCACTGCCGGTCCTAAACTAGAATCTTAACCTAAACTTCTAGTTATATAATATCCATCCCCCTGAGGATGGATATTTCATAAATTATTTAACTCTTTTTTTGGTAGCTTGCGTTAAGTAAAGCCATAATGTTCCGCCTAAGACAACAATGACAAGTGGAGCAATCCAAGGTTTATTACCAATTGTCTCGGCGACTTTAACTAAAGCATTTCCTGAATAATAACTTCCAAGTCCAAAAGATAAAGCCCAAACTCCAGAGCTAATCACATTTAAAATAACAAACCTTTTAAAATCATATTTTGTTAGACCAATTGCAATGGGGATAAGCGTTTTTATCCCATAAACAAATTTTTGAATTAAGACTATCCAAGAACCATATTTTTTCATCATGATGTGTGAAAGCGCCAGTTTTCTCCTGTGTTTTCGTATACCGTCCATCATAACAGATTTTTGATATCTTGCCATATAAAAAAGCATAACATCGCCTAAAGCATTTGCAAAAAATGCAATAGCAATAGAGTAAGTTAAATCCATTTTACCCATAAATGACAAAACGCCAGCGCCAACAAGCGCCACAAAGCCACCGCCAAGTGAATATAAAAAAAGTCCTATATATCCATAAGTTGCTAAATTACTAAACGTATCTTCCATTATAAGTCCTAAAGTTGTTTTATTTTCATAATCTCATCACGAAGCCTCGCGGCTTCTTCAAAGTTTAATTCTTTTGCCGCTTGTTTCATTTTTAGCATAAGTTCTTTTGTTATTGCTTTACGTTCTGATGCCGGCATTTTATCCATTTTTTTATGTTTTTGGTAAATGTCACCGTAATCTTCGAGCTTTAGATTTTCATCAAGTGAACGTTTGGTTGTTGTTGGAGTTATATTGTGCTTTTTGTTGTGTACCTCTTGAATCTCTCTTCTGGCAGTCGTTTTGTCTATAGCCCTTTGCATTGAACCTGTTATTTTGTTTGCATATAAAATCACTCTGCCATTAGAATTTCGTGCCCCTCGACCTATAGTCTGAACCAGCGCAGTTTCACTTCTTAAAAACCCCTCTTTATCAGCATCCAAAATAGCTACTAAACTAACTTCCGGTAAGTCTAATCCTTCACGTAATAAATTGATTCCTATCAAAACATCGAATTCGCCAAGGCGAAGTGCACGAATAATCTGATTTCTCTCAATAGTATCGATGTCGGAGTGCATGTACTGAACTTTTATCCCCAAATCAGCAAGATATTTTGTTAGAGCTTCCGCCATTTTTTTTGTGAGAACAGTGAGGAGAACTCTTTCATCTTTAATAGTAATTTTCTTAATCTCATCATGTATATCTTCTACTTGATTATCTGAACTTTTTATTTCTATGATTGGGTCAAGCAGTCCGGTGGGACGTATAATCTGTTTTGCCGTGACACTTGACATCTCCAGCTCATACTCAGATGGTGTCGCTGATACAAACAGATAGTGAGGTGCTTTATTTATGTACTCATCGGCTTTAAGCGGTCTGTTATCAAGGGCGCTTGGAAGTCTAAATCCATACTCTACAAGGACCTCTTTTCTGGCCCTGTCTCCGGCATACATGCCACGATATTGAGGAAGTGATACATGTGATTCATCTACTATGACAAGATAGTCTTTATGATGCAGTTCAAAATAATCAAGTAGTGTGTAAGGAGCTTCTCCAGGTTGTTTGTTTGTCAAAAGTCTTGAGTAGTTTTCCACCCCTTTACACATGCCTGTAGTTTGAAGCATCTCTAAATCAAATTCGACCCTTTGTTTGAGTCTTTGATGTTCTAAAAGTTTGCCCTCTGCTTGAAAAAAAGCGAGTCGCTCATCAAGCTCTTCCTCAATCCTTTTAATAGCAACAGCCATTTTTTCCTGAGAAACACTAAACTGAGAAGTAGCATAAATAGTAAACTGTTTATGCTCTTCGAGTCTTTTGTTATCTATGATATCAAAAGTATAAATCGCTTCTATCTCATCGCCAAAAAATTCTATGCGGATAGCTTCTTGCTCAAAATAAGGGGGATAGATATCTAAACTCTCACCATTAACACGGATATGTCCACTATCAAAATAAGTGTCATTTCGACTGTAGCCCATCTCAACAAGACGAAGCAAAAGCTTTTTCTGAGCAATCACATCTCCAATGGCAACCGACTGAACCATATTTTCATACTCTTCGGGGTCACCAAGCCCATAATTGGCAGAGACAGAAGCTATAACAATAACATCATCATAACTAAGCAGATTTGCAGTAGAAGAGAGTCTCATACGCTCAAGTTCATCATTGATTGCACTGTCTTTTTCTATAAACAAATCCTGACGAGGTATGTAAGCCTCCGGCTGATAATAATCATAATAAGACACAAAGTATTCAACATGATTATTCGGAAAAAACTGACGAAACTCAGAGTACAACTGTGCAGCTAAAGTTTTGTTATGAGTCATAATGATAGTAGGCATCTTGACATTTTCTATAACCCGCGCCATAGTGTAGGTTTTACCGCTGCCTGTGACACCTTCAAGTGCTTGGTAACGATTCCCTTTTAGGATACTTTCGCTAATTTCTTTTATAGCAGTAGGCTGATCTCCAGCTGGTTGATAAGGTGAATTTACTTTAAAGTTTGGTTCTTGTTTCATTGGTGGCATTATAGCTAAATGAGGAAAATAGATAGGATTTAGATGGATTATTTGGAAGATTGCTGCTATTAAGTTGCCGAGATATTAGTTCGATTTTAACCCAAATTATGCAGTAGGAAATTAAAAAATTCATTCATCATTGCACTCAAGGGACATCCATTAAAAATTTACACCACCAATAAGGTGGCTTAATATTTTTACTAAACACCCCTTAAATACAAGCATAAACGATTTTTAGAAATATCTACTGCATAATTAGGGTTTAAATAATTTAGAAAGTTTATATTTTGATAAGTACAACTTTGTTGTATACTTAATCTCGTCAAATAGTCTTGTAAAGTATTTTCTGCATAAAAACCATCTGTTTCATGTCTATACTTTGCAACTTCTTAATAGCATGTTCCACATTATTATTCCACGGGATTCCATCATAATCTAAAAAAGTAAACAGTTTTGATTTATATTTCGTAAATCTCTTTTTTAATTTTATACCGTTATCTGATAAAAATATATATTTATCAATCTTATTATAAAATATCTCAACATCTTTTTTATGTTTATTTAGATTTTTTTATAATGGCCTGAATATTTAAGACAAGAATTCAGCGAAGTTAATTTCTAAAGTAGTTAAAATATTACGGAATTAATGGAGATATGAATAGGAAAAAAAGTACATTAAAAAAGTATCTATTACTATTTATTCCAGTATCAAAAACCATCTTTATAATTAATTTAAATAACAAAACTGGCTTCCATTAAGCTGCCAGATAAAATAATATCAAAAAAGAAAAGTAACCTATTATATACAGATGGTTCTAAAGAGGTTTAAGCAACAATCTGTACCAAAGTGTGTACTTCTTGATAGTGAGACGGCTGTCATACAGCTGCCTAAACCGCTTAAATCAAAATCCTAAAACACTCTATAAAACACTCTATAAAGCCCTATACTAAACGCTTCTAAAACTATTTAGCTACTAATTAAAAATGCCTGTAAGCCTCAGGCTGTTTTTTATCACAATTATTCTCTTGAATTATCTATCTTGCCACTTAAAAATATCTAAGACTTTTATCTCATCATGTTCAACTTTATAAACTATCGTATAGCCTTTAGAGATGCCCTACACATAAAAGGAGATTCAAGTAGTAAATTAATTTTGTCTTTTAAATCTTTATTAAATTGTTCGGCAGCAGATTTTTTATCTTTTGAAACTGTAGTTAATATTTTCAACAGTGGTTCAGAAAAACCTATTTCAATGATAATTTTCAAAATTATAAATCTTCTATTTTTTTATCCATATCTGTCCAAAACTTATCAGCTGAAATATAATTACCATTTGATTCTGCTTTCAGAACTCTTCTTTGAACTTCCTCAATTGATGAAACGATATAATCTTCCTGTTGTGTATCTTCAATAAGACTTATTTCATTATTTTGAAATTTATTTATAAAAGATAAAACTTGAGAGTATGTAGATTCATTAACCTGTAGTTTTAAAGTATGCATATTTTACCTTCTACCAAATAAATTTTATTGAGTTATTGTAGCAAAAACTTACAAATATATTTTTGAAACAATCTTGTTAGGATGATATTTTAGCCGTCATACAGCTGCCTTACCCATCCAAATCATAATTCTAAACACTCTGAAAATGCCTATCTCAAACACTTCTACGAGGATTAAGACACTAACTCAAAGTGCATGTAAGCCTCCAGCTGATAATAATCACAATAAGACACAAAGTACTCAACATGGTTATTAGGAAAGAACTGTCTAAATTCACTATAAAGCTGTGCAGCTAAAGTTTTATTATGAGTCATAATGATAGTAGGCATCTTAACATTTTCTATAACACGCACCATAGTGTAAGTTTTACCGCTGCCTGTGACACCTTCTAGAGCTTGATAACGATTCCTCTGAGAATACTCGGTGAGTTTCTTAGATGGCTCTTATTTTCTCCTATGGTTTGAATTTGTTTTAAGAATTCTATCCTATACTTTTGAATTGAAGTTGTCCTTATAATGTTTTTGATTAACATGAGTAAGGAGAGTAAGTAGTAATCAAACAACTATCTGAATTTGAATATATAATTTTAAGATTCAATAAAAGCAAAATATTTTATAAAAAACTGTTTCTAGTATATCACAAGAAACGGCAATAGGCGAGTAAGATGAAAAAAATCATAGTATTTATATGTTTACATACTTTAATATTTGCTAGTGAACAAAGTGGGAGTTTTATAGATGTGAAACATCACCTAGAATGGCAGGATACTGCTGATGTTGAAAAAGAGGAGAAGTGGGCTATGTCGAAATCGTATTGCCATTCTCTTAAGTTGCTTGGCTACAATGATTGGCATCTTCCGACTATAGAAGAACTCAAAACCATTATAGAGACTGTACAAACGAAAAAATTTAATTATGGTACGAGTAGTGCGTATTGGACATCTGAAGATGATAAAAAAGATTATATCAATGCATGGGCTATTTACATGCAAACAGGGCATCTGTTTTCAAATGACAAATGTGATATTATCAATACAAGGTGTGTACGAAATAATTTTGAAAAATGAGAATATTCTCATTCACTGTGCATAAATCACAAGCTTGTTTAAATTTAGATATTCTTCTTTCGAGTGTAGATTTAACTTCATAGTTAATTTTATATTTTTGTAACAACTCAAGCCAAAAGTAGTTTAATATAGTCATGATTAAATTTATCTTTCATTGATGAATCTTGCATCATCAATTTAAGAGATTCAAAAGTAGTGTATTTTTTTCTGTAAGGTCTATCTATTGTTAATGCATCAAAAACATCAGCAACCGCTAAAATAGAAGCAAAATCGTTAATCTCAAATCTTTGTAAATGATTGGGATATCCACTTCCATCATATCTTTCATGATGTTGCTCTATAGCGCTAGTCACATACGGGTCCTTAATATTATTGTGCATAAGAATTTGTATTGCGTTTTCTGTATGTTTTTTTGTTAATTCCATCTCGTCCATATCGAGCTTTCTTTCTTCAGTGAAAATATAATCAGTTTTCTTCTCTCCAATATCATGTAATAATGCGGCCTCGCCTAGTTTTAAAAGTTGTCCATAACTATACTTGAGAAGATTTCCTATATGAAGTGAATAAACCATTACATCAAATGAATGCGCATGTAAATTGTAATTATTAGATAATTCTGGCATAATTTTTTGCAAATAATGTTCATTATTTTGAATTAAAAAAATAACGGATTTAATAATAGAGTCTTTACAAAGTACATCAATTTTATTGTCATCATTACTTAAAAATTCATCAAAAAAATGATTGTTTAACATATAAAGTAGTTCAATAGTTTCAGTAATATTACTTTTATTTTTTTTTATAAATGTTTGTAACGTTTTACAATCAATGGCAGATTTTTTATTTTTTGAATATAATGTTTCTTTACCACCTTCATCCAGCATATAAAGACTCCAAGTTTTCATAATAAATTTTCATAGATTATAGCATATTTATCGTGTAATGTATTTTTTGCTACTAAAGCGAACATGGCGGATTTATTTGGAGATCTTTTCGACTTTAGTTGATAATATAGGTTAATATTGCAATAAATATTCTATTAATCAAACTTAGCATAGACAGTAAAAAGAATTTCGGATAGAAAATCACATTCGTTTAACAAAAAGGCAAGATATGCAGATTAAAGAGGTCTTTTCCCCTCCAGAGGTAATAGCCGTTCAAAAACTGGCTTATGAGATATGGAATGAGTATTATCCACCTATCATAGGAAAAGAACAGGTTGATTATATGCTAGAATCTTTTCAAACTGCCAGAGCTATTTTACAACAGATACAAGAAGGATATCTCTACTTTTTACTTGTAAAAAATGGGATAAATATTGGATATATGTCAGTACAGAAACAAGATACTTCTCTTTTTATGAGTAAACTCTATATTCTTCAAGATGCCAGAAAACAAGGTCATGCGAAGCAAGCACTCCTCTTTTTGAAGGAGTTTGCAAGAAAAGAAGGTTTAAAGAATATTTTTCTTACAGTAAACAGAAACAATGAAGCGGCAATAAGAAGCTATGAAGGTCTATCGTTTAAAAAGACAGGCAGCCTTATTCAAGATATTGGTAATGGCTTTACAATGGATGACTTTCGCTACTCTCTTCAATGCTGAACGCGTAGGTAAACATTAAAAGTCTCTTGAAGCTTAATATCTTCACTGTCAATTTCTATATGTCCATTTTCTTTAATGTAACAGCCTATCTCATAAAATCTATCTTCACTTTTATGTGACACATAATCTTCTTCAGATTTATTATCTTTTTTCAAATCAAAACCCGATGCTACTATAAACTGTTCGTATTTCTCATAAGAATCAAATTGGCAAGCAAGAAGTTCATTTTTAAACCTTAAAAGCTCATGACAAGTGATGACACATAAGAGACAATCTTTGTTACTTCGTGAGATACCTGTATTTTCAAAGCTAACCAAACCGCTAGCTTGAATAACATGCAAGTCAGCCATACCCACCTCTTTTGAACCATAAGTATCCATAAGTTCTTTAAATCTATTTAGCATATTAGTCCTTTACAAGAATAGTATATGCATTTATCATTCAAAAAAGGAAAAGCTCTATGGAACACCATGTAATTATTGAAAAGTTATGCTCTTGTGCGAAAAAAGAAGGAATGGCTCAAATCGTTAGTTTTGAGACAAAAGAGGGTGCACAAAGTGCTGCTGAAGCTCAAATTGCTTTTATTAATAACAGTTTTTGTGGAAAACACAATTTTGATATGACTGAAGTGGATGACCATTTTGTTATAGGTATGCTTGCCGGTGGTTGTGGATGTTGATGTGGTAGGCACGATAAGCACTAACTTCTCTATAATATCTCGAATTTTTAAGCAGTATGGCATAAACAATATTTAGATTGCAAGGTAGATGGTTAATCGTTTAGTATATAATACTACTATGAAAATATGGATTTCCGATACGCAAACCACAAGCCATCGCCTAGTCAGACTTAACTGTGAAGCTCATAGTGATTATAGCTATTATGGTGATTTAACTGATGAGGAGTTGAGCGTATTTCTTTTAGATTTACAAGATAATATAAATGTCAATAAAAATATTAAACTGATAAAATATTATGGTTATCTGCATCTTTTTATCATAATTAAAAAATAAATTTCAAAAAAATAATATCTACTACATAATTCGAATTTATAGCCAAATATTATCAAGTAGTCTTGTAGAACCTACTTTTGCTTCGACTAAAATAATTGTATTTCCTATTTCTACCTCTTTAGCAAGCTCAAACTCTCTCGTTAATATCTCAACATACGTAACTTCCAAAGGCTCTAATATTTCTTTCATTGTTTCTATGATTAATTTAGATGCTAAAATATTTTTACTTACCAATTTACTTGCCATGTGAAGTGAAGATGGGATTTTTAATGCTTCTTTTCTTTCTGTTGCATTTAGGTACATATTTCTACTGCTCAGGGCCAGACCATCGCTTTGCCTCACAGTATCAACCCCGATAATATTGACACTCATAAAAAGTTGTTTGACCATCAAAGATATTAGATTCAGCTGCTGGGCATCTTTTTTCCCGAAATACGCATTTGTTGGATTTACAATATTTAGGAATTTTATGACGACTGTTAAAACGCCGTTAAAATGAGAAGGTCTACTACTCCCTTCTAAAACATAACCTCTAATATATGGGGCTTGCAAACTCACTTCATCAGCACTATACATATCTTTTGCCTGTGGAAAAAAAAGTACATCCACTCCGCTTAGTTCACATATTTTCTTATCAGCTTCATCTTTTTTAGGGTATTTATCTAAATCCTCACCCTTTAAAAACTGAGTAGGATTCAAAAAAATTGAAACTACTACTAGTTCATTTTCACTTTTTGCTTTTTTTATAAGTGATATATGACCTTCATGCAGTGCGCCCATTGTCGGTACAAAGCCTATATTTTGATTTTTACCTTTTAAATAATTTTTTAATTCATGTGGGGTAGAAATAATCGTCATTTTAAGCCTCTATGGAATATAATTGTTGCAATTATACAATATTGGACTGACTTTATGGATAACTACGAATATACAGAGCTTTTAAAAAATATAGAAATTAAGATGAATAATATCACAGGTGTTATTGAGCCGGAAAAGATAAAAAAAAGGCTTCAAGAAATTGATACCTTAGAAAATGTTCAAGAATTTTGGAACGATGCTGAAAATGCGGCAAAAATACAAAAAGAAAAAACTCAGCTTCAGAGAAAACTTGATAAATATACGAAAGCAAAAAATGCAGTAAATGACGCAGCTGAACTTTATGAGATGGCAAAAGAGGAGAAGGATGAAGAATCTATCCAAGCTCTTTATGATGACGCATCTTCTCTGGAGAAGCTAATACGTACAATGGAAGTTGAAGTGCTTCTAAGCGGTGAGACTGACTCAAATAATGCTATTCTTTCAATTCATCCCGGTGCCGGTGGAACAGAATCACAAGATTGGGCTGAAATGCTTTTGAGAATGTATAAAAGGTTTGCTGAGAGACGCGGATTTAGCGTTGAAGTGCTTGATTATCAAAGCGGGGAAGAAGCGGGAATCAAAGATGTGTCTATCATCATAAAGGGTGAAAATGCTTATGGATATTTGAAAGTTGAAAACGGAATCCATAGACTTGTTCGTATATCCCCTTTTGACTCCAATGCAAAAAGACACACATCCTTTAGTTCTGTCATGGTCTCACCTGAAATTGATGATGATATAGATATAGTAGTTGAAGATAAAGATATACGTATCGATACATACAGATCAAGCGGAGCTGGCGGGCAACATGTCAATAAAACAGAATCTGCAATACGTATAACACATATAGAAACCGGTGTTGTAGTTCAATGTCAAAATGATAGGAGTCAGCATAGAAATAAAGCAACTGCTATGAAGATGTTAAAGTCCCGCCTATATGAGCTAGAAATCGAATCTAAAAAAGCTGAAAAAGACGGAGTGGCAAAAAGTGAAATTGGCTGGGGACACCAAATACGTTCTTACGTCATGCAACCCTACCAACAAATCAAAGATACAAGAAGTAATGAAGCATATTCAAATGTCAATGCAATACTCGATGGCGATATCGATAAAATGATTGAGGGTGTACTTATATCCTTAAACAGAGGTTAATTCTAAGGTATTCATGTTTTCCAAAAGTTCATTCTAGGCTAAGACACTTTTTTTTTCATAAAACTGTAAGCTAAAAATCCGACGCCTAATACCATTGCAAGTATAGTCAGATACTTCATTTGTCTTTCTTGGTTACTTTTTAACTTTTCTAAAAATTTACTTTTAGGATGTTCTGATTTGTTTTTACTGCTTCCTTTGCCTGCAACACTCGCTTCCATCCTAGCAACATTAGCTGCTGCAAAATCAGCCTCACTTATCCCTTCTTTAGGAGTGGACCAAAACTGTAATACAAATCCAACAACTATTAGTAACATGCCAAGCGTTCTCAATATAACTTTTTTATGATTTAAATAAAATTCCAAAATTTTCCTCCATTGTTAATGCGAATTATGGCAAAATCGCGGTATGAATTTACTTAAAGAATTTTCTCTAGAAGACAAATGCTCTTATTTGAAAGACAAAACACAAACAACTCATTATAAAGTGATAGACAACTGTGATGCAATCCAATGCCAAGAACTCATCGAGAGAGGCTATAGACGATTTGGAAAAATGTATTTTAGACCAATATGCTCAACATGTCAAGAATGCCAAAGCATCAAAATAGATGTGGCAAACTTTAATTTTTCTAAATCTGTAAGAAGGGTTATAAAAAAAGGCACCTCTATAAAAACATACATACGCCGTCCTTCTTTAACTAAAACCCACCTAGAACTTTTTGAAAAATATCATTTATACATGGAAGATAAAAAAGGATGGAATTACCAAGAGGCAACTGCTCAAAGCTATTATAACTCTTTTGTGAATGGCTACAATGATTTTGGGTATGAAGTGCTTTATTATGACTCAGATAAACTTATCGGGGTTGACTTAATCGACATACTTGAAGACGGAATCTCTTCTATCTACTTTTATTATGATCCGGACTATACAAACTATTCATTAGGAAAACTCTCACTTTACAATCAGATTAAGTTTGCTAAGAATACTGCAAAAAAATGGATTTATTTAGGTTACTATGTGCAAGGGTGTTCTTCACTCTCATACAAAGCTGAGTACAAACCATATATGACACTAGAGGGAAGACCCAATTTACATGAGAGTTTTGAATGGAATTAATTTCCCAATTCTCTCTTTTGTTCTTTAATAATGTCAGCTTTTTTTCTTGCAACATCCTCTTCTAATAATTTTTTGATAGC
>Ga0316206_1001132_pt1 | contig 26185 bp, 25 predicted proteins | sample 6monthpyrite_MG_FD_204942 | JGI IMG/M metagenome (GOLD analysis project Ga0316206, IMG submission 204942) | Microbial mat bacterial communities from mineral coupon in-situ incubated in ocean water Damariscotta River, Maine, United States -... | ecosystem: Environmental > Aquatic > Marine >... | reverse complement strand
CGTATGCCAGGATCGAACTAGTCAGCAGATGAAATAAAAACGAAGTCATCGTTGAACGGTATAGAATGATGATTTGTTCAACCAGTATTTTGTCTTGCAAAGCATTTTGTTCGATCGTGTTATTCAAAGCATTATCCTTAAGTGTTGCTTTATTGAGTTATGAAAACCCAAGGTTGATCCCCCAGGGTGCTGTTCAACTTTTTAGTTCGGGCATCCTCTCATAAGTATGAAGTTATCACCCAGTAATTTTATTTCAATACAGACTAATGTCTGTACACGATACAGACCTATGTCTAGTAGCCAAGACGATTTATAACTTTATACTAACGATACTAAAGCGTATTGATGTTATGGCTAGATTCGCATGAATAATATGAATACTTATAATTTATAAAAATGTTTCAGATGCAACTGCATCTATTAAAGGTAAATGATGAATAAATTTATGAGCTTGCAGCGCCGGCTGCAACTAATTCCTCTTACACTCGCAGCGACATTGCTCGTTGGTTGTGGTGAAGATGTAAATAATAATTATGGTGTGGATGCCGATGGTATTTCCAGCACATCGTTGGATACAGACAAAGATGGCTTGACCGACGCAGAAGAAGTATTACTAGGCACGTCACCGCGTCTAAAAGACACGGATGGTGACGGTTTTAGTGATTTTGAAGAAGTTATCGAGTTTGGTTTTAACCCAGAGAACAATAATTATCGATTTAACCCATTAATCGCTGATATCGCCAAGATTGGCATAGAGATAACGTCAGCACCCGATATAGCGCTGGTTTATGAAAGGGGATCTGAAACTAGTAAAGTCATAAGCACCGAACGCGCTCAGTCTCGAGCAACGTCTCAAACCGTTAGTAACACCTCTAGTACTAGCCGAACCATCGAAGAAACACATTCGGCAGGTATTGAGTATAGCGCTTCGGCCACCGTTGGACTTACTAGTGTGGAAGGTACAGCGGGCTTCTCAGTTAATTACCAGTATTCACACGCCACATCAAATGAGTCAAGCGTTGGTTATACTAAAACGCAAGCTACGGAAAATACACAAACATTAAGTGAAGCGGAAAGCTATGAAACTTCAAATAGCGAGACTGAATCCAGTGGCAGCCTCGAATTAACTATGACCATACGCAATGATAGTGACCTGGCATTTCGGGTGAATGGCCTTACATTGGGCGCAGTTTCATTAGATAACCGCGACAGGCGATCTCTAGTGCCAGTCGGTAATTTAGACATAGATACACAATTTGGTGTTTTTCCTGCATTCACCCTGGCGCCTCATGAGGAAGCTCAAAATTTAGTTTTTAGTACTGACCTATTACTGGATGAGGCCAAAGGTTTGTTACGAGACCCAAAAGGCTTAATAATTAACGTGGCCTCCAGCCAAATAGTCGATAGCAATAATGTTGCATTTGCATTTCGTGAGACTGAAATAAACACTAAAACCGCCACCATATTGATAGATTATGCCGGTTTAAAAGCATCAGAACGTTACCTCGTTGCAACTAATGTAAACCAGGAAACGGGCAGAATTTCAATTCAAGATGTTCTAGATAAGGTACTAAAAATATCATATTCATTAGATGCAAACGGTCAGCTGGAATCTGTTCGTGACCAGCTGTCTGCTGATAATGGTTTTTGGCTTGCGCATCACGTTACTAATGATGGTCTTAGCGTAGCTGATCCCATTACCCTAAGCCCACAAGAAAATAATGGTGAAGTATTTTCTGCCCTGGAGCTTAAGTCTGGCGATGTTTTAAACTTGGTATTTCTTCAAGATGCTGACGAAGATGGTGTAGGGCTTCGAAGTGAGCGACTGTTTGGCTCTGATCCAGGTAATCCCGATTCTGACAATGATGGTTTCTCCGATGGCGTAGAGTTCACAGGCTTTAATATTTTAATCGATAACGCTGAAGGGGTTACCATTGAACGTCATCTGACAAGCAACCCCAATTCTGCAAATAGTGATGGCGATGAGCTTCTCGATACCGAGGAATGTGACATGTCAACATTAACATGTACTTCAAACCCGAATCTTGCAGATACCGATGGCGACAGGATGCTGGACCATTTTGACCCACAACCTGCGGCATATACTAATATCGATCTTGTCAATTTTGATGCATCCATCATAGAGACTAGAACGCCTTATCTTGATTTTAATTTACCGGTGATTGTGGGAGCGGAAATTTCATACGCTGTCTACAGACAAAAAGTAGCTATAGGCGAAACATTCTGCTTAAACACAGACCCAGACTGTGTGTTTACTCCTGTGACACTCAGTGTCGTTGAAGATACGACTACGCCTGGCCATTTCACTTTGACGGATACAGCCGGCGCCGAGGAGGATCATCGTTTCCGTTACGAAATTTACCTGTCAGTAAACGGTAGTGATGAAATTCTGCTGGATGGCGTAACCTTAAATACCATTGCTGCGCAAAAGCAAGTGACCGTCACGCTGAGTAGTCTTGAAAGTATTACGTGTGTGGATGAAGTATCTTTAATGGATTCAAGTAAAGATGACAAAAACACTAATGACCTCGAATGCGAATTGTACGGTTATATATTTGTATCTGGGGTAAGCAGTGATATACGACCTGTTATTGCCGAGGAAGGAGCGCCACTTGTTATTGCAACATTAGACAATCCCAATGGTAGCGGTACATTTACCCGTCCCTCGGTCACTTTTCAAGTTCCGGATGTACCCGGTCAATGCATCTACATAAAGCCGCAGTTATGGGAAAAAGATGACTTTAAAGTTGATTCCAATACAGACGATGATCGACTATATGATGCAAACCCAAACAGGTCTGATAAGAGCTATGCCACTCAAGGTAGTGTGCATTGCCAAAGCGACACCGACAACTGGAATGATGGCCAACAGGTGGTTGGATTAAATTTCCAAAAATTTCAGGATCAGTTTTGCGCTGACTATGAACTTACTCTTGACTTTTCGACTGGAAAGTTTGGTTGCCCCACATTTGCCGGCAGTGTCATATCGCCTCTCGTCTCGACTTACAGTGATTTATATAACGGGCTTTCTGAGAATATTGAAGTTGATGTTGTTTACACGGTAACGGTGACTGATGTTCCTTAAATAAAAGGCATCATGTTTACATAAAAAACCCGCCCTCCGTGGCGGGTTTTTTATTGGTTGATTTTAGCAGCTTATGCCACATTCAATCTGCAAGTGCACCACTAGCTATACTAAACATCTCGTAGGGTGTGCGATAATTTAAACATTTTCTTGGTCGATTGTTGAGTAGTTTTTCTATTTTATTAATTTCAGCCGCGCTGATTTTATTGAAGTCAGTTCCTTTAGGATAAAATCGTCTTATCAATCCGTTCACGTGCTCAACTGAACCTTTTTCCCAGCTATGATACGGTGCACAGAAAGATGTATAGAAAAAGCAGACTGGATAGTGATGTAGGCTAGATCAAACGAAGTGGATCCGGCATTTACCGGGCATAATCTGGTGGATCCGCTTCGCTTGATCCACCCTACGCCAGGCATGCTGACCGACCTTAACTTAGTGTCATTCCGCTCTGTCCCCATATTGATGCCACCAAGAGTGGAGCGGAGTCGCTCATCGCTCTGCCTATCTGATCGGATTTACCACATGAGACAGGGCGCTCATACCTATTGGAAGTGGGCAGCGACCTTTCCCTGATGGTTATGTTCCACAGCAGGGTGAGTTTTACCCGAAAATTAAACTGAAAAATATCTGCTTCTGGCTAGTTTGAGTTATTGCTTACTGTCAGACTATTTAAGTCCAGCCAACGCTGTTTATCAATTTTATATAATACATGATTTTTATATACGCTATCGACAGGAATGGTTGGATGGTCAAAATTTGAATGCGTATCTTCTAAATTCAATCGCTCCATCACCGCTTTAGATTTTAGGTTAGCCACTGAAGTAAACGAATAAACGTCATTTAAACCTAATTCATTAAATGCAAATGCTAAGACGCCATTAGCGGCTTCTGTGGCATATCCATTACCCCAATATTTTCGCGCCAGTCGCCAACCAATTTCTACACACGGCTTAACAGGTAACTCATATTTGGGTTCATGCAAACCAACAAACCCAATGAATGCATTATCAGTTGACCTTTCTACCGCCCAAAATCCCCATCCATTTTCAGATATTAAATTGATAATTTTTTCCGCCAGATTATCGCTTTCTTCTTCAGTTAATAGTTTGGGCAGATATTGCATGACTTGCGGGTCGCGATTTAATAATCCAAACTCGCTTAAATCTTCTTTACGCCATTGCCTTAGAAGAAGGCGTTCGGTTTTAATCTCAGTTAGTTTTGCCACTTAAACGGCCTCCTTTTTTATTTTTTAAATCGCGATTAGGCTGATTAAAACTAAAGCCCCATCAACTCCACCAGCGACTGAAAATCCAGAACCGACTTAGCACTCAGTTCATCATCCACCAAAAACAGCGCACTGCATTTCGTCATTAATAACCATTCCTTCCACTCACGCAATGTTTTAGTTTCAAAATTGATTAACCCCACTTCCGCATTTCCGTCAATCGGCACGAATCCCGCAAACGCATTTCCCAGCTCGGCTTTAATTTGTGTATCGTCAGCTTTTAAATCATCGCTTAAAAAATAAAAGCCAAACCCCTCGGCCACATCTTCAGCCCATTGCTCAAAATCCGCATCTTCGGCCTGCCATTTATCCTGCGGCACCAACACGGCAGAGAATTCATTGGCGTAGTAACTTAAACGCCAGTCTTCTGGCAAGTCTTGCGGGTAAAAACCCTGCAGCCACTGCGGTTGGTCCCAGTCACAGGCTCCCACTCTTATTGTTTTATCGTGTATCATTGCGCTATTTTAAACATGTGAATTTATTAGTGCCTATTTTAATTGATTGTATCGCGATTCTCGCAGGCTTTGGCCTGCTTATCTGGAGTGCCGACCTGTTTGTAGACGGTGCCTCGGCTACAGCCCGTAATCTGGGGGTCTCTCCGCTAATTATTGGTTTGACCATTGTTGGCTTTGGCACCTCAGCCCCAGAAATGCTGGTGGCCAGCATCGCCGCTTATGGCGGTAACCCGGGCTTAGCTGTGGGTAACGCTATTGGCTCAAACATTACCAACATCGCACTGGTGCTGGGTGCCACCGCAGTTATTGTGCCATTAACGGTACACTCCAGCATACTCAAACGTGAATACCCTTTATTACTTGCCGCTACATTATTAGCCGTCGTGTTAATGGCTACTGATAACGCATTAGGCTCACTCGACGGCATTTTAATGATTCTTTTACTCTTCATATTAATGGCCTGGGTTGTTCATCAAGCCCTGAAACAAAAACGCGAAAGCGCCGCCAACCATACTGAAGCCGACCCGTTAAGTACCGAGTTTGAGCAAGAAATTCCCGCCGACATGCCAATGAAAAAAGCCCTCTGGTTATTAGTATCTGGCATGGTCGTGTTATTAATCAGCTCAAAGCTACTGGTTTGGGGCGCTATTAATATCGCCACTGCTTTCGGTGTTAGCGACCTCATTATTGGCCTCACCATTGTCGCCATCGGCACCAGCCTACCTGAACTGGCAGCCTCCATCGCCAGTGCCCGCAAGGGTGAACACGATATTGCGCTGGGTAATGTTATTGGTTCAAACATGTTTAACACCCTCGGCGTGCTCGGCATCGCTGCTCTCGTACATCCTGCTGAGCTGACCGAAGGCGTGCTAACACGCGATTTAGTCTTAATGGTGAGCCTAACCATAGTTATGTTTGTTATGGCATTCGGGCGTCGCGGTGCGGGGCAAATTACCCGCACCGAAGGCATCATATTACTGACGATATTTTTTTCCTACGAAATTGTTTTATACTTCAGCGCTACCGCATAAACTAATGAAACACGCTTAAGTGACACAGGAATTTAAATTTGCCACACTCAGTTCAACATAAAATCAATCCCGAACAAATTAAAAAACTCGGGCTGGCCGTTATCAACACAGAACTGTCAGCAGTAGAAGCTCTGCGAGCTGAAATGGGCGATAATTTTGTTAAGGCCTGCGAATTGATGCTGGGCTGTACAGGCCGGGTGGTCATTACCGGCATGGGAAAATCAGGCCATATCGGCAATAAAATCGCCGCCACCCTGGCCAGCACCGGCACCCCGGCATTTTTTGTGCATCCGGGTGAAGCCAGCCATGGCGATCTGGGGATGATTACAGCGCATGATGTGGTTATTGCCCTGTCTAATTCCGGCGAAACCGGCGAAATTCTCACCATTATTCCCATTCTAAAGCGCTTATCTGTGCCGATGATCAGCATTACTGGCAATCGAAAGTCGACCCTCTCAACCGAGGCGGATATTGATTTACACGCAGGGGTCGAAAAAGAAGCCTGCCCGCTGGGCCTCGCCCCCACCTCCAGCACCACCGTTGCACTGGTATTAGGTGATGCACTAGCGGTGGCATTATTAGATGCCCGCGGATTCACGGAAGAGGATTTTGCTCTGTCACACCCCGGTGGTAGTTTGGGACGGCGTTTGCTATTACATGTAAAAGACATTATGCACATCGACGATGCGATTCCACAGGTGCACGCAAATGCCAGCTTGCGCGACGCACTGCTGGTAATGACCGAAAAAGGTCTCGGGATGACTGCCATTGTCGATAACCAACAAAAGGTGTTAGGCATTTATACCGATGGAGATTTACGCCGCACACTGGATAAAAACGTCGATGTGCATAGTGCAAAAATCAAATCGGTAATGACTGAAAATTGCAAAACCATTCAGGCACATCTTTTAGCGGCAGAAGCCCTCACGCTGATGCAACAAAATAAAATCAATGCCATGCTGGTCGTGAATAAAACTGGGCAACTTGTCGGCGCTTTAAATATGCATGATTTATTGCGAGCAGGCGTAGTTTAAATACACATTATGTACAGCGGTAACAGGATAATAATATGCAAGACATTCTAGAAAAAGCCAAAAAGATTAAGCTGGTTATTTTTGATATTGACGGTGTACTCACCACCGGTGCACTCTTTATTGGCGATGACGGACAGGAATACAAAGCCTTTAATTCTAAAGACGGGCACGGCCTGCGCATGCTGCAAGATGGCGGCGTTGAAGTCGCCATTATTACCGGGCGCACCTCCAATGTAGTGGAGCACCGCGCAAAAGATTTAGGCATTAGCCGCATCTATCAGGGTAAACGCGAAAAGCTTCCCGCTTACGAAGAACTACTGCAAGATACCGGCTTAAACCACGAAGACATTGCATATGTCGGTGATGATGTCGTCGACCTGCCAGTAATGAGCAAAGTTGGCTTAGCCATTTGCGTACAGGACGGACATTACTATGTAAAACAAAATGTTCACTGGGTCACCATAAACAACGGTGGCTGCGGAGCAGGACGCGAAGTGTGTGAGATGATTTTAGACGCACAGGGAAAACTGCATGAAATGCTGGAATCTTATATTAAAGCGTAAGATTTAAAACTAAAAATGAAAATTATTAAAAACTTATCTGCTATCACTGCCAGCCGCTTCTATATTACCAGACGTCTCTATATTACCAGGCACCTCTATATTACCAGGCACCTCTATCAGACATCCCTATCTGACGTTACCGTTTTTTTAAATTTATTCACAACTCGGTACAATTTTAATGCAGCCGTTTAAATCTGCCATTACAATAGTCAACGAAGCGTTTATTTGTGTTCTTTTACACTCATTTCGCTTTTCAAGCCTCAGCAAACTCGTTACTTTATAAATGCGCACTTATACAACACTTATCATATTTATCATTTTTGCCATCGGCAGTTTTTGGTTATTACAAGATACAAACAAGCAAACCACTGAAGACCAAAAATCTGCCAGTCGCTTTCCAGATTACTTTATGGAAAACTTTTCAATTACGAATCTAGACATTAAAGGTCAGCCAGAATCGGTGTTACAGGCTAAAAAAATGTTACACTACGCAGACGATGACAGCGCAGAATTAGAGCTACCCTTTTTAAAAGTCATCCGCGAAAACAGCTCAGTTACGCTACGCGCGGAGCATGCAACTTTTTTCAAACAAGAAAACACGCTCTATTTACGTGACAATGTTATTATTCATAGGGCCGCTTCCCACGAAGCATCCCAGGAAGCATCATCTCAGGCCCAAACTGAACTTACTATTTACACCGACTATCTTAAAATAAACACCCTGACGAATATTGCCGAAACCGACAAGGCCGCTAAAATAAAAACACCGCAAGCAGAGATAACCAGTATGGGTTTAATATTCGATAACAAAAAGGCTACACTTAAATTAAATTCTAAGGTTAAGGGTATTTATGAAACCACGCACTAATACCGGTTTTCAATGGAGCATTGTTTTCATTGCGCTAGTTTACTGCTTTAATGCCATGGCTAAAACCTCGGATGAAAATGCGCCTCTGCAAATTGAAGCGGATCGACTGGAAATTCATGAAAAAGATAATTACAGTATTTATAACGGTAATGTTATTATCACCAAAGGCAGCTTAAAAATCACCGGTGATAAAATAGTGATTAAGAATAAACAAGCCAGGTTACACAGTGTAAACATCGACGGCAATCCGGCCACTTTTTTTCAGCTCAATGATCTCAATGAAGCCATTAATGCCGAAAGCCGGGAAATGAATTATCAGGCACAATCAGGGATGCTGGAATTAATAAATAACGCAAAATTGATTAAGAACAAAAACCATTTTAGCAGTGAGCATATTATTTATAATACATTTGAAGATATTGTAAAAGCCGGTAACCAGAAAGCGGGAAATCAAAATTCAGGCGAAGCTGCGAAACCACCGCGAGTAAAAATCACCATTTACCCTGAAAATAAACCAACCACCGATAGCGGCGAAAATTAAAAACACAATGACTACTTTGCGCGCTCAAAACATGGTAAAACGCTTTAATAAACGCACGGTGGTGAACGATGTTTCTATTCACGTTGACAGTGGTGAGGTCGTCGGCTTACTTGGCCCCAATGGGGCGGGCAAAACCACCAGCTTTTATATGATGGTGGGGTTGATTCCCGTTAATGAAGGTTCAATTACATTAAATGAGCAAGATATCACCCACCTGCCCATGCATAGCCGTGCAAAATTAGGCATTGGCTATTTGCCCCAGGAAGCGTCGGTGTTTCGTAAACTCACGGTCGCTGAAAATATTATGGCGATTTTACAAACCCGTGCCGAGCTTAGCCGCAAACAGCGTAAACTGATGTTACAAAATTTACTGGACGAATTGCAGATTGACCATATTCGCGACAATACAGGCATTAGTTTGTCTGGTGGCGAGCGCCGCCGGGTAGAGATTGCCCGGGCCCTGTCTGCCGAGCCTGAGTTTATTTTACTCGATGAGCCCTTCGCCGGGGTCGACCCAATTTCTGTACTGGAAATTCAGCGCATTATTAAACAATTAACAGAAAAAAACATTGGTGTGCTGATCACCGACCACAATGTACGCGAAACCCTGGGCATCTGTGAGCGTGCTTATATATTAAGTTCAGGGGAAGTTATTGCTGAAGGTAGCCCGCAGGTCGTTTTACAGGACCAACAAGTAAAAGATGTTTATCTAGGTCAAAATTTTAGTCTATAAGTTAAGGTATACTTATATTTAATGAGAAGTGGACAAATTTTTCTAAAACACATGGCACAACTTCTGCATAAAGCAGTAAATTGAAGTACACTGTAGGAAAACATTAAGAAGTTTTAATCCAAAAAGAATGAAGCAATCCCTACAATTACGCATCGGTCAGTCTCTGACTATGACACCTCAACTGCAACAGGCTATTCGTCTGCTGCAACTGTCAACATTAGAGCTGCAAACTGAAATTCAGGAAGCACTTGAATCTAACCCCATGCTGGAAATGGAGGAAGAAAGCAGTTTTTCCGACCCCCTCGAAGATAGCAAACAAAAAGCCGATGACTCTCTCGATATTAACGGAAATTCAATTGATAAGAATGGTCAGGAGGTCAGCGACCTGAAAAATGACGCGGCTGCACAGGATGTAGACCTCAACTCTCAGCAAGATATGCCTGATGAATTACCCGTGGACTCCCAGTGGGATGATATTTATGAGCCAGCTATCGCTTCTTCTGCCCCTGCTTCTGGAGATGATGACAAGGCGCGGGAATTTCTGGAAAACCAGTGCAGCACCGATGGCGCACTCATTGACCATTTATTAGACCAGCTACTGCTTACCACCATGAGCGATATTGATCGCACTATCGCGCTGGCGCTTATTGATGCCATCGATGAAGATGGCTACTTGCAAGAATCAGCGCAAGACATCCATGCGGGACTGGTGGACGACTTAGAAATCGAACTCGATGAAGTACAGGCGGTACTTAATTTAATTCAGCATTTCGACCCGATTGGCGTAGCCGCTCATGATTTAAAAGAATGCCTGTTATTGCAAATGCAGGCTTTAGATGTGAAACAATATCCGGTACTCAAAAAAGCCCGGCAAATTGTAAAAGATCATTTAGACTTGCTCGGTAGCCACGATTACGCCAAATTAAAACGTTACAATCGGCTCAATGATGAAGAGCTGGCTGATATCATTCGGTTTATTCAATCGCTTAACCCAAAGCCCGGCGGCGACATTAATCGCTCCTCCACTCAGTATGTCGTGCCCGATGTATTTGTAACCAAACAGGAAGGCCGCTGGAATGTACGGCTGAATGCCGACACCGCCCCAAAACTTCGCATCAATTCAACCTATGCTTCCTATATACAACGTGGAAAGCAAAGTGATGACAACACCTTCATGAAAAACAATATGCAGGAAGCTCGCTGGTTTATTAAAAGCTTACAAAGTCGCAATGAAACTTTAATGCGCGTGGCAACCTCTATAGTAGAGCATCAGCGAACATTTTTAGATTATGGTGAAGAGGGCATGAAGCCACTGGTGTTACGGGAGATTGCAGAAGAGCTTGAACTGCACGAATCCACTATTTCCAGAGTCACCACCCAAAAATATATGCATACACCTAAGGGTGTATTTGAATTCAAATACTTCTTTTCTAGCCATGTGGGAACCTCAGATGGCGGAGAATGTTCAGCTACGGCCATTCGAGCCATGATTAAAAAGCTGATTGAAAGTGAAGCACCCCGTAAGCCATTAAGCGACAATAAAATTGCCAACTTACTGGTCGACCAGGGTATAAATGTGGCGCGTAGAACCGTGGCAAAATATCGTGAAGCCATGATGATACCGCCTTCAAATGAACGTAAACGCCTAGCCTAGGCATTGCAACTAAGGAGTCCTTATGCAACTCAATCTCACTGGACACCACATAGAAATTACCGATTCACTTCGTAACTATGTAGATGAAAAAATGGAACGCATTGAGCGTCACTTCGACAAAGTCACCAACACTCATGTGATACTGACAGTTGAAGGCTCTCGACATAAAGCGGAAGCGACTATCAATATGCGCGGTAATAATATCTTTGCTGAAAACACAGAAGATAATATGTACGCGGCCATTGACGGCCTCACGGATAAACTGGACCGACAGGTTAAAAAGCACAAAGAGAAAATAACCGATCATCACCAGAAAGATTCGGTTCCAACCATTGATATTGAAGAGTAAATCGGAAGCATTGTAATCATGGAAATCAATCAGCTAATTACACCTGAACGCGTTCAATGCCTGAGCGGTATTAGCAGTAAAAAACGCGCGCTGGAATCAATCAGTTCGCTTTTAGGCTCAGGTGCAATTGGCATTGATCCGACGGATATATTTTATCAGCTAGTTGAACGTGAACGACTCGGATCAACTGGCCTGGGATATGGTGTTGCCCTGCCCCATGGGCGATTACAAAGTAACATGCAAAATGCATCTACTCTGGATTTAACACTAGGTTGTTTTATCAAACTCGAGCAAGGCGTTAACTTCGATAGCCCCGATGCCAAACCCGCTGATTTACTATTTGGTTTACTAGTGCCCGAACAATGTACCGATGAACACTTACAGGTATTAGCCACACTCGCAAAAATGTTTAGCGACACCGACTTCTGCGATCAGCTACGCCAATGTCAGAGCAATGAAGAACTCTACGCCCATCTCAGTGGCTGGTCGCAAGCTCACCAAGCTGCATCCTAAGCGCGGAGCTTTACAATATGATTGATGAAATTACGCCCCTGGATTTATTCCACTACCTGCAAAAAAATATCGATATTAAATGGCTAGCCGGCACCGAACATGCGACACGACCAATAGAAAGATCGCATCACCAAAACCAGCAATCTACACTGGTCGGACATCTCAATTTAATTCATCATAATCGCATTCAGGTTATTGGAAAAATCGAATGGGCTTATCTGGACAAGTTAAAGAAACAATCTAATTATTCGTTTGAAGAGTTATTTTCACCTCATACAGCTGCCATTGTATTTTCTGATGAGCAGATAGTGCCCGATGAAATTATCAAACTTGCAAATGAAAAAACAATGCCGCTGTTTCAAACCGCTCTGGATAGTGGCCAGTTTATCGATTCGATTCGCTTTTATCTGTCTGATTTATTCGCCGAGAAAATCACTATTCATGGTGTATTTATGGAGGTAATGGGCAGTGGAGTTTTAATTACCGGTGAAAGCAGTGTTGGCAAAAGTGAACTGGCGCTGGAACTCATCACCCGTGGTCACAGACTGATTGCCGATGACGCCCCGATTTTTACCCGTATCGGCCCGAGCCTGCTCAATGGCAGCTGCCCCGATGTGCTCAAAAACTTTATGGAAGTTCGCGGCTTAGGCGTACTAGATATTCGTGCGATGTATGGTGAAAACGCCATTAAACCCAATAAATATTTACGCCTCGTTATTCACCTCGAACGCATGAATGCAGAAGAACAGCAACAACTCGACCGACTTTATGGTTCACGTTCAATTAAAACCATATTAGGCGTGCCAGTAACAGAATTAAAATTACCAGTCGCTTCGGGACGAAATATAGCGGTCATGGTAGAAGCAGCTGTACGCAATCATATACTATTAGAAAATGGTCACAATGCCAGTGACGAATTTATACAGCGCCAACAACAACATATGATTTCAAAAGACCATTAATAATCTTGAACCCGTCATCTGCGAATGTTTTTATTGACGGAAATGAAGTTTTAATAAAAACATCATTAACCACTTTAAAAAATAAACATATGACATAATTAATATGAAACTCATTATCATCAGCGGACTTTCCGGCTCAGGCAAAACCGTCGCCCTTCACACCCTGGAAGACGAAGGATTTTATTGCGTCGACAATTTTCCATTAGGGCTATTAACTGATTTTGCCGATCATATTCATAATCAGCAAATTCATATTTATGAAGACGTGGCTGTGGGCATTGATGCTCGCAGCGGAGCTGCCGACTTAAAACGTTTTAATCAAATTATTCAAACCATAAAAAACAAAAAGATAGAAATTGAAGTCGTTTATTTTCAGGCTGAAATTAACGAACTAATAAAACGCTTTAGTGATACCCGTCGACGCCACCCGTTAACCAGAAAAGGCATCCCGTTAGCCGAAGCAATTGATATTGAACGCAATTTATTACTTCCGATTTCTCAAGACGCTGATCTATGCCTGGACACAACTCACACTAATGTTCATCAGCTACGCGCATTAGTGAAAAAGCGAATTATTTCACGCCCCGTTAAAGAATTATCTATTCTGATACAGTCTTTTGGTTTTAAACACAGCACTCCTACCGATTCTGATTTTGTTTTCGATGTGCGTTGTTTACCCAACCCACACTGGGAGCCCGCTCTGCGACAACTCACCGGACTCGACCCGCAAGTTCAGGCGTTTTTTAAAGACCAGGATGATGTCATTGATATGTATAGCCATATTCGTAATTTCATGGAATACTGGATTCCTAAATTTGCTGAGCAAAGTCGCTACTACCTGACCATTTCAATCGGCTGCACCGGCGGGCAACATCGATCTGTTTATATTGCCGAACTACTGAACAAATACTTCCAGACAAAATTCCCGGCGGTTTCATTACGACACAAGGAAATGGACTAAGGAAATGGACCCGAGAAATTAACCCGAGAAATTAACCCGAGAAATGTACCCTAGAAATGGACCCAGGAAATGAACCAGTGAGATGAACTAGAAGTATCAATCAGAGAAATAGACTTAGAAGATAAACCAGACAATATACATTAAAAAATAATTAACACTAAATAAATACTAAACTAAATTACTAAACCCTAAAAGATATTAAAAAAATATGAGTGTTGGACTACTACTAATCACCCACCAAAATATCGCTAGCAGCTTGTTAGACACAGCGAGAAAAATGCTCGACACCTGCCCATTAGCAACTCGTGCATTAGAAGTTCCCCTCGACACGTCAGTGCCTGAAATATTAATTCAGGCAAAAGAGCATATCGCAACCCTGGACACTGGCAACGGCGTTTTAATTCTCACTGACATTTACGGCTCCACTCCAGCGAATATTGGCAAACAACTTTGTCATGATTTTAATTGCACTTTAGTCGCGGGCATTAATTTACCCATGCTAATTCGCATCTTAAACTACCCACAACTCAATATGGAAAACATGGCATTAAAAGCGGTTAGTGGTGGGCATGATGGTATTTTGCTATGCGAATGCCAAAACGAATAGAATTCAACAGACTAAAACAACAATGAAAAATATTAATCATAACATTGAAATTATAAACAAACTGGGAATGCACGCCCGTGCTGCCGCCAAGTTTGTTAGTATTGCATCGGGCTTTAAAAGTCACGTTGATGTAGAGAAAGATGGTCAGCGAATTAATGGCAAAAGCATTATGGGGGTAATGATGTTGGCAGCAGGTAAAGGCAGCTTTATTACCTTACATATCAATGGCGAAGATGCTCAACTTTGTGCCGCTGCACTCACACAGTTAGTTAACAACCGTTTTGACGAAAATGAATAATTTAATGCCCAATACGCTGCAAGGCATGGGTGTATCAAAAGGCATTTGTATCGGGCCGGCTTATGTCTTTTATCGTGAGCTTCCTGAGGTTTTAGAGTATTCTATTTCAAAATATTCTGCGGATGATGAAGTCAAACGTTTTGAAGATGCTCGCGTAAAAGCACAGCAACAGTTATCCAACATCAAAGATAGCATCGCCTACGACACGCCTCACGATATTACTTTGTTTATTGATACCCATTTATTGATGCTCGAAGATCCGGTTTTATATGAAGACACCGTCAGTCATATTCGTGCGCGTTTATGTAATGCTGAATGGGCTCTGCAAGTACAGGTTGAACGCATCGTAAAAGTTTTTGATGACATGGATGACGCGTATTTAAAAACCCGCAAGGATGACATCATTCATGTAACCGAACGTATTCAGCGTTGCCTGATGAATGAGCCAGAATTTACATCTAACGATGAAAAAATAGACATTGAAAAACTCGGCTCACGTTTAAAAGATAGAATTATTGTTGCAGATGATTTAACCCCTGCTGATACCTTATTAATGCAGCATCAAAAAATTGCAGGCTTCATTACCGAATATGGTGGCCCTCTATCTCATACTGCAATACTTGCACGTAACCTGGACATACCAGCAATTGTCGGTGTCCACGATGCAAAACATTTAATCCAGGCCAATGAACAAATAATACTCGATGGCAACACCGGCAAAGTACATGTAAACCCCACTAAGAAAGATCTCGCTAATTTTAAAAATTTAATTCGTGTAGAACGCCAACGGCGAAAAAAATTAATTGAATTAAAAAACAAACCCGCACAAACAGTTGATGGTTTAAAGGTACATTTACATGGCAATATAGACCGCCCAGCCGATGTACGATCTTTACGTCAGCATGATCACACCGGCGTCGGTTTATACCGAACTGAAATGTTATTTATGGAGCACCATAATGAAACAGCAAAATCGACTCAACAATATCCTGGCCTACAATATCCTGGTGAAAAATATCCTAGTGAAAAATATCCTAGTGAAAAATATCCTAGTGAAAACGAACAGTTTGAAACCTACCGCCGCATACTGCGCTCACTAAAAGGTCATCCGCTAACCATTCGTACAACTGATTTAGGCGCTGACAAAGAGTTTGCCGACACGGCTCACCACGGACCATTGGTTCATAACCCGGCACTCGGTTTACGCGCAATTAGACGTTGCCTAAAAGATCCGAAAATATTTTTACCGCAAATAAAAGCTATTTTACGCACCGCAGGTTATGGCCCAACTTGCATGATGATTCCCATGATCAGCTGCATTTCAGAACTCGAGCAAGCCTTAGAGTTAATTGAACAGGCCAAATCCGAATTAAAATCCCGGCGAGTTCGGTTTGATGAAAATTTAAAAGTTGGCGCCATGATAGAAGTGCCATCCGCAGCACTCGTTGCTGACAGTCTTGCAAAAAAACTCGATTTTTTATCCATCGGCACCAATGATTTAATTCAATACACGTTAGCTTTCGATCGCATTGATGATGAAGTTAGCTATTTATATAACCCATTACATCCAGCAGTATTAAAGTTAATTCAAATGACGCTCAACGCAGGTGAATCTCAGGGAATTCGAGTTTCAATGTGCGGAGAAATGGCATCTGACACACAATACACCCGCCTGTTATTGGGTATGGGCTTACAATGTTTTAGTGTACAGGCCAATAGTTTACTCGATGTTAAGCACATTATTAACCACAGTAAAATCTCACAACTTCGCCCCTTGTGTGAAGGTATATTAAACTTGAGCAATCCCGCAGACATTAATCAGGCGGTTGAAGAATTGAACCGTCAGTTTTCATAGTTAACTCCTATTTAACTCTGAATAATCAAGCACTTATCCGTCAATTATAATAAACCTTATTTTCTGCACAAACCACTGCAATTATCCATTTATTATCTATACTCAGTGTGGGTTTATATAAGTATTAATGAAAAGCGGGCGAATTGATATCTATGTGGAAAAATTTAAATCTTAAACAGAAAATTTTTAGTGTATCAGGATTATTCCTTTCCAGTTTAGTTTTCTTAATTGTTATTGCTGGTTATATCCTTTTGAAGCAGACGGATCAGTTTGAATCGGCTGTGCAGCTTACCGCTAAAAGAGTTGATGCAGCTAGTACTGCACGTATTGCCATAATAAGCATGGATCGTGCCGTACAATCCATTATTTCAGCAAATGAACCCGGGCAAATACGCAAAGCAGCTATCGCATCTATCCGGGGTGGTGCGGGTATGGATGAGGCGATTGATAGCCTTAAAGTAACATTTAATAATAATGAAGAAGTTTTACAACTTGAAAAAATGCTCAGTCAATTACGCCCAAAACAAATGGCCATTATTGGCAAAGCCCGTGCTAATAAAGACAATGAAGCACTCGCACAAGCCCAAACTATTGAGCCGGAGTTTTTAGAAATTTCCAATCGCGCTCAAGCACTCGTCGTCAAAGCGCAGCAAGAATTAAGTGACCGGGTTGCCCTTACCAAACAGCAGTCTAAAAATATGATTCTCATTCTCGGTTCATTATTTGCCGTAGGCGTTGTCATCGGACTGATTATCGCTTTAGCAGCTGCCAGAATGATGAGCCGACCACTCATACAAATTGAAGAATCGATGACCGCATTAGCACAGGGGGATCTGACAAAAAAAATCAAACTCGATGGACACAGTGGCGATGAAATTGGCCGCACCATTTTATCTCTGTCCAATACTCTGGAAAAACTAGCTGACATGTTGGAACAGATGACCCACGCATCGAATAAAGTATCTGAGGAGTCATCTCAGGTATCTCAAATTGCAAGTGATCTGGGTTTAGTGACGAGCTCCATTGATAATAATGTATCGCAAATAGCTGATGATACGCGACAGGTTGCACAGACTGCAGACACAGTAGTTGATCAGGCCAAAGGGGCACTTGAGTATGCTCAAATAACATTCGATGCGACCTCAAGCTCAGTAAAACAAATACAGAAAACTCTTACCAACTTTAGTAGCTTTAAGCAAGATATGGAGCAGACTTCTGTGCAAAGCCGCGAACTGGCAGATATTGTTGGCAAAATTCAAACCATCACCCAAACCATTAGCGGCATCTCAGAACAAACTAATTTACTGGCTTTAAACGCTGCAATTGAAGCAGCACGAGCAGGTGAACAAGGCAGAGGTTTTGCTGTGGTAGCTGACGAAGTACGCTCACTTGCAGGGCGCACTACCGATGCAGTTGAAGAAATTTCTGCACTGGTCAGTGGTATAACCTCTAGTATCGACAACACGGTTAACTCACTAGAAAGTGCCCGCGAACAAGTTGATGAAAATGCCGACCTGTTACAAAAAGCCTCCACAGAAAGCACCACGAGTTTAGATCAGGCTCAAAATATCAGCACTTCAATGCAGGCGATGCTGGAGTTGTTAGAAACTCAAAAAGATGCGACTGGACGAATAGTAAATTCAGTAGAAGAACTGAACACTGTAGCTGAAGAAAACAGTGCCAAATCAGTTGTACTGCACACCCATTCCGATCACCTCAATAATGCAGCCATAGAACTTGCAAATGAAGTTAATTTCTTCAAAACTTAATTCTCGCGGAGAGCTATCTAATGAATCAACAATATAAAAATGTTTTTCGTTTTCTTATTTCAACTTTAGCTGTTTTTTTGCTTTTAAATACATCACTAATTCAAGCAGAAGAAAATTATGCGTTTAAAGCGGGTCATGCCAGTTTACAAAAATGGTTGTTAGCGGATGTTCCACCTCAGCCGGCAGATAATCCACTGACACCAGAAAAAATATCCCTTGGAAAAAAATTATTTTTTGATCCGCGTCTTTCAGGTGATGGCAACATGTCCTGTGCAACCTGTCACAATCCTGTTTTCGGCTGGTCAGACGCACTCCCCACCGCCAAGGGCGTAAAAAGCAAAGTACTGGGCAGAGCTTCTCCCACCATAGTTAACTCAGGTTTTAATGACATACAAATGTGGGATGGCCGAAAAAAATCACTTGAGGATCAAGCCATGGGGCCAATGGAAGCCACCGTTGAAATGAATATGGATACTAAAAAATTATTTATCTGGCTAAATAATAACGAGGGTTACAAAATAGAATTTGGAAAAGCGTTTCCAGGTGAAAAAATTGATGCTGACACGGTAAAAAAAGCTATTGCCTCATATGAACGAACTGTCATTAGCAATAATTCTGCATTTGATAAATGGGTGAAAGGCGATAAAAAAGCCATGACAACCCAGCAAATAAACGGCTTCAAATTATTTGTTGGAAAAGCGAAGTGTGCTGACTGTCATTCAGAACCTAATTTTTCAGATGATGGGTTTCATAATATCGGACTGCAATCCTGGGGCAATAAAAACCCAGATATGGGTCGTTATGCGCAACGGCCTTTAGGCTTAATGAAAGGTGCCTTTAAAACTCCAACTTTACGTGAAATAGACCGTACCGCACCTTATTTTCATGATGGCTCTGCAAGCACGCTAGAAGAAGTAATCGAACATTATGCAAAAGGCGGAATTGTAAAAACTAATCTTTCACCAAGCATGGAACAACTAGATCTAACGACAAAAGAAAAACAGGAACTGGTGTCATTTTTACACGCTCTCAGCTCACCTTATGTTGCGATAACTTTACCTGAACTACCTCGATAATAAACGTTTAACCCCTAACAATATCTATGACAGATCGGAGAAAAGCATGAACAAATTAATAACCATTACTACAGTATTCAGCCTGTTTCTATTTTCACAGTATGCAGCATCAGCTGAATATGAAGTTGCTCAAAAAAACAAAGCATTTAGCGTTAAAACGTTACAAATAAAAGTCGGCGATGTCGTTAGCTTTCCCAACCAGGACCCGTTTTTTCACAATGTATTCAGCCTTTCACCAGATAAAACATTTGATTTAGGATCGTACAAAAAAGGAAATACAAAAAAAATCACTTTTGATAAGCCTGGTAAAATTCAAGTTGAATGTGCAATTCATCCAAAGATGCAAATGACCATTGATGTTCAATAGTTTTAATAAATTAACTTATGGTGACTAAAACAATGCGTAATTTAATTTTTAGCTTCTTGTTTGTCATTTCTTCATCAGCCTATGTCGATTCTGTGTATGCAGGTTCTGCTGATGAGTGTGGATTAGAAGGCAAAGCTTGCTTTGAGTATGGGGCAACAGTTTTTCAAAACCGTTGTTCATTATGCCACGGCTCAGACGGATTAGGTGAAGGAGTGCTCTCCTTATCTATAAAAAATTACCCAAACACCAATCTGTTAGAACCCAAACATGGCCTTTCACCCGCAGATGTGGAAAAAGTTATTCGTTATGGTGGTGGCACCAGCACCGACAAAACGAAAAAAAACCCTGTTAGCAATGAAATGCCTCCCTGGGGTGATGAGTTAACAATGGCACAGCTAGAATCTGTCACTAACTTTGTTATACACCTGCGCAGCGATACTGAAAAAGCCATGACGTTATTGAGAAAAGTATCGGCAACCTTAGAACCCTCTTTACGTATTGGCAGAGCCATATTCATGGGACGCTGTTCTTTGTGTCACGGGGCATTAGGGTTAGGCGATGGAAAAATGAGTCGTATTATTAAAAACCCACCCCCCTTTAATTTAACCCTTAGCCGTTCACCTGATGAATACCTCAGCGACATCATTCACAAAGGCGGTGGTGAAATGAATCGATCACCACGAATGCCACCTTTTGGTGACGATTTATCAGAATCGGACATTGCATCGGTAATCATGTTTATTAAAACTCTCAGACAATAATTCATGAAACAAAAAAAAGATAAACTAACTCACTTTACAGAAGAGCACATAACCAGTGAAGAGCTGTTTATTAACCGACGAAAAATTGTATCTCAACTTGGTTTATCATTAGGTACTGCACTGGCGGGGCAATTTCTTCCCGCCAGTGTGGCAATAGCGAGTGCTGGATCAGCCAACGCAATATCATCTAGAGACAAATCAAACCTAACTAACTCAAGCTGTCATAATTCTTCTGTACTTATAAAAAATCAACTAAACCTCAAACCTAACTCATGGGATGAAATCACTCGCTATAATAATTATTACGAGTTCACTACCAATAAAGAAGTAGTTTTCATATTGGCCAAGGAGCTCAAGACAAACCCATGGACTCTCACTATCGAAGGCGAAGTTAAAAACAACATCATCTTAGATATTGAATCGCTCAATAACAAGTTTGGGATTGAAGATCGTATTTATCCTTTACGTTGTGTGGAAGGCTGGTCGATGGTTATTCCCTGGCAGGGTTTTTCTTTATGCAAACTTCTGGATCTGGTACAGCCAACTAGTGATGCAAAATTTATTGAATTTGTGAGCTTACACCGCCCTGCAGAAATGATAGGCCAACGACAAAGCTCACTTGACTGGCCTTACCGTGAAGCACTGCGATTAGACGAAGCTTATAACCCGCTTACATTTATGGCCACTGGCATGTATGGAAAATCGATACCCGCACAAAACGGTGCACCACTACGTTTAGTTGTTCCCTGGAAGTATGGTTTTAAAAGTGCAAAGGCCATCACTCATATACGCTTATTAAAAGAACAACCACAAACTAGCTGGAATTTAGCTGCCGCTTCAGAGTATGGTTTTTATGCTAATGTAAACCCCAATATTGCACATCCTCGCTGGAGCCAAAAAAGAGAAAACCGTATCGGAGAACTGCGAAAAAAACCTACTCTACTATTTAATGGCTACGCCGAACAGGTTGCACACTTATACAAGGGAATGGATTTGTCGGTTTATTACTAATGCACCCAGTCACTTTTTTAAAGAATAACTCAACACTGATCTGGCGAATTTTGTGGGGGCTTTTTTTAATTCCTGCTCTTTTACTTTTATGGCGATACTTCAATGGCACACTGGGCATCAACCCATTACAAAAGCTCGAACGTACAACTGGAAATTTTGCATTATTATTTCTTATAATCACACTCAGCATTACTCCGGCACGTTTTTATCTAAGCCTATTTTGTAAAAAAATTAAGGCTAAAGATGGCAAGCGTTTAGCTGACTGGAACTGGCTAATGCGCAGCCGTAGAATGATTGGCATGTATTGTTTTTTTTATGCTGTGATTCATGTCAGCATTTATTTTTCACTGGATCTGGCTTTTGAATGGAAATGGCTAGTTTCAGACATCAAAGAAAAACCGTTTATTATTGCAGGCATGCTAACCATGCTTCTACTCATACCTCTGGCCATCACATCAACCAACAAAATGATGCACCGTCTTGGAAAAAACTGGCGCCGTATTCATAAACTCATTTATATTATTTCCATCACTGCCATTATTCATTACTGGTGGTTAAGCAAAGTTGGGGTTTATGATGCGTGGTTATATTCGCTGCTAGTTATTTTATTATTGACCTACCGCCTGTTTGTTAAAACTGGATTAATTAACCCCAATCCGGCTGATGACGGAATGGAAGCGGATGAAAAAGCCAGAATCAAACCCGATATTTATAAACAGGCAACTAAACAGCGCCAATTAAAATAGAAATAATTTCGCTTTTATCTTTTCATTTTAATTTATTATTTCAAACCACCGTTTTTAGCTACACATAAACTCAATACTTCTATAAAATCGTAACTAATAATAAACCATGCCCTGGGCTTACGTAACATGGTAGACAACAGCACCGACCTCACCGAAAAAACTGCACAGCAATTACAAACCTTATCCGATGCTCTGGAGTCAGGCACCCTGCATCATGCCCGCGGCATGTTAAATGCCTTGCACCCGGCAGAAATTGCTCATCTGCTTGAATCTCTACCCTCCCATGAACGACTCATTATCTGGCCACTGGTTGGCAAAGACTTAAAGGCCGAAGTTTTAATTAACCTTGGCGATGAAATGCGCCAAAGCTTAATTAAAGATATGACACCGCAGCAACTCGTGCAATTTGCTGAAGATCTTGAAGTCGATGACTCAGCCGACTTCGTACAATCTCTACCGGACACGGTTATCGATCAGGTGCTGCATTCATTAGATAGCCAACATCGTAAACTGTTGGAGTCTGTACTGTCTTTCCCAGAAGACAGTGCCGGCGGCATGATGAACACCGACACCATCACAATTCGCCCGGAGGTCACTCTGGATGTGGTGCTACGCTATCTGCGCCTGTTGGGTGACATTCCCAAGCAAACCGATCATTTAATTGTGGTTGACAGGGACAATCGCTACCTGGGCATTTTGCCACTCTCACAATTACTGATTAGTGAGCCAGGTAATACCGTTGACGATGTTATGAATAGTAGCGTTCAAGCCATACCCTCAGACATGGAAGATAATGATGTGGCAATTGTCTTCGAAGACCATGATTTAATCTCTGCACCCGTAGTCGATGGTAACAATATGCTACTCGGACGCATTACGGTTGATGACGTGGTTGATGTTATCCGCGAAGAGGCCGACCACTCGGTGTTAAGTATGGCGGGCTTAAATGATGAAGAAGATCTGTTCTCGCCCGTTCTACCTAGCTCACAACGTCGCGCCATCTGGCTCGGCATTAATTTACTAACGGCATTTTTAGCCTCATGGGTGGTGAGTAATTTTGAAACCACTCTCGAGCGAGTCGTCACCGTTGCCATATTAATGAATGTTGTCGCCAGTATGGGGGGCATCGCCGGCAGCCAAACCATTACACTGGTAATTCGCAGTATGGCACTCGGGCAAATCAGCCGCAGTAACCGGCGCTGGGTATTTAATAAAGAAGTGCTGGTGGGGCTCTTTAATGGCGCCATCTGGGCTATTGTGGTGGCGATTATTGCAACCCTGTGGTTCCACGATTATTCCATTGGACTGGTGATTGGTGCAGCATTAATCATAAATTTAATCTTTGCCGCCGCCTCCGGTGTAGCGATTCCGCTTATACTTAAAAAAATGCATATTGACCCGGCGATAGCCGGAAGCGTTATTTTAACGACCATTACCGATATTGTTGGTTTGCTGGCTTTTCTTGGGCTGGCAACCGTGTTTCTGCTTTAAAGATACAAATATCGCGCTCGTATGAGCGAGCCTATGTTTAATCTGGTTTATTTCTCCAGTGATTCAACTGGCTCACTGCCGGGAAAATAATATTCCCCGGTGAAATGCTGCCTCATTTTCGCTATAATCCCCAACCCTGTATCAGCATTAGCAAACAAACCTCATGAAATTTATCGAAACCCGCGGCAACGATGGACAGCGTCCAACTCATATTAATTTCTCAGAAGCGATTTTAAGCCCGATCTCTTCATTTGGTGGTATTTATTCTCCCGAGTCATTACCCGATTTGGATCAGGACTTTCTACAAAATCATCTGCACAGCGATTACAAGTCCCTGGCCCGCGATGTACTAGCTGCATTTGAAATAGATATAGAACAGGATGTGATTGAACAGGCCCTGAGTTTATACGATGAATTTGATGACCCTGGCAATCCGGTGCCGGTTAATAAAGTGTATGACGATTTATATGTGAGTGAGTTATACCACGGCCCGACCCGCGCATTTAAAGACATGGCATTGCAACCCTTCGGTACCGTGTTATCGGCAATTGCTCAAAAGCGCAATGAAAACTACCTGATACTCGCAGCGACCTCTGGCGACACTGGCCCCGCCGCATTGGAGACCTTTAAAAATCGCGACAATGTACAGGTTGCCTGCCTGTATCCCGATGGCGGCACATCCGATGTACAGCGCTTGCAAATGGTAACCGAAGATGCAAAAAACCTGAAAGTAATAGGTATTCATGGTGATTTTGACGATGCGCAAAGCGCACTTAAACAATTACTCGGCTCAGCTACCTTTAAGAATAAATTACGGGAAAGAAATATTTTTCTGTCTGCCGCCAACTCGGTAAATTTTGGGCGTATCATTTTTCAGACGATTTATCACATTCATTCTTACCTTGAACTGGTTCGTCAACAAGCCATCAATCCCGGCGATAAAGTTTATTTAAATGTGCCCAGTGGAAATTTTGGCAACGCGTTGGGTGGTTACTATGCAATGAAAATGGGACTACCTGTTGAAAAAATATTAATTGCATCAAACAACAACAATATATTGACTCAACTCATCAACACCGGTGCTTATGATTTACGTGACAAATCTGTTATTGCCACCACTTCACCTGCAATGGATATTTTAAAGTCTTCAAACATCGAGCGCATATTGTTTGACTTATTTGGTGAAGCTCGAACCAAAGAACTCATGCAACAACTGGATGATGAAAACCATTATCAACTTAGTGATACGGAACTGGCAGAATTTCAAAATATCTTTTCTGCTGACTACTGCAATGACGATGAAGGAAAAAAATATATTAAAGCGGCTTTTGCAAAAGGCTATTTAATGGACCCGCATACTGCCACCTGTTTTAAAACTTATGAAACTTGTCGCAACAAACCTTTAAAAACCATTGTTTACTCAACTGCCGAATGGACTAAATTTTCACCGGTGGTTGCCAATGCACTGACAGGCGAAGTTGATACACATGACATTGACGCACTGAAGTCCATCGCCAAGGAAGCCAGCATTAAAATCCCTGGGGTAATCAGTGATTTATTTGAAAAAGAAATAACCCAAAAAACGGTTATTGATAAAGCTGACATAGAAGCGGAAATTTTAAACTTCTTATAAAAGCCACACTATTACAATTTCAAAAAGGCGTCTTAAATGGCGCCTTTTTTATTGGGTTTTCGTAACTGATTCGTCAAATCTAAACAAAAAGGTGATCACACAATATTAAAACTTTTAATAAAATTAGTTGTATTAGATTAGTTGTATTAGATTAGTTGTATTAGATTAGTTGTATTAGCTCTGACTTCAACTAACAGATCAATATTATAGCGTCAATATACTCTGACAGTAGTCAATGACTCAAACTAGCCAGAAGCGGACGTTAACCATTTTATTTACTTGATGTTTTGTACCCTGCTGTGGCGTATCTCCCTCGGGGAAAGACCGCCGCTTTTTGGCGCTCTGTCCCCTTATTGATGCCACCAAGAGTTGAGCGGAGTCGCTCATCGCACTGCCCATCTGATCGGAATTACCACATGGGACAGGGCGCTAAAAAGCAGCGGACTGTCCCTGATGGTCATGTTCCTTAACAGGGCAACTTGCCAACAAGCAAAGCAGTTAACCAAACGTCCGCT
>Ga0316206_1001131_pt1 | contig 26246 bp, 23 predicted proteins | sample 6monthpyrite_MG_FD_204942 | JGI IMG/M metagenome (GOLD analysis project Ga0316206, IMG submission 204942) | Microbial mat bacterial communities from mineral coupon in-situ incubated in ocean water Damariscotta River, Maine, United States -... | ecosystem: Environmental > Aquatic > Marine >... | reverse complement strand
TGGTGATGATAATGCCCATCAAACAAAAACCCAGCCAGCCACATTGGATTCGACTCAACCCCCGGTTAGCTCGCTCCGCTTTGATGGCTTGGTTCAAGGCTTGGATAAATTCTTTGATAAAAGGGAGAGGTTCGCTAATTAACATGGCATTGAGGGTATCGTTCGCTTAATAATTTGCTTTTATTATCCCTCATTCGCTCCTTTTGTCTAGAGTAATCGCTCTATAATAGCGGCTGGGTAGCTGGCCATTGCTGGTGTTATGACGGACTTAGCAAACGCCGAATCCTAAGCACTTGCGATTGACTCAGCTACCCATCACATTTAAGCCTGTCTTGTCAAGACAGCAAAAACTTGATCATCGAGTTAAACATGCATAAATTAATACAAGTCAATATGATATTTTCCCCGTTACCCGAAAGGATTCAAGCTGGGATGAAAGATGTGCAAGTTATTTCATTTCCCTTCCTTATTAAGGACAGAAAAAAATACCACCTCCGCAATTATCCGGTGTATTATCGACAATAGTTAGCCCACTAGCAGAAATACTACTCGATAAGTCGAATAAGCCACCACCAGAATTTGTCGCAGCGTTAGTCGTGATAATCGTTTCCTTGATGTCTAAAATACTAGCTGAGCTATTGTATAATCCACCGCCGTCTTGTTGTGACTCATTATATGCCAGCAAACTTCCCCTCACTTTCATTACATTAAAATTGGCGATACCGCCTCCTCTTTGGCTTGCTTCATTATTCAATATAGAGCTTTCGATAATAACCGCGGTTCCCGATGTGGCATTGGCGATACCACCACCAAGACGAGCATTATTGTTAGCAATAAAGCTGTATTTCACTTGTAATAAACCACCGTTGTCAATGCCTCCTCCTCCAGAGCGGGCGTTGTTATTGGTAACATTACTATCGATAATCATTAATTTTCCATTGTTTCGAATGCCGCCACCACCTAAGTCAAAAGCGTTGTTATTGGAAATAATCGTATTCTTTATTTGCATCTTCCCCATTGTCTCCGTCGCATTGCTGATGCCACCCGCCGCCCGAGAACTATTGTGGGTTATGATGCTATCTTTTATAAGCACATTACAGCCGACATTGATCAAGCCACCACCACCAAAACCTAGAGAACCAGGTATGCCGCGAGTGATGGTGACATTGGCGATGATAATTTTATGTGCTGTGCTATCACAGCTAATGTCGATGACGCGAGGATTGACCTCTTCTCCAGTATAAAAACCTTGGATTATTGTTTGACTTGGATTTTTTCCTTTGAGTTTTATACTTTTATTTATAACGCTCAAATTACCAGTATAGATACCGCTTGAAACATGTATTGTACCACCATTGCTAACATCATCAATTGCTGACTGGATATCGGTATACTCACATTCACTTGGGCAAACTTTAAGTGAAGCGATGGCGTTGTGGGACAGCGATAAGCCAATTATAAGCACGGTAAAACATAGAAACATGAGTGTTTTCCTGCGAGATATAAGTGCATCCATTATGTTCTCCCCATCGTTCCAAAAAAACTGACTATAGATAGTCAGAAATTAAATAAAAAAAATAGTAATACCGATATTGAGCAACCTCACATTTTAAAATCGCGAAGAAAACTGATTTCACAAAATTTTTTCTGAAGGCGATAAATACTTATTGTATTGCCAACTGAAAAAAAGTTTTTGTAGGATCAAGAATCAAACGAAATAAAATGAAAGGCTGCTCACCGTCGGGCAATGTATGGCGCTTAAAAAATATCCCCTGAAAAGTCTAGTACGTTACTCGGAAAAATTCTCATACCAAAACCTAACAGAGAATCCTTCTATAATAACTGTTTCATTCTCAAATTCAAGCCAACAGGAATGTGACAAAATTATTACCAAGCTGAGTGTAAGGACAAAAACCAATAACGATAGCTCGTCAATGAAATTCAGGATAACTACTGATGGTGGTCGTTGATAGGGCGGGTTCTTATGTAGAACCCTATTAGAAATTATTTACTAAGAATAGTTGAACTTTTAGATAGATCGTTTGGCAACATCTTGCAAACCATAAATCATATCCTTGAATGGTTTATCTCCCTGCTTCTCCAAAGCCTCAATTTGCTGATGATGTTTTGGGTCAAGTCTGGCAACGCCCTCAAAAATTTGGGCAACATCATTTTTATCTTTTGACAAGCCCGGTACTATTTTAGCTTCTTCAAACATATTATGTAATGAACTCAACACGGATTTTAGCGGTGAAAATAACTGACGTTCTTGTTTTGATGGTTTATCATCCAACTCGCCAGTGGGACTGTATTGAGCCACTTCACGATAAACCTCAGTAAAACGGCGCGTCTCTTCTTGATGCAAATCCAAAGAAAAATTAGCGATTTGTTTTTCATCATAACCAAGATCTAAACCCTGATGTAAAGCACCTTGAACATCTCCTTGAAAAAACTCATCCGCCACATTTTTAACCTGACCCACAAAATCATCAATGGCCACTAATTCTTGCTCATCGAGCTGGCCTTGCACCTGATAACTCAAACCCGCCCGAGCAAAACTGGTGTTTTCTTTTTGATAGCTTTCCCCATCATTATTTTTAGCATAAAGTTCACGCGCACTGGCGCCACTTTCACGAGATACATTAATAGTGACACGATCACCGTCTTTAGTATTAACCTGCAAACTAACACTTTCGGAACGAGCATAAGAAGCTTGTGAGCCATAGGACAATTGATTGACCCCTTGATTGGAAAAACCAGCGACTCCCAACCCTCCTTCATTTAACTGTTTTTCAATATCATTGAGCCCTTCATGCAACAAGTCATAGGTTTTGTTTGCATTCTCTTGAACCCCACCATTAAAAATTTCCAAACTCTGGAGTATTTCTTTGGCTTCTTTAAATCCTTGTTCAATACCTTGTCGTGCTTGTTCCAATTTTTCTTTCCCCGCCGCTTGACCTTGTTGACTGGCCCCAATAACCGCCCCCTTAACAAAACCCAGAATACGCTTAGCCACCGCCTGCGGAGAGAAATCACTGGATTTTATTCGTTGCTTAGTCAGCACACCTTCTTTGCCAATCGCTTTTTCCAGTTTAGCTATTAACTTATCATGCAGAAAATCAGGGCTAGTAAACTTTTTTAACTTCTCCGCATCATTCATCGCTGATTCTGATTTTACCGAAGGCATAGCAAGCTGGCGATGATCCAGACCCGGTTTTGATGCTTGGCTGCGATTCATCAAACTCGATGATGATCGTAAGACATGAAACTGTGATAGGGTTGGCATTTGTACCGGCATGATGATTGACTCTGTTGATAGATTATTTCGCAGGAAGCTCTTGGCTCACATTCAATCTATAACGGCCAAAATGGAGAAATTGCAAGCTATAAGGAAGCTAAAATAGCATTCAAAACCATATCAACATTACCCTCTCTCGGTTCGTATTGACTCATGGTCGATATACCTTGCGTGACATAGATAATATATTTCGCTAATTCAGCTGGGGTACTGGTACTTTTCAATTCGCCATTCTTTTTAGCAGCCTGAAGATTTTTAAGAATCTTTGCTTCTAAATCTATCATGGTTTTTTGAATAATTTCAAAATGCTTCTCTGAAATAAGATTGCGCTGCACAATGGATTTATTTAACAAACACCCATTGTCACTATGCCCTGTTTTTAAGCCTTGTAGGAATTGTTTAATATTAGCTATGCCTAAGGGCTCCGCACTAAACAGCTCTTCAAAATACTGAAAGTCCCATGCAGTATAAAGCGCCAACACTTCTTCAAAAAAACTTTCCTTATCGATAAACTCTCGAAATAAACACTTTTTATCAACACCAGTGGCTGACGCAAGATCAGACATAGAGGTTTTGACATAACCTTTTTTCCAGAAAACATACATCGCTTTCTCGAGTAAGTCTTCGCGTTTATACGTTTTAGTTCGACCCATCTATAAAAATATCTCTTTAAAATTAACAGTATAATTATTAACGTTAATTTTATTATACACTTATTTGACTTATGTCACCAACTGGTGTTAAATAATATGTCATCGATTGGTGGCATATTATTTATAAATACAAGGAACGCTTCATGAATAACAAATTAGTCCGCTTTATAGAAATCCCCGTAACAAATCTGGAACGTGCAAGTAAATTTTACGAATCTGTATTTGATTTAACATTCCAAAATATGGAAATGAGCAATGCAAAGTTAGCAATGTTTTGTATTGCAAGCGATCAAACAAACGGTGCTCTGGTTCAGGGAGACGGATATATACCCTCGAAAGATGGAATATTAATTTATTTAAGTGCGGGAGATAATATGCAATTACTTATCGACCGTATTCCCGACTCCGGTGGACGTATGACAATGAATCGATCTTCACTCGAAGGACATGGATTTGTGGCAAGATTCATTGATACCGAAGGCAATAAAATAGGGCTACATTCTGAAAAATAAGGAATAGGCACGTGATAACTTCCCTGTTTGGCGCTCAGATTTGGTTTGTATTCGCCTAAAGCGCCTACTGTTGGGGTTCGTTCTGAGTGAACAAAAGTGCAGGAATAGTGGTTCTATTTCGAGCTTTTGTGAGGGAAGAACGGGTCAAGACAGGCCGAAGATGAGATGCGAAACAGTGAAGTTATTGCGTGCCTATTCCTAAACATTAAATGCCATAATTTTAATCACAGAATAAAAATGGAAAAGGGATATTTTTTGACTCCGGTGATGATATTGCTCTGGAAACTATTATCCAAACATTAGTTTGCTATTGATGGGTTTCGCTTTGTTCTACCCATCCTACACTTGATTGGATCTTAGCTTCTAAGCCTATATCTCTATCACCGATAAATTTGAAATTTTGGGCCAAATATCATATTGACTTTTACTGGCTCATGCATATTCGATAATAATATAATTAATATGATACTTGACCCTTTCAATCATCCCATAGCCGCCGTATACGACAGGATCCGGTGGCTATTCGTAACTCACCAAGGCTTGATGAAGTTTCGTTATATTTTTGAAAGAAATTAATCCTTGCTAAAACGTACGTAATACCGTACGATAAAGTATATTATTTGGAGGTAATTACATGTCAATTTTAAATGCATCAGACGCCCGAGCCAAACTCTACAGCCTTATCGATGAAACCGCAGAGTCTCACCAACCCATTATTATTACTGGAAAAAGAAATAATGCGGTGCTGATTTCAGAAGCTGATTGGAACTCAATCAATGAAACACTTTTTTTGCTGTCCATACCAGGAATGCGCGAGTCAATTAGAGAAGGATTAGAAGAAAATCTATCGGAATGCAAAAAGGAAATCGACTGGTGAGTTGGCAAGTCGTTTTTACGAAACAAGCTCAAAAAGATGCAAACAAAATATCGCAATCTGGTTTAAATGAAAAAGCAAAAGAATTACTGGCCATCCTAGAAGACAATCCTTATCAAACGCCACCCCCCTACGAAAAACTAGTGGGTGATTTATCCGGCGCTTATTCACGCCGAATTAATATTCAACATCGTCTTGTATATCAAGTCTATGAAAAAGACAAATCGGTTAAAGTTATTCGCATGTGGACACACTACGAATAAAAATATCTAAATAGAGCCTGTACTCAAACGCCACGAGTATATCCACAGCTAAAGTCTAAGAGGCTGTTTTAAAAATGCGTCAAAAAGGATCAAAAACGTCATACTGATTCAATCAAGTGCTCATCACATAATAAACACTACGCTCATACGGTATTCGTACTGGTTTTAGTGTAGGGAAAAATTTACAGAAATAATAGCGTGTAATTAATAAAACGTTTTTGTCATTTTTTTAGCAGAAAGATAAATAGTTAATATAATACTTAACCGTTTTACTTTTATATTCTTTTATTATCGAAAGATCAGCCAAAAATATAAACACACAATATGGCTCAGTAACTGACGGTCTTTGACCGAAAGATTACTCCCACTTTAAGCGATGGATCAGGACCTCACCTTCCGGTTCACTCAGATCAAGCTTGTCAGGGGCCTTGTCGCGCTTTTTCATGAGCGCAAACTGTGTGTTTTTCAAGCAACTTAGGGTAATTAAAGAGGAACCATTGCCTTTGCTCTAGTTTTTATGTGTCAAGGGCTGTTACCGGAGTCTCACACAAAATCAAGTTACTGCTGACAAACACCACCATAGTTTCGCTTGAGGGTCCATCCTATTGCGGCACCCGCGTTATCTTCTGTATACTTGGAGCCGATGTGTCTGGGGCTTCGATAATGTTAACTGGCGTGGCTGGCAAGATTAATCCATCTATTACTTGCAGCGAGATGGTTCTGTCGCAATCTCGTTTTAGCAATGAGCTTATGCAACAACAAGGGCACAACGGTTGTTTCCATCTAAACCGAAACTGCCAAATATGGTGATATATATTGCTATCTAAAATAAATATAGCCCTATTGTAAAATATTATAAAGTTCTATTATGAATAATTGGCTTTTACCCGCATTAACTGCACTAGTTATCTATGGTTTTGGGGGATTCTTTCCTAAACTTGCTAGCCAGTATATCTCTCCAAGAATTGGTGGCCCTATGGGTCCTTATTTCCCTCAACGTTCAAACAGAAACTCACCCCAAAGGCATCCTTTATGCCGTACTCACGAGCATGGAACGAAACTTCTAACGATCGGGATGCAAGCCAAGAAACCAGAGGCTGGTGGAACCTGGTAAACGAGGTATAGCTAAATCCAGAGAACCCAGAAACCGAGCGTAACAAAATTTGAGACGAAGCGACTTACGAAACGCGACATTTATCTTGACAAGCGTCACCCACGGTAAATCACATTCATATTATTCTCACCCATTATCAACAACGATTGATAGGCAGTTATACTATGTCATCTACAGCAATAAGCACCGGATCAAAACTATTCCTACAAACTAAGTTTTATCGACCCCGCACCGCTGGCGATCTTATCATTCGACCCCATCTTCTCGACCGGCTCAATCAGCACTTTCCGCGCAAACTAACTCTCATATCTGCACCTGCGGGTTATGGCAAGACCACGATGGCTACCGAATGGCTCGCCCAACTTGCTGAGACCCAACAACAGGCTGCTCTCCCTGTAGCCTGGCTCTCACTGGATGAATACGATGATGATTTGTTGTTCTTTCTTCGCTATCTAGTGAGTGCGGCACAAACCGTCTATCCTGATTTCGGGGTGAATACCCTAGCAGCGATTCAAAGCGCCCAACCACCGCCCGGACAGCAGCTAGCCATCATTTTGGCCAATGACTTTGCACAGCTGGCAAAGCCACTCATTTTGACGCTGGATGATTACCACTTTATAACCCAAGAGACCATCCATCAGTTGGTCAACAGACTGCTGGATCACTTGCCACCGTCGCTGCATCTGGTATTGCTCAGTCGAACTGAGCCGCTTTTGGCTTTGGAGCGCCTGCGCGCCAGCCGCCAGATTATTGAATTGCACGCCACCGACTTATCCTTCTCCTTGGCTGAGACAACCCAGTTTGTGAGCCAAGCATTGGGTAAGGATCCGCAACCGGAAACGCTACAGGCCATTCATTCCGGGAGTGAGGGTTGGATCGCTGGATTGCAGCTCGCCACCTTATCGCTGCCGCACCAGACTCATAACACTCAGCAGACTGACGAGGCAGCCCTTTTGCAACACTTTCAGGGCAACCATCACTATTTAATCAATTATCTATTTGAGGAAGTCTTAGTCCTGCAACCGCAAGCAGTACAAGATTTCTTATTACAAACATCGATCCTAGACCGCTTCTGTGCACCCTTGTGCGAGACTGTTTTGGGGACAGCGTGGCTAAACCAAGTGGCGCAAGACGAACAACTATCAGAAACAATTACCTTGAGCCAAACCCAAGCACAGATGATTTTAGCGTGGTTACATCGCGCCAATCTGTTTCTGATCCCTTTAGATCACGAGAGGGTCTGGTATCGCTATCATCATCTATTTCAAAAGATGCTCGCCCAGACATTGGCACAGCGGATGAATCGCACCGATATTGCCGCATTGCATCGGCAAGCGAGTATGTGGCTTGCCAACAAAGGGTTGGTCGAGCCAGCCCTTCATCAGGCACTAGCGGCTGATGATATGCCAATGGCAATTCAGCTGATTGAACAACATCGACTCACGCTACTCGATCAGTTCGACTTTTATACGCTGGAACGATGGCTGGCGTTATTGCCAAAGACGGTAACCGAACAGCGTCCCGCCCTACTTCTGTTAAGAGGCTGGATTGATTCGAGTACCTACCGTATGGCATCCATCCCAGTTATTGAATTGGCCCAACAAGCTGAAGCCTGTTTGGAAAACCCTAATATTGCTATCGATCGGCCTGATCGACACGCACAAAATTTTGAAATCGCTGCGCTAAGGGCGATGGGCTGGTTTTGGTACGGAGATTTTCAGAAAGTATTGCATTATGCCCTAGAGGTGATCGAAGAACTGCCCTTATCCCCGGCCTACATTCGCACCACGGTTGTTTCAGCAGCCGCATTCGCATTACAGGCCACCGGGCAACCAGCCAAAGCGACTGAGTTGATCGAACAGGAGCTAAATAATGAGGATGTCAGGTTAAGCTTGCCCGGGATCCAGTTAGCGGCTTGGCTACCACTATTGCATTGTATGGCCGGTCATCTACAGCAGGCCATTCAAGTGGCACAAAACATCATGAACCTGATACAGGTGCGTGCCGACAATGACACCTTTGTTAAGACTACGCTCTATCGATGGTTAGGTTACATATACTATCAATGGAACGATCTGGCGGCAGCCAGGGAATATCTGGTCAAAGTCGATCAGGCACATACCGCACCCTTTCACAACAGCCAGCTAAATTTGGCCTGGATTTATGAAATTCAGGGACAGACTCAGATAGCCCAGCAGATCATTACACAGCGTCAACATAACGCTTTTGCCACCAATAACAAGTTACATCTCAATGAAATAGCCTCCTTTCAAGCCCGGTGTTTGCATTGGCAGGGTGAAATTGACCTAGCCGCACAGCAATTTCATGGGGTTAGCTTGCAGGTAGAAAAGGAGCGTTGGTTGGCCTGCGAAGTGCCGCTATTCACGCAGGCCAGGATCTTGATCGCCCAAAATAAAGAGGACTGCTGGCAAAAGGCCGAAGGTTTACTACAAGATGGATATTCACAATCAGAAAAAGCACAGAATATTCCGCACCAGATCGAAGTTCTAGCCCTTCAATCCCTGCTATGTCAGAAACGGGGGAAGCTCGACGTGGCGCTATCCGTCCTAACACGATCTATCCAACTTGCGAAACCCGGCGGCTTCATCCGTATCTTTGTGGATCTGGGCACGCCTATAGCTCAATTATTGCGCCAATTGTTGGCGCGTGGTTTTGAGCCAAAGTATCTAGGCCGGATACTTGCTGCCTTCCCCACGACACAATTGCCGTCTCAGGCTGCCCTGTCCACCCAACCGGTTCAACCACCACCACAGAGCCTAGCATTGGTTGAGCCTTTAACCGACCGCGAGCTCGAGGTGCTTACCTTGCTGGCCGAGCGCCTTTCGAACAAAGAGATTGCCAAAGCATTGGCCATATCCCCCTTCACGGTTAAGAATCATCTCAGTACCATTTACCGAAAGGTGGGGGCTTACGGCCGTCACCAAACAGTACGCCAAGCCAAGCAACTCGGCCTGTTGCACTAACCTCTGTATTGTGATTTCGCTACACCCTCCACCATTTAGTGAAGCGTTTCATAGTCACTAAAAGATTTTAACAGCTTCAATTACTTTCCTAATGTTTCCGAGGGCAGTTCTCCAAATAGTTTTTTATAGTCCGTAGCTAATCGGCCTCTGTGAAAAAAGCCATAATCTTGTGCTATATTCACAATATTCGTTTTTTTTAATCGTTGTCTCAGTTCTTTATTCAAGGCGTTAAGACGCAAAAGATTAAAAAATTTTTTAGGGGGAATTCCATAGAAATCCTTGAATATGTATTCTAAATTTCTCTGGCTAACTTTTGAGTTATCACAAATATCCTTCGTGGTGACGTCAGTCTTTAAATTGCCAATCATAAATTGTTCTGCATTTTTTAATACAGACGATCGTTTCATTAACGCCTTCTTGGGTTTGATTTCTCGACTCTCCGCCAAGGAGAGAAGTAGATTTTCAGCGATACCTTCCTTTAATTGCTGTTTTATTAAACTAACGTTGGGTCTTGGCATTCGCTTTGGGCAAGATTCTAAATTGAAAGCCATTTGAAAGAGTTCAAAGCATAACTGTCGTAATGAATTAATTTTTTCTGATGAGCAATGAAATACTGGGGAAGTTTGATCAGATGGGTGTAAAAAACTGTGTGGTTCTGGTAAGTGCAAAGTCTGGCAATAATAATGCATCATGTCTTGGGAAATATGGATAATAAATCGATTCGCAAAAGGCGATTGAAAAATAGAAAACTTTGTGTAAGGAGGGGTAACAATAATATAATCATCAGCTAATTTATGGAGTTTTTGATAAACAAGCCGGCTAGGACTAATCGGAATCGTGAAACTCCAACCATTAGCAGATATTCCTTCTGTCTTCGTTGCAACATTGCATTGATCTAGTTCGATTTCTATTTCATCAGCAACAATTCGTGAAATATAGCCTCTAAAATTTCCTCTAGCTACCCGTGAAGCCTCAACCTCCCTGTTTGGTAGATAATAGAAGTACTGAATAAAGTCTTGAAAAAAAGTATGCCTGAATACAAAGTACTCGCAATCAATAACTAGATTTTCCTGCTTATTAAACATAAATACACCGTAACGTCTAATATTTAGGCTTTATTACTGGCCTATTTTCGCTCTGATGGCGTTGCCTAAATCGCCTACTGTTGGTGAAACTCCGCGCCATACGAATCACTATTCGTCTTGCTAGGACAAAAACATGCTTCGCACTCAAGGCCTAAATATCAGACGCTACGAGCATATTAGGGATTTTTGCAAGTTAATGCCTGAGCCAAAATGGACTATTGGCGGATCAGTTGAGGAAAAAATGTCCCACTAAATGCCCGGAGAGGACTTCCTGACCCGTGTGAATCGTTATCTAGATAAGCAGAAGAGGTGGTACCGCAGTGATTTCCAACGCTAAAGCCCTTCGGTAATCATCACTATCTAAGTCGTAAATAAATAAATAGCCACACCGGCGAAACAAAACCCAATAAACTGCCTGGTCGTAATGGGTTCATGCAGAATAAAGTAGGCCAGCAAAATAGTAATTACCGGGTACAAGGTGGTTAAGACTACGGTTGTGGAGACATTCCCCTTTTGCACGGCCATATAAAAAAAGAAAGCGCCGCCAGAACCAGCAATACCGGTAAGTACAGCAAAAAAATGCCTTTGGGGTGTATCTCTAGTCGAAAATCAAGCGAAACAATAATCGCCAAGGCGACTACAAAAGAACCAAAAACTTGATATATGATCGCACTTTTAGGTGAGATATACTGTGCCGCAAGTTTAGGAAAAAAACCCAAAAAGCCAAAAAGCCAAAAATAACTAATGCGGTTAGTGCGGGTAAAAACCAACTATTCATAATAGATTTTTTCAACAAACTTTTTCATTTTTTAAAAGATGGATATTAGGGGAAATCCATTATATTTCTGACCAATCGTTTTGACCAGAAATTTATCCGTAGCACCACACGAGTGAAACTCTTTGCTGGTATCAGCCATTCCCTTGGTTAACTGTTGATTTCTAGGGGATCGGCAATTATTAGACTTTATCTAGATTAGGCGTCAAGTATAATATTGACTACTTAACTCCATACTTATCAAATATTCACAAATCATAAATAGTTAGTATTATACTTGATCCTTTTTTTGTTTAGCTCTGGCGATAGAAGAAGCATTGGCGACGAATATGCATTCCCACTCAGGAGCGTGGGAACGAGTCAATGAGCACGTAAAATCAAAAACAGACCCTGTAGAGCCCGACACTTTGTGTCGTTAGCAATAGGCGGTGAGGTGTTTTTCTGAATTATTAAATTTCTACCGCCGGAGGAAGATCAGCAAATATGCTGCTATTCATCCATGAAAATATATTGCGGGTAAGCACAGGAGGTCCAACCGTTTTTAATGAATCTTCTTTAATCGCCTTTTTATATGAGAGATCACCCATCCAAATATCCACCATGGTGCGCACGGTACTAGTTAAATAGACATCTACATCTTTACCGGGATCTTTGTTACACACATCAACATCATCGGTATTCGCGATTAACCACCAGTCGGCAGGTACTTTAATATCGGTAAATTTGAAGCGGATAACGGTTTCATTGCCGATCAGTTTATCCGTCCGTACGCTCCTTTGCAGATAGAGCATTAACAATTCCACATCATATTCCGTATCTAGCATGTGTTCCCGCGCCCAACGCATCCCCCAATCACCCAACAACTTAATAACTGGCAATAATTCCTTACAGGCATCCGTCGGAAAATACTCATAACCCTGCTGCCCTGGGATTTTCTTCTTTACCACTAAACCACAATCCAGCAGTGAATTAAGTCGCTTGGTGAGGATCGTAGGCGAAATCAGGCTCAGTCCACGCTGGAGCACATTAAAGCGCGTACCTCCCATCAATAATTCACGAATAATCAGGATCGTCCATTTTTCTCCAATAATTTCAGTAGCTTTAGCAACCGGGCAAAATTGTCCATACTCCATCGTGTAACTCCTCAATTTTTATCCAAGGACAATACATAACCAAAATAATTTTGAATTCTCAAAGTGTAGTGGGTTACTACACTTTATGTAGTTAGATACTACAAGAATCAAAGTATTCCCGCCAGCCCCTATCCCCTAAAATTTCACCATCGAGACAGCAAGCGCTCTCGGCAATGCGAAAACTCATTTTAGCAACCATTCGTAAGGAGAAAAAAAATGTCACAAGTCATCGTGGGTAGTACAAGCCATTTATTAATTGATGATTCGCCCAGTCTATTAAAGCGAACCACCGTTTTAAGTTATGGCCTGTTGGCCTACCACATAGGTGTCGGAGGATTGTTCTGGATCATTCTAGCACTCGGTGGACTGGCACCCATCGGGTTTAGTCCGCTACAAACCAGTTCCGTGTACTCTGCCTTGCTGATTAACTTTGGATTGATAGCCTTATTTGGCCTGCAACACAGCGTAATGGCCAGAGCAGGCTTCAAAAAATGGTTAACACAATATATACCGGAAGCCGCAGAGCGCGCCACGTTTATGTTGATGTCGGGCATTGTTACGGTAATCGCCATTTACTTCTGGCAACCCTTGCCTGGTACCGTTTGGGCGATTGAAAATCCCATAGCACAAATCGTATTGTGGTCGACCTATGCCATTGGCTGGGCTTATTTACTTATCGCTAGTTTCGTAACGAATCATTTTGAGCTTATGGGTTTAAGACAAGTATATTTATACTTTACCAATAAGCCTTATACCAGCTTGCCATTTACCCGTAAATACATGTACCGATATAGCCGCCACCCAATGATGTTAGGTTTCTTAATCGGTATGTGGGCTATACCGGTAATGTCCATATCTCATTTTGTGATGTCTTGCTTACTGACATTATATATAGCCATGGGTATTTTCTTGGAAGAGCGTGATCTAGTAAAGCAATTTGGCGAAACCTACCGTCAATACAAAAAGGAAATCGCCACCTTCATACCTCAACTGTATTAGTCACAAGTAGCCAGGACCACGGTTGATTTTTCTTTAACCGTGATCCTGGCCAATCAAGAAAAAGTTTTAACGCTAATAATTATTCAAACAAGGAAAAATCATTATGAAACAGCAGACACACCGTATTATTCAATCAAACCAACTCACTTCACTCACCATGGCAACAGTATTATCAATGGGCATGTGTGGTATTAGCCAAGCTGCTGATGATCACAAACTCTATCCTGGCAGTTATTGTCAAACCACATCCCAGGGTTATGCCTATGATGATGCAATCCATGGCAGTGGTTCAATTTCAAATACCAGTTTTGATCACCGAATGATAGTGAGATGCCCAATCATTCGGGATTATAGCGCAGGTAATGCGAGCCTAAAACGGGTCCGCGTTTGGTTCCACAACAATAATACTGAAAAAACCATGAGTTGTTATGTATCCACACGCAATGCAGATGGCACCTACAAGAGACTGAATAAGTCTGGTCGATCAACGCTAGGTGCTCGTCAAGGTTCCTTCACCGTGGAATATGGGGGCGATTCAGGGACAAACACTTTTTACACCCTAACCTGCTATCTTCCCAAAACAGTCGAGGCCTTTCGTTTCCCACGTATTAAAGCTTTCAAAGTGGAAGAAGTTAAATAATTTTACACATAACATTTTATGGAGAAAACAATCATGACAACAAAAACGATCAAGTATAAAAAACCAAATATCAATATCCATTCACTTGGCCTTTTATTGTTTGCATTAGGATCGGCTTCCGTACAAGCGGGAGATGAGCAAAGAATGTCTGGCTGGCAATGTAAACCCGCCGGCAAGCAAAACCAAGTCTCGGCACAAAACATGGCCTATTATTATAATGGTACGGTTTATAACAAAAGCACTACCAGTGATATTAATATAGTATGCCCTATACTGAGAAAACAAGACAACGCTCATATCAAGCATGTATTGGTTAACTACACAGACAACCACCCAAACCGATCCGTGAAATGCTATTTACGCATTAGGCAACAAGGCGGCAATCGAAAAATTTTAGCGAACTATTATCAAACAAGCCCCAGCGGTATTAGCACCGATAATCTTGATTTCGATAATAGTAAAGAAAGCTCAGGGATTAATTTTTTACATTGTACCCTCCCTCCCAGTGTTAATGGGGCGAAATCGAGTATTAACAGTATTTTTGTCAACCAAGACACAGGATACCAGCCACCTTGGTATTGCAATATTATGGTATGTTTTGACCCCAGTGGAACTTCAAATAGTACAATCCCGGCAATCATTGGACAAGTCACCCGAGAAAATGCTAATGGTATTGCATCGTATTTGCTTGGCAGTGGTGCAATAGCTAACTTCTCTTACACTGAAGCACTTGAGCTGGTATTTCCACTGATCAGAGATAACCCGACATATAAAAAATCACCAGAGATCAAAGTCGCTGCGACAATTGATGAGGATGCTAACAGTTTAGCTGAGTGCCGTTTGTATCAAACCAATGACTCAGGCGGGCAAGAACAAGGATTTCATTTAACCTGGAGCGATTCTGATAACGATGGCAGAGGGGTATTTTTTGGCTCCGGTGATGATACCTCCATAACCGAGAAAACAGTATTCTCTGTTAAGTGCATACTTCCACCACGAACAACAGCAAACCTACCGAGAATTGAATATATCGGATACAGGGAGAACAAATAATATTTTTTGAATGTAAGAATATTTATAGAAAAGGTCAATATGATTATTGGCCCTTTAGAAACTCATGTAGGGTGGATAAGCATAGCGCATCCACCTGCGCCAAAGGCGGTCGGACCAAAATAGAATATTTGATCAAGTATAGGTCTGGCCATTGATATCCAGTCGAGTTGAGGCGTACTCCAGCTCAGGGGTTGGGTTTTGTTTCAAACACCTTCATTTTCAGGGGTGACACGCGTTAAGCGTGGAACGCCATACAAGGGATCTTATGGCCGGACATTGTACGAAGCCAAGGAAGGCGAAGTACAATGAAAATGCAAAGCGTATAGGGATATATACACAGCGTGTTTTGAAACAAAACCCAACCCCTGATCCTTCACCTCGCAGTGTAATCACAAGTTGATGGCCAGACCTATATCATATTGACTGTTTAACTCCATACTTATCCAATACCCATAAATCAAAAATAGTTAAAATGATACTTGACCCCCCATATATTTCCTTGACCCCCTATATATTTTTTTCACTACGCTCTACCTATCTTACACCTTATTATTATCCTACCCCGTTCGCTCCGCAGATCGGGTCAGAGGAGGCCGAAGCCTCCGTCTGCCCACAGAACCGTACGTACGGATCCGTATACGGATCCTCAAGTAAGACGAACCCATTCACGAAGTTCAAACCAATGTGACAGTTGACGATCCGAACGTATGGCTTGACCCATTTCAACACTGAACCAGTGATTGGAATACGCTTTCGATGCGGCCATCGTTTTTGAAAGCGCCCATCGTTTTCGGTTCGTGAAGACCGCATTTGCCGCCATTCGACGAGGGACACCTCGCTTCATTAGCTTACGAAATAGATTGCGTTTGCTTTTCTGTTGATCAATGAGACGCGATCGCAATCGTCGCCGAATATGGGCTTCGATTTTTGCAAGCTGAGCCGGGTAGTGGGTCATGCTAAAATAATTAGCCCAACCCACATACCAGCGATTGATCTTCTCAATGGTCTTTTCAAGCGTCAGATGAGTACCACGCGGGGTCAGTTCTTTGACTTTGGCCATCGCCGTTTGTAAGGCCTTATGTGAAATAGCGATTGCGCCATTCACGATGGTCATGCCAAGAAATTTGACGCGTTCAGAGCGAGCCACTTGGCTCTTTTCTGTATTCACCACTAACTTCAATCGTTTTTCGATGTATCCGCCAATGCTGTTCATCACTCGTTCTGCCGCCTTCGGCGTTTTCACGAAGATGTTACAATCATCTGCGAATCGGCAAAATTCCAGATTGCGCCGCTCGAGTTCTTTGTCGAGTTCATCAAGTACGATGTTACTCAGTAAAGGACTGAGTGGGCTACCTTGGGTTGCGCCTTCGGTGGTGGCTGAAATTAGGCCATTGGCCATCACCCCACTACGCAGTATCATGCCAATTAAACGTAGGATACGTTTATCCGGCACGTGTAAGCGTAGTCGCGCTATCAATCGATCGTGATGGATTCTGTCGAAGAATTTCGACAGGTCAATATCCACCACGTACGGTTTGCCACTGATCACGATCTTGTGTGCCGCTTCTACTGCCCGGCGTTGGCTTCGGTTAGGCCGAAAACCATAGCTGTGGTCTGAGAATAATGGGTCAAAGATCGGTTCGATCAGCATTTTGATCGCGGCTTGTACCACTCTGTCACGCACATTCGGCACACCTAATAGGCGGATGCCTTTGCCACCCGGCTTGGGGATTTCCACCCGTCGCACGGGTGAGGGTTTGTAAATCCAGCTCTCGAGTTCCCTCTTGAGCTGATTTAGCTCTTCGTTTAAATTCGATTCAAAGTCTTTGATCGTCACCCTGTCAATGCCAGATGACCCTTTGTTCTTTTTCACGGATTTAAAGGCTGCACGTAACCCTTCGATTTCGCACAGTCTTTCAAAGAGTCTTGTTTCGTCAATGAGTCGGAAATGTCTATTCATTTTACTTTCGCTTTGAAATTATCTTTCCTCGATCGTCGCATCGTTGTTTCACTCAAGGTATACGTTATGAGCACCCGCTGATTCCTTAATTGGCTGATCTCAGATAATTTGTGTCTAATCAATTTTCAATTCCACTGACTTGTTCCACCCTTCGCCTTCGACTACCTTGTCACTTTCGGAATGTTTTACCCTCAGCTACGTCACCGCAACCTCATCGGCACCCCGTTTTACGACGACTATGGCTTCATCTGAAAACCCCTGTCCCATCACGTCATACGTTACCGCATCGCTTAGGGCTTAAAGTGTCGTAGTTACACCGACCCAGAACAGCGGCTCTTCACCGGGTAAGGTAACCCCCTTTCTCTGCCCACCTACCTTCTCTACAACTGACGGGTTACGTGGAGATTATTTGGGCTTCGATGGCTCAAGGCATCTCGCCCTCCCGTCGCTGCCTACCAAAGGTTCGCTCACACTACTTAGGTGACAGATTTGAACTCCAGCTTGACCGCCATGGATGGTGGAAATGCAGATATTGCAGGAGCAATATATCTGTCCTTCAGATTCCTCATTGGCTCGCCGTTTACCGTGATTCCCCCATCGGGGTAGCAAGCGGGAGTTTCTTCGGACACCCTTGCCTTCGTCTACATGTTCCCCTCTCCCAAGGGCCATGGCTGGACTTGCACCAGCTAGCCGGGTTACCATGCCGGTCACACTTGGGTTTCGCTACGCTCTACCCATCCTACATTTGGTTGTCAGCAAGTCTGAGCGAGTTTTTCGACACTTAAATCTCGGTGCATTTGACTGTAATAATTAATTATGGCTTCATCCCACTCCATGATTCTCCATTGAACAGGCAATTGATCTACCGTTCTGAGAAAAGAAGGGAAGGCGATTGATTCATTAAATGTTGGGGAGTAGAAAAATTTTGCTTCTTGATAAATTCGCTGAACAGCTTTATTCTCGCGATCAACCAAACAGAAAGCTCTTTTCGCTTGTAGATTTTTGATATATTTTCCGATAGAGGCCAACAACAATGGCATGGCTTTCTTCCGATATTTTGGAATTAAACTATAGGTATTAATATCAACCGATGGTGATGCATCTTGATAGATATAAGACTTTCCATCGGGTCTTTCTCCCATTTCAAAAGGAAATCGATATGAACTATTTCTTGTATTAACTCGGGAAGTCAGCACGATTGACTGATCTTTCCTTACGAAGAAGTAAACTCCTACGGCATGATATTCATCATCGATACTGTCTCTAAACCCTTCATAGCCGGCTTGAGTTAATCTTGTTTTGTGCAACTCGCGCACTTGCTTAGCCCAAAGATTAGTTTCTTCATTAACAGGCATGAGATAACTAGGGAATAGGCACGTGATAACTTCCCTGTTTGGCGCTCAGATTTGGTCTGTATTTGTTCGTTCTGATTGAGCAAAAACGCAGGAATAGTGGTTCTATTTCGAGTTTTTGTAATTGAAGAACGGGGAAAGACGGGCTGAAGATGAGATGCGAAACGGGGAAGTTATTGCGTGCCCATTCCTAGAGTATCCATCCTTCTCTAAACTTTGATACTTGTCTACAGCTTTCTTATTCAAATACCATAAATCCATCGACATTTAATTGATCATCCTAGTTAATTAATTGATTATCCGAATTACAAGTGTGCCACAATGATATAGTCCCGGAGATTAACATTCAGACATCAACTTGTTATTACACCGAGAGGCGAAAGCTCAGGGGCTGGGTATACCCTCACGATCTATACCCGGTATCAGTTTGCTTTTCCCCCTATTTATCCTAGCGAGAACAGCACAGAAAATACAGAATAGAAAACGTAATGTCGTGGTAATTATTCACTAATTTTATGTGAAGAATTTACATTTAACAGCTAGCCTAACAGTCGCTTGAACTTGTTGTCAATTTTAGAAAAATCATGTATTGCGACCCTTAGACGCAATACATAAAGTAGTCAAACGTTTTTAAATCCGTTCTTTTGAGACGTTAGGTTAATCCTTATGGGTTTCCTACGTTTTATTGATTCCTCATCAACACATACAAACCCGAGCGGCAAACCGGGAAATTATCACATCGCCCATTCCTTAGATTTTAGAATAACAATTGAACACAAAATAAACATCATCGAACAGTATTCATCGTTTTCGGTTAAACCCTCGTATAAAGCGATTTTTTTCAGCTCCAATTTATCTTACAATGATTTAAAATAGACGTATGAAATAATCGCGTGTATTGCATAGCAAATTAATCAGTTAATGCCCGGCAGTTGCGCTACTGAACTATTCCAAATTTACTGCGTCCCAACATCGCATATTATAAAAAAATGGTTGAAGCCATCTTCTATGACAGACTACACCTCGGGGAGAAAAATGATGAAACAATTACCAATGATTGTTACTACTTTCACAGCCAGTCTTTGGCTGGCAATGTCAGTTAATGCCGAAAAAAATATCATCGCAGAAAACAAAATAGATAGCGTCATCACTCAGACCCAGCCCAGCGCAACTATCAATTCCTCCGCCTCTGGAAGTCCGATGATGGAGGCCATGATGGGTGGCATGACTGGCGCGGTCACTGGTCCTGGGGCTAACACGGTAATGGGCGGCATGATAGGACCAGCCGCAGGTACTGGAGCCAATAGTGCCATGGGAGGCATGATGGGACCTGCTGCGGGTACTGGAGCCAATACTGCCATGGGCGGCATGACGGGACCTGCTACCGGTACCGGAACCAATACTGTGATGGGTGGTATGATGGGAGCTGCTGCGGGTGCTGGAGCCAATACCGCGACGGGAGGCATGGCTGGCATGGCTGGCATGGCTGGCATGGGCGGAATGGGGGCAATGGGCGGTATGTAGCATTCATACAAGTTCGACAACGAAAATCATTGATGATATTTTTATCTGCTCGCTACATAAAACCCTAATAAAATATTTTTTTAAATAGAAACCTAGGCAACCATTTAGCAAATCGGGATACCAGCCAGCGAAGCCGAGGAGTTCACTCGGCTTACATCACGGTAAAATGCGACAATATGCATCAGCCTTCTGCCACCCATACAGTCGTCAATCAAAACGCTGAAATAGAAACCCAATTTGAGCAAATTATTTAATTTCCATTCCTTAATTTTTTATTCAAAAAATTCAGCATCCTTTCTAACATTACTCGCCATCTTTTCAAGTCTAGTGGCCATTTTTTCAATGTAATCAACCATAGCTGTATCGATGCCGGCCTCAATTAATAACGATAACTCATCATAGTGATTTGCAGGCAAGGAATCCCCCGAATTTTCTACCAGCTCGCGGAAACGATCTGTAATTTCTTGAGCATGTTTAGTGTGATGCATTATTTAGTCTCCTTTTTTTCTTGCGCCAGCTCTTTAAGTTGACGCTCGCCCTTTTCATAAATGTGCGATGCAGACCCGACAATCAATGATTCCGGTGCAATGGCTACTTTCTTATTTTTATTCGGATAGTCAAGATTATCGAGAACGAATCTCATGGCATTGATTCTTGCTCGTTTCTTACAGTCCGATTTAATGACTGTCCAGGGCGCATCGGCAGTGTCAGTGTAAAAAAACATGGCTTCTTTTGCTTCAGTATATTTTTCCCATTTGTCGAGTGAAGCAAGATCGATAGGACTGAGCTTCCATTGTTTTAATGGATCGTGTCTACGCTGTTGAAAACGACGAAACTGTTCATTTCGACTGACTGAGAACCATAGCTTTATTAATATAATGCCACTGCGAACCAACATGCGCTCTAGCTCAGGTGCTTGCCTCATAAATTCCAGATAGTCACCTGATTTACAAAATCCCATGACACGCTCAACACCAGCACGGTTGTACCATGATCGATCAAACAGAACAATTTCACCTTTGCTTGGCAAATGTTTTATGTATCGCTGGAAATACCATTGTCCAAGCTCTTCGTCACTCGGTTTTTCCAGCGCAACAACACGAGCACCACGCGGATTCATATGCTCCATCATACGTTTGATCGTTCCCCCTTTTCCCGCCGCATCACGCCCTTCAAAAAGGATCACGATGCGCTGTCCAGTTTCCTTCACCCAGCCTTGCATCTTGAGAATTTCGATTTGCAAATCCTGTTTTAGCTGCTCGTATTCCGCACGATTCATTTTTTCTTTATAGGGATAATTGGCATTGCTAAATATTTTTCTTTTGGGGAGTTGTTTTACAACAGAAGACTCAGCCAGTTCCTGGTCTTCTCTGCCATCTAATACATTTGGCATCGTAAAAGTTGCATCGTTCGCCATACTATTACCTTACTCGTTTTCAATTACCGGTTTCGTTTTGTCTCGCCTAAAGCACCTAATTTTAGTGCCAGGACAAACAATAAGCCTCGCACTCAATACCTAAATATTATCGAGACTAATTCCAATATGATCCTATTCCAGACCAAAGTCTTCTTGCTATTTTTTAGCGGTTTTATATTTAATTTCTTAACCCTAATGTTGCAAAAAAAAAGGTGAGCAAAAAAGCTTCGGCGCCGTCGGTAATTGCTCCTGCATCGCCTGAAGCCCCGACTGCTGGTATCCTGCATCCATGCAGGCGTCGGAGTTGATGGCATTGCCAAGGCAGCAAATGCCACATCAGGCGCCTTTTATGCGCACTTTGGCTCGAAAGACGGGGCGTTCAGCGCAGCGCTTGATGTCGGCCTCAACGAAGTGATTGAAGCCCTGCCAAAGCTCCAAAAAGAGGCTGGGTCAGGATGGATTCAGGCCTTTGCAGACTATTATCTTGGACGGGCACACCGCAATGACCTCGCTTGTGGATGTGCAATGACGACTCTTTCACCTGAGGTGATACGTACCGGTCCGCAAATGCACACAGCCTATGAAAGCAAGATGAAGAAAATTGCAGAGTTGGTTGCTTACGGTCTCGAAGGCGGCTCAAGTGATGAACGTTGCTCAAGGGCTTGGGCAATGCTCGGTGTTCTGATCGGAGGACTCACTATGGCGCGTGCAGTAAAAACAAACAAAGCGGCTGAGGAAATTGCTTCGTCCATTCGCATGGCCGCCATAAATGTAGCGGGCAAAGCAAGACAAATACCGGATGATATGAACTGATGAGCCGAACAAGTATCGACCACCAAACTGTTCGGGTAAATGCTGAAAAGGATACTGGGGCATTCCAGCGAGGCAGCTGGGCAGCTGGGGCGCAAAAGTTGCTGATGTTCTCAATATGGAGGATAGCAACATCATTGTCGATGGTAAAAGCGGCACCTGCGCTTAATACTGATATTTTTTGTCACCAGCAGCGCAGCCGTCAACTCAGCAGCCCCCCGTACTCGGTTATGGGGTTTATGGCAATGATCCCGAAAAAGTCATCGTGCTGCACGACTGGATGGGTGACGCAGCCAACTACGAACCGGTGATTCCCTACCTGGATCTTCGCCGATGTGCGCGGTTATCGCCCACTCATAAGGAATCATCCCCTTGGGGCGGTGGGGCCGCAAAAATAGTCAATTTCAATTCAGCATCATCCAGAAGAAGATATTCCGGTTTGCGTCCAGAGAGTTTTTCGCTTTCGCTGATAATGATAGGCACCCCCTCTCCGCGCTTATCCATGATAAAACTGCGTTGACTACCCACGGCATTAACATTCATTGGACAACGAGCTAGCAGTGAACTTAGCAGTTCATTACGTGCGGATTGTCGTTCCGACAAGCTTTCAACTGTCATAGTATTAGGAATGGTTCCCGGTGAGAAAATCTCAAGCCTATCCGCAAAAAGATGCAGTCGTATTTTTGAACCATAGATGGAGTAATCTCGATGCGCAACGGCATTAACCACAGCTTCAAAGACGGCGTTCATAGAAAACTGCGGAGTTTCAATACGATTCGGTGCTTTAATCGCGTAGACTCGCATATTTCGTTCAACAAACTTACAAGCGTCATATATCTGAGTATCCAAAGGACCAGTAATGTCCTTTGCATCCAGTTGATAGGCTGCATTTCGTTCTGTACCACGATAACAGACGGCTTGGATAAACGCATTAGACATGAATAACTCGGGGGAATCACTGGCCATCAATACGCCACTGACGGTGGAACACAATGCACCGTCCTCCTCAACGATGAGTTTCATCTTTTCCAGGAAGGCTTGATCGTTAGAAGCCGATATAACCGTTCTAAAACGCTTCCATAACTTCGGATTCAAATCATCAAGCTTAGCATTGGGCACCGTTTGCTCATCGAATCGAATTAATCGGGCTTGGCTACGCTGTTGAAATAGACGGGCCAATGCATCCGGTTTCATTTGCCGTTTAGAACTACCGATTCGCCGAAAATAACCGCCTGGACTTTGATGCACAAAAAGACTTCTAGGCACATCCACACGGACAATCACTTTTTCACTGCCATATTCAACGATAATTGGCATCTTACGAATGATGCAATCCAATGGTGGCTCAATCAGATCATTACAAATTCCGCGTAACCAGGTTTCGACGACATCCAGCTTGTCCTGCGGGATACCATCAATTCTTTTTAATTTATCATCCACTCCGAGCAGTACAACCCCAGCATGGGTATTAGCCATGGCCGCCAATTCATCAGCCATACTGTTGCGGTGGGGTGCAGAAACCCGGTCACCAGACACTGCAACACTTTTTAATTCCAGTACGGAATCTTCACCCAGTGAAATTTGTTTAAGCATCTCTGCCATTTTTTCAAACATGTCTCATATCCATTCATGCATCCAAGTCTATGTGCCATATTCCAGCGGCCACATCTGCCAGCTTACTCTGGCGAGCATGGACCTTGTTTTCATCCCATTCATGATAATGTTTGGCAATAGCGCGGCTTATCTGAAAATCGCTTTTAGCGTAAACCTCGCATTTACTTGCATAATCCGTGTTGCCTAACTGACGATTTTCCTTGGCTCCCAGTAGTGTCATATTTCCCAAACGATAGATCAGCCGGTCCTGTTTCTGCTCTTCGATATGCGCCCAATCTTCAGCAGGATTTTCTGGCAAGATATGCTCCAGGTTATAGGTAGCGCTCTCAAAATCGTAAGCCTGACCTGAAAGCTGTTTTTCTATTCTAAACAAAACATAGCGCACAATCTTGCGATTACGTGTATTGGTTGTACGCAGCTCCTTTTCGCTAAAAGCCGCCTTGAACTGTTTATCACCGGGATAAATATCCGTTAAGGCATGCAACACCGAATGCACCGTCACGTAAGTTCCCTCTTCGATCTTGCAAGCGACCTCATTATAAGCCCGTTCCTGATCATGAGTTGGCAAATTGCAAATGACGTTATAACGAAAAGATATCACAGCCACCGCTTTAATAATGCGCGTAAAGGAGGATCGTTCAGTTTCAAAAAAATGAGCGTAGCACGTCAACAACATGGCTAAGGGTTGTCGCACATTGAGCATCAATAGTTGCTGTAACGCATATCGCTCTTCATTGTTCCAGAGTGTATCCTGAGGGTCGCGCAGGGCGGCATAAATAGCCGCACTATAATCAAGACCGCGCAACAGCTCAAAGACCAACTCGCGTGTATTGATCCTGCCCCGAATGGTTTTGAATAAATCTGCCTTACGCACCAGCCTGTTCTTGCTGTTCCAGTACACTCGTAAAAGCTCTGGAAAACTTTCACCACCCAGTAACTCAACAATACGCTCCCAGCGTTCCTCCAGTGCCTTAATTTCAGTTTCGTGAGCATCCCTAGCGCTGATCACTGAAAACAGATAATTTTTAAGCAAATCCGTCGCGGAAAGGCGAACACCCCGAGCATTCAGTGTCTCAAACACCTTAAAAGCATTGAGCTCATCCGTCACCGTTATCACAGTAAAAAACAATTTATCGACTAAGCTATCGACGAAGACCACTAAGCCCTCGCCACTGTCCATCCGATGACCCGCATAACTTCTAGCCTTATCTTTAAACCAAACAAAAGCTTTACGCAGTTGGTGCTCGGATGCATTCAAACCACGTTGAGGCAAGTGGTCGAGCGGCACAAGATAAGTTTGATAAAAACGGTTATTATGGCGGTTCAGCTCCAACTTAGAACGGGATACCAGGGAAACCGGATCAACATAACCTATATAACTGTTTTGCAGGTTATCACGTCGCTTATTATTTTTTTCAGCATCCAAATCGGCTGTCGCAAGATCCTTCAAATGGCCTAACGCCGCCAGAATCATAATACTGATGGTGGTTAAACGCTGCTGACCATCAATGACATCAAAGCGCTTGTTATCTGATGACTGCAAAACAAGATAACCCATGTAATGCGCGGGTTCGCCACCCTCATCAAACAAAGCCAACATGTCCTGCCACAGATCATCCCATTCATCTTCCGTCCAGGAATAATCGCGTTGAAATGGAGGGACGCAGTAGCTCAAGCCGTTGCCCATTAACTGTCGAAAAGTCTGGTTTGCCGTATTAAAATTCATCGCTGCCATACTCAATTCCTGGTGTATATCTTATCCTGTGGCTTTTTGTTCCATAAAGACTTCCGAATGTGATGATTGATCAATTGTAGTCGGGAAACAGAAAATTGACAACTCGTGTTAACAAGTTGCAATTCCTGAGCAGACTTTCATGACAACGATGGCTTTCTATTCCTTAGCACCGCCAAAAGCACAGGAAATATCAACTTGAGATTGAAATCAACGCACCCAGAAATTTTGTTATCGAATGATTCAACAACCCGGTCTGGTGAGTTCCAGCCCTTTGAGTGGTAACCCTGAATCGTTTGGTGCCAGATCCAGGTTGAAGTACCGCCTGGGTGGGCTGATGAATATCGCCCTCACTGCCGTATCAATAACCGATCCTGTTTTTGTTCCTCATCGAATTATGAAAAAACCTCTCGCTGCTTAGCCTGAACGGACTGACCGATCTGTTTTTTGCACC
>Ga0316206_1001130_pt1 | contig 26247 bp, 25 predicted proteins | sample 6monthpyrite_MG_FD_204942 | JGI IMG/M metagenome (GOLD analysis project Ga0316206, IMG submission 204942) | Microbial mat bacterial communities from mineral coupon in-situ incubated in ocean water Damariscotta River, Maine, United States -... | ecosystem: Environmental > Aquatic > Marine >... | reverse complement strand
CAGCTGGATGCGGTATCTGCCGAGCGCTATGATTGTATTATTCAGCCATCGCAACGGGGCACGTATACTGTTGAAATAGATATCAAACACTGGATTACAGGTAATGTGCTGGGGACCGCCAGAACACGTATTACTGTTGTTTGAGTTAGCTTGTAATTATTCAGCAAGACAGGGCCCTGTTGTATTCAGCGTGATAGAGCCAGACATTACTTTGTGTGACAAAATACACATATTGTGGCCATTAGCATCTGTATCTGACTGGCATAATCGTGCCTGATGGCCTCATATGGCTGAATATTTTCAGGTGATGGCGGGCTGCATATTCAATACTTTGATACTGCATGACATTTCATGCTCAAATCCATTATAATTCAATGCCTTAATTTAGTTGCTACCGGGTAGTATTGAATGACACGTTTAGAGCAGGCTTTAAAAGATCGAATTTTAATTCTCGATGGTGCGATGGGTACCATGATTCAGACCTATAAGCTGGACGAAGCCGGTTACCGCGGCGAGCGTTTTAGTGACTGGGAATCTGATCTTAAAGGTAATAACGACCTGCTGGTGCTGACGCAACCGACTATCATTAAGGATATTCATCGCGCCTATCTGGAAGCCGGTGCAGATATTGTTGAAACCAATACCTTTAATGCCAATTCAATTTCCATGGCTGATTATCACATGGAGTCATTATCGTACGAGCTGAACAAAGTAGCCGCTGAACTCGCGCGCGTTGCATGTGATGAATTTGCGACGGATGATAAACCCCGTTTTGTAGCGGGTGTCATTGGACCTACTAACCGTACTGCGAGTATCTCCCCTGATGTAAATAACCCGGGTTATCGCAATGTAAAGTTTGACCAGCTTAGAGAAGCTTACTATGAAGCGATTCAGGGGTTAGTCGATGGCGGTTCCGATATTCTGCTGGTTGAAACTATTTTTGATACGCTTAATGCCAAGGCAGCATTGTTTGCTATCGAGCAATATTTTGATGATCATAATACACGCTTGCCGGTGATGATTTCGGGTACTATTACTGATGCCAGTGGTCGAACACTCTCGGGCCAAACAGCCGAAGCATTCTGGAATTCGCTTAACCATATTAAACCGATCAGTTTCGGTTTTAACTGCGCGCTCGGTGCCAAAGATCTGCGTCAGTATGTTGAAGAGATTGCGGGGCTCGCTAACTGCCATATTAATACACACCCGAATGCAGGCTTGCCAAATGAGTTTGGTGAATATGATGAAAGCCCTGAAGAAATGGCCGCAGAAATTGAAGAATGGGCCAGGAATGGTTATCTGAATATTATTGGTGGCTGCTGTGGTACAACACCCGCGCATATTAAAGCGATTGCAACTGCGGTCAGTAAATACCCACCACGTAAAACGCCTGATATTGAAACCAAATGTCGTCTGAGTGGCCTGGAGCCATTTAATATTGGTGAAGACTCACTGTTTGTAAATGTGGGCGAGCGCACCAATGTAACGGGGTCGGCTAAATTTAAACGCCTGATTCTGGAACAGGAGTTTGATGAGGCTATCGATGTTGCACGTGAGCAGGTAGAAAACGGCGCACAGGTTATCGACATCAATATGGATGAAGGCATGCTTGATGGCGAAAAGGCAATGGTCGATTTTTTGAATCTGATTGCGGGTGAGCCGGACATCGCACGTGTGCCTGTGATGATTGATTCCTCGAAGTGGAATATCGTTGAAGAAGGCCTGAAGTGCATTCAGGGTAAAGGTGTGGTGAATTCTATTTCGATGAAAGAAGGCGAAGAGAAATTCATTGAGCAGGCTAAACTTTGTCGTCGTTATGGTGCTGCAGTTATTGTAATGGCCTTTGATGAAGTTGGTCAGGCTGATACTGAGGCGCGTAAGGTTGAGATTTGCACGCGCGCGTATAAGATACTCACCGAACAACTTGATTTCCCACCTGAAGATATTATTTTTGATCCAAATATTTTTGCTGTTGCGACCGGTATTGAAGAGCACAATAATTACGGCGTAGATTTTATTGAAGCAACACGGCAGATAAAAAATACATTACCGCATGCATTAATTAGTGGCGGCGTATCGAATGTGTCATTCTCATTTCGCGGCAATAACCCGGTGCGGGAAGCGATTCATTCAGTATTTCTTTATCATGCGATTAAAGCCGGTATGGACATGGGGATTGTTAATGCTGGTCAGTTAGCCGTCTACGATGATCTGCCTGAAGAATTGCGCGAATGTGTAGAAGATGTTGTGCTGAACAGGCGTGAGGATTCAACCGAGCGGTTGCTGGATATTGCCGATAAATACCGTGGCGATGGTAGTGCAGCAAAAAAAGAAGAAGACCTTGAATGGCGCAGCTGGCCTGTTGCCAAACGCATCGAGCATGCGCTGGTAAAAGGCATTGATGCTTATGTTATTGAAGACACCGAGCTCGCACGTCAGGAATTTGATCGACCTATACAGGTTATTGAAGGACCACTGATGGATGGCATGAACGTGGTTGGTGATTTGTTCGGTGAAGGAAAAATGTTTTTACCGCAAGTTGTCAAAAGTGCACGTGTTATGAAAAAAGCAGTCGCACATCTGATTCCATTTATCGAAGCTGAAAAAGATGGCAAGACACAGAGTAATGGTAAAATACTCATGGCCACCGTAAAAGGTGATGTGCATGATATTGGCAAAAATATCGTCGGAGTTGTGTTGCAATGTAATAATTTCGAGGTTATTGATCTGGGTGTGATGGTGCCTGCAAATAAAATACTCGAAGCAGCACAAAAAGAGAATGTTGATATTATAGGCCTTAGCGGCCTGATAACGCCTTCACTGGATGAAATGGTTCATATGGGTAAGGAAATGCAGCGTCTGGGCATGACCATGCCATTAATGCTGGGTGGTGCAACGACTTCACGTGCACATACCGCAGTCAAGGTGGAGCCAACATATACCAATGGTCCTACTGTCTGGGTGAAGGATGCCTCCCGTGCTGTGGGTGTTGCACAAAATCTTATCAGTGAAGATATGCGTAGTGAGTTTGTAAGAAAACTGAAAGACGAGTATGAAGTTGTTCGTGTTAATCATGCGGGTCGTCGCCAGAAACTAAACTGGTTAACGCTTGAGCAGGCGCGCGCGAACAAAACTCCAATTGACTGGGAGGATTATGTACCTGCCGCACCAAAAAAACCCGGTGTTAGCGTTATTGAAAATGTATCACTGGAGACCTTGCGAAAATATATTGACTGGACACCTTTTTTCCATTCATGGCAGTTGAAAGGCCGTTATCCAAAAATACTTGATGATGAAGAAAAGGGTGAAGAAGCGCACAAGTTGTTTAAAGACGCAAATGATATGCTGGATAAAATTATCAGCGAACACTGGCTTGAGGCGCGAGCTGTTATTGGCCTGTTCCCGGCTAACAGTATCAATGATGATGACATTGAAGTTTATACTGATGAATCACGGATAGAAGTATTAACTGTGATACACAACCTTCGACAGCAGCAACAGAAGCCACCCGGAAAACCGAATGCCTGTTTAAGTGATTTTGTTGTGCCGAAAGAAACTGGCATTAAGGACTATATAGGCACATTTGCCCTGACAACAGGAATGGGAGTGGATGCGCGTGTTATTGAATATGAAAAAGATCATGATGACTATAATGCCATAATGCTCAAGGCGTTGGCGGATCGTCTCGCGGAAGCCTTTGCAGAGCATCTGCATGAAATTGTGCGCAAGGATTACTGGGGTTATGCTGATGGTGAAACCCTGAGCAATGAAGAGTTGATCAGGGAAACCTATCAAGGTGTACGACCGGCTGCGGGTTATCCTGCCAGTCCGGATCATACAGAAAAAGATATTATCTGGTCGATAATGGATGCAGAGAAAAATTCAGGCATATACCTCACAGAGTCAAAGGCTATGGTGCCGGCTGCATCAGTGAGTGGAGTTTATTATTCCCACCCGCAGTCACGTTATTTTGCTGTGGGTAAAATTAATCGTGATCAGGTGGCAGACTATGCTGATAGAACCGGAATGTCCAGGAGTGAAACAGAACGCTGGCTTTCACCTAATCTGGGGTATGAACCCGACGATGGTTAGTTGATCCGACTGAAAAATCAAACTGAAATTATTTTAAGTATTAAATCAAAAGGATGAAAAAATGAAAAAACTGATATTGATAGTGATGTGTTGTATACCTGCGTTAGCTATGGCCGTAAGCCCGGGTCACCGACAGGCCGCTGAAGAACTGTTGTCAGTTTCGGGTATGAAAGGTTCAATGGATAAAATGATTGATAACATGTTAACCATGCAAGTCCAGCGTAACCCGAACATGCTTCCGTACAAAGACATTATGATGAAATTTTTACGCAAGTACCTGTCCTTTGAAAATATCAGGGGTGACTTTATTAGTATTTATACTGAAGAGTTTACAGAAGGTGAATTGCGTAAAATCACCGCGTTTTACCGAACACCTGTGGGTCAGAAAACAATACAGAGAATGCCGGCACTCATGAGAAAAGGTGCGCAGGTTGGCGTTTCCAAGGTTGTTGCGCACATGGGTGAATTACAGGCTATGATTAAGGCAGAAGCTGAAAAAAACAAAAAAAAGCAAATGAATAACAACACATTATCACCTACTGCAAAATAAACAGGTGGGTGCCAACGATTGTTGAGCGTGCAATGTGGATCTTGAGCAAACACGAACAGACACACATGATAAATTGATCGACCGCCTTTCTGATCTTTCGAAAGGGCGTGATATCAAGGCGCTTACCTCATTTGCGAAAGCCTATCTGGGCATGTATCTGGATCTGGACAAGGCACTGCTTCCCGAACAGCGGGTAGCATTGCTGGCAGATGAAGATGTGTTGGGTAGTATCTGGGCCGGCTTCGACACAATACTGACGCAGCATGAATTACCATCACCGGATGAGATTGGAACCGTCTTTGCACGTAATGAGCGTGTATCGATTGGTTATATAGCTCTCGCTGCGGTTGATAAAAAAATACGTGATGGTTCATGCAGGATTCTGGATCTGGAAGACGAGATATTGCGTGCGTTAATTTGCCTGCACTATACTGATCAGAATGAATTACAGAACCCATGGATTGCCTCGTTGGCCAAAAATCGGCCAGACTTGTTTGCAGAATCACTCATAACCTACTGGCAGTCAATTCGTGAACAGGGTTCTCTTCGATTTCCCGGATTTATTCAGACTATCCATGACCCGGATTACTATCAGGTACTGATTGTATTATTGTTACCCATACTCGGTCTGTTTCATCATCTGGACAGAAAAACATTTCAGCGATTATTGCAAATTGCCTTTTGTGAAATACAGGCAATTTCACCTGAACGGCTTCTGGATTTATGTGATACGAGCCTTGCAAAAGAAACAGAGATACCCGTTTGTAATTATGCCTGCTGGTTATGCGCCGCATTTTTGCTTAATCCGGAAGCTTATGATCAGCGCTTGTTTGATTATATGGGGCGTACGCGTGAAAAAGCATTGCCCGTATTGAATTTTCTGGTAGCAGTTCTGGACCAGGACAGTGCAAAGGATTTAAACATAACCGCAATGATGATGGCGCGGTTGTTACACATGATTGCACCAAAATTTCGTCCGGTAAGAGATCGCTTTGGTTGCCTTGATGAAAATGTAGAGAAAGTCGTCTGGTTATTCCGGTGGCTGGGTGATCAGGATTACTCAATCGATGAGGCCGTCACTTACCTGAGCAGTGTCAGGGTAATGCGAGTCTATGCGCAATACATAGACAAGCTGGAGTTTCGGGAATAAACAACGTCATTTTGTGAGCTTCGGCCGGAATTTATATGCGTGTACGCTATACTGAAATGGTCTATTGTCATCAAAAAACACCTGTATTCTCATGAAAAGAGTTGATGTTGAACACAAACTGGAGCGTCTGAGAGCCAAGCAGCAGAAACTTGATCGTATCTGGGCGAAAACAGGTAACAAGGATCTGTTGCAACTTTTTGTCGATATTATGCCTCGTGTGCTCGCTGTAGACAGAATCAGTATTTTTGTACTGGACCCTGAAGAAGAAAAGGTCTGGCTGCAATGTGGTACAGGTTTAAGAGAGCGTCAAGTCGTTGTGCCAACCAGCGGATCGGTGGTTGGGCAGGTTATTTCATCGGGGCAGATGTGGGAAGACATGGAGCTGGAGTCATCCGTCGGTGAGCATGATGTGGTTTCTGTTAAAACCGGGTTTGTTGCCAGAAATACCCTCTGTGTCCCGGTATTCGGGGTGACGACTCAGGGTGTTACGGGTGCGATTCAGGTTTTGAATAAACATTCACCCGCGGGGTATACCGAAGCAGACAGAATGCTACTTGAACGACTTGCCGAACAAATCCAGCTGAATATTGAAAGTATCTATTTACGCCAGGAAATGGCAAAGATTGCTGATATGATGCGCCAGAAGGTGGGTAGGCTGGAGCGTTTACTCAATCAGTCTGTCTAGTGAAGCGGTGCTGATGTTTTCAGGCTACCTGAGCCTGACGAATAAATTTCTCTATCTTCTGGAAAACATCGCCACGTTTGAACGGTTTATTCAGAAAATCCTTTGCGCCAATCTTGTTAACCCAGAACTCCTGCATGGCCTGAGTGTCTCCGCTCATCATAATAATCGGGATATCGGCAGTAGACTCATCACTTTTCAGCATACGTGTTGCACGGAAGCCGTTAATACCAGGCATAATGACATCCATCAGGATAAGGTCTGGTGAGTGTTTGCGTGCCATATGAATGGCTTCTTTGCCATTACTTGCAACCAGTGTGCTGTAGCCGTCCTGTTCAAGAATTTTTTTCAGGGTGAAGACAATTGTTTTGGAGTCATCGACGACCAGAATGGTTGAGTCGCAGGGTTTTTCATGACGTGTGTTTGTTCTCCGTTCACGCGTTCCTGATTTACGCGAGAACAGGCTCCTGAAGCTGAAAAGTTCCATCAAACACCCCAAAATTATAATAAGTTATTTATAACATTAACTTTATCCAAAACTGTCTACTGCATCAAGGCTGTTTTTCTAAACTGAGAACTGCGTCACTTGTTAGGTGGAGCTAATATTGATATAGGTTACGCTAAACAAATGGGCTGCTACTTTTTCAGCGCAGGAGTATTCAGAAAAGAAAAATGTGTAAATAATCGCCCTTCAAACAATGAGGTTACTGATATTTGGCGGTTTTTATGTAACACAGTATATCCGGGCTGTCTGGCAGGTACCATATTATCTAACTGAAGATTTTCAGGGTAGCTGACATGTAATGACAGGGAAACCGGGTAAAAGCCATCAAGAAAGCGGCGCTGATAGGGGCCGGTAATCAGCTCATATTGATGCTTGTTTTTGGAATATAGCGCTCGGATTTCTGCCTGGATGCAGATAGATGCCCCGGGCTGGATGTTTTTAAGTTGCACTGTATTACCCTCTACCCGTGCAGTTTTTATATTCTTTTTTGTTTTAATCATGAGTTTGCGCACAGGCTGGGTGCGATACACGATCTGGGCCAGCGGCATGGCATCGATACGAGTATGGCACTGATCAAGTTGAACCCAGCCTGATTCAAGACTGGATGGTAGTATCTTTATGCGGTTATCTGCTACATGGGGCGGCTGTTTTGGTAATTTTGTCAGAAAGTGTAATTTTCCTTCATTAACATCATTCGGGTTCCAGCTTTTATCATCATCAGAATTTAGCCAGCGCTCCAGTTCCTCCGGACTGTTATTTCGTGGCATGTCAGCCAGTGCCGGGATTATTCCAGTCAGACAGAGCAGAAGCAGTATCAGTAATTTGTTATTATGTTTTGGCATTGTCTTCTCCTGGTTATTTGCGAGCATAGAGTTAATGAGCAGGCAGAATTAGTGCCAGATAGATAAGTGTTTGTTTTTTAATCTATATTTGTCATTTGGAAGTGGGTGCGGTATGAATGGTCGTGCAAGATGCAAGATCAGCACTGCATCTTGAATGTTGTCCGCGTGATTGCAAGTCAAGCTGCTGAAGTGTCATAATCGCGCGCCATATTTTTCACGAGGTTATATGTTACGTATATTACAGACATTTCTGACACGGTTGAGCAGTCCGGAAACCTTGCCAGCAGCTCAGGCTGAGCATCAACTTAAAATAGCCGCAACGGCATTAATGGTTGAAGTCATGCGTGTGGATGACCAAAAAACAGAGAGCGAGGTTGAGTCGGTATTGCTATCGATCATGCAGCATTTTGATATGGACCGGGATGAAGCGGATCAGATTCTGCTATTAGCCAGTCAGGCACTGCATGATTCAACTGATTATCATCAGTTTACCTCATTGATTAAACAGCACTATGGGCAGTCAGAGCGACAGCAAATGGTACTTTTTCTGTGGCAGGTGGCATATGCAGACGGGTCGCTGGACAGTTACGAAGAACACGTTATCCGAAAAGTATCTGATCTGTTATATGTTTCACACCGGGATTTTATTCGCCTGAAGGAAAAGGTCAGGGCAACATTATCGCCCTGACCCGAAAGGGTTAGTCCTGCCTTTGTTGTGGAGCAGGTTCGTTAGCAAGACTGACGCGCAATTCACGCCCCATAAATTCAGTACCATTCAAGTTGTTCAGTGCTTTGTTTGCTGCGCTGAGCTCCATTTCTACAAAGCCGTATCCACGCGGCTTGCGGGTAATTTTGTCTGTCATGAGCCTGATAGAAAAGACTTCGCCATACTGGCTAAGCAGGTTACGAAGTTCACGGTCAGAGGCTTTAAATGCAAGGTTTCCTATAAACAGGGTTTTTTTGCTGATCGTTAATTTATAGGGTTTTACCAGCAGAAAAATACCGGTAACAAGGGACGCAATCAGTGCACCTGCTCCGAGTCCGATCGCAAAAATACGATTGTTATTCTGTGTTTCAAGTCCGGTAGTAGCGAAAAGGTTAAGGCCGATTAAATACGTAGCAACAGTAAGGACAATAGTGATGGCGAGTAATTTGATAATATTTACAGACATAAAGTGATTTCCAGTAAAAAAGTTAAGACAGAGTGCCCATTGGCAGGAGGTGATTATAAGGAGAACCGGCTGCGCTGTATAGTCGCTATTGCCAGTGACGGTAACACGCTGGCGGTATGCTACAATTCCTGTTTCAACAACAATCTATATTCAGGGTAACACTAGCCATGTCTCAGGCACTTTGTATTCAGAATCTTGTAAAAACCTATGATAACGGTTTTGCAGCTTTAAAAGGTATTAGCCTGGAAGTTGAGCAAGGTGATTTCTTCGCATTGCTGGGTCCTAACGGAGCGGGTAAATCGACAACCATCGGTATACTGACATCACTGGTCAGAAAAACCTCGGGCCAGGTGTATATCATGGGGCATGATATCGATACTGATTTTGTTGCCGCGAGGAAGATGCTGGGGCTGGTACCACAGGAGTTTAATTTCAATATCTTTGAGCCTGTTCAGGAGATCGTAGCGAATCAGGCCGGGTATTACGGTATCGCCCGCAAGCAGGCATTTGAAAATGCCGAATACTATTTGCGCCAGCTGGGTTTGTGGGACAAACGCGCAGAGCAGGCACGAAATTTATCGGGTGGCATGAAGCGACGCTTAATGATTGCACGTGCACTGGTGCATAAACCAACACTGCTGATACTGGATGAACCGACAGCCGGGGTTGATATAGAAATACGTCGCAGCATGTGGGAGTTTTTGCAAAAAATTAATGAGCAGGGCACGACGATTATTTTAACCACTCATTACCTGGAAGAAGCTGAAAACCTGTGCCGCAACATCGGCATTATTGATCAGGGCGAATTGATTCAGAATACAAGTATGAAATCTTTATTGGCTGAACTGCATGTTGAAACATTCAGGCTGGATCTTGATAAGAAAATTGATAACGCGCCTGTACTTCAGGGTTATCCATGCCGAATTATAGACAGCCAGACTCTGGAAGTAGATGTAGAAAAAGAAAGCAGTATGAATGAGCTGTTTTCACAACTGAGCGGGCAGGGGCTGAGTGTGCTGAGCCTGCGCAGCAAAACCAACCGTCTTGAGCAGTTGTTCGTTAATATGGTTGAATCAAACAAGCAGGGCGGAGGCCAGGCCGCATGACGCCACAAGAGCAAATCATAGCCCTTAAAACGATCGTAATTAAGGAAATACTGCGTTTTTCACGTATCTGGGTACAGACTATCCTGCCTCCAGCCATTACCACCGGGCTATATTTTGTGATCTTTGGTCGCCTTATTGGTCCGCAGATAGGGACCATGCAGGGCTACGCCTATATGGACTATATCGTTCCAGGGTTGATAATGATGTCTGTGATTACAAATTCGTACGCCAATGTGGTGTCTTCGTTTTATGGTTCCAAGTTTCAGCACAATATTGAGGAAATGCTGGTAGCGCCGATTCCCAATTATATTATTTTACTGGGTTATGTTATTGGTGGTGTTTGCAGAGGTATCGCAGTAGGTATCGCAGTTACGATAGTGGCCTGGTTTTTCAGTGATCTGAAGTTTGAGCATATTACAGTCATATTAAGTACGGTCTTTATGACGGCTGTTTTATTTTCACTGGCCGGTCTGATTAATGGTATCTACGCAAAAAGCTTTGATGATATTTCGATTGTGCCGACGTTTATTTTGACACCATTGACCTATCTGGGCGGAATTTTCTATTCTATCGAAATGTTGTCGCCATTTTGGCAAAATGCGTCACTGTTTAACCCTATTTTGTATATGGTAAACACCTTTCGTTATGGTTTTCTGGGTATTACTGATATTCCGTTAATCATTTCATATTCCATCATAATCGGGTTTATCATAACTTTATTCTTTTTTTCCATGCACTTGCTTAAAAAGGGGCATGGCCTGCGTACCTGATTTCCTGCCATTTTTAAGACCAGATAGTCTTCAGATAAATGCGTGTCAGCCGATAATTAATTTTCAAAGAGAATTGTTTGTAGGCAGTTAAATGATAACAAATGCGGAAGGTTACCATCAGGCATGAATCAAAAAACAAATACACCTGAGCAGCAAGCGCAGCAGCATTGGGTTTTTAAATATTTTTTGCCAGTCAGTGTGTTATGCATTGTACTTGCAAGTTTACTGTTCGGGCAGTTTTTTAAACAAGCTTCCTTGAGTAATCTGGTGAGCCTTACAGAATTCAATAACACTCGTCAGGCGAAAATGATTTCACGTGATCTCTGGCCACTTTATCTGGCAAAAATTGCAAATAATCAGGCTAATGATTCAGTAGTGGGGAAAACCCTGCATCAGAAGATTGATGCGGATATTGGTGCCCGGATAAAAGATACTCCAGTGTTTAGCATAAGACTTTACACTTCGGATGGACGCCTGTTGTACTCACCAGATTTCAGTCAGGTTGGGATAAACGTAAAAACATCCTCCTTGTCAGCAGCTTTGAAAGGACAGTCAAATACAACTCACGTATTTAGCGAACAGATAAAAAACGGGCGTCATGTTCTGGTCAGCTATTTTCCTGTTTTTAGACAAGGGTCAGGTGAGAGAAAAATTGCAGGTGCCATAGAAGTTAATTCTGATATAAATGACTTATACAAACAGATTATCAGTTACAGAAATATTATTGTAGTCAGTACGCTGGCTGTATTATCCCTGATTTTTGTTCTGCTGGTGGTCTATGTTCGCAAGACCGGACACAGCATAAATAATCAGCGTCAGGCAGACAGAGCAGAAAATGAAGAGCGTGTACGACATGTGGCATTTCATGACGGGTTGACTGGATTGCCAAATCGCGATCTGTTTTGTTATCGACTAACATCAGCCATTGCGCAGGCAAAAAGGACAGAGAGTCTGCTGGCTATACTCTCCATCGACCTGGATAGATTTAAACAGATTAATGACGGTTACGGACATGATGTAGGTGATCAGTTATTAAAAGAAGTATCTCTGCGTCTCGCAGACTGTGTGCGCGTGAGTGACACCGTTGCACGACAGGGTGGTGATGATTTCAGAATACTGCTGGAAGGTATCAGTCATGTGGACGAAGTAACTCAAATCGCAGACCGTATTGTCGGAAGTGTTGCCCAGCCGGTCAGTATAAATGGTCATGAGGTTTATTCATCGGCGAGTATTGGTATTACGGTTTACCCGTTTGATGCTATTGAAGCAGAGCATTTACTAAAAGATGCCGAAACAGCGATGTTTGCATGCAAGAAAAACGGTCGTAATAGCTATCAGTTTTTTTCAGAAGACATGCAAAGAGCAAATGCAGATCAACTGGTACTTGAGCAAAAGTTGCGCAAAGCACTTTCAGAAGATGAATACCTGTTGCAATTTCAGCCTGTAGTAGATGTTTCAGTGGGTAAAATGATAGGTGTAGAAGCATTACTACGCTGGCAGAATTCAGAATACGGCATTGTATCGCCAGTTAAATTTATCCCGATTCTTGAAGAAAGTGGTGTGATGTCGATAGTAGGTGAATGGGTTATGAAAACTGCCTGCAAGAAAGTAAAGTCATGGCATGATAGTGGCTATGAAAAAATTACCATGGCGGTAAATATTTCTGTCGTGCAATTCAGGCAGCGTAATTTTGTAGAGACAGTTAAAATTGCATTGCAAGAGAGTGACCTGGATCCACAATACCTGAAGCTTGAGTTGACAGAAAGCATGTTGATGGATCAAAGTGATGTTGCTATCCAGAAGCTGAATGCAGTCCGAAGTATGGGTGTTCGAATTGAAGCCGATGATTTCGGTACCGGGTATTCCTCCCTGAGTTACCTTAAAAAACTACCCATAGATGTGCTCAAGATTGACCGTTCGTTTGTGACAGATGTTAACAAAAGCAGTGACAGTGCTGCAATCGTAACGGCCATTTCAGCTCTGGCACATAGCCTTAAACTGATGGTCATCGCAGAGGGAGTGGAAACCCTGGGTGAGCTTAAATTCCTGTCAGCATTGAACTGTCATCTCATACAGGGGTTCCTGCTTAGCAAGCCACTGCCGGAAGCAGAGTTAATTAAAATACTGCAAAGTCCGGATCATTTCCTGAATTTACTCGAAGATATTAAAGAGCGTCAGGTATCCTGAGCCTTGACAAGGCTGGTTATCCAGGCAAGATAGCGGTCTTGATTCTTTAAACAGGAAAGTCGCATGCAACTAGGTACTCCTCTGTCAAAAAATGCTACCCGGGTTATGTTGCTCGGTTGTGGCGAGCTGGGTAAGGAAGTCATTATTGCATTGCAGCGACTGGGTGCAGAAGTGATTGGTGTAGATCGTTATGCTAATGCCCCCGGGCATCAGGTTGCTCACCGTGCACATGTTATTGATATGACGGACGCGCAGGCCTTGCGGCAACTGGTTGAGTTGGAAAAGCCCGATCTGATTGTTCCTGAAATAGAAGCCATCGCAACTGACATGCTTGCACAGATTGAATCAGATGGCCTTGCTACTGTTATTCCAATGGCGCGCGCTACACAACTCACTATGAACCGGGAAGGTATTCGTGAACTTGCAGCAAGTGAGTTGGGCCTACGTACGTCCCGCTATGCTTTTGCGGAAAGTCTGAATCAATTGCAGCAGGCTATTGATGGTGGTGTCGGCTACCCCTGTATTGTCAAGCCGGTGATGTCTTCGTCAGGAAAAGGTCAGTCAACGATCAGGACGTCGAATGATGTCGAGGCTGCCTGGCAATATGCGATGTCTGCCGGACGGGTGAATCACGGTAAGGTGATTGTTGAAGAAATGGTGAGTTTCGATTATGAAATTACCCTGCTGACTGTGCGCGCAAAAAATGCACAAGGTGAAATAGAAACACATTATTGTGAGCCGATCGGTCATTTGCAGGAGAATGGCGATTATGTTGAAAGTTGGCAACCACAGCCCATGTCAGATAAAGCATTGCAGGCCGCTCAGCACATCGCACTGCAAGTGACCAGCAGTCTGGGTGGGCAGGGACTGTTCGGGGTTGAGTTGTTTGTGAAATCAGATGAAGTCTGGTTCAGTGAGGTCAGTCCACGTCCGCATGATACCGGCATGGTGACGATGACAACACAACACCAGAACGAATTTGAGTTGCATGCGCGAGCTATACTGGGGTTACCTGTTTCAACAGAATTGAGTACTGTCGGTGCGAGTGCGGTTATTTATGGCGGTGTAGATGCTACTGGTATTATTTTTAAAGATGTAAACAAGGCTTTACAGGTACCCCAAACAGATCTGCGTTTGTTTGGGAAGCCGGAGTCATTTGTTCGTCGACGCATGGGTGTGGCATTGGCGTATGGTGATGCCACAGATGAATGTCGCCAGCGAGCAAAGTTGTGTGCAAGCCTGGTAAAACCGATATCCCCTTGAAGGGTTCACTTTCTGCAGGAGTGACTTTATCTATGAAATATTACTGGAGTCGAATTAAAATGATTTAAATCCCCTTCAGGTAATACCAACGCCCATCCTCAAAAACAAACTCACTCACTTCATGTAATTTCCCTGCCTTGCCTTGTATGCGATAGCGCGCACAAAACTCAACTATGTTGTCATGCGCCCGAATGATATCCAGTTTAAACCATTTAACCCCCACTTCCAGCTCAAGTGTTTCGGGGCGGGCTGATGGGTGCCAGCTGTCAAGCAGGTAAGTCGTATTCTGTTTGCTGTATGCCGTATAGCGCGAACGCATTAATGCTTCCGGGCTATCTGCCCGGGTATCACCGTAAAGGATGGGTTCGCAGCATGTTTTTTCTGGCAAGCCAGATCCACAGGGGCAAAGCTGCTTGTTTTTCATATCTTCAGTGGCAGGTCAGGCAGGCAAAGATAATCATGGTCACGTAAACGGAAAGCCTCGGTCAGGCTTTCTTCAAGTTCATCATGAGAATAACCGAGCTCCATTGCAACAACCTGTTTTTTATCAGTGCGTATACCGTCGAGCATACGCAGGTAGTCTGTCCAGCGTAAACGGTGATTGTTGATGGTGCAGAATTTTTCAGGGTGATTCTTCCTGAGTTGTTTTTGCATGATGATGAGAGATTTTTGCGCATGCTCTAATTGGCTTTTAAGCGGTAGAGAGGTGTCGAATCCCAGCCCGACGCGGGTGTCGTGTAATAGATAATCAGTAATATTATCTTCATTAATAGTAATCGCATCCTTAATCTGTTCACGCCATGCGATTTTTCCCTGTGTTTTTACAGCATTCATTTTCGGGTCTGGTGGAAATTTGTAGAAACCCCACTTTTGCTCCATCCAGCTTTCAATGGGTAACATTTCATCATCGATGACTGATTTTTTGCATGAGAGCGGATCTTTCTTCCAGTCATTATAATCACGGTCAGGAGCTTTGCCATAACGCAGTTCGAGTTCATACCAGTTGGCAATGAACCAGGTGTAGTCTTTTATATAGTCCGGATTGCGGCGTAGAAATTCCCAGGCCCACTGGCTGCCGTCAAGTTCATCAAGGTAGTTATAATTGCTGGCAGTTTTCCAGTCCATATTTCTCGTTACATTTATTTTTGCGCGCAGGCAGGTTTTTAGTGTCGGGTCTGAAGTAGTTTTATTATATTACTATAGTGATAGTGTTTTGCATAATCCAGTGCAGTACGCCGATATAAATCTTTATAGTGGCGTATGGCGCCATGTTCAAGCAGTAGTTTAACCATATCGTAGCGTCCGTTACTGGCTGCGGCAATGAGTGGTGTTTCACGACGGCGATTATACCGATTGGCACTGGCGCCGTGTTGCAGTAATAAAGCGGCTGCTTTCAGGTGCCCTTTTCGAGCCGCTTTTAGCAGAGAAGTTTCTCCGCGTTTATCACGGGTATTTATATTGGCACCATGGCTTATCAGTATCTCCATGGTTTGGTGGTGACCGTTATAGGCAGCATTAATGAAGGCGGTATTACCTTTATTATTGAAGGCATTAACCTTTGCCTTGTTTTCCAGTAATAATTTCACCAGCTTTGAATGCCCCATGTAAGCGGCATTCATGAGTGCGGTACGTCCTTTTTTATCTGCATGATTGACATTGGCGCCATGTTGAATCAGTAACTGCGCACTTTTAATGTTTCCCTGTATAGCGGCCAGAATTAAGGGAGATGTACCTTTGAGATTAATATGATTGGGGTTTGCCTCCTTCAAAAGCAGGAGTGACACAATATCTGGATAGCCTCTGAAGCTGGCAATATCCAAAGCCGTCATACCTTCCTGATTAGTGTGATTAACCTGTGCCCTGTTCACGAGCAGCAGTTGTATTGCAGCTATCGATCCTTTGTAAGTGGCGTACATCAGTGCTGATTTACCGTTGTTATCTTCTGCATTAACATCGGCTCCCTTTTTTGTAAGTACCTTGATGGTAGCCGGGTTAGCTTGTAGTGAAACGGCATAAATCAGCGGTGTCAGTCCTTCCGGATCTTTTTTGTTAATCTGTGCGCCCTGTTTAATCAGATAGAGACAAATATCGGGTTTGCCGAATCCGGAAGCGTACATCAGGGCAGTAATTCCATTTCCGTCTACGCTGTCTACGGGAGTAGGCTTTTTGAGGGCTTTGTTAATCACATCCAGGCGTCCGAGGCGAGCAGCTTCATGCAGAAGGCCAGCATTAACAGGCAGGGATGACATCATGAGGATGATGGGTAATATTGTTAAAAGAAGCTGTCTGGAAAAGCAGATCAGATATGATAAGTTATGTTTAAACACAGTATATTACTCGTTAAATAATATTCTTTTTCGGATTCTCGGATCGAATAATAGTTAAATAGCACATAACGCTCTGTGATCTGGTTCAAATAGCATAAATTTGTCGAGTAAAAGCTTGAATTTATTCTGAAATATAACCAGAGTTTAGTCTGAAAAGTTCAATATCATCGCTATCAGTTGCAGGATTTTCATGTGTCACAGTTTCACGAATCTGACTCCGGTCCAAATCTGGATTCAGGGACTGTGACGCGACGATAAAATTCATGTTTTACCCTAATATTAAGCGAATATAAGGTAACTATTCGGCAGGATATGAATGATCTTGAACGTATATCCCCGGTTTTTACACGCAGGTAAGGGCTCGCTTGTTTAATAAAAGAACAAGTGTAGGAGCGGTTCCCGACCGCGAACAGACTTCATATCCAGCCAGCATGCAAAATATAACCTATGCCCCCTTCTCTGCACGTGCGAGACACCAAACATCAACTTGTTTTATGCCGGACTTTTTCAGACATCTGGCCAGTTCATTGCAGGTGGCACCTGTCGTCATGACATCGTCCAGGATTGCAACATACTGATATTTTTTATTTTTACGGATACTAAAGGCATCTTTAACATTTTTCCGGCGTGCTTTCAGGTCTAGTCGGGTTTGTGTGTCAGTATCACGTACGCGTGAAACCAGTCGCCAGTCGACCGGGACATCAAGCAGACGGCTGATGGGTCGGGCCAGCTCCAGTGACTGGTTAAAACCACGCTCTCTCAAGCGTTTGTTTGAGAGTGGCACGGGAATGATACATTCAGGCCGTATTACCTGTCGGCTATGTAAATCCTCGGCCATAAGTTGCCCCAGCAAGTCAGATAAAGCGAGCTTGCGATTGAATTTAAGGCTATGAATCAGCTGCCGTACAGGAGTTTCATAGCGAAAAAGGGAGGTGGCCTGATCGAAATCCGGCGTTTTTTTCAAACACTGTCCACAGGTCATGACGGTATTTGTTTCAGGCAGCGGGATCGCACAGGAATTACATGAATAAGTATTAAATTTCAAGGTATTATAGCAATCGTTGCAAATAGCCCGGTTGGTTCCGGTATTTTGCTGGCAGACAGCACAAAAGTGCGGCAGGCATTGAAGCTGTATATTTTTTAGCCAATTGTAAACCATAATGCATCCTTTCAGGTTGACATATTTCACTCTCAAGGTACTATTCCCGCACCCCGACTCAAAGATTTGAGCAAATCAGTATTTACGGAAATTGTAACCCGATCAGGCTGGATTATGAATCAACCATTATCAGAATCGACATCATCAGATAGCAACATTTGTTTGCCAGCACGATCCTGTCGCAATGCGGCAGTGTTGTTTAATATTGGCAATATGGTTGCAGTCTTGATACCCCCGGCAGGCTTGCTCTGGCTCGCAGCTTCAATGGTTATCTATGCAATGAACCGGCATCATCCGGAAGAGAAAGTGGGGCATTATACCCAGATAGCTGCTTATCGAATCTATGCGATTACGGGTTTACTGGTTGCGGTTGCAATCTTTATTCCGAAAAATGGCCTGAACTATTACCTCGCCTTCTGGGCAATATCGGCCGCCATTATTTTTCCCTTGTCGATTCGTGATTTGTTACGCATTCGTCGTGACAATTGGCAAGACGTAACTATCAAGGACACACAAAATGACTGAAGCAAGACATGACTGGCGACTGGAAGAAATTACCGACCTGTTTAATCTACCGTTTAATGATCTTATTTTTCAGGCACAAAGTCTTCATCGAGAACACTTTGATCCGAATGCTGTACAGGTAAGCACCCTGTTGAGTATTAAAACCGGAGGTTGTTCGGAAGACTGCGGCTACTGCTCACAGAGTGCACGTAACAAGACAGGTCTTGAGCGTGAGCGTTTGATTCCACTGGAGGAAGTGGTCAGTCAGGCCAGGGCAGCTAAACAGACAGGCGCAAGCCGTTTTTGTATGGGCGCAGCATGGCGCAGCCCGAAAGAGAAAGATTTTGTGCACGTACTCGACATGGTGCGTGAAGTTCGCAAGCTGGGAATGGAAACCTGTATGACACTAGGGATGCTGGATGATGATCAGGTTGCACGTCTGAAAGATGAAGGGCTTGATTACTATAACCATAATCTTGATACCTCGCCTGAATACTATGAAGAAGTGATTACTACACGCACTTATCAGGACAGACTGGATACACTGGAACGTGTGCGCAATGCGGGAATGAATGTTTGTTGCGGGGGTATTGTTGGTATGGGTGAGTCACGTGAAGACCGTGCATCATTATTACAACAGCTTGCAAACTTGCCACAACACCCGGAAAGTGTACCGGTGAATATGCTGGTTAAAGTGGAAGGCACGCCGATGTCCGGGGTTGATGATCTTGATCCACTGGAGTTTGTGCGTACGATTGCGGTTGCACGAATACTGATGCCATTATCCATGGTTCGTTTATCAGCCGGGCGTACAGAGATGCATGATGAAATGCAGGCGCTTTGTTTTCTCGCGGGTGCAAACTCGATTTTCTACGGTGAACGATTATTAACAACTGATAACCCCGAGACGAATCATGATCAGCAATTATTTGATCGCCTGGGTATTCATACGTTGCAGTAGTTCGTCGTGATGAAAGATCTTGCCCCGGGTCTACAGCAACGTCGTGAGCAGCAATTGTATCGTTCGCGTAAAATCCAGCAAGGCATGCAAGGTGTCGAAGTGGTACTGGATGGTAAAAACTGTCTGGCATTTTGCAGTAACGATTATCTGGGGTTATCACATCACCCGGATGTGATAAAGGCATTTAAAAAAGGTGCTGACTGCTATGGTGTGGGCAGTGGAGCTGCGCATCTTATTAATGGTCACAGTAAGGCACATCACGCACTCGAAGAAGAACTTGCAGATTTTGTTGGCTATTCGCGAGCACTTTTATTTTCGACCGGTTACATGGCAAATCTCGGTGTCATGTCTGCGTTATTGCAACGCGGTGATGCAGTATTGCAAGATCGTTTAAATCATGCATCACTGATGGATGCGGGCTTGCTAAGTGGCGCAACGTTGAAACGGTTTGAGCATCAGAATTTTCAACAGTTAAGTCAGAAGCTGCAACAAACCAGGGCACAGGAAAAGCTGATTGCAAGTGATGGTGTTTTCAGTATGGACGGTGATATTGCAGATTTGCCGAAACTGGCATTGCTCGCAAAAAAACATCAGGCCTGGCTAATGATTGATGATGCACATGGTATGGGTGTGCTTGGCAAACGCGGTGGAGGCACGGTGGAACATTTTTCAATGACTCAGGATGATGTGCCTGTGTTAATGGGAACGCTCGGAAAAGCCTTCGGTTGTTTTGGTGCGTTTGTAGCCGGAAGTGAAGCGTTGATAGAGACGCTGATTAATCAGGCACGCAGCTATATTTACACCACTGCATTGCCATCAGCAATTGCTGAAGCAACTCGTGTCAGTCTGAAATTAATTCGTGAAGATAACTGGCGTCGTGATCGTTTAAAAAGTTTGATTGCGCAGTTCAGAAAAGGTGCAAACGAGCTCGGGTTCGAAATGATGTCATCTGAAACGCCTGTGCAACCCTTGATGCTACGTAGTAGTGAGAAAGCGATACAATGGAGCGAATTCCTCTGGGAGCAGGGTATTTATATACCGGCTATTCGCCCACCAACAGTACCAGAGGATTCCGCCCGCTTACGTATCAGTTTTAGCGCAGACCATGATGAGAGTCATGTTATACGCTTACTGGATGCGTTGGATAATATGCCACGATGAAACAAGCGTTAAATATTGAACAGAAGGGTCAGGGAGAGCCGCTCGTATTACTGCATGGCTGGGGTATGAATGCACATATATGGGGTGAATTTTCAGATATTCTGGCGCAGAATTTCAAGGTAATCAGTGTTGATCTACCCGGGCATGGAAACAGTTCGCATGATGTTGTATTAGCATTGGATACGGTAATTGAGCAATTGCAAAAACAGATTGCAGAACCCGCTCACTGGCTTGGCTGGTCATTGGGAGGCCTGTTTTTAATCAGGCTTGCGATGTTAGTGCCTGCACAAGTAAAAACACTGACATTGATTGCGAGTAACCCTTGTTTTGTACGACGCGAACACTGGCAGTCAGCGATGCAGTTAGATGTATTGCAGCAGTTTGCCAATTCACTGCAAAAGGATAGTAAAAAAACCTTGATGCGTTTTATTGCATTGCAGGCAATGGCGGCCGATACAGGCAGTCAAACATTAAAGTCATTGAAAAAAAAATTATCTGAAAGCCCATTGCCGAATAGTCAGTCTTTAACAGAAGGTCTGGAAATACTTCGGGATACGGATTTACGTGAGGCGCTGGAACAAGTGTCAGTGCCTGTGCAAGTGTTGTTGGGTGAGCATGACAGATTGGTGCCGCAATCATTGGGTGATTATGTGCAGCAAAAATTACCGCGGGCAGACCTGGTCATCGTTAAGGGTTCAGGTCATGCCCCCTTTATTTCACACCCGAAACAGGTGGCTGAAAAAGTGCATCATTTTATACAGGCGCAACAGGCATGAGTACAACTGAATTCTTGCTGGATAAACAACAGGTACGCAGATCATTTGATCGTGCAGCAGGCAGCTATGAGCAATCAGCTGTATTGCAGCGTGAAGTTGTTCAGCGCATGTTGGACAGACTTGATTATATTCGTATTAAACCCGAGCGTATTCTTGATGTCGGGGCAGGGACCGGGTTTGTAGGCGCGGGGCTGGCGAAGCATTATTCAGCAGCAACAGTGTATGAGCTTGATATATCGATGAGGATGCTACAGCAGATCCGGCGTAAACAGGTTTGGTATAAAAGGTGGTTTGGAAAACAAACACTGATTTGTGCTGATGCAGAGCATTTGCCTCTACAGGATCGGAGTGTCGATATTATTTTCTCGAGCTTGATGATTCAGTGGTGCAATGATCTGGATAAAACATTCGCAGAGTTTAGTCGTGTACTAAAACCGGGTGGTTTGCTGATGTTTACAACCTTCGGTCCGGATACCCTGATCGAGCTTCGTCAGAGTTGGGCGCAGGTTGATAATGAAGGTCATGTAAGTCAGTTTATAGATATGCATGATATTGGTGATGGTTTGTTGCGAGCAGGTTTGGCAGAACCGGTAATGGATGTTGAAAACTTTACATTGAGTTATGACCAGGTCCCTGATTTGCTGCGTGATCTTAAGTCGATTGGAGCTACCAATGCACTACAAACACGACGTCGCAGCATGCTTGGCAAACAGGCATATAAAACCATGCAATCACACTATGAAACTCTACGCCTGGGTGGAAAATTGCCTGCAAGTTATGAAGTCGTATATGGCCATGCGTGGAAAGCTCCGGCAAATGATGAAAGTAAAAAAGGGGCTATGGGTATACCTGTCGAGTTTGGAGCACTGAAGTGATGCATATAATTAATCAGCTACTGGAAATATGTGTCACATGAGCAGAGGCTATTTTGTAACAGGTACTGATACCGGGGTTGGCAAGACGCTCGTGAGTAGTGCCATGCTGTTAAAATTATCAGGGCAAGGTAAAACAGTGGTTGGTATGAAGCCGGTTGCGTCGGGTTGCGTTAGTACACAGGAAGGACTGCGTAATGAAGATGCGCAAAGTTTGATGGCCTGTTCTGGTGTGTCAGTTGATTATGCGCTTGTGAACCCGTATGCCTTTGAGCCTGCGATAGCGCCTCATCTGGCAGCTCGGCAAGCAGGAGTAACAATCTCTCAAAATACTATTATGGCTGCATACGATCAATTATGCTTGCAGGCAGATACGCTGATTGTTGAAGGCGTCGGTGGCTGGCAAGTACCATTAACAGAAAGTGAAACGATGGAAGACCTTGCTAAACAGATCAATTTGCCCGTAATTATGGTTGTCGGTATACGCCTGGGTTGTATTAATCATGCTTTGTTGACCTATCAGGCAATTCAGCGCTCAGGTTTAACCTGTTGTGCCTGGGTAGCGAATCAGGTTGAGGACGACATGCCTTTTGTGAAAGAAAATATAACATCTATTCAGGCGCGTCTGGATATACCCTGCTGGGGTGTTATACCCTGGCTGGACAAGGTTGATGTCACTGCTATTGCGGCTAATTTAGAACTGCCATCTATATAAGCAATTAATTATATTGATTATCTCGTTTCAGAGTGATCTTAATCCGGTGATATTCATGAATTTGGCATGGAATAGCTAAAAAAATAATTAAATGCCATTTAACCATTGTGCTTATCCATGAAGAAAACTTATACCTAAGCACTATAGTCTGGTATTGATATCATCCTATCTAATTGTTTTATTTATAAATAGTATTATTTATACCCGATTAAATTATTAATATTTTAGAAAACATTAATAAACTAACATAAACTGAGATTATGGCCTGAAACTCCAAATTTAATTGCGACATGTTGTCGCATGGGGTAGCATCAGCACCCATTATGGTAAATGCCTGTGAAATATTGTCAGGCCGTTGGCGAGATCATGTAAATGCTGGCAACAACGTACCCTCAGGAACAGCTGCATTATCAGTATGTTATCAGGCCGAATCGGTCTATATCCTGGGCAGGAACAGTCGCTTTATTTGCTGGTGTTTCATTGGTAATAGCATTGATCGCTATTTTATTTACAGCAAAAGGTGCGTGGTTAGTTTTGCCTTTTGCGGGTTTGGAAATTTTGGCGCTGGGTACATGCTTATATATATGCGCCTGTCGTAATGCCAAATGTGAAGTTATTAACATTGGCGAGAATTATGTGAGGGTGGAGAAAGGTCGGCGCCAGCCCGGTACGCAATTTCAGTTTCAGCGTGCATGGGCCAGAGTCAGGCTAAATAAAAGCAGCGTAGCGTGGTACCCCAGTCGATTAACCGTCTGCTCTATGGGGCGGGAAATAGAGATCGGCAAATGTCTGATAGAAGAAGACAGGGAGGCACTGGCTAGAGAGTTGCAGCAGAAAATAATAACCAGAGATGATTTTGGTTAAAAATATAAACATTAAAAACTGAGGAGTTAGAACGGCATGTCGTTTAAGCATAATAATATAATGACAAAAGGCCTGGTTCTATTAGGTTTGTGGGCAGGGCTGATTGGCCAGTCATTTGCTGAATACAAACTTAATTTCCAGGAGCCAGTCAACGAGGTGGGTCGCGAGATCTTTGGTCTGCATATGTTGGTCTTATGGATCTGCGTAGCCATTGGTATCGTCGTCTTCGCAATGATGATTTATTCAATCATCTATCATCGTAAATCCAAGGGTGCGGTTGCATCAGATTTCCATGAAAGCTCAACGGTTGAAATACTGTGGACAGTTGTTCCATTTGTTATTCTGATTGCCGTAGCTGTTCCTGCAACGTCAACATTACTTAAAATTGAAGACACCAGTAATGCTGATGTCACTATCAAGGTGACAGGTTTGCAGTGGAAATGGAAATACGACTATGGAGATGGCGTGAGTTATATCAGTTCCCTCAGAGCAGATCATAACAAGGCACGTAAACGTGATTCCGGTGTCGATGTAACCAAGATCAAAAATTACCTGCTTGAAGTTGATAACGAGATGGTTATTCCTGTGAACAAACGGGTTCGCTTTCTGGTAACTTCTGATGATGTTATTCATTCATTCTGGGTTCCGGCATTTGCTGTTAAGAAAGATGCAATTCCCGGTTATGTAAATGAAACCTGGACCATGTCAGAAAAAACGGGTGTTTTCCGCGGTCAGTGTGCAGAACTTTGTGGTCAGGATCATGCGTTTATGCCGATCGTTGTTCGCGTTGTAAGTGAAGCAGACTATAAAACATGGCTTGCGAAGAAGAAGACAGCAGCGGCAGCGGCAGCAGCCGAAGCGGCTTCCAATAAAGTCTGGAGTAAAGATGAGTTGATGGCCAGGGGTAAGGCAATATATACCGGGAAAGGTGGTTGCTTTGGTTGTCATGGCGCAGACGGTAAAGGGGTTGCAACATTCCCGGCATTGGCAGGAAGTGCAATCGCAAATGGCCCCGCAGCAGCTCATGTTAAAGTAGTTGTTGATGGTAAGCCGGGTACAGCCATGGCTGCTTATGGCAATCAGTTAAATGATCTTGAGTTGGCAGCGGTTATCACCTATGAACGTAATTCATGGGGTAACAATGCCTCTATCGTACAACCGGCTGACGTAAAGGCCAGTCGCTAAGGCGAGTGTGGAGGATAATAAAATGAGTGAAACAATGACACACGATGCACATCACGAAGAGCACCCAACCGGTATCAAGCGTTGGTTGTTTACAACGAATCATAAAGACATAGGTACATTATATTTATGGTTCAGCTTTACCATGTTTATGCTGGCAGGAACGATGGCACTGGTTATCCGTGCAGAGTTATTTCAGCCCGGCATACAAATAGTTGATCCTAACTTTTTTAATATGATGACCACATTGCATGGTCTGATCATGGTATTTGGCGCGATTATGCCGGCCTTCGTTGGTCTGGCTAACTGGCAGGTACCGATGATGATCGGCGCACCTGATATGGCACTACCTCGCATGAACAACTGGAGCTTCTGGATACTTCCAGTTGCTGCAACCATGCTGGTTGCTCCCATGTTTATGGGCGGTGACTTTATGTCAGGCCAGGGTCCTGCATTCGGCTGGACCTTCTACGAGCCACTTTCCGGCCAGTATGACAAATTGGGATTTTTCGTATTCGCGGTTCATCTGTTAGGTTTCTCATCTATCATGGGTGCTATTAACATTATTGCAACGATCCTGAATATGCGCGCCCCGGGCATGACATTGATGAAAATGCCACTGTTCGTCTGGACATGGCTGATCACTGCATTCCTATTGATCGCGGTTATGCCAGTACTGGCAGGTGCGGTTACCATGATGTTGACTGATAAGTACTTCGGTACCAGCTTCTTTGCTGCTGCCGGTGGTGGTGACCCTGTCTTGTTTCAGCATGTGTTCTGGTTCTTTGGTCATCCTGAAGTATATATAATGATCTTGCCTGCATTTGGAGTTATCTCCCAGATCATTCCAACGTTTGCACGTAAGCCTCTGTTTGGTTATGCGTCAATGGTTTATGCAACAGCTTCTATCGCATTCCTGTCGTTCATCGTATGGGCTCATCACATGTTTACAGTGGGTATGCCGGTAGCGGGTGAACTGTACTTTATGTATGCGACGGTCATGATCGCGGTACCAACCGGTGTTAAGGTCTTTAACTGGGCTACCACAATGTGGAAAGGCTCAATGACTTTTGAAACTCCTATGTTATGGGCAATTGGAACAGTGTTCATGTTTACTCTGGGTGGTTTTACAGGCCTTATGTTGGGCGTAGCCCCAGCTGACTTTCAGTATCACGACACTTACTTTGTAGTTGCGCATTTCCATTATGTACTGGTATCCGGTGCACTGTATGGGATCATCGCAGGTGTTATGTACTGGTTGCCGAAGTGGACAGGTAACATGTATAGCGAGAAACTGGGTAAAATGCATTTCTGGTTAACCATGATCTCAATGAACATTACGTTCTTCCCTATGCACTTTACAGGTCTGGCGGGTATGCCACGTCGTTACTCTGATTATCCATTACA
>Ga0316206_1001129_pt1 | contig 26257 bp, 21 predicted proteins | sample 6monthpyrite_MG_FD_204942 | JGI IMG/M metagenome (GOLD analysis project Ga0316206, IMG submission 204942) | Microbial mat bacterial communities from mineral coupon in-situ incubated in ocean water Damariscotta River, Maine, United States -... | ecosystem: Environmental > Aquatic > Marine >... | reverse complement strand
GCGCCTGTATTGATATTTGCCCGACAAAAGCCATTATTGCACCCTACGAACTCGACGCCCGGCGTTGCATTTCCTATTTAACCATCGAATTAAAAACCGCCATTCCGGTAGAGTTTCGCAAGGCCATTGGCAACCATATTTACGGTTGCGATGATTGCCAACTAGTTTGCCCCTGGAATCGTTTTTCAAAAGCCAGCGATGAAAAAGATTTTGAGGTGCGCCACGGTTTGGATGCACCGCAACTACTGGATTTATTTGCCTGGACGGAAGATGAATTTCTGAAAAAAATGCAAGGTTCACCGATTCGCAGAATTGGTTATCAGCAATGGCTGAGAAATATTGCGGTAGCGTTGGGCAATGCACCGGTTTCTGATGAGATTATCGCCGCATTAAATGCTCGTCGACCCGAGGTTAATCAGATGGTGCGGGAACATATTGACTGGGCACTTGAGTCGTTAACTAGCAACAGTAGACGTTAGCTTTAGCTAACGCCTACAACTATAAAGGGATTTTTAATCTCCCCTAGCCTCTCTTTTTGCTAAGGGGGGTAAAGATAAATCTCCCCTAGCCCCTCTGTTTTCTAAGAGGGGAATAAAAACCTCCCCCTTAGTAAAACGGGAGTACAAATAATGTAGTGAAAGCTCAAAATCACTATATTAATAAATCATGTTGCTGAAGGGGATTTAACCCCGCCAACCCAAATCTCCCCTAACCCCTCTTTCGTTAAGAGGGGGACATCCCCGTTCAATCATACTTCCCATCAACATCCTTAAAATAAATGCCTTTACGGTAATTGATTAAGCCATTAGTGGAAGAATCATGCTTATCCACATCCCCGGGGTGTGCCAGATCCTGCTGAATTTCCCCCGCCAGCACCTTACCGAATTCCACACCCCACTGGTCAAATGAATTTATATTCCAGACGATTCCCTGCACAAACACCTTGTGCTCATACATGGCCATAATCGAACCGAGGGTTTTTGGGTCGAGGCGTTCAAAAATAAGGGTATTGGTGGGCTTATTCCCTTCAAATACCTTATGCTCAATCGCCTCATCAATTTCTTCTGTCGAGTTTCCCGCCGCGCGCATTTCCTCGAGTGCTTCCGTATATTTTTTACCCAGCATCAGGGCTTTGGTTTGTGCCAGACAGTTTGAAAACAGCACCCGATGATGCAACCCCAGCGGGTTCTGACTTAAGGCGGGAATTAAAAAATCCGCGGGTACAGGTTTTGTGCCCTGGTGCAAAAGCTGGAAAAAGGCATGTTGCCCATTCGTGCCCGACTGCCCCCAGATAATTGGTCCGGTTAAATAATTAACCCGCTGATTCTGACGATCAATGGTTTTGCCATTGCTCTCCATATCAAGCTGCTGTAAATACGCGGGCAGTCTTTCCAGGTACTGACTGTAGGGCATAATGGCATGGCTTTGTGCATCGAAAAAATTGTTATACCAGACGCCCAGCATGGCCAGAATAACCGGCATATTTTCTTCCAGCGGGGCGTTTTGAAAATGCTGATCCATTTCATGGGCACCCTGCAGCATGGCTTCAAAATGATCCATACCAATATAAAGCGCAATAGGCAATCCGATGGCGGACCACAGAGAATATCGCCCGCCAACCCAGTCCCAGAACTCAAAAACATTGTCCGCTGCAATACCAAATTTATGGGTGGCTTCTAGATTAGTACTCACCGCCACAAAATGTTTTGCCACCGCCACTTCATTACCCACCATATCCACAAACCATTTTCGGGCACTGTGGGCATTGAGCATGGTTTCCTGTGTCGTAAATGATTTGGATGAGATAATAAACAGCGTAGTTTCCGGCTCCACCAGTTTGAGGGTTTCCACCAGGTGCGTGGCATCCGCATTGGAGACAAAATGGACTTTTAAATCCCGCTGGGCAAAAGGCTTCATGGCATCGCACACCACCTGCGGACCTAAATCTGAGCCACCGATGCCGATATTAATAATGCTTCGAATTCTACATCCGTTATAACCTCTTAGCTCCCCACTTCTCACCTGTTCAGAAAACCGGCGCATTTTCTGCAACACCGCATTCACCTGCGGCATTACATCTTCGCCATTCACCATCACCGGTTTATTCGAGCGATTACGCAGGGCAACATGCAACGCCGGGCGGAACTCGGTGCAGTTCATATCTTCACCGGCAAACATGTGGTCGCGGCTCATTTCAACCCGCGCGAAGCGGGCCAGGTCCATCAGTAACTTAAAGGTTTCATCGGTAATACGATTTTTGGAGTAGTCCAGCAACAGATCATTCAGGCCAACTGAACACTGCTGAAACCGCTGTGGATTTTCTTTAAACAGGTCGCGCATATGTACATGAGAGATGTCTTTAAAATGTTTCTGTAGCGCTTTCCATTCGGTTGATTCTGTCAGGTTACTCATTTTTGCCCTTAATATTAGTTAGCCTTACTTTCTCACTTTCCCGTCTGCCCATAACTTTAGCAAACCTTATTATAATAATACCCAGCAATTATAGCTCCGCTTAATTTACCCGCCCACTTAATTTACCCTTCCAAGAGTATGATTATTAATCAGTTTTTTCAATGCCATAATCAAATTTAGCGCCTAATTCTGCTTTCATGTATAATGTCGCCCCTTGATTAAACTTCCGATAAGAAAATACAGATGGTTAGCACTGCTAAAAAATCAGCTCTTCCAAATGATAAAAAACTTCGCGCACGGGTTAAATTATTTGGCAACCTGTTAGGTAACGTCATTAAAAACCTCGCGGGCGCCCACGTTTATGAAGCGGTTGAGAAACTGCGCAAGGGCTATATCAGCTTACGCAAAACAGACAATCCGAAAAAACGCGCCCAGTTAATGGCGTTTATCGAAACTCTGGATGCGGACACCCTCACACAGGTGGTGCGCGCTTTTAGCATTTACTTCAGTTTAATTAATATCGCCGAAGAAGATTATCAGCATCTGCAGCGTCGCGAACAGGTTTTCAATGGCAAATCGCTGTGGCAGGGTTCATTTGATAATACCCTGGAAGAATTCCGTCTGGACGGGCTTGATGCGTCACAGGTACAGGATCTGCTCGACCAGCTGGCCTATATTCCGGTATTCACCGCACACCCCACGGAATCAAAACGCCGCAGTGTAATGAACGCACTGCGCCGCATTTTCCTGCTCAACGACAAACTCAATGATGTGCGCATCGGTAAAGTTCAGCGCGAAGAGTTAACTGAAGAAATGGAAACTGAAATTCAGCAACTGTGGCGCACCAATGAAGTCCGTGAGCACAAGCCCCAGGTACGCGATGAAATTAAAAACGGCATGTATTATTTCCGCACCAGTCTGTTTAATGCGGTACCCGATATTTACCGTAATTTAGAACGCAAAATTAAAAAGTACTACCCCGATGACAGCATCACCGTGCCGAGTTTTTTACGCTTCGGCTCGTGGATTGGCGGCGACCGCGATGGCAACCCGTTTGTAAAACCCGACACCACGGCAATGGCCCTGCGCATGCAAACCCAGGTCATTCTGCAGGAATATATTTACCGGGTCGTGGAAGTGAACAAGCAGCTGACCCACTCCATCGACCTGTGTACCCCGACAAAATCCTTTATGGACAGCCTGGAAAACGATGAAAATATCCGCTTCGAAGTGTATGCGTCCTCCCCTAATGCCTTCAGTAACGCTCCCTATCGTCGTAAACTGTCATTTATGCATTACCGTTTACAGCACAATCTGGCGCAAATTAATGCACATTTGGCGGGTAAGGAAATTGCCGAAGGCGCGTTTGCCCATGCCTATCCGTCTGAAAAAGAATTCATTGCAGATTTACAGTTAATTCGTAGCTCGCTCATCAGTCACAACGATGAAAACATCGCCAATAAAGATTTGAAAGACTTAATTCGCGTGGCGGAAACCTTTGGCTTCTTCCTGCTGAAACTCGATATTCGTCAGGAATCCACCCGTCACTCCGATGCGGTAGCCGATATTATTAAGCAAATTTCAGGTGCGCCGGATTATGCCGAGCTCAGTGAAGTGGAGCGCCAGAAACTGCTGTCTGACTACATTGAAAACCCACCCACATTAAATCTGGATAAACGGCAACTGCATGAAGATAATCTGGAAACACTCAGTGTGTTTGAGCTTATCGCCAATATGCGCACAGAAATTTCCCCCAATGCCTTTGGTAACTACGTTATTTCCATGACCCACGCCGCCAGCCACGTGCTGGAGGTCATGTATCTGGCAACGATTGCGGGCTTAACAGGCAAAGAAGACAACGGCGAAACCTTCTGTAATATCAGCATTTCACCGCTGTTCGAAACCATTGAAGATTTAGAGCATATCGAAGATGTACTCAAAAACCTGTTTGAGAACAAGGTATACAACACCCTGCTGAAAGCCTCCGGCAACCTGCAGGAAGCCATGCTGGGTTATTCCGATTCCTGCAAAGATGGCGGCATTATGGCCTCTTCCTGGAATTTATATGATGCCCAGCAAAAGGTCATTAAACTCACCGATGCCTTTGATATCGACTGTCGATTATTTCACGGTCGCGGCGGCACCATCGGTCGCGGCGGCGGCCCGACCCACGATGCTATTTTATCTCAGCCGGAAGGCACGGTTCATGGACAGATTAAATTCACCGAACAGGGTGAAGTGCTGTCCTATAAATACAGTAACCAGGAAACTGCAATTTACGAGCTCACCATGGGTGTGTCCGGCTTAATGAAGGCCAGTAAATCCATTGTCACCGAAAAAGCCAAACCGGCAAAAAGTGAATTTCTGCAAACCATGCAGGCGCTCACCAAAGATGGTGAAGATACCTATCGCGATTTAACCGATCGCACTGAAGGCTTCCTGGATTATTTCTATGAAACCACGCCGGTAACTGAAATTGGCCTGATGAACATTGGCTCGCGCCCCTCCCATCGCAAAGCCAATCGCTCCAAAGACTCCATTCGTGCGATTCCATGGGTCTTTGGATGGGCACAGTCGCGCACCACGCTACCGGCCTGGTACGGCATTGGTACGGCTTTAGCCAACTTCATTGATGGCAAAGAGGCTAACCTGAAACTGCTTCAGGAAATGAACGCCCACTGGCCTTATTTCAAAGCCATGCTGAATAATACACAAATGGCACTATTAAAAGCGGACATGTCGACGGCCAAAGAGTACTCTGAGCTGTGTGAAGATAAAGATGTGGAACAACGCGTATTTATGAAAATATTCAATGAACATCAACGCACCGTAGATAATATTCTAGCGATTACCTGTAACCAGCAGCTGCTCTCTGATAGCCCGACACTGGCGTTATCATTGCAGCGCAGAGACCCATACCTGGACCCATTAAGCCATATTCAGATTCTGATGCTGACCCGCTACCGGGATGAAGAATCAACGGAGAATGAGCAGAATACATGGATTAATCCTTTGCTGCGGACAATTAGTGCGGTTGCTGCTGGAATGCGCAACACGGGGTAAAAGAGAGTCATTCGTCTTAAATCAAAAGCGGCCCTCCTATGGAGAGGTCGTTTTTTTTGCTTTCCAAAAAAATTCTGCTATATACATAGAGTAGAATCATACACTTACAGAAATAAGATGAGTGTTATTTTAGGGGAAAGCATAAAGTCACCATGAAAAATTTTCTGCGAGCATTTAATGCTTACTCCATTGAGAAACGCCTGATCATTATGTTTACGCTGCCGCAGATCTGTCTCGGCATTTCACTGTTGTACATACTGGAAGAACACCGCGTACTGGACCTGTCCCCTATTATTATTTTTATTGTGATGGCTCTGGTGTTAAGCCTGTATTACTTTGTGAAACTGAATATTGTGCAACCGTTAACACGCTCCGTGGAAAATGGCCTGGAATCCATTTCATCAACAATGAGCAGTTTTATGGTCGACCGAGCTGAAGTACCCAGCCTGAAACTCACTCATAATAGCTCGGAAATTCAGCAAATCATAGATAGCTTTACCTATCTGTCATCAGAAATGGATGACATTGTCGAACGTGAAAAAGAAATAAATTCCGATCTGGAAGGCAAAGCTGAACTGGTGCTTGATGTTGTAAAAGCGGCAGCCAAAGGTGACCTGAGTTCTGAGATGATGATTTTTTCATCCAGTGATTCAATTTCACAGGTCGCCGACGGCGTTAAAACCATGCTCGAAAATTTAAACAGCCTGGTTAAACAGGTCCAGATATCCGGCATCCTGGTCACCTCATCCGCCACCCAGATTTCCGCCAATGCCAAAGAGCATCAAGCCACCGTAGCCGAACAGGCCGCCAGCACACATCAAATTATGTCCACCATTACAGAAATTTCCGCCACCGGTAAAGAGCTACTCAATACCATGGCAGAAGTTAAACATGTCGTTGAAAATACGTCCGATTCTGCCACTGACGGACATAACGCACTGGTGTCTATGGAAAAAACCATGAGTCAGATGCAATCCGCAACAGATACCATTTCATCAAAATTAGCTGTACTCAGCGAAAAGGCTGACAATATCAATACCGTGGTCACCACCATAAACCGGGTAGCCGACCAGACCAATCTGCTGTCGTTAAATGCTGCCATAGAAGCGGAAAAAGCCGGCGAATATGGTCGGGGATTTTCAGTGGTGGCAACCGAAATCAGACGCCTCGCCGATCAAACAGCAGTCGCCACCTGGGATATCGAACAGATGGTGAAAGAGATGCTATCCGCGGTTTCCGCCGGTGTGATGAGCATGGACAAATTCAGTGAAGAAGTTAGCCGCGGCGTATCCGATGTGGCGACAGTAGGCGCACAACTCACCCATATTATCCAGCAGGTACAGGCACTGTTGCCACGTTTTGAAACGGTTAACGAAGGCACACGTCTGCAGTCTGAAGGTGCGGAACAAATAAAAGAAAGCATGACCCAGCTTAATGAAATGGCTCAACAAACCGCCGAAACACTAAAACAGTCAGGGGTATCTGTTGAGCAGTTAAAAGATGCTGCACGGGGCCTACAACAAGGGGTGTCTACATTTAAAGTGACCGACTAATGTTAATTTTAGGACTCAATATTGGTAAAGAACGTTACGGCATTGAAGCAACCCGTGTAATAGAAATTGTGCCGCTCATTGAATTAAAAAAAGTCCCCTTAACGGAAAATGCAATTAAAGGTTTATTTAACTACCGCGGCACACCAACTCCGGTAATCGATTTATGCCAGTTATTTGAAAGCCGTTACTGCAGCAATAATTTAAGTACGCGTATTGTAATAATAAATTTTCGGCACCACTCCGGCACCTCCCGCCCGATTGGTTTAATCGCCGAAATGGTCACCGATGTTATGCAATGCGAGATAGATAAAGTTTCCGACAGCGGCATACAGTCAGAACAGAATAATTTTCTCGGGCAGATTTATAAACATAACAACGATATGATTCAGTTAATTAATACACATAATATTTTACCCGCTTCCATTAGCAATCAGCTAACAGAACAATTCAGTTAGGCAATAAGCAATGAACGCCTCTCTTAACAAGATAAAAAACCTGGTTAAACAAAAAATAGGGCTGGACAGCAGCACAATAGGTGACACAACCATTGATAGTATTATTCAACAACGAATGCAACTGTGTGAAATTAATGATTATGAGTCATATTTTACATTATTAAACAACAATCAGCCGGAATTAGGTGAACTGCTGGAAATCACTGTTATTCCTGAAACCTGGTTTTTCAGAGACACTAAACCATTTGAAATTATTTATAAAAGGATACAGAAAAAATTAATTACAGACCAATCAACCCGCTTTAGAATTTTAAGCCTGCCCAGCTCTACCGGCGAAGAACCCTACTCCTTAGCCATCTACCTTATCGACAAGGGAATTAATGAATCTGCATTTGAAATAGATGCGGTTGATATAAGTAAACGCGCTTTGAGGCATGCGGAACAGGGTCTTTATGGAAAAAATTCGTTTCGCGGAAAAGACTACCCTGTATATCAAAATAAATACTTTAAGAAAGATGAATCCACTTATAAAGTCAACCATAGTATTCGCGAAAAAATTAAATTCTATAACTTAAATATACTGCATAATAATATCAGCCTGAAACATAAATTCGATTTTATTCTATGCCGGAACCTGTTAATTTATTTCGATCTGGCAACAAAATCAACTGCTTTTAAAAACCTCTCTGATTTTCTTAAAAATGATGGTTGTCTTTTTATAGGCCATTCAGAATTTGGTTCGGTGCCCGCAGAGCTGTTTCAAAACACGGGTTTTGAACAGGCATTTGCATTAATCAAACACAACCATCCTGATTTGAAACCTGCACAAATAACGTCGCCCGCAACCACACACAAAAGCACATCGATAAGATCTGATATCGACGTTAGAAAGCCTCAACAAAAAGCGATTTTTGAAACGCTAATCAATAAAACCACTCATAATAATTCCGCATCAGAAAAAGAAACGTCCCTGGCTACGGCCCGAGAGTTAACAAACACTGAACAATTTGATAAAGCCGAATCAATATGCCTGCAATACATAAGCGACAATGATGAAGATGCAGAAGCATTATTTCTAATGGGGTTAATTTCAAATAACCGACATAAAGAAAAAGACGCTGAATCGTATTTCAGAAAGAGCCTGTTTCTTGAACCAAAAAACTATGACTCGCTTATACACCTCGCGCTTCTTTTACAGAAAAATGGCGATAAAAAAAATTCCGCATTACTTAAGCAACGGGCTGATAGAGCCTTTGAAGAAAACAAAAACTAAAGTTGCAAATAAAATATGAAACCATTAATGATTAATGACTGCTGGAATACAATAGGTGTATGGGGTAATAAAACACCTCGCTGCGAGCGTTTGAAAAAAATAATTCATTGTCATAACTGCGGCATTTTTAGCCAGGCTGGCAGTCAGATTTTAAATCGTCCCGCTGAAGAAAACTATCTTACAGAGTGGAAAAATAATTTAAACCAGACACGTCAAAATAAATGTATTAACCTTAAATCGGCATTGGTGTTTCGCATGGGTGACGAGTGGTTTGCGCTGCCATCAAAGTTTGTTAAAGAAATTACTCACTGTGACAAACACCATTCCCTGCCACATATAAAAAACAATGTGCTTCGCGGCCTGGTTAATGTACACGGCGACTTAATTTTAAATGTTTCACTCGGCTACCTGTTCAAAATAAGAAAAAGTGAAATAACGAGCAAATACACTAATGAACGTTATATTATCATTGAGGATAGTGACGAATCGTTTGCATTTCCGGTTACCGAAGTAAAAGAGATTATTCATTACAACATTGAGGACATGCAGGCCACACCGTCAACTATAAAAAAGGACACTTCCTGCTTTATAAAAGGCATCATTCGCCACAACAATAATGATGTGGGAATATTGAATAGCGACCTTGTTTTTACGGCCCTGCACAAGAACATTTAATCAGTGAACTCGAAAAATAAAAAATATCAAATAAACAGCGTCAAATAATACATGACCAATAATACATAACCGATAATACATAACCGATAATACATGACCAATAAAAACAAAATAAATGAGTCAATGCTGGATTTATTCAAATCCGAAGTCTGCACACATTCGGATAAAATAAATGTATCGCTAAATGATTTAAAAAACAGCGATATTGATTTAAGTAGCAGCTACGAGTCACTAATAAACTACACCCGAGCCATTAAAGGCGCGGCAAATCTTGTGCATGTAGATATCATATCACCTGTAATTAACTCACTGGAAAATGCTTTTTGTCACTTGCAAAATATAAACTTCAAAATAACAGAAATTGAACTCAATATATTCAAAGAGACCATTAAATTATTTAACGCCCTGACACCACTCTCTGCGGGCGAACTCGAAATGCCTGACAAGCGAACAACTGAAAAAATTAACACATGCATAAATAGCCTTAATTCAATATCTGAAAAACAAGCTTCAAAAAGTTCCGATAAAAAGCCAGACAAATCGATAAACACAATTCATATAGAAAATGATAATCAACATTTTACTACAGCAAAAACAATCGATCCGCAGATGTTTAAGCTATTTTGCACCGAGCTGCAAAACAGTCTGCAGGTAATTAACAACAACTTGCTGGAGCTTGAATCAGGCATTACTGATAACGGAGCACGCCTTGAGGCATTGATGCGTGCTGCGCACTCAATTAAAGGCGCAGCAAGAATGATTGGAGTAGATGGCGTAGTGAAGCTAGCACATGCCATGGAGGATGTTTTTGTTGCAGCACAAAATACAAAACTATATTTACAGAATGACAGTATTGACCAGATGTTAAACTGTAGCGATTTATTAAAACAAATTGAAACCCTACCTGTGCAGAAAATATCTCAATGGACTCAGGATAATACAGAAATTCTGAATCAGTTTATAAATATACTTGGACGCATCCAGAACAATGAAAATTTTACAGTAGCAAAACTAGAACAGACAAACGTTACACAAAATACATCCACTTCTACAAACAAAAAAACTTCAACGCCTGAAAAAACATCTGACAATATGGTTAGAGTAAGTACAGGACGCATAAATAAACTGGTTAGTCTGGCTGGAGAACTCAGCGTCTCATCAAACTGGATACGTCAGTTCTCTGATTCTATGCTAGTTTTAAAACGCAGACACAATGACATGCAGGATCAGATTAGCCGACTTCGCAACCTGATAGATGATAGCAAGCACTCAGAACTTGAAAATAAATTAATTAGTGACCTGCAACACAGTGCGGAAAGTTACCGAGATGAAATAACATCGCGTTTAACCAGCCTGGATAATTTTGACAGACGATCTTCAGGCATAAACTCACAGATCAACCACGAAATAATTGCTAGTCGTATGCGCCCCTTTAGTGACATTACCCAGGGTTATAAGCGCCTGATTCGTGACATTTCAAACTCGTTAAGCAAAAAAGTTAAACTTGAAATTGAAGGTGAGGACACCCCGGTTGATAGAGATATTCTTGAAAAGCTTGATGCACCTTTAAATCATATTATTCGTAATGCCATTGACCATGGAATAGAAACCCCTCAAGTCAGATTACAAAAAGGAAAACCCGAAATCGGTACGATTAAAGTTCGTGCCAGCCACCAGTCAGGACGTTTAAGCATTCAGATTAAAGATGATGGCAAGGGAGTCGACATAGAAGATTTGCGCAATAAAGTATTAGATAAAAAGCTGGTAAATTCCACTATGGCAAAAAAATTATCTAAATCCGAATTGCTCGATTTTTTATTTCTTCCGGCTTTCTCAACCCGCAATGAAGTTACTGAACTTTCTGGCAGAGGTGTCGGACTGGATATCGTACACAGTGCATTGCAACAGATACGTGGAAAATTACATGCGGATACTGAGCTTGATAAGGGCATGGAAATTAACATGGAATTACCACTTACACTTTCTATAATCAGAAGTTTAATGGTAAGCATTAACGATGAGCTTTATGCGTTTCCTTTAGCTAAAATTCAAAGTTTGGTGACGGTGAAAAAGCAGGACATTTCAATTTTTGAAGACAAGCAATATATTTGCATTGAGAATAAACATATCGGTTTAATTCATTGCGCACAAATTCTTGGCATCACTCATTCTCCCACACAAAGCCTGGAAATTCCGGTAATTATTATAGGCGACTGGAATATGAGTTATGGTCTGGTAGTTGACAAAATTATTGGTGAGCGCGGTCTGGCATTGCGCACATTGAATAAAAAACTTGCAAAAATAAAAGATATTTGTGCCGTGGCGATAACCGATGATGGTGAACCGGTTTTAGTGTTTGATATTGATGACCTGCAACAAAGTATTCAGGACATCATTACTGGCAGAGACCTGTATAAAGTCGGTTTGGGAAATTTACTCGATACAAGCTCACATAAACGCGTTTTAGTTGTAGATGACTCATTAACTGTGCGCGAAATTGAAAAAAAATTACTCGAATCCAGAGGCTATCTGGTAGATATTGCCATTGATGGTGTTGATGGCTGGAATACTATACGTAATGCTAAATACGATCTGGTTATTTCTGATATTGATATGCCCCGCATGAGCGGCATTGAGTTTATCAAACTCATAAAAAATGATCCTGCATTACGCAGCATACCGGTCATGATGGTATCTTACAAAGATCGGGCGCAGGACAAACAAAAAGGACTTGAAGCGGGTGCAGATTATTACTTAACCAAGGGCAGCTTCCACGATGACACGTTACTGGATGCGGTTTTTGATTTAATAGGCCCGCCTTTAGATACTGTTTCTGAAACGAGTAGCAGGAATTGACAGTATTATGCGTATAGCAATTTTGCACACCAATACGGACACAATTCGTTTGTTCCGTTACCTGATTTCTGACCTGGGTTTCACCACCTGCTGGACATGCCATACAGCACATGATGCAATTGAGCGGTGCACCAAAGACTGTCCCGACCTGCTGCTCATTCAGTTAAGTTTAAATGACACCAAATGCAGTGCATTAATTCAAACCATCATGAGCACAACCCCAACCACGGTTATTATTATTAGTGACGCCATTAAAAACAACCCTGGGGAAATATTTGATGCCATGTCTGCCGGAGCACTGGATGTATTTTCAGAGCCCTCTACAGACAACACAGATTCATTACACGAACTAAAAAATAAAATTTCTAATATCAAAAAACTTCATGACAGCCTTATCAAAATCGATAGAGTTAATCAAATAGCTGCCGTTAAAGAGTCTCCCCTGGTTGCTATTGGCGCGTCCACAGGTGGACCCGCAGCCATTTTAACCATACTTAAAAAACTACCTAAAAAAACCGCAGCGATCTGGGTCATCATTCAGCATATGGATCATCAGTTTAGTCAGGGTATGGCCCAGTGGCTCGATGAACAAACATCTATAAACGTTGAAATAGCCATAGATAATCAGATACCAAAACCGGGACATGTTTATTTTGCCTGTAGCAACGATCACCTTATAATTAACAAATACGGGCGTTTTGAATATACTGATATACCAGTTGATTATCCCTATCGACCTTCGGTTGATGTATTTTTTGAAAGTGCGGTTACCCATTGGCCAAATAAATTAATCGGTGTTTTACTCACCGGCATGGGAAGAGATGGCGCCAGTGGTCTATTATCATTATATAACCGCGGCATGCTAACTATTGCACAGGACAGGAGTAGCTGCGCGGTTTATGGCATGCCTAAAGCGGCTAAGAAGCTTAACGCGGTAAGTATTGAGCTGGACATTCATAAAATCGCTGATGAGATACTTAAAAACTTAGATTGAAATTTCACTCAAGGCATCTCAGTAACTATAAACAGAAACAGGCAACTTTATATTTTTAATAATAGCTGTCTAGGTTGAAATTTTAATTATGGCCAACAAAAACACTAGCAATAAAGACAAGAGCATTCGAATAATGCTGGTTGATGATCAGCCAATTATTGCGGAAGGCATTCGCCGCATGATCGCCAGTGAATCGGATATGGAGTTAACCTATATTGAAGACCCGGGCACGGCAATAGAAACCGCGGTAGATCTTGATGCTACTCTTATTCTGCAGGATCTGGTGATGCCCGATGCGGATGGCATGACGCTATTACGATTTTATAAAGCGAATAATGAAACCCGCGACATTCCGGTTATTGTCCTGTCATCAAAAGATGATTCCACAACCAAAAGTGAAGCTTTTAGTTATGGAGCCAGTGACTACCTGGTTAAGCTTCCCGATGAAATAGAGCTCATTGCACGCATTCGCGCCCATGCAAAAAATTATATTTTGCAGAAAGAACGGGACTCGGCTTTTTATGCTCTCAGTCAGTTAAAAAAACAACTCGAAGCCAGCAATAAAAAACTTCACAAATTATCAATGCAAGACGGGCTTACCGGCATTGCCAATCGCCGTCACTTTGATGAGCAGTTTGAAGTGGAAATGGAAAATGCTAAAATGAATCAAACCCCCATTACGCTCATTTTAATTGATATAGATTACTTCAAGTTTTTTAACGATAACTATGGCCACCAGCTGGGAGATGAATGCCTAAAAAAAGTTGCCGGATTACTTGATGAAGCCTGCTTTAATCCACAGGATATGGCAGCACGTTATGGAGGTGAAGAGTTTGTTGTACTGCTACCCGGCACAACGGAAAAAAATGCCTTGAAAGTTGCTAGCCGGTTTGCGGATTCATTAAGCAAAGCCTGCATCGAACACAGTCATTCAACCGCTGCCGAATGCGTTACCGTAAGCATGGGAATTGCGACCTATGACAGGGGCAGCAATTACGTTATTAAAAATTTAATTGAAGATGCGGATAAGGCACTTTATAAAGCCAAGGAAGAAGGCAGGAATCGGGTTGAACTGGCCTCTGAGAATTAGACATTTAAGTCGTCTTAAGTTATTTGAAATTCACAGCCATTTAATCAGGTTAAAAAAAGCAAAAAACACTTTGCCAGATGCATTCATATCAGAAATATTTTTTTGACTTATGGTGTCTAAGCCACCTGCACTGGAATCTGATCACTGGTATGCGTAATCTGATTTTGCTCATTCAAATAAACCAGCTTAGGTTTAAATTTTGCGGCTTCCTTCTGATCTAACTGGGCATAGCTGCAAATAATAACCCTGTCACCTGGATTGGCTTTATGTGCCGCTGCGCCGTTTACCGAAATCATGCCACTGCCATCTTCACCGCGAATTGCATAGGTTGTGAAGCGATTTCCATTTGCCAGATTGTAAATCTGAATCTGCTCGTATTCATGAATCCCCGCCTCATCCAGCAACTTTCCATCAATCGCGCAGGAACCTTCATACTCTAGCTCTGAGAGTGTGACGCGGGCTTGATGCAGCTTGGCTTTTAGCATGGTCAAATGCATAGGTCTTCCTGTTAGGGCTTATAAAAAACGAAATTGTAATTATGATGGAATCCGCGAACGGTATCAAGTTAAGATATTACTTATATAGAAGACTTCACGGCTTCTTTATAGCCATATTAGCCGTCAATTGTTTATATTTCAAACCTTAATCGATGATCAGATTATCGATCAGGCGCACATCCCCCAGACGTGCTGCGGCTAAAACCAGACGATTTTTCGATTGATTTGCCGCCGCTGTTAAATCCCCACGGTCTCTTACGGATATATATTCAACCTCAAATCCATCATTTTGCAGCTGATCCGTCGCCTGACCCTCAATTTCCGTCAGTGATAGCCGCCCCAGTTTTACCCGTTCCGCAGCGGTCTGTAAAGCCCGGTATAATTGTGGGGCAATAGATCGCTGCGTCTCAGTCAGACGCGAATTTCTTGAGCTCATCGCCAGGCCATCGGTTTCCCGATGCGTCGGTACAGCCTGTATCTCAACCGGCATATTTAAATCACTCACCATTTTTTTAATGAGCAGCAACTGCTGATAATCCTTCTCACCAAAAAATGCCAGCTGCGGCTGCACTATATTAAAAAATTTATTCACCACCGTCGAGACACCATCAAAATGCCCCGGACGATGCTCACCTTCCAGTGTGCGACTTATTTGCGGCACGCAGACTTTACTGACGGCACTTTGCCCCTGCGGATACATCATTTGCGAATCCGGTAAAAATAAAACATCGGTTTCAGCGGTGATCAACCTTTCCTTATCATCATCCAGCGTTTTGGGGTATGCCTCAAGATCACTTGCCTGATTAAACTGCAGCGGGTTTACAAAAATACTCACAATAACTTTATCGCAATGTGCTTTTGCCTGCTTTACCAGCTCAATATGCCCGGCATGCAGGTGCCCCATGGTGGGCACAAAACCGATGCATAAACCTTCTCCCTGCCACTGTTTGATGATGGTTTTTAATGAGAGTATGGTATTTGATATTTTCATGGGGGATGACTGCTGTTCGGATTAGCCTTAATACAAAACATAACACAATACTTATTATTGAAACGTATGCTCATCCGCAGGAAATGCCACAGATTTAACTTCCTCAATATACAGCTTAACCGCCTGCTGAATCGAGCCGGTCATCTGCATATAATTTTTTGAAAATTTTGGAACATGCCCGGCTGAAATCCCTAATATGTCATACAGCACTAAAATCTGCCCATCGGTATTTTTACCCGCGCCAATTCCAATAACCGGAATCCCCACCTGTGTGGAAATTTTCTTTGCCAGATTATCCGGCACACATTCCAGTAGTAATAAATCAGCACCCGCCTGCTCTAATACCTGCGCATCGTTAAGCATTTTTTTGGCCGCCGCAGTTTCACGTCCCTGCACTTTATAACCACCCAGTTTATGTACCCGTTGTGGTTGTAAGCCTAAATGCGCACACACCGGAATACCCAGACGCGTTAATGTTTGCACCAGATCTTTTTGATCCGCCCCACCCTCAAGCTTTACCATATTTGCGCCACACTCTTTCATAAAACGCCCGGCGTTTTCCAGTGCCTGCTGTGTCGAAGCATCGGACATAAACGGCATATCCATAATCAATAACGCACGCTTTAAACCCCGGGACACTATTTTTCCATGGTAAATCATTTCATCCATGGTCACAGGAATGGTTGAGTTCAAACCCTGAATAACCATTCCCAGCGAATCCCCCACTAAAACAATATCCGCACCGGCGTCATCCAGCAATTGTGCGAAGCTCACATCATAGGCGGTAAGGCAGGCAATTTTTTCTTTACGGGTTTTCATTTCTCGCAAAGTATTAATTGTGATTTTCTTTGTTTTTACGGGCTGTGTGCTCATTTGAATATGCTCGTGCTAAAAAATATTTTAAATCAATTCCGGCTGCGGATTATAATAATGCCTGCCACTTTTAATGGATTTTAATCTTTCCAGTAACTGCTGATAATCATTTTCATTATTAGCAAAATCTATTTCCGTTGCATTCACAATTAACAGGGGTGCATCGGTATAGTGATAGAAAAAATTCACATAGGAATCTGACAGTCTCTGTAAATATGCCGCTTCAATCAAACGCTCATACTGTATGCCGCGATTTTCAATTCGATCCAGCAGCACCTCAACCGGTGCCTGCAAATAAACCACCAGATCCGGCTCGGGCACATCAATGGTTAACTGCTCATATACCTGCTCGTATAATTTTAACTCATCTTCATCTAAAGTTAATTCGGCAAACAGGCGATCTTTTTCCATTAAAAAGTCTGCAATTCGCACTGGACTAAACATGTCTGCCTGACGAATTTCCTGCATTTGTCGGGTCCGTTGTAACAGAAAAAATAACTGGGTTGATAAAGCAGCGGCCCTCGGGTTTTCATAAAAACGTGACATAAATGGATTTTCCGCCGCACCTTCCAGTAATAATTCACTGCCAAAACTCTGTGCGAGTTTTTTTGCAAGGGTGGTTTTACCCACCCCAATCGGACCCTCAACGACAATAAATTCAGGCTGTTCCATTAAACTCATTCACTTTCTGCAATACCTGATCACAATTTTTTTCAAGTAACTTTTTCAATGTCTGTTTACCAGGAATTTTTATATCCGGTGCTATTTGAAATAACGGCATCAAAACAAAACTTCTGTGTTCCATTTCAATATGCGGCACACTTAAGCGCGAGGTTTTTATTTGCTGATCGCCATACAGTAAAACATCTAAATCCAGCGTGCGGGCACCCCAGCGTTTATCTCGAACTCTGCCCTGCTCATTTTCCAGTTGCTGTAAGGCATCGAGCAACGGCTCCGGTTCCAATGTAGTTTGTATTTCAAACACCGCATTAAAATAATCATTTTGTGGCTCTCCATCCAGCGTTAAAGCCTGACTTTGATAAATAGATGAACACTGTTGCAGTCTGATGTCGGGTAGTGCTGCAATTTTCTCTTTAGCGGTATATAGCTGCTGCAATGGATTATTTAAATTACTACCCAGGCCAATATAGCATTGAACTGATGCTTTGTAGCTCATACTGACAAACCCGTACTCATTGTTTTTTTGCCGGGCTTTTCTTTTTTCTGGCTTTGGGCTGGGTTTTCGCCGGCTTTAATAAAATCTCCTGCTCCTGCAGATTCAGGGTTTGAATACGCGTCCACCATTCACAACTGTCATCATTCACTTCACCTGCCTGACTTCTAATACACATAAAGTCATAGGCTGCGCGAAATTTTTTATGCATCAGTAAAGATTTTGCTCGGCGACCGTGGCGAAACTTGAAGCGATGCTGCATTTGCCAGATATCACGCACCACCATACTAAAACGTTTAGGAATTGAAATAAATTTAACCTGTTGCGACAACGCCATTGTGCTGGCATTTTGCATAGCAATGGATACGGGTTCACCCGCCTGTGAATATTCATCAAACCATTTTTCCACTGCACCCCATAACATGGCGGCAAATAAAAATGCCGGGGTGACCGGTTTGCCCTGATTAATTCTTTTGTCGGTACTTTGCAATGCCAGGTGAATAAAGGTTTCGAAAGTTTCATTGCCCTGCTTGAGGGATTCGTCCGCGGATTTAAATAAATATTGTAATAAATCATATTTGCGTAATAGCTGCAGTGTAATAATGCCCTTGCCGGAATGAAACAGCTTTAACACTTCTTCATATAAACGTGCAGGAGGAATATCCGCAAGTAGGTGCCCGAGTTCATAAATGGGTTGCTCTGAATCCGGGTGAATGCTGAAGTCTAATTTTGCTGCAAAGCGGATGGCCCGCAACATGCGCACCGGATCTTCCCGGTAGCGGGTTTGCGGATCACCGATTAAACGCATAACCTTGTTTTTAACATCGTCCATGGCTTCGGTGTAATCAACAATGGAAAAATCCGCGATGTCGTAATACAGTGCGTTAACGGTAAAGTCACGACGCCACACATCATCATCTAACTGACCATAAACATTATCCCGTAAAATTCGCCCGCTGGTGTCATGGGCTCGGTCATGGACAGTTTCGGTATCTTCTGTACTCAGAATTTCATCCGACTGAGATGCCCGAAATGTTGCCACTTCAATTATTTCACGGCCAAAAAACACATGTGCCAGTCGAAAACGTCTGCCAATTAAACGACTGTTACTGAATAATTTTTTAACCTCTTCCGGATGAGCATCTGTGGCAATATCAAAATCTTTTGGCGCGTGCCCGAGCAATAAATCACGCACACCACCGCCCACTAGCATGGCTCGATAACCGGCTTTATGCAGACGGTATAAAACCCTTAATGCGGTGTCGTCGATATTATCCCGGGAAATCGAGTGTTCGGAGCGAGGAATGATGTTTGGCTGGGTGTTTGTCACTATTTTATTGTTAAAATTAATTTGGGAGATACTAACATATAAAGACAAAAGTCTTTAGTCTTTAGCTCACTGGTCATTCACCATAAAAAATGCCATTTCAAAGAAATGGCATTTCATGGGAATAAGATACCTGCTAAAAGCTAAAGGCTTGCCTCAAAGCAAACCTCGCTTTTGACTAAAGATCATAACCACGCTCTTCATGCAGCGCAATATCCAGCCCTTCAATTTCCTGCTCTTCGGTTACCCGCAGACCAACCATCGCATCAACCACTTTAAGAATGATCCAGGTCACCACCGCCGTAAAGGCAATTGTGGCAAGCACACCAATAAGTTGCACCTTAAACTGCCCCCCCATGCTGCTAATACCCTCGGCAAAACCATATCCGCTAAATACCCCCAGATTGGTAGCTGAAAAAATACCCGCCAGCAGGGTCCCTAGAATTCCCCCAACTCCGTGCACCGGAAACACGTCCAGTGAGTCATCAATTTTTAATACGCGCTTAATATACTGGGTGGCGGTAAAACAAACGCCCCCCGCCAGTAAACCAATAATCAGGGCTCCACCGGGACCAACAAAACCCGAAGCCGGGGTAATTGTTCCCAGACCCGCGACCATGCCGGTCACCACACCCAGCGCACTGGGCTTGCCGAAACGATACCATTCAATGGCCATCCAGGTCATCGCACCGGTTGCGGCGGAAATATGGGTTACCAGTATCGCCATGGCCGCATTACCATCGGCGGCCAACGCACTACCGCCATTAAAACCAAACCAGCCCACCCAGAGCATACCAGCACCGGCGATGGTCATGGTCATATTGTGGGGCATCATGGTTTTTTGCGGAAAGCCACGACGTGGCCCCAACACGATAGCAGATACCAGTGCCGCCACACCGGCGGTGATATGCACCACCGTACCGCCTGCGAAATCATACAGACCCATATCCGCCAGCCAGCCACCACCCCAAACCCAATGAGTCACAGGCACATACACCAGTAGTAGCCAGATTGCGCTAAAGATCAGCATTGCGGAAAATTTCATGCGCTCAGCAAATGCGCCAATAATCAACGCTGGGGTAATGATGGCAAAGGTCATTTGAAACATCATAAATAAAGGTTCAGGAATGGTGCCGGAGACACTATCCCGGCCAATACCGGACATCATCACTTTACTGAAATCGCCAATCCAGTTATTACCTTCGCCAAATGCCAGACTATAGCCAACCGTCAGCCACAATACAGAGACCACGCCGGCAATTGCAAAACACTGCATTAACACCGACAGTACATTGCGCGAACTGACCAGACCGCCATAAAACATTGCCAGGCCGGGCAATGTCATCAGCAGAACCAGCGAGGTTGACGCCAGTATCCAGCCCGTGTCCGCAGCATTAAGCGTATCTTCAGCAAATGCGGATAGGGGCAATAATGCCAGCAGGCAAAATGCCGTAAATTGTGAATACACTCTTTTCATTTTTCGATAAACCCCAAACAATTAATTCGTGAATTTTTTGCCCGTGCTTTTAGCAACTGCAAAATATTTCCACAGGTAAAAATTAAAGCGCTTCCTGGCCTGACTCACCCGTTCTAATACGAATAACCTGCTCAAGCTCAGACACAAATATTTTTCCATCGCCAATTTTGCCAGTGTTTGCAGCATCTCTGACCGCATTAATGACAAGATCAACCATATCGGCTTTTATCGCAATCTCTACCTTCACCTTGGGTAAAAAATCTACGACATATTCAGCCCCCCGATATAGCTCGGTATGGCCTTTTTGACGGCCAAAGCCCTTCACCTCTGTTACGGTTATCCCCTGAACACCGATTTGAGCCAGTGATTCACGCAGCTCATCCAGCTTAAACGGCTTAATAATTGCTGTTACCATTTTCATTGATTTACCTCTAAATTCTTATTTACCCGTTATACGCACCAAAGCGCATCACCATTCGCACCCATAAAATACTATTACACCAAAAAATACGATTCGACGAAATTTAACAGGTTTTTCATAAAAAGCCAATTTAAGCAATGTCCGATACAAGCAGCACAATAGATCCTTCTATATAATTGATTTATATACTATAATTATGCATTTAATCTTAATTCTCATTTAGCATGTGCGTAATTTTTAAAAATTGCCGCGGATAACTAACTGCAAACCATCCAGCGAGCTTTGCAGTTAACAAAATTTTTGAAATGAGGAAAACATCACACTTTTCCACAGCACCGTTTGTAATTAGCTTAATTGCATAATTTAATGAAACCTTAAGAAAAATTAAACTAAAATACTGCAATTGCAATTAAACCTGCATTTCCTTTACGACCTTTATGGAGAATCATCTGTGTTCAAGCCAACAAACAAATTTATGAGCTTTTTTGCTCTGTTATTAATTACCCTTTCATCACAAGCATTTGCTCAAAAAGCCCCTGCTTTTACACTCAGCGGTGACAACGGAAAGGTCAAATTATCTGACTATAAAAACAAGGTGGTTTATGTTGATTTCTGGGCATCCTGGTGCAAACCTTGCCAGAAATCATTTTCTTTTATGAATGACATGGAAACCCGCTATGGCAAAAAAGGCTTTAAAATTATCGCTATTAATTTAGACAGTGATCGCGCTGCAGCCAAATCATTTCTAAAAAAACACCCGGCTAAATTCACTGTTGCCTATGACCCTGAAGGAAAAACACCCGGTTTATACAAGTTAAAAGTTATGCCGACTTCCTATCTGGTTGATCGCAAGGGTAACCTGGTTAATGTTCATAAAGGCTTTAAAAAAAACCAGACTGCCAAACTTGAAAAACTAATTGTGCAAACACTGAACAAAAAATAAGCATTAAATGCAAAAAACATTTACCCCAAATAAACGCAAACCACCTACTTTTAATTAGTAGTACGCTATCATTAATTTGAATAAATTGCGTTTACTTGCGGTAAATATTTAAATTTATAACCGATTAATTTTCAAAATATCGGATAATTTCTGTGTCAGAAACAACACCCCATATCACAACCGAAATAAAAAACGATTACAGCATAGGCCGTTTTTCTGCCATGGCATGTCCGTGCGAAATATTACTCGAATCTTCTGATAAACCACTCATTTCGTCCATCACCGAACTCGCCTATAAAGAAGCCAAACGCATTGAAAAAAAATTCAGTCGTTACCGAAAAGATAATATTATTTATAAAATAAATAATTCAAATGGCATAACGATAAAAGTAGACGATGAAACGGCACTGATGTTTGATTTTGCAGATCAGTGTTATCAGTTAAGCGAAGGTAAATTTGATATCACTTCCGGTGTGTTGCGAAAAATCTGGACGTTTGATGGCAGTGATAATATTCCCGACGAAGAGCAGGTAAAAAAAATAAAACCTGATATCGGCTGGAATAAAGTCAGCTGGAAAAAACCATTCATAACACTACCTCGAAATATGGAAATAGATTTAGGTGGAATTGGTAAAGAATATGCCGTGGATTCAACCGTAAAACTTATAAAACAGCATACAGATAATAGTTTTCTGGTCAATTTTGGTGGCGACATTGGCTGCCCCAAACCGCGCAAAAAAAATACGCCCTGGGTCATTGGCGTTGACGACCCAAAACACACGGGTGATAACTCAGCGGGAAGAATCACCTTATTTCAGGGTGGGCTGGCAACCTCCGGCGATGCTCGTCGCTACCTGTTAAAAGAGGGTGTTAGATACAGCCACATACTCGATCCGCAAACCGGCTATCCGGTTCCCCACGCACCCCGCTCCGTTAGTGTCATTGCTAACACCTGTCTCGAAGCAGGTATGTTATCGACATTTGCTATGCTGCAGGGAAAAGAAGCTGTTGAATTTTTAGAGGCACAGGATGTGAAGTTCTGGTGTATTCCCTGATTTTTTACGCCCAGGCACTTAATCAGAAAAACCTTGTAGAAAAAAACATCTATTTAAAATCACGGCCGCTCCACTAACTAAAAAAATCGTCAGCGTTTTTTTCAAATAGAAAAAACCTTAATCAATCTTCAACTCGCTTAAATTTAACTATCTGTCGACGCTGTTTTTTACTCGGCCGCTTTTCACTGTGGGGCATATTGGCATTTAAAATTTTCAACGATTGCGCCAATTCTTTACGCTTTTGCATGCTCTGTTCATCTTCTGTATACAATGCCTGAGCTTCTGCTGCCGGACGTCTGTGCTTATTTAATGCTTCTACGGTTATTTTAAATTCAAATTGTCCGCGGGTGATCTGCAGTTGATCGCCGGCTTTAATATTTCGTGATGGCTTAACCCGCTCACCGTTTAAGTGCACCTTACCACCGCTAATAGCTTGCGCAGCCAGTGGGCGGGTTTTAAAAAATCTTGCGGCCCACAACCATTTGTCGAGTCTTTGTTGATTTTCGGGCTGGTTATCGAGCCGGTTATCGAGTTTATTATCGAGTTGCATGTTGTAGCATTTTTCTTGTAAAAAATATTAGTGGCACCAAAAATAATAACCACGAAATTGAACCAAATAGCCCTGTCTGTTTTTCTTCTGGCTGAACTGCATCAAACACGCCATCCTGTATCTCTATGCTTTTCATCTCACTCTTATCGTTCGCTAAATGAGCCGCTTCACCCTGACTTATCTCACGTTTTTCTTTTTGACTTTGCACATCAATCACACCGCGATTAACCTTCACAAAAAGCCCTTTACTATTTACATCTAAACTACCATCACAACCATGCTGTTGTAATACCCGAATAGCATACTCCGTTCCACGCACACCCACTGTAGCCAAAGGCGTATGCATTTCATAAATATCTTCCGCCATTTTTCCAATCGAGCCGGTCATTTTTTTAACACTGCCTTTGATTAAATGAATCACGCTACGATTACCACCCCGCAAGAGCTGATAATCTTCAATTAACATTTCACTATTACAACGCAGATCTATTTTCGCATCATCTATCATATTCAAACGAATAAAACCATTTACACCTGTAAATACCCTGTCGCCAACAAATATTTCACTACCCACATCCAGATTTCTTTTTATTTTTTTGGCTTTATTTTTTCTGGATATTGTAAAGGTTTTTCCTCGTTGCTTAATTACCTGACCCACCGAGTGTATTTTTTCAACAACGGGTTTTTGATAAGCAGCAGCGGTTGATTTTGACCTATACACAGGTAATTCGATCCGCTGACCCGCCTTGATTTTTATCGGGTTACCATCAACAAATGCATGGGGATTTACTTTTACCACTTTTTTAATAATTTGCGGCCACTGGTCCTGCTGGTTGGGATACAAAACTTTGACGATACTAAAGACACTCTGACCCGGCTGAATATATAAGTAGCGTTTCTGCGTATTAAATTTAGCCGCTGCCGCATTAAATGAAAGCAGCAGGCATAAAATAAATATGCCCCACAGGCCTTTTGTAAATGCTTTTGTTAGATCGGTATTAATATGCATGATGACAAGTCGTTGAGGAATACCCTGATATTAGCTGAATACGCAAAAGATTGATGCAGAAATTTAATTATTATGAGCCATGCCTCTCTTCATCACATTAACTTAAAAGCGTCAATAACTGGCTCGCTTAAACTAAAACGCCCCTGCAGGCAATGAACCGGCAGGGGCGTTCAGTCTGCTAACTAAGGCAATTACTTATTCAGCATCTCATTCACACGCTTAACATATGCCGCCGGATCTTCCAGCTGACCGCCTTCTGCAAGCATCGCCTGATCAAACAAAATATGCGCCCAGTTTTCAAACTTCTCCTGATCCGCCATTTCCTTGAGTTGCTTGATCAGCGCATGCTCAGGGTTAATTTCCAGAATCGGCTGGCTCGGTGGAACTTCCTGCCCCGCTGCTCGCATGATTTGCTGCATCTGCATGCCCATGTCATTTGAGTCCAGTACCAGACACGAGGGTGAATCAGTCAGGCGATGGGTGATACGAACCTCTTTGGTTTTATCCGTGAGCTTTTCTTTCAATAGCTCAACCACACCTTTCATGTCTCCTTCAGCGGCTTTCTGGGCTTTCTTTTCTTCTTCATCTTCGAAGCTGCCCAGATCAAGATCACCCTTTGCAATATTCTGCATTGGCTTACCTTCAAAGTCGGTCAGGTGCTGTACCAGCCACTCATCAATACGATCAGATAGCAGTAACACTTCCAGCCCTTTGCGTTTAAAAACTTCTAAATGAGGACTGTTTTTTGCAGAAATATGGCTATCAGATGTTATGTAATAAATCTGCGTTTGCTCCTCTTTCATGCGAGCAACATATTCTTCTAAAGATACCGTTTGTTCCGCACTGCCGGTTTCGGTTGTCGCGAAACGGAAAAGTTTGGCTATACGTTCTTTATTAGCAAAATCTTCAATCGGCCCTTCCTTTATTACATTACCAAAGGCTTTCCAGAAAGTGGCATATTTTTCGGTATCGTTTTTAGCCATTTTTTCCAGTAAACCCAGCACCTTTTTAACCGATGCAGATTTAATTTTATCAATCACTTTATTGTGCTGTAAAATTTCACGGGAAACATTTAATGGCAAGTCATCCGAATCCACCACACCGCGAACAAAACGCAAATACTGAGGCATAATATGCGTTGTATCTTCCATAATAAAAACACGTTTTACATATAATTTAATGCCCTGCTTGCGTTCACGTTCATATAAATCAAACGGTGCTTTAGCGGGAATATATAACAGTGACGTATAAGACTGATTACCTTCAACTTTGTTATGACTCCACGTCATCGGTGCTTCAAAATCGTGGGCGATGTGTTTATAAAATTCGTTATATTCTTCGTCTTTCACTTCGCTCTTCGGGCGTGCCCACAAAGCAGATGCTTTATTCACGACTTCATTTTCCGGCACCACAACTTCATCATTTTTCTTGGCATCACTTTTCTTGGCATCGGTTTTTTCCGCATCTTCTGCGTCTTCCGCAACCGGCTCCGGATCTTTTGGCATGGTGATCGGCAGTGAGATATGATCTGAGTAAGTATGAATAATGGTTTTTAAGCGCCAGCTATCC
>Ga0316206_1001128_pt1 | contig 26274 bp, 33 predicted proteins | sample 6monthpyrite_MG_FD_204942 | JGI IMG/M metagenome (GOLD analysis project Ga0316206, IMG submission 204942) | Microbial mat bacterial communities from mineral coupon in-situ incubated in ocean water Damariscotta River, Maine, United States -... | ecosystem: Environmental > Aquatic > Marine >... | reverse complement strand
GATGATTTTAATAATGCAACACCTGAGGAAGCGGGAAAACTGATCGGTAACTTATCGGCAGATTTTCTTGCGATGTATGTTGGGGGTGCTGCAATCGCCAAATTGGGCAAAAAGGCATTTGCACTTGTTAAAAATACTAAATTTTCTAATAAAGTTCTCGGGATATCTAGTTCAGCTGGGAAAGGTAAATGGGGTAAGGTCTTTGAAAGTGGCCTTAACCCTTCAAAGTTAATAAGAAATGGGAAGCCTGGAAAACTTGCTAGAAAACTGCAAAAAGACAAAAAGATTCCAGTAGACTGGGATGTTAAGCTGACAAAACCAAAACCAAATGCAGAACAAGGATTAATCTTCAATCCCAAAGGAAATACCCATACAAGCGTGAGGGTAATGCCTGGAAACCCAAAAAGCCCTCACCCAGTTTCACAAAAACCTTATGTGACATGGAAAAAGGACGGTAAGACACTAGACATAAATGGAAAAGTTTCAACTAATCCAGGTGAGACTCATATACCCCTTGATAGCTTTAACTTTAACCTATAGGAAACACTATGATTACTTTCGATACTTGGATATTTAATATTAGGGACTCTTTAGAAAAACTATCTGACCTTGATTTTCAACTTCAGGCCTGGGTTAAAGGAACTAAATTTAGTGGTGGTTGGTATGAGGAAGTGTCAACCCTATATGACTCTCATTGTTTTGAAGAATTTTTATCGAAACATAAGGATTCTGATAAATTACCAAATGAAGCTTACTTAAAGCTATTAGAGTTTCACAACCACATGGATGATTATGATGGAAAAGAAAATGATGCTGATATTGTTAATGACCCTGTATGGAAAAAGATTACCTTAATTGGAAAAGAAGCTATCGCCATAATGGACAAATTCAATATCAAAGGGAAGTTAGATTAAATGGGGTAGGATAAAAAAACCTGAAGGTGAAGGTGAAGGTGAAGGTATTATTACTGCATTTCAAGTAAATTAGGTGTCAAATTATGAATATTGAAAAAGAACTAATTTCTTTAATAAAAAAATTTAAAGCAAGGTTGTCAAAAGATGACTATAAAAACGCTATTGAGTTTGCAGAACATAGGGAATGGGGCGTCTCCTATGAATTGTTATGTGAACAGCTTTATGAGTTTGAGGTAGATATTGAGGTTGATGAATACAGTGAAATCAAAGTTCTTGGAAAAAAAATGGACATAGATGAAATGTACTGGAACAACTTAAAACAACTGATTAAGAAGTAATTTTTGGCCCAAGAATAACAAGTGAAATTATTACTGGGCCATAAGGAGACTAAAGGTGATTCGATTCATAAAAAAAAAATCACAGGATTATTTAAAGGCATCGGATTGCTTTTGATACTTTCACTTACTTACAAGTGCTACACTGACATTAACATATTCCTTAATGAAAAACAGCAAAATGCTATCACTTGTAAGGGCTATTTCAGTAAGAATATAAGCCACAAGTGGCTAAAACTCACTGGTTGTTCTATTGATTATGAGAATGTCTTATTGAAAAATATATCCAAAGAGATATTTATACCTATTGAGCCTGAAGGGAATGACGGCAAACCATTGCCAAAGAAGCTATGGGTAAAAGTTGATGATAAGAAACTATTCGATGAGTTTATGAAAACAGGAAGTCAAAAAGAAGAAGACCCTTTTAAAATGGTAACTCAGGATAAGGTGCCGGGATAAGGTGCCAGCAGACCTGTGCGGATAAGGTGCCAGCAGACCTGTGGAAAGATTTAAGCCGAAATTGCTAATCACAAGTCTCCTGGCACCTTATCCCTAAATTTCCCTGATCCTCTTTTAAGGGATCAGCTAAAAGATCTTAGGAAAGAAATTCAAAGAGACCTGGAGAAAAAAAATACTGAAAACATCTATAGTTAGTGGAAAGATTATTCAAGATTGCCGTCTCCATCTTCTGAGTCGATTTTAAATAAATGGCTAAAAGAAAGATTGAAAAATGATGATGCGCTTGAATATCTAAATGAACAAAATTTTCCCGATCAAAAGTTGAAAGAAGCGCTCCTAATTTTTAGAGATGAAGTTAAGTTTGGTCGAACCTATGTAAATATTCAGTTAATACATAAAGAATGGATAGAAATAGGCAAATTAATAACACAAAGAGATGGCTCTCCCAGAGAAAAAATTAAAGCCTATCTGTGGATGCTTAAACAAATCAAAAAAGATGACGGTATGATTTTTATCGCCGATAATTTTACTATCCCTGAGCTAAGAATGGCCTTGGCCCAAAAAAGGAGAGAACTTGTAAAGGAAGCCGGAAGCAGTCGTTAAATCAACGCTGACATTCAGTGCTTGCAGACCTTTGGAAAGATTTAAGCCGAAGTTGCTATCACAAGTCTGCTGGCACCTTATCCAAAGTTGATATCACAAGTCTGCTGGCACCTTATCCAAGCGGTGATGGCCTTAAATGCAGTGGTTTAAGTTAACAGCATTCTCTACTGGTACCTTGTTCATTTATTGCTCCAATAACTATCATTTAACGATTGTATCTATAGCAATTTTATATTAATATATTCCAGAAACTACCAAGCTGGGTGATTTTTGGAGATTTATATGAACTTTGCTTATAAATTAAGAGGTGAAATTAAAAGAGATATGTTCTCTCAAAATGATCTAAAGGCGCTCTTTTACCCAATGACAAATGCTGCTCTTCATAATGGCGTTAGTAGATCTCTAAAGTCGAAAAACCTAGTAAAACTAAAGCGTGGATTATATTTGTTTTCAAAGGAGTTGAGACAGGGATCGGTTTCAAAATTTTTGATTGCAAATAAAATGTATGAACCAAGTTATGTCTCTTTTGAATCTGCATTATCGTATCATGGATTGATCCCGGAAGCTGTGTATACAACTACATCGGCATGCGTTCAACGAAAGAGCAAAAATTTCAAAAATGATTTAGGTGATTTTTCTTATGATTACGTTCCTTGTCTAGATTTTTTTTTAGGGGTCTATCATGAAATGGAAAAAGGGGGAGTATTGATTGCAAATCCTTTAAGGGCCCTTTTTGACTTAATCTATTTGCGTAAAAAAAGGTATGACTCGATTGAAGAAGTAGAGGAAGATCTTAGGGTGGAAACTTTTAACTTAAAAGCCGAAGTGAAAAAATATTCAGTTAGGGAAATCGAAAGTTTAGCAGTTCAATATAAGAAAAAAATTATAATAAATTTTTACGAGCTATTAATAAAGGCATTTAAATGAACGATGTAATTCAAGAAAAATTAAAATCATACGACCCTCAAAGTGATGAAGATGAAGAAAATGCGATTAAAGAAATTACTCAAGAGGTGGCCTTATATGGTTTGGAGAAAGCAGGCTTCTTTGAACAGGCGGTATTCCAAGGAGGGACTTGTTTGCGTACCATTCATAGGCTAGATAGGTTTTCCGAGGACCTTGATTTTGTATTGAAAAATCCTAATCGTGATTTTGATATAAACTATTACCTAAATAAAGCTTCAGTGACAATGAAGCAATACGGATATGCAATCGAAATAACTGGAGAAGATAAAGCGGAAAAGAATGTGAAAACTCGCTTTTTGAAAGATGATAGCATTAAAAAGATATTAAATTTTAAACATAAACAAGACTTGCGAAAAAAAATACATATAAAAATCGAAGTTGATATAAATCCTCCGGCAGGAAGTAGCGCTGAACCAAATTATTTAGATTTTCCGATTCAGTTCATGGTCATTACCCATGACATCCCATCTTTATTTGCAGGAAAATGCCATGCCTTGCTTTGCCGAAGATATGTGAAAGGAAGGGATTGGTATGACTATCTTTGGTACATAAGTAAAAACACAAAAATAAATCTAAATATGCTCGCATCAGCCATTAATCAAACGGGCCCATGGGAGGGAGAAAAACAGAACGTTACTAAAGAATGGGTTCATGAAAAACTAAATCAAAAAATTAAAGAAATAAACTGGGAAGAAGCAAAGAAAGACGTAGAGAGATTTTTGAAACCAGAAAAAAAGGAAACCTTGAAATTATGGGAGAAGGATTTTTTTTTGAAAATGACAAATAAGTTTATTGAGGTTCAGCCTTGATGGATTATTTGGTGTGAGACAGTATTGAAAATCACTGAGACTAGGAATGAATGGCTACCGATCTAATTCAAGCAGGTAGGCCAGGCTTAATTTTGCAAAATGCACCGAATGAGAGGCATCATTGTTCATAAAATCGAAAGTGTCTCTGGCGGTGTGTATATTGGGATTTTCTTCCGGCACTCTCGATTCAAAGGGAAAACTAACGGGGTACATTTCGTAATGCCAAGCCGCATGGTCGGAGCAGCCATAACCGCATTCATCGTAGCCCCATGGAACCTTTAAATAAGTATCGATAAGCTGGCCTAAAAAATTATTTTGTGCCTCATTGGTGTAATCTGAAATAAGCACAATATCTAAGTCGGCGCTGCCCTTATAGTTGGTGCCATCGAGCTGGAGCACTCCGAGAATATCGACATTTTGGTTCCGGTAAATATCCGCTAAGTCGTAGGAGCCTTGAATGCCATCCTCTTCAGCAGAGTAGGCAATAAATTCGACAGTGTGTTCAGGTTGATAACTATTATCAATCAATATTCTTAAAATTTCTGTTAGGGTTGCGATGCCAGAGGCATTATCATCGGCACCGGGGGCGTGGGCATGAATATTATTGAAATCATCGGTGTTGATGGAATCACCATGGCCACCTAAAATAATTCTCTTATGCGGATAGGTTTTACCTTTGATTGAAAGAATGATTGTCGGCTGCTCCCATTTTTCATGTTTAAACTCGGTGACTGTAATATCGTTTCTATTCATCGCCATTTTTTTCCACAGACGTGCTAGCCACTTCATCGCTGCGATCCCTTCTTGGGTCTGATAATGGCGAGTTGGAAAGCTGGAAAAGAGGTCGATAGTCTTTGCAATATTTCTCTCTTCGACTTGTTGAATATGCGAGAGCACGAGGCCTGTTTGATTAATTTGATAGTCGGGAGCGGTAGCGGCCAGGGTACTCGCGATGAGATACGGAGTCAGGGCGAGTAAAAATGTATGGAAAACAGTCTTTAGTTTCATCATGATATAAGCTCCAGGTTAGGCGCGCTTATATCATGTGAAATGATTGAGAGCAATCTTGCAGCACGAAGGGAAGCGCTTAAAGCTTGTCCTCGGGGTATTGCCCACAACCAAATTTACTTTTGATTTTCGCTTCAACAATTGAAGTCATTGAAGTATCGAAGAAGATATCCCAGGTGGGGGTGGAGTAGGTTAATGCCCGCGTAAAAAGGTGAATTGAGTGATAAGCTTGACGATGTTCTGGCGTAAAATCATCGGAAAAAGTAGAGATGAACCCATTAATAGCAGCTTTTTTAAGCCACGGCCCGGCAACTAATAATTGTGCCGCTGTGCCGGCATTTGAGTCAGGGCAATACGTTAAAGGTATATCGCCTGCGGACCATGCGTAGTTTAAAAAAGCAATATTCAGTTTTCGTAAGGCGCGCTTGAGAATTTTTGCGCGGGCAGAACACTTCACAAAATAATTTTTAGACAGGGCAAAATATTCTTTATTTTTTATGAAGCCTACTGTGACTGCATCGTCGATCAGAGGGGTACAGGAGAATTGTCGATCTAAGGCCATGATGGTAGGCATGGTGAGCTTAATTTCACGGTCTGGGGTAAACCCATCAAATTCGAGGTTGGTGTAACGAAGGTCTAAATAAGAGTTCCCTTTTGGCACCATAATTTCAATGACAGTATCGCCATATTCTGCACTACCAACTGGGTTATGATAGGTGTAGAGACCATGCCCCAGCCAGGCCTTGTCGGATTTATTGTAGGTAAAAAATTTCTTTGTTCGAGAAAAGACAAACTTCTTATAACCCTTGTCATTAAAAATAACGGAAGTTTTCTTGGGAAGTCTGTATTTTTTTGTAAGTTTTTTTTTGGATGTCCAACTATACAGCGGGACATCCCTAGAAAGTGTTTTCGTAAAGAACCTTAAATCTGTTTTTAATAGTTCAAAAGCCGATTTTTCATCTTGCCGAGCAAAGGTATTTAAGCTCACAGATAAAAGCAGTAAAAACATAAATGTCATTTTCATTTATTTTTCCTTCGTCATTTCTAAGCGTTTTAGCAAGGGCCTGATGCAAATTACAAGTGCAACCCACCTCCCATCCGCGTCAATACGAGTTAGGGAGGCTTTCGTGAAGCTGTTCTTATCGCTAAATCAGGGGAGCTTTTAAGTTACACCATTCGAGAGCAGGGTGCCAAATAGTTATTAGGATAAGGCCAAACACGCCGCAACGAGAACGACTGCTCATCTCAATTGAGAAGCGCTGAGTCTCACAAGTGTCATGCCCCTTTTTTTCTTTTTGTAAAAGCTCAATTTCGCAAGTAAGGTACAGCTCAAAACTACTAAAGTGGATATTCGATGAACACAAGCAATAAGAAACTTGACGCAGAATTAAAGCTGCACAATCTGAAGATAGATGTGTGGGACGAGTACAACTTAAATAAGACGGTCCCTTGGGTGAACGACATCCTCGCGGAACTGATTAAGACGCAAAAAGATAATGTGGATACCACCTACCAGCAAGGAGAGGAGGAAAATATTTCACTCTCCCTGAATTTTTTACGAAAAAATACGCCCTCCTTCAAAGATCATTTAATGACTGATGGACGGATTGTGGCGACTTACAATGCGGCTTGCATCAAATGTTTAGCTCCAACTCCCATTCAGATTGACATGGAGTTTAAAAGCTTACATCTTAACTCTAGTCTGCGAGATCTTCCAGAATATGCGGAAATAGACGAAATCTTTACGGAAAATGCCCAACGGGAGCTGTATTTTTACAGCAAAGGTACCTTACCCTTGAGGGAAATGCTCCAGGAATATCTTTTTATGGGCATCGTTCCCTTCCCCATTCACGATGAAAACTGCCTGGGTCTGTGTGCTGTCTGTGGTATAAACCTCAATCACGAAACTTGTAAGCATTAGAAAGTAGAGAAATTTTTATTATGCTCTTGCATATTAGGATGGGATATCGTAAATATTCAGTTAATTCAATTATATGTAAAAGTGGAGAAAAGAAATGGCCGTTCCAAAGAAAGCAACGAGTGTGTCCAGAAAAGGTAAAAGACGTGCCGGGCAACATCATAAACTTTATAGAACTTTTTCTATGTCCTGCCCAAATTGTGGCGCTCAAACCTTACCCCATCATGTCTGCCCATCTTGCGGCACTTATAAGGGTAAAGAAGTTATTGCCATTAAAGCCGAGACAGAAGAGCCATCAGAAGATGGCGAACAAGCATAGTTACTTCTGCAGAAAAATTTTAAACTAAACTGGCCCTTAGATTTAAAATATCTAAGGGTTTTTTTTTTGTATCGAGGGAACGATATGTATAAGAGTAAAATCACAGGTACAGGGGTCTATCTACCAAAAAAAGTCGTCACCAACTTCGACTTAGAAAAAATCGTCGAGACAAATGACCAATGGATTTTTGAACGAACAGGTATCAGAGAGAGAAGAATTGCCACCACCGAGGGTGGTGAATTTCCCTCCGACATGGCCTATCATGCCACTGTGCAAGCTCTCCAAGAGGCCAAGCTGGCACCCAACGATATCGATTGTATTCTCTTTGCTTCAGTCACCCCGGATTTTAAACTTCCCAATACTGCAGTGGTACTACAACAAAAACTTGGTATGACCAATCACTGCGCTTGCTTGGACATTGCCGCCGCTTGCTCGGGCTATGTCTATGGTGTCAATATCGCCGATTCAATGGTTAAGACAGGCATGTTTAAAAATATTTTGGTGGTTGGCTCTGAGATGTTAAGTCGAGAAGTCAATTGGCAGGATCGCTCAATTTGCATTCTTTTTGGCGATGGTTGTGGTGTGGGTATTATAAGCCGAGCTTTAGACCATGAAAAAAGTGAAATTCTAGCGACCCATTTAAATAGTGATGGCACCGGTCGAGAGTATTTCGATCAACCCATTGGTGGTGCGGTCTACCCTATCACCGCTGAACATATTGAAAAGCGCGAACATTTTATGAATATGAAAGGTGGAGAAATGTTTAAAGTCGCCACCAGAACGCTAGCGCAAAATGCCAAGAATGTTATCGCCCAGACCGACCTAACCTTAGAAGACGTGGATTGGTTAGTCCCCCATCAAGCGAATATAAGAATTATTGAAACCGCCGGCAGACTGCTCGGTATCGCAGCAGAAAAAGTCATTATTAATATTCAAAAATATGGAAATACTTCCGCCGCTACCGTCCCCATTGCTTTTCACGAAGCCGTTCAAGAGGGAAAAATTAAACGCGGAGACATTGTCCTGCTCGACGCTTTCGGGGCGGGCCTGACCTCAGGTGCTACGCTGCTAAGATATTAGGATAGCAAAAATGAACAACTCAGTGACATTACTTTTTCCCGGCCAAGGTTCACAATACGTTGGCATGGGCCAAACCTTGACCAATCACCCTGCCGCTAAAATATTCACGGAAGCCGATACTGCCCTAGGTTTTTCTCTTAGTTCCCTAATGCTTTCCGGCCCTGTGGAAACATTACAATTAACCGAGCACACCCAGCCAGCAATACTCACCTACTCCATCGCCCTATTTGAAAAATTAAAAGCTCTGTTGGGCGAGAAATCCATAAAAATTGAGCGCGTACTCGGTCATTCAGTGGGCGAATACGCTGCGCTGGTAGTTGCCCAGTCCATAAGCTTTGCCGAGGCCGTCCAAGCGGTGCGCTTACGCGGCCAATTTATGCAAAAAGCTGTGCCCGCCGGTGTAGGAAAAATGGTAGCGATTATGCGTGTGCCGCAAGAGCTGATTATACAAGCTTGTCAAGCCGTTAGCACCCCCAGCAACTTGGTCATGCCGGCGAATTTTAATGAACCCAATCAAATCGTCATTTCCGGTGCGGCAGAAGCTACCGATCGCGCTGTTGAATGGTTAACGGAAAACTTTGAGGGTCGCATGCGCTCGATAGAGCTAAAAGTTTCCGCGCCCTTTCACTCTTCGCTCATGCAACCGGCTGCCGACGAGTTGGCAGAGGCACTTAACACCTGCACCATTGGTGAAAATATTTATCCCTATATCGCCAATATAGACGCCACAGAATATCCAGTGGGAACGGCCCAAACAATTATAAAGAAAAATTTGATCGATCAAGTTGCCGGCAGTGTACAATGGACGCAAAGTATTCTTGCTCTACCCAGTGACACTCTCTGTATTGAAGTCGGCCCCGGTAAAGTTCTCGCCGGCTTAGTAAAAAAAATAAACCCAGACATTAAAATGATCTCATTGGATACAGAAGGGGCCTTTCAAGAATTAGAAAAGCTTTTATAAAAAATAGCGCATACTAAATAAAGGAAGAATTATGTTAGTGCCAGAATATGTAGATTTAAAAGACAAAACTATTTTAGTCACCGGTGCCACCAGAGGTATTGGCAATGCGATAGCGCGAAATTTAGCACAACAGAATGCCCATATTGTCTTTAATTATCGTGGCGACCATGGCCGCGACCGCGCCCAAAGTTTAGCAGCGGAATTAGAGGCATTAGGTGGTCGGGCCACTGCCATTGAATTTGACGTTACCGATGCGGCAAAAATTAAAAGCAGTATCGAAGACTTTATCAAAGAACATGGGCCGATTACCGGCTTGGTTAACAATGCTGGCATTTCCAAAGACCAAATCGTTTTAAGACTAAAAGAACAAGATATAGCACAAACTTTAAACACAAATTTATTGGGCCCGATGCTAGTGACGGCGGCGCTTTCTCGCAGCTTTCTCAAAGCGGAAAATGTCTCAGTGGTGAATATCAGCTCTGTCGTGGGACTAATGGGCAACCCTTCACAGATATCTTATGCCGCATCAAAAGCCGGTATTTTGGGGTTTACAAAATCTTATGCTAAAGAACTCGCCTCGCGAAATATTCGTTGCAACGCTATTTGCCCGGGCTTCATCACCTCCGATATGACAGAGGCACTCGATGATAAAATCAAAGAGAGCTATATCGCTAATATCCCATTGGCACGCTTTGGAGATCCGCAAGAAGTTTCTTCATTGGTGTGTTTTTTATTATCACAAGCTTCTTCTTATATAACAGGGGAAGTCATAAAAATAGATGGTGGAATGTATATTTAGTGAGGACAAGCCACCACTTATAGCATATTATTTTGGGCATTATTTTAAAGAGAACTTGAATAAAAAAACAATACTGAGAATTGGTAACCGGAGAAATTTATGGAAACAAAAGTAATTAAACTAATCAGTGATGCAACAAAAATTGACGCTGGAAAAATTCAACTCACCACAAGTTTTGTTGATGACTTGAATCTAGATTCATTAGATATTGTAGAATTGATGATGAAAATGGAAGACGATTTTGGAGTTGAAATTCCCGAAGAAGATGCCGAGGGATTAAAGACCGTTAACGATGTTGTAAAATACTTAACTACTAAACTGCAATAAGTAAAAAAGGCTTCTGGCCTTTTTTTTTTGGCTTCTTTGCCCTCTATGGAAGGAGGGCATAAACTTAAGGAGAAGGTATAAATGAGAAGAGTCGCAATAACTGGCATGGGCGCTGTCTGTGGACTAGGGCATAACTTAAACGATGTTTGGAATGGTATTATTGCCGGAAAATCTGGTATCAGTAAAATTACCCCAGGTGTTTTAGATGGTCCCGTAGAAATCGCCGGCGAAGTGAAAAATTTCATTTTACATGAGCAGGCGCTACCTGCCAAAGAGGTCTCTCGCTACGATAAATTTCTCCATTATGCCTTGGCCGGGTCTTATGAAGCTTATCACCACGCCAATTTAACCAAAGACAGTTATCCGGCAGAGCGAATAGGCTGCATTCTGGGAGTTGGTATGGGAGGGATCCCAGAAGTTGAAAGGGTTAAAGACGTCTTCAACGCCAAAGGGCATCGACGAGTATCCCCCTTTTTTATCCCGGCGATCATTCCCAATATGGCCTCTGGGCTGGTGAGTATCCAACTTAATCTGCAGGGACTGAACTATACCATCGCAAGTGCCTGTGCCTCAGCAGGGCATGCCATCGGCAATGCCGCGACGGAAATCATGTTAGGGCGTCAAGATGTGGTTATTTCTGGGGGAAGTGAATCCGTTATTTGCGATTTACCCGTCTCTGGTTTTAATAATATGAAGGCCCTTTCACGGCGCTATGATGAACCAGAAAAAGCTTCGCGCCCATTTGACCTCGCTCGCGATGGATTCGTGATTGGAGAAGGCGCTGGGGTCTTAGTTTTAGAAGATTTAGAAAAAGCAAAAGCGCGAGGGGCAACTATTTACGCAGAAGTTGTTGGCTTTGGTGCGAGTTCTGATGCTCACCATATTACCGCGCCCCATCCCAATGGAGATGGCGCTTATCATTGCATGCAGCAAGCAATGACCATGGCGGGCATTGGACCTCAGCAAATTGACTATATTAATGCCCACGGGACCTCCACCCCCTTGGGAGATATTGCCGAAATAAAGGCCATTAAACGCGCCTTTCAAGAGCATGCAAAAACTCTCAAGGTCAGCTCCACCAAATCTATGACCGGGCATTTACTCGGTGCTGCCGCCGGTATTGAAACGATTTTTTGTGCCATGGCCTTACATACCGGGATCATTCCTCCAACCGCAAATTTAGAGCAGCAAGATCCCCTCTGCGATCTCGATTGTGTGGCCAACAAAGCCGTTCATCAGCAAATTGCATACGCCTTAAATAATTCTTTTGGCTTCGGTGGAACAAATTCATCAACCATTCTTAAAGCATATAAAAAGTAGGAGAAAGATTATGTTTCACCCAAACGCATCTGAACTGTCAAAAATGGACCCCGAGATACTTGAACTGATCCACAAAGAAAAAATGAGACAGGAAAATGGGCTTGAACTGATCGCTTCGGAAAATTATACAAGCCCTGCAGTTATGCAAGCTCAAGGCTCTATTCTGACCAATAAATACGCTGAAGGGCTACCGAAAAAAAGATATTATGGTGGTTGTGAATTTGTCGACCAGGTTGAAGAACTCGCCATTGCCAGAGTTAAAAAGCTTTTTAACGCAAAGTTTGCCAATGTCCAGGCGCATTCGGGTTCACAGGCAAATATGGCGGCCTATTTTTCAATCCTTGCACCAGGAGAGAAGATTCTTGGCATGAATCTGGCCGAAGGTGGGCATTTGACCCACGGCTCCTCAGTGAATTTCTCCGGAAAACTTTTTAAGGTCATTTCCTATGGGTTAAATCCCCTGACAGAAACCATCGATTATGACCAATTGGCCGACATCGCACAAAAAGAGAAACCAAAATGTATCGTGGCCGGTGCCTCCGCCTATGCCAGAACATTAGATTTTGCCAAGTTTAGGGAAATCGCCGATTCTGTTGGCGCCACCTTAATGGTAGATATGGCACATATCGCGGGGTTAGTGGCCGCAGGTCTGCACCCCAATCCTGTCGAGCATGCCCATATCATCACTTCCACCACCCATAAAACTCTACGTGGGCCACGTGGTGGAATTATCCTAACAAATGATGAAGATCTAGCGAAAAAGATTAATTTCAATATCTTTCCGGGCATTCAAGGAGGTCCCCTCGAGCATATTATTGCGGCCAAGGCAGTCGCCTTTAAAGAGGCCCTCGACCCTAGCTTCACTGAATACCAAAAACAGGTAATACTGAATGCAAAAAGATTGGCAGAAAAACTTAGCGAGCTTGGTCTTACAATCGTTTCTGGTGGAACAGACAATCATTTACTCATGGTGAAAACTGATTCGGTGAATTTAACCGGCAAAGAGGCCGAGAACCTCTTGGAATCCGCCGCCATCACCTGCAATAAAAATATGATTCCCGGCGATACTCGGTCGCCATTTGTCACTTCGGGCATTAGATTAGGCACACCAGCAATTACCACGAGAGGTTTCCAACAAAACCATATTGACCAAGTGGCAGAATGGATTGTAAGAGTATTAAAAAACCCAGGGAATGAACAAATCATATCTGTTGTCAGAAAGGAAGTTTTAGACCTTTGTGCAGACTATCCCGTTTATAGGTAGGCCAATGTCTGAATTTAATCAAAAAACTATTGCTCGAAGATTTGCCTTCCAATTTCTTTATCATTTGCAATTATTGGATTATAAAGATTTTAACCATGAAGAAATTCTGCATAAAATCGCTGAATTTGAAAAAATTAATAGTGAACCGGACCAAGAAAATAATTCGCGACCTATTAAGGCACAAGGAAAAAAGTTTGCCATTGAACTAATTTGTGGCGCCATCAAAAACCATAACGAATTAAAAAATACCATATCAACATTTTTAAAAAAATGGACCATCGAGCGCCTCAATAAAGTTGATTTCACCATTTTATTATTGGCCACTTTTGAATTAACCAAAAATCCTACTACCCCAAAGAACGTGGTTATTAATGAGGCGGTTGAACTCGCAAAATTATTTGCAACACAGGAATCTCCAAGTTTTATCAACGCAATATTGGACAAAGTGGCGAAAGCTTAATGGAATTCTCTACCCTCTTTCGCCACCAAATAACTCCCCATGTTTTAGGTATTCTATGGTTGACCGAAAAAGATTTCTCCGCAAAATTAGAAAATTATCATAACTTGAATTATTTTGTTGATGGTTTATTTTCATCACAAATCCAACCCGCTGAGAATCAATCAAAGCAAAAAAGGCTTTTTTTAACAGAGAGTTTTGGCCGACCATTTTTTATAAGTCATATAAAACAAACACAAAAAACCGAATTAGAAATTAAAAACCTCCTCGATCTAGCACAAAATTTTCAAGGTTCAAAAGATATTATCTTTTATATAGATGAGATCCAGCAATTTACAGAGGAAAAATGGAAAATTGAATACCCCCAATTAAAATTTAAACGCCTGCTGACAGAGTAAAGCTAATAGCCGAGTAATTCCTCTATGGCCGCTTGAATTTTGTCTGCATTAGGTAATATCTCCTTCTCTAAAATTCGATTAAAACCGACAGGGGTGTAAGTTGCTCCAACTCTCCTAACGGGAGCGTCTAGCTCTTCAAAAAATTTATCGGCAATGATGGCAGCGAGTTCCCCTCCAAAGCCCCCAAAAACTTTATCTTCGTGAACAATCAAGCATCGATGGGTTTTACCAATGGAGAGGCCAATGGCTTCCTCATCTAATGGATTGAGGGAGCGTAGATCTATAACCTCAATCTGACGACCTTGTTGCGCCAATTTCTCGGCGGCACCTAAACACATATGCGTCGTATTGCCATAAGTTAATAGCGTGAGATCTTCCCCTGCTCTTCTCACTTTTGCTTTACCAAAAGGCACAGCAAAATCATCTGGAATGGGGGTGGCGGCCCATTTCGCATTATAGAGAGATTTTGGCTCAAGATAAAGTGTGATCCCCTCACTGCGCACGGCGGTTCTCAACAAACCTGCTGCATCGTCGGCAAAAGATGGTGCTACCACTCTTATGCCTGGGAAGGTACATAACGTGCCTTCAATATTTTGCGAGTGGTAGATCCCCCCACCAATATATCCACCGGAAGCCAGCCTAATCGTTATATTCGGACTGAACTTTCCATTGGATCTCCAATAATCGTGTGAGGTATCAACTAATTGTTCCATCGCTGGCCAAAAATAATCGGCAAACTCGGCACCTTCTACCACAATTCTCGCCTCTTTTTTAAAGCGGCTAAAGCCATTAGCCGTTCCCACGATATAATTTTCCGCAATGGGAGCATTAAAAACTCTGGTGCGTCCAAACTCTTGTTGCATGCCTTTTGAAACGTTAAAAATTCCTCCCTTATCCTTAGACGCAACATCTTGGCCCCATAAATAAGTATCCGGATTCTTGCGAAATTCCGCTTTTAAAGTTTCATTCAGTCCAGTAATTAAAGTCTTTTCCTCACCTGTTATACTATGTTCACCAGTGGGGTATTTTTCACTGACAAACGCAGGGGCAATAACATAATCAAAAATACTTTCAGGACTTGGATTCGGAGCTTTCATGGCACTCTTATGGGCATCTATAACTTTTGCCTTGGCAGTTTCTTCAATCTTCGCCAATTCTGTAGTGGTAAATATTTTATTATCTAATAATAATTTTTTAAATTGCGCTAAAGGATCTTGGGTTTTAACCAACTTAATTTCACTTTCATCCCGATAGAGCTCTTGCTTATCAGAATTAGAATGAGCGCCAATCCGGACACAATGAGCGTGCACAATAACCGGCTCAATATTGGTCAGAACATGTTCTCGCGCTGCCGCCATGGCATTCATTGAATCAAAGATATCTTTACCATCGCAATGAATAATTTTTAAATTTTTAAAACCAGAAAAATTATCGGCGCAAAATTCATTAGCGGTTTGTTCCCATTTTGGAACTGAAATACCGTAACCATTGTCTTGAAAAACAAAAACCACTGGCAATTTTTCACGAGAGGCGCCATTAATAGATTCGTAGCAATAGCCTTCTGAAGTGGAAGATTCACCTTGCGAGGAATAAACTACACCATCCTGCTGATAAGTTTTCATGGCGCGAGCGGCACCCACAGCATGCTGAGTGTGATTTCCCGTACAAGAGGAAACATTATGAATATTGATCTCTGGTTTGGCGAAATGATTAGACATATGCCGACCACCACTGGCAACGTCTGTTGCCTTGGAAATCCCATTGAGAATAATTTCTTCCGCACTGATCCCTGCACTAATAACCGTTAACATATCTCTATAATAGGGAAAGAGATGATCTTTATTTAAAACAAATGCTTGACCGATCGCCAATTGAATTCCATCATGCCCGGCATAAGGTGCGTGATAAGACCAGCCTATCGCCTGTTTTAGATAATTCGGAGCGCGCTCATCCAACATTCTCCCCAAAACTAAATGTGCATACCAAGAATCTAAAGTTTTTTTATCTGTTTTTTCTATACTATACTTGGGCGATATCTTCATGAGCATTGGCCCTCCTTTTGGCTTATTCTTTAATAAGTAGTCTCTATGAGTGATATTTATATCGAATTTTATTTTAGACAATTTTTGACAAAATGTTTATATTTTTCTTCCAATATATGCTTTGCGAAACCGTATTTATTTAAATACTTTATTAAACGCTTCTACTGCGTTTTGATAATTTCCAACATTATAATACGTTTTAAAATAATCTTTCAGTTTAATAATTCTCTCAGGCGAAGTACCTTGCACAATAAGTTCATGAGCAAAATGGCCTGCCATGATAAACAGCCCATCATAGGGACTAATCTGTTTATCGGTTAAACCCCTGGGAAAACCCTTTGCATCTGGTCTTTCGTGATGATTGAGAATGGCATTTTGTGCATCAAGTGAAAAACTTCTTAAAGGTTCGAGCATGGAAACAATTTTCACCATATGCGTTCTGACTAAAGTTTTTTGCTGTCCATTGAGCTCCTGCCAATCTGCGGAACTATTGTCATAAACCATGGCCAGCTTATTATCATCTAAAAAAGCATTCTGAAAAAGCGCGGCATAAACGAGATCTCGTTCGTGGGTCTTATCCACCCAATAAGATTCTCTACAAAGGGCGCAAATAATATATGATGTCAGTTGGGCGTGAACATAGATATAGTTTCCATCTAAAAAAATGGTTTCAAGCAGGGCATATAGTTTCTTTTGAGATTTGACAGCATTCATAGTTGAAGAAATATATTGATCGGTTAATTTAACAATTTTTTCATCAATGCCGATGTTATAAACGACATCGTGAATAGCTTCAATCGTGGTAATTTGTAAAGGAAAAATCTCTTCAGTTTTAATTTCCCCAGTGTCCAGCTTTTCTGAATCGATCTTTTCCTTCACTTTGTCAAAAAGGTTTTTTAAATAAAGATCGTAATCATTTTTCTTGAGATAGACATGCTTAATATTTTTATCAATATATTTTTGAATAATTTCCTTTTTTTCAGCCTCTGTATTATCCGCAATCTTGACATATTTTCTCTCTGATAGTTTTAAATAAACACACACAGCATCGAATTCACTTTGCAAAAACTTATGAGCATTGATACGACAAAAATCTGGACCGCTTTCAACTTTCATACCATTCAAAGATGCCATAACTGTATCGATTTGCTCATACAATTGCTCTGCTGAATAAGGCTTACTAACATAGGCATTTTGCTCAGAATCAGATAATAAATTTTCCATACCGGAACTTTCCGTATGAGACCATGCTGAAACTAAAATAAAGGCCGGCGGTTTTTGCAGTTTCTTTGTAAAATTATAGACAGTATCACCACTGCCATCGGGCATTTTATAATCACAAAGAATTAAGTCGAAAGGAGCATCATCGGAAAGTATCTTCACAGCTTTATTACCAGAAGAAGCTTCTTTTATTTCACAATCATATTGGATTTCTAATAATGTTCTCGAAACTTCCCTAAGAACATCCTCATCATCCACAATTAAAACTCTTATTTTAGATTCCTCGTTTATTATTTAACTGTTAAGGAATAGCGCATAGATAAGTCACCCACGATTCACAGTTTTCCTCTTCTTCTGACATAGTGAATTCACCATCTCCAGTTCCATCTTCCTCTTCGCCTTCCCAATAAGTTTGCACTTTGGAAAACCCCGCGTCTAACATTATATCCTTAATTTCTGGAATACTCCACATCCTCCAGTCATAGGTAAAAGCTCGGTTAAATTTTATGCCATCCTTTTTAAAGTGAATATAGTATAAAACCTCTCCCGTTAAAGGATTAAATTTATCACAATCCCAAAAATAAGAATGATCATCGTGTTCAGTTTCTTCAACTAGTTCTTGGCAACATTCTGTACCACCAAAGATGTCCACAAAAAAAACGCCATCCTTCGTTAAGCCTTCTTTTACGATTTTAAAATAATTAAGTAGATCATTGCGTTTTTTAAAAATAAAATAGGAAAAATTAAAGGCGCAAATAATATCCGCCTTAAAATCTCTTCGCTCTAAAACGTTTCCCTGCACATATTGCATGCGTGTCTTTTGTTCATCATTCAATTTTGCGTAATGATTTTCAAAACCAAAAGAAATAGGTTCGGGATCCAGATCGACGCCCCAAGCAGTATGCTCTGGACTTTGTTTAACCCAATCGCATGCCATCGCGGCGGTACCGCCAAAATCTTCTCTAAAACTTACCGCTTTTTTCTGATAAATCTTTGCATACTCATCATTGATAAAATCAATATCACATTCATGATTTTGTACCGACTCTTCATACATAAGATATTTTTCAGAAATAGATAATTCCTTGGCCATAAGTTCCCTCGAGATATTTTTACAATTTGTTAGTAGTAAATCCTATAACACGCCCATACTCATGGGCAACGAATTTACTCAAACTTTTGATAGGATTTAACCTCTTTAAGCTCCGAGCCAAAGGCATGATTAATGAGATTTTTAACGGCAAACCTTTCGTCGTTAACCCGATACACCGAGCGCGCCAGGGCAATAAAATCGGCGTCAAACTCTTGCGCTCTCTCCTTCTCCCTAATATCGTCCTCAATTTTCCACAAACGCCCATTAATCTGCACAAGCTCCTGGAAATGCGCCTGGAGCGCATCATTCAACACCCCACATAATACCCCCTCTAGATGCTCCACCTCTCGCTGAATATGACGCAACTTCCCGTCATCGTTTATATTTTTCTCTTTAACTCGAAGAATAGCTAATTTATCCACCACTTCTCCCAAAGAAACCGGGCAATTCAACAACATTTTTCACCACCTTACTTTTATATTTCCGGTAAATATAATATGCTGCTAAAAGTTGTTTATCAAAGGAAATAACCCATGGCGACGAGAGAAATAATTAGAATGGGGCATCCCCAATTGAGAGAAAAATCCAGCGAACTGAGTATTGACGAGATCACCTCTAAAGAAATACAGCAATTTATAGAGGACCTTAAGGAGACTATGGCAGCTTATAATGGCATTGGCATTGCTGCTCCTCAAGTCGGTGTCAATAAACAATTGGCGCTCATTCATGTGCCCACAGAGAGCGAGCGCTATCCAGAAGCTCCCGTGACTGAGTTGTATGTGATTTTTAATCCAAAAATCACTGTGCTCGATGAAACCACGCAGGGGTTTTGGGAAGGCTGCCTCTCCGTGCCAGGACTCATCGGTTATGTGGAGCGACCTAGAAAAGTAAAGATTGACTATTTAGATACCACCGCCACCATGCAATCCATTGTCGTAGAAGATTTTCACGCCACGGTCTTTCAACACGAATTGGACCACCTTTTTGGAAAACTTTATATAGATAGAATCACCGACTCCACAAAATTTTCCTACACCGAGGAATTTAATCAGTTTCATAATGGGGAAGAGAGCATGGAGGAATAGCCAGTTTAACGAACCGAGCAACCCCCATCGGCACCCTTACTGGGATCAAAGTCTTCGGCCTGAACCTCTGCCGACTGGCCACAGGACTCATCCTTACTCTTTTCTAAGTCGCTAAAATCTTCTTTCTCGGCCGATACAGCATGCGCTTTCACCGCAGATTTTTGCAAGGGTTTAAATTTTGGTGCTTGGACAGTTTCTTGCCGACAAGAAACCAAAAATAATAGCAACAACAAAATTTTAATCATGGTTTATCCCTTAGAATAATTCGCCATTTTCGCAGTCATAATCCAACGATAAAGCCTGCGCGGCATTTTTTCCAGTATATAAACCACAATTTTCATGCGCCAAGGAAAAATCGCCAGGACTTTTTTTTGCGCAATGGACTTTTTTATTTTTTCCACCGCGCATTCAGCAGAAATAATAAAAGGCATTGCATGATCATTTTTATCCGTTAATGGGGTTTTTATAAATCCTGGAGCAATCGCCGTAATATCGATGCCAAATTGTTTAAAGTCGATAGCAAAAGACTCACATAATCTCAACACCGCCGCCTTAGAAGCACTATACGCCCCCGCCCCCGGCAACCCCATAAAGCCAGCAACAGACGCGATCGCCACCATATGCCCTTTGCCCCGCGGTTGCATTAAATTAAAGGCCTCTTCAAAAGAGTGGTAAACTCCCAGCACGTTCGTATCAATAATTCTGCGAGAAGCTGCGAAATCTGGTGTTGTCGTTTTACTACCCATAGAAATACCCGCATTCGCAATCAGCAAATCCAATTCCCCAGCAGCAAAATCCCGTATGCATTTCTGTAAAAGCTCTCGCTCGGTAACATCCGCCGTATAAGCTTGCGCCCGTGGGTATTTCGTTAAAAAATCTGCCGGTAATTTTGCCAAATCCCTGCCACAGATCCCCACCGTATGGCCATCCTTGAGATAGCTCTCCGCCAAGCTTATGCCTATTCCTGTTGTTCCACCCGTAATAAAAATTTTCATGAGTTCACTTAATTTCCCACTATTAATTAAAAATATTTTTTTAACTTTTTCATATAAAAAGATTTAAAGAGCAGCGCTACTAATATGCCACCGCAAATTTGCTGCCATAAGGGGGTCATCTCTCCATGCACATGACTATCGATAACCTTAAAGGCCAACGGCCATGTATACAAACTATATAAATAATCCGTAATATAAGAAAAAATCATGGCGACGAGAGCAATACTAAACACATTAATAACGATGCCCTTTTTACCAATATATTTTTGCAACACCAAAATATTTGAGACATTCGTTGCCGGGCCAACCAATAATATCAACAACGCCATGCCCGGACTCATCCCCTTCAAAACCAGGGAAGCGGCAATAGGCGTCGTCGCAGATGCACAAATATACAGCGGAATCCCAATCAACAAAATCAACATCCTGCCACCAAACTGGTGCAGATTATCAAAAAAGTTTACCGGCACCATAAAATCTATCGCCGCTCCCAAGACTATCCCCACACTCAACCAAAACGCCATATCGTCCAACAAATCGCCATAACCATAACTAAAGATTGAGCGAAATTTTTGCCCCAAAGTCACAGCAGGTTTGGCCTTAGATTTAGCACAACAAGGCGCCTTCTCCTGGCCAACAACTTGCTCATCATCGTTAAAAAAATATTGTAAAAGACCCGCAAAAATTGCACTAAAAAAGGCCGCCACCGGTCGAATAATGGTCATGGGAAGATCCATCATGCCATAGGTCATGGCAATCGAATCCACTCCAGACTCGGGGGTCGCAATCACAAAAGATGCCGTAGCGGCATTCGAGGCCCCCGCCTTTTTCAGCGTCACCGCCGATGGGATCACCGAACAAGAGCATAAAGGCAAGGGAATCCCAAACGCCGCCGCTTTAAAAATATTTTTAATACTTTTCCCACCCAATGATTTTTTAATTTTTTCTACCGAAATAAATTCATGAATAAACCCAGCAATCAAAAGCCCACCGAGCAAAAAAGGCGCCGCCACAATAATATAGCGCCAAAGCGCCTGAAAAAACTCCATCTCATCTCCCAATACCAAAGTTATACTAAACTTTCCCCCCCACAACAACCACGACCCACACCCCTCCACCCAGCAGCAATAAATCACCCCCAAAACAAACGCACCACACCAAAATTTTTCCTCTGCAATCCCATTAAACAACTTGACGATACTCCCCCCCAACTTTATATTCTTCCTTACACAAATTCATACTCCGGGGGAGTAGTTAAGTTGGTTATAACGTCTGCCTGTCACGCAGAAGGCCGCGGGTTCGAGTCCCGTCTCTCCCGCCATTTTCGAACCCCTGAGAGCGGGGTCAAGCTCTCGAAATCAATCAATTTTCACTAAGCGACATCGCCAGAAGCGATGCTGCAGCCGGGCTCGGCGAACCCGTGGATGCCCGTCACCCTGAGGGCGAAAAACAGGGGTGCAGAGTCGCGTCCAAAATTTGAGTTTTGATACTGAATTAACGAAATAAGTAATTTGTTTTTTCAAATATCCAAGAAGTTGATATCATTTAGAAAAACATCAAGGAGGATACTCAAATGAAGAAAATTCTTTTCTCACTACTTTTCGTCTGCTCTGTTTCATTTGCTAACGATAAAGGTTTTGCCGTCAAAGACATTCAGCCAGGGAGCTTCTATTCAAAAATAGGACTAATGGAAGGTGACGTCATCAAGAAGATCAACAGCAAATCAATTAAATCACTTTCTGAAATGATGGAGTATATGGGGAATGTTAAATCTGTGAAAACAGTTGTTGTCGTTCGTGATGGAAAAGAACAGGTCATCCAGTTTTGAGAACCTTCTTTCTAATTTTCGCTATACAATTTCTATCAGTCTGCTGGGCACGCTCTGGCACCTCACAACTCAGAACTGATAACAAGCGACTAATACTCACTCCACCTATCAGTAAAAAAATTAGGGACTTCGACCTAAAATTCCAGATATGGAAAACTAAAGACTATATGCCTTCTGTTAAGCAATATTATAAATTTAGCAAAAAACAAAACCTCTCGAGTGTTGTAGATGATTTTGATGGTGATGGTGTGAACGATGTAATCCTTCAAGGTCGCAACTCAAAAGAGGACTTAATCCTTGCGATTCTTTCGAAGACTCAAAATGTTCTTCTCATCGACAAATTTCCTCTCACTGACCCTTCGAAGAATTGGATGGTCGTCCCTGATGTCAAAAATAATTCAACAAAAAAAGAATATGGTCTTTGGGTGTATTTGACTCACGTTCCTGTTGGCAAAAAATCTTCTCCCTACGAAAAGAAGAAGCTTGATCTCAAGACAGCTGCTTTTGAGCTGCAATATTTTGAAAAGGCTTCTGTCCTATATTACTTTGATGGCAAAAAGTTTTCGAAATTCACAACGGGAGACTAAGAATGATCTCCCTCCTACTTGCACTTCTCTCCTGCCTCATTTCTACTTCTTTGGCAAAGACTGATTTCTTGGAAACTGGAAACTTCTACTTTGTTGAATTTTCAAAATATGAACTTCAAGAAACACTTCCTCCGAAAATTCTTCTTAGCTTTGATATTGCATGTAACAAGGAATTCATTAAAGTTATTCGCAACGAGAGAATCGAGCCAAGAACCAAAAAGACGATTATTGCACTTGGAGGTCTTGTCAAAGAAAACCTCTTTAGTAGCTGCGCTGGGATTACCAAAAAGCATAGTGTCTCTGCCGGAAATGCCTACTCAGGTAAGCCGTATCGAATCGTGAAAATTAAAAAGTAAGACTAGAACTAAGCGTTTCTTTCAGCTCGAATGGTTAACTACAAGTAGGAATCCATATCCCAAGAAAACTCGGCCATTCCAAAATAGATACCAAATGACTTTTTATTTTTCTCACTTTTGATTGCGCGCTTATTTGCATATGAAAGAAATGACTTCAGCTCATCAACTTTCAAATTTATTTTACTTAAGTCCTCTTCTAAATAATCGTGAATATAGAATGAAGATCCCTTATCACCCACCTTGTCCAAGAAACTCTGGGTAATGACTTCTCTAAATTTTTTTGCAAGAGGGCCATCTTTCTTCCAAACTGGCTCTCCTCTCTTCAACAGCTTCACTTTATTATTCTCGTGCAATTCAATTAGCCCCATTCGATCAAGTTCCAGCAGAATCTTACTAAGCCTACTTTCGACAATTTTATAACGAGAGACAATTTGTTTTATAGTTCTACCTCTCAATAAATGGTCAAAAAAGGCCAACAATTCAGGCTTCTTTGATAAGACCATTTCCTGCTTATTTGTATATTCAAAAATAGCTTTTCCTTTCTCTATTTCGGAAAAGAGCTCTGACAGACTAAGGCCTAAATATTCAGCAAATTGATGAACACCTGCTATTGTAAATCCCTTTCCTGAGTACCATCTTTTTACAGTAGGCAGACTCACCTTCAAGTCTCTTGCAATTTCTACTTGCGTTAATCCCAAAGATTTCGCTCTTGATTTAAATAATTCACTCATTTGATTATTGATATAGTCTACTTTCATAATACCATAGGTATCACAAAAGTATCTTTCTGTAAATTACATTGATCACAAGAAGAAATCTGCTTAAAACTCCATCAACGCTTATTAGGAGGCATAAATGAAAACAATTACAGCATTACTATTTTTACTGACATTCAGTGCTCAATCCCAAAGTATAGTTGAAACCCTCATCCCAGGATATTGTACTCCAATGACAAAAAACCCTTTATGTTGGGAGAGACCTACAAATCCACACATTCCACCTAGAATCTGCCCTAGCAACAAAAAATGTACAACTATCAAAAAAGTAGTTGAGACGACAGGAAGAAGAGCAAAGGCCCAGTTCACTTGTAGCGACTCAACACAAAAGAAATTTGATTGCTCTGAAGTAGTAGACCTCTATGGGAAGGATATTGTAGGTTTCGCAGTGAAAGTAACAACCAAATTCTATGCCGTAAGTCACCCTGGATGCCACGTGATAGGTGGTTGCCAAAGATGTGTCGAAGGAATGAGTTATGCAGAAATTGACAGCTCTTGCCAATAGTAATTTCCCCCCTCTTTCTATTTTTTAGTATTGAGGGGGGAAATCCTTTCCAACCCCAACCTTCTCAACTCCTCGTGATTCGGTTTCAACACCACGGCCACACAATCCTTCGAAGCCAAATGAAAGACCACAGGACCAACACTTCCCCCGTGGAAAACAATCACAGGGATACCAAGCTGTCTGCTCTCGCAAAATTTCAAAAGCTCTAGCCCATTCCCATCGGCCATCTGATAGTCGGTCACAATAAGATCAAAATCACCTCTCTCGGTGAGAATCAACTGGGCCTTGTTGCCACTTTCGGCAGTAACAATATCAGCTTCAGGAAAACAAGAGACCATCTCTGCCAAAGTCATTTCTTGTAGGTCTGGGCAATCTTCTACGTACAAAATTTTCTTTTTCACTTTAGCCTCCATCGTTTTTTGTATCTCCTTGTCCATCACTGCACCACAGAGAACTGAACTGTCGGTCTAGTGCCCGAGGTTTCAGATTCTCCAGCTAGCCACGATTTAAAATCATCTTCTCGTCTAGGCTTGAGCCTCTTAGCGTTTCTCACCATCTGCTGAAAGGTATGGTTGTATCTCTCAAAGACTTTGTTGCTCCCGTGACCAAGCCACATTTTGGCAAGCTCTCGATCACCAGTTTCCCCAAAGAGAAATGTGCCTCTACTGTGACGTAGGCAATGCCAAGTCTTCACTCTCATCTCTAGTTTTTCGTAGGCCTGCTTGAGTCTGGTCATACTGGTAGCCTTGTTCAGACCATCAAAAAGTAGGTGGTCTTTTTGCTCGCTTCCGTAGGCTCCGGCCTTCCATTGAGAAAACTGCACCTTGCATCTCTCAAGCAAATTGTTCCAGCCTTGTTCGTCTACAATGGGAATCACCCGTGAGTTCTTCTCACAAATCTTCTTTCTTCCTTTGAGTGGTTTTCTTAGCACTCTCTGTGTTCCTGAGTCACGAATGGCCCTGTTCTGTGCGGCTGGCTGACTCTCAAGGAGAATGTAACCGTAGTAGCGGACATTGTTCTTCTCCAAAAGGTTGGCAAACAATCCATGAGCAGTGTACTGGTTAGAAATTTAAGGCACCTAAATACCTAAGATTTATGGAAAGAATACCTTCTTGCGTTACGCTGTTAACCGAGGAATTTACTTATGTATTCTGACAAAAAAAAGAAACTAAATTCGAAAGGCCATCGTTATTCTCCTGGCACTAAAAAATCGGTAGTGCAAACTTTTTTCTGTCTTTAGTGTAAATTTAATATTTCGCCATGCTTTATTTTATTCTCCAATAACACATTCAAACTACTCTCAATTGGGTTTCTTACATTTGCAAGGTTCTTGAATTGAGTGGCATTGATAGGATTTTTCTGCCATCCCTGCTCCAGCCTTAAAGCAATAAATGCGATTAAAATCTCAAGGTTTTTTTCACCAACTGTCCCCATAGATTTTGTCCGCCTTTTGAACTCTTTATTGACTCTTTCAATAGCGTTTGAAGTTCTTAAAGGGTTCCAAAACTCTTGTGGGAAATCGAAAAATGTTAAGAGTGAATCGAGATCTTTTTCAATGGTATTCACCGCCCTTTTTGCATCACTTCCCATAGTCTCTTTTAGCTCATTAAACGCTTCCATGGCCTTTTCTTTGCTCTTCGCATACATCACTGCATGTGCCAGGATTTTAAAAGGCCCGTGAAGCCTCTTAGGGGTCTTATTTAGGGAGTTTGCCAAGCTATGTGTACTGGTTAGAAATTTAAGGCACCTAAATACCTAAGATTTATGGAAAGAATACCTTCTTGCGTTACGCTGTTAACCGAGGAATTTGCTTATGTATTCTGACAAAAAAAAGAAACTAAATTCGAAA
>Ga0316206_1001127_pt1 | contig 26320 bp, 20 predicted proteins | sample 6monthpyrite_MG_FD_204942 | JGI IMG/M metagenome (GOLD analysis project Ga0316206, IMG submission 204942) | Microbial mat bacterial communities from mineral coupon in-situ incubated in ocean water Damariscotta River, Maine, United States -... | ecosystem: Environmental > Aquatic > Marine >... | reverse complement strand
ATGCTTGATTTGTATGGGGGAAGTCCAAATATGATAAATGATGGATTTACCTCTATAGAGATTTTTTTACAAAAAGATAGCGCTCAAAAAAGTAAAATAATTCAGTGGTTGCGTAATTTTGATAATGGTGATAGATTACTTATAACAGATACTGACAGCCTCTTAAATGCGGCAAAGTTTGATTCCATAAATGTTATGTTTTATGTTGTTGCTTTTGTAATTTTACTTATAACATTAATTGTATGGGTAATGACAGGCGATTTAAGATTTGTAGTAATTGCGATAATTGTAAATATCACTCCAATATCTTGGTTTTTCCTTTTTGTAAAATTACTAGATGTTGCACTATCTACTGAAATATTAGTAGCAATGATAATTGCTGTGGCGCTTGCTAGTGATGCTACAATCCATTTTATTCACCATTACCATTTCCATCGAAAGAAAAATCATACTGCGCAGATGGCACTAGAACGCTCATTTTTATATGTTGGGACTCCACTAGGATTAGGTAATTCTATTTTAGGACTTGTATTTTTATTGATGATGTTAGTCTCTATTGACACTATAGCTTTAATTGGACTCTATAGTGCAATTTTAGTAGGTCTATCACTTCTTACAGATTTATTTGTACTACCTGTACTATTTGTAAAGATGATTTTACATGAAAAAGGGCATGTTTGAATCTAGGACGCATTGCGATATTTGGAGCTACTGGTTATATTGGTATGCTTCTTACCAATGAGTTAATACAGAGTGAAACAGAGATTAGACTTTTTGTACGAAATAAAAAACGTCTGTTATATATTAAAAAAAGCGACAACATAAAAGCTTATGATTATGAGTTAAAAGAGGAAAATATAGCACCTATTGCATCTGCACTAGAGGGTGTTAATGTATTATATTATTTAATTCACTCTACTACATCTTCAGATGAGAACTTTGCTGATAAAGATTATGAACTTGCAATGATAGTCTCAAAAGCATCAAAACTCGCAAAAGTCGGACAGATTATATTCTTAGGTGCGCTTGGTGCACGTTCTGATTCGCTATCTGTGCATTTAAGTAGTCGCCATAGTACTGCTGATATGTTACGTCATGATGGACAAAATGTTACAGAGCTTAGAACGGCTATTATAATTGGTGCTGGTTCTCTCTCTTTTGAGATTATACGTGTGCTTGCTAAGAAGTTACCATTTTTACCAAAGCTAAAAATTACAGGTGGTTTAACTCAACCAATAGATGTTGATGATGTCCTTACTTTTTTAATACGGGCTGCAAATAATTCACGTTATTACAATTCAATAGTAGAGCTTGGTGGTGAGCAGATTAGTTACAACAATCTAATTACACTATACTCTAGAACAATACCTAAAGTCGATATGCCAATAGTAGAGATTGGTTTTTTAGAGAAGATATTGACTGCGAAAATAGTAAGTCATATTGTCGTATTTTTAAGTTCTGCGCCATATAGCATTATAAGACCACTAATAGATGGTGCCTCAGCTGACGCACTATCTTATGATTGGCACTATAGGAAAATTGATCCAAATGCACCAAGGCTAAATGATATACCACATATGATGAGAAAAGCATATGCGAAAGAGAAACGTGGCGAAGTTGAGAGCTTTTGGGGCATTCCATCAGAAAATCAAGTCTTAAGTAGTGCTAGTGAAGAGGCAATTTTAAAAGATAGTGATATAAAAAAAGAGATTTATAGGCAAAAGATAGATGTAGATAATTTTGAAAATATTTTTAATGAAATTCTAAATATAGGTGGTAAACATGGTTATTGGTCACCTAGTTGGATGTGGAAAATTAGAGGTTTTGTAGATAAATTACAAGGTGGACCAGGACTTCATGGTGGAAGAAGAACATACAGAAAAGAGATAAGAGTGGGAGAGAGAATAGATTTTTGGATTGTCTCAAAAGTTGTCAATACTGATATAATGAAACAACTAAGGCTTAAAGCTAGGATGTACAGTCCTGGAGACTCATGGTTAGAGTTTACACTTTTAAATGATAATGATGAAAAAAGTTTTACAATAACTGCTTACTTTAAACCAAGAGGTACTCATGGAAAACTCTATTGGTATTCTCTTTATTTCATACATAAATACATTTTTAGGGCAATGCTTCTTAAGATTATCAGTAATTCAAAAGAAAAATTTTGTAGCATTAATTAATAGACTGGAAAACTAAAATAGCTCTCAGAGATTAAAAGAGTGGCAATCTTACACAAAAAAATGTTTCTTATACTATAAGAGATCTAATAATTCTTTATGAATATGTCCATTTGTGGCAATGACAATGTTATCTTTATCTAAATTATAATTTTCATTTTTCTGCGTTGTAACAACTCCACCAGCCTCTTGAACAATTAATATACCAGCTGAGACATCCCATGGCAATAAAAATGCTTCATAGTAGCCCTCAAACGAGCCACGCGCCACGTAACATAAGTCAAGTGCGGCAGAACCTAGACGTCTTATCCCTTGGCTTGATGTTAATATTTTCTCAACTTTAGGCATTACCCAATTTACAGCATTTTGTGACTTTTCTCTATCTTGGCTTGAGATAGCGTATGGAAAGCCTGTCGCAATTAGAGAGTTTAAAATAGTATGATTTGTACTATTTACATAAATATGCGCTCCATTTAGCATAGCTCCCATTGATTTTTGCGCGCTATAACACTCATCTAAAATAGGATTGTATACAACGGCTAAATATAACTCATTATTCTTTACAACTCCGATTGAGATTGCTACAAATGGGATTGAGTGAACAAAGTTTGTAGTGCCATCAATTGGATCTATATATATTCTATCTTTAGTAGGTTTTTCATTTTTATAACTCTCTTCAGCAATTAGCATATAATCTGGAAAGAGTATAGATAACTTTTCTAATAGAAACTTTTCAACTTTTACATCATATTGAGTGACTAAATCAATACTGCCTTTGTGTGTAATTTCTTTAGATTCGTTAAAACCATCTTTTATAATTTTTCCAGCCTCTTTTGTTATAGCAATTAATTTTTCTAACATCAGTTAAGCTTTTATTTTTATAACAACTTTATGTATCTCTTCATCTGAGATTAATGGCATATGAGCATCTTCTGGAAAAAATATTGTAAATGAGTTACTTCTTGTAGCTACAAAAGAGCTAGGGCTATCTTCAAAGAATTGCACATCATTGTTTTGATTGTAATCGCCACTAGAGTTAGTACATAGTTTTTTTGCTTTCCACCCCATAGTATCAGTACCATTAATTACAAACTGAATATCGATATATCTCTCATGAGTTTCAAGTTTAGCCTTCTCAATTGATCTTCCTTGCTCAATAGAAATCATGGCATAGATGAGGTTTGAATCTATCTCATATGTTCCTATCGGCAACTCTTTTAAATCTGTTCGGTTAAGAAATTCAAAGGCTTTTTTAAAGCCTTTATGTAAAGATGTATAACGGTCTGAATTTTCAAGTATATCTAGAATCATAATTTTCTCCTTAAGTGTAATTTCGTTTTGCTGTTATTACTTTTTGAATATATCGTCTAGTCTCTTTATATGGAAGTTTCTGCCTTAGTCTTTGATAAACCTCTTTTGGTTTAAGTTGGTTAATCATGCGCAAGGCTAGTGCTTTTTTACCATTAAATGCTCGGTATACATTTGATGCACCAGTATTATATGCAGCTATTGCACAGTACTGACGAGAAAGTGGATGTTTAATATCTTTTAAATAACGGTTATGAAGAATATATAGATATGCGCTACCCATACGAATATTATTATTAGTATTAAAAAGGTACTGCTTACTTGGTGATTTGTCTTGGTTGTGCAAATAACGCCATGAATCACGCCCCGCAGTTTTTGGAACTATCTGCATAAGCCCATAAGCTGGTACAGAGCTTATTGCGTAAGGATTAAAATTACTCTCTGTCTCAATTATTGCCATAATTAGTGCTGGGCTTAAATTATATTTTTTAGCTTCAGCATTTACTAATTTTGAGTACTTGTTGTGATATTTAATAGTTGCATTCTTTTTAGGAATCATAGAGAATGTGACGTATTGCACCTCTTTTTTCTTAACAAACTTTGTTTTTCTTCTATTTTTTAGAAGGTATTTAGCATACTCATTTGCTCTCCACTCCCAACGTATGGGTTTGTTACTATTATCTACTACATCTTCATAAAGAAATGGCACATCTCCCACTTTTGGCTCATTTGCACTATAAAGTTCTGAAAGAGTAGGATTGTATGGAGCTAAAAGTGTTGTTACTATCGCTTTTTGTAACTCATTTTTATTTTTTAAATTTGTCTCAACTGTGATACTTCTTTTTGAATAATCAATACTTGCACGACTTTTATAACTATTTAGATATTTAACATATTCATATGTAGTAGACTGTTTTGGATCTTTACCCCACTCTTTAACTGCCTCTTTGGCTAAGTGAAGTACTGCCATTTGAATTATTTTATTTAGATGTTGATTTGAGGTAGGAACTATGTTTTTTATGAGATTTTTTGTTTGAATGATATTTAATACATCATTTAAAGCTCTTTGGGATGTCTGGCATCCCGTAAAAATTACTATTATTAAAGATAGAGCAAATAGTTTTCTAAACAATTTTTTAACGATACAGACGTAAAATAAAGCCACGCTTATTTTCTGTTGTAATATGGTAGTTTACTGGTTGAATATCATTTTTAGTAAGTGTTGAGATGTACCAACCAGCTTCGTTTGAGCGAAGTTTACCAAGTCCTGTATTTGCAATGAACGATAGGCGCTCTAGTTCAGATTTACTCAAGTGAAGAGAATCAAGCCATGAATCTGCGCAATCATTTACATTAAGCCCCATTGAATTTACCATAGTACATAACATTTGAGCGCCACTTTGACTCTTCATATATGCAGAATTTCCAATATCAGCGAGTGCTTCTAGTACTGCAAAGTCATGTTTGTCTACAAGAGGAATAAGTTCAATAGTAATGTCGCTATCTAAACCAGAGACAAGTTTTTTTACTCTCTCTTTACAAGTTTGACTTAGATGGTAACTCCCAACTTCAGTATCATCACATTGTAAGCGCTCTTCTAATAATGTTTTTGAAGTTGTGTCTTTTACTTTTGACAGAGTCTCTTGTAGAGAATTTTTAGCAATTATTAGGTTCTCTTTACATTGAGTCACTTCAGAAGAGATTTTATCTGTTTGCTCTTTTTCAGAAGATAGATCTTTTTGAAGTTTTTCAAATTTATCTTTTTGAGAGTCAACTGATGAACTTTGAACATACTCTTTTTGCTCATCATATTTTAAGTCACTAAAGTTAATATTAGTTTTCTTAATATAGTTTGCACGCAAAGTTTTGGCATCAACGCCATCAAAATGAGCGTACTGATAAACAGCGATAGAGGCAACTAAAATTATTATAAATAAAAGTGCACTTACCCATGCCCAATTCGATATTGTACTCTCTTGTGTAGTTTCAAGATTGTTTTGATCTTCCATAAAAAACCTTATATATTATTTTTAGTCTATTTTAGTTTCTAATAGTTTCAATAAGAAGACTTTTTATAATTATATCATTTAAACCCATGGATTATAAAGAAACTAGTACCGTCTTGATACTTATATCCTAGTGTTAGGTTATGTTTCTTTACAATTTCACTAGTAATATAAAGACCTAATCCAAAACCATTTGCGCGATGTTCTCCTCTGATAAATGGCTCTATATAGTGTTCTAGTGGACCTTCTAATGGTTTTCCAAGATTTGAAATATATAATGAACCAGTATTAAATGAGATATTTACATGTTTGTCATATGAGTATTTAATAGCATTATCAAGTAGGTTTTTTAGAGCTATTGAGAAGAAGTTAAAATCTACTTTTATATTTGTTTGAGATATATTGCTACATATTTGTACACTATTTAAAAACAGTAAATCCATTGCATGAACTATTACATCGTTTAATGGTGTAAATTTAATATCAAGTTTTAAGTCTTGTGTACTTAAGTGTTCAATATCTGCCATCTCACTAACTAGTGTCTCTTGACGATCGAATAGGTTGTCTAAGATTTTTTTATTTGCATTTTCATCTAGAAGAGCAGTAACTAAACGCCCTTTTGTAATTGGGGTCTTTAGTTCGTGCATGATATTTCTCATAAAAAGAGTTCTTGTTTGCTGCAGTAACTTAATACGTCTTACTGCCCTGTGAAACTCATTTGCTACTGTTGCAATCTCATCATCTCGCTCACTTTTTGTATTTATATCAAGTGATCCATTACCAAATTTTTTAATCTCTTTTTCTAATTTTTTAAGTGGCATCAAGCTTTTAAAAAGTAGTGTATAAAGAAAACTTAAAATTGCAAGAAGACCAATAAGTGCAGCTGTCACATAATTTCTATATGGTTTTTCTATTGTATTGTCACGTATTAAAAGACGGTAAAATTTAGTCTTAATAAAGTAGTATTTTAGACCTTGGAATGTTAAATGTTTTACATATTTATACACTCTATTTTTATTATCATACACATCTTTTGGGATAGAGTTTTCTACAATCTCTTTTGCTCTATACCCTTCAATCATCTTGAGGTTTTGATTGTGTAAAATTGTATGAAGTCTCTTAAACTCTTTCTGTTTTGCAAAAAAGATAACTGTTTTAAAGACACCAATACTTTTAGAGTATAGTGTCTGTTGCTTATGCGCAGTATCGAATTTTATAAATAGCCAATATACTCCAACAATTGCACTCACTGTAATTATAAAGACAAGATTCATTGTTAGAAAAATAGAGTGGCGTCTCACGTTATTAGTTTATATCCAATTCCACGCACAGATTTAATAAATTCTGGTTTTTTTGTATCTACTTCAATTTTATGACGTAATCTGCTTATTATTACATCTATACTTCTATCTGAACTGTCATAACTTATAGAATCAGCACCGTCTATTATCATTTCTCGTGAGACAACTTTGTTTGTGTTTTGTATCATTAAAAGTAAAATTGAGTATTCAGCTGGAGTTAGTTGTAGTGGTGAGTCTTTAAAGCTTATCTGCATCTGCGCTTCATCAACACTAAATAGTCCAATAGATTTCTCATCACTTGTAGCTTTTTTTCTTCTTAGTACAGTTTTAATACGTGCTACTAACTCTCTTGGATCGTATGGTTTTGGAAGATAATCATCAGCACCAAGCTCTAGGGCATTTACTTTGTCGTTTAAATCACTTCTTGCAGATGAGATGATTACAGGCATGTCAGACTGTGCTCTTACATTTTTGAATACCTCCATTCCATCCATTTGTGGAAGAGATAAGTCAAGAATTAAAAGATCATATCTATTAGTTTCTAGATGATGAAGTGCATCTAGCGGTAGTTCAAATCCAGTTACGTTCATATTATAACGCTCTAAATTCTGTGTAAGAAGACTTGTGATGTCTTCATCATCTTCAATCATAATAATTTTTATTGGTTCATCGCTCATATGGAGCCTTGAAGTAGGAGGTAGTTTTCGTGGGAAAACCCACGAAGTTATATAATTAGTGACTTGCTATGAAAGTAGCTAGTGCTTCGATTTTTGCATCATCAAGAGCTGCAACTTGACCTTTCATAAGGCCTTTCATTGGTCCACCATATGAACCATCTTTGTAACCTTTTAGTGCGCCTACTAATTCAGTGTGTGACATTGCAGAGATGACTTTACTTTTACCTAAAGCTTTTTTCTCACCTTTTGCACCATGGCATCCAGCACATTTTTTATATAATGCAGCACCATCAGATGCCATTAAAGTAGATACACCTGCGAAAAGTAGTGCAATTGCGATTTTTTTCATTAATCGATCCTTTTATAATTTTAGAGACACAATTGTACCCTCTGAATTCTGATAATAACTTTATAGTAACTAATTAAATAATATATTTCTTGTAAAACTATAGCAATCATAAGTTTTTAAAGAGAGCTTTAATGATTGAGAAAATTTAAATCCTAAGTGCAATTTTTTTGTAGTATAATTTCTGCTAATTCATGGAAAAGGCAAAAGATTGAAAAAAATTGTTGCATTATTGTTGAGTTTAAGTCTATATTTGATGGCATGGGAGGGTTATGATGCTAGCAATAGTTCTTACATTACGTTGCAATCAACATATTCAAAAGATGGTCAATCATATGTTCGTATTTATGATCACTCAGATTATAGAGAAAAAGAGTTACTTGTAACTAACATTAGACGTTCTAGCTCTTTTTATATTATTAATGTTTATGACTCTTTCGCTAATGAAAAACGTATGTTTGAGATGCAAGTCCCTAAACATAACCATTATACTGTCCCTAAAAATCTTCAAGTAGAAGCTGCAACAACAACAGTTAGTTTACCACTTTCTGAAACTATTACACCAACGCAGTCAAGTAATGAAAATGACAAAATTACAATTGGTGAGTTTTTTGACAAGATAAATATCTTCAAATATTTGAAATCAGATAAATAATTATGCAAACATTTGATAAATGTTATGTGGTTGATACAAATATTATCTTAGAAAATGCAGCTAATATATTAACAATTTCGCAAAATGCACAAAATTTAGTTGTTGTCCCTGAAACTGTCCTAGATGAGATAGATGCAAAGAAGAGTGGGTTTGAAGAGATTAATTTTCAAGCTCGCGAATTTGCCAGAATCTTAGAAGATTTTAGTATCGTTCAATCAACTGTTGTTGAGGGTCATCAAATAATACGAATGAGCCTTAAAGATAGTTGTGTAATAGATTTTATATCTAAAGATGTTTATGACGTAAAGAGCAGCTCTCAATCTGCTAATATATTAAATGATCGAAAAATATTAGAAATAGCAAAATTTGCAAAACAGAACTATAGTGAAGTCATATTTTTATCTATGGATATGATGGCTAGAATGCGCTCAATTAGTATGAATATACCAACTCAAAGTTTGCAAGGTGGCGCAAATGAGACAGCTAAAAACTTTGTTTTTGAAACAGAAATTGAGATAGACTTTAATGATCTAGAGAGTTTGTCTCATAGAGATATTTATGATCTCCATATAGAACATGCTGCACATAACTATAGTTACCTTTTTAAAGTAAGACACAGCGACCAAATTGTTTTGGCTACAGTTGAAAATGGTAGAGTTGTTCCCTTAGATGAAGAGGAGTTACGTAAACAATCAATTACTCCTATGAACAAAGAACAGCTATTTTTCGCGCACGCAATTGCAGAGCATCATTATAAAATTGTAATTGTAGAGGCAAAAGCTGGTAGCGGTAAAACACTTTTGGCTTTAAGCGGGGCTATGAAATTAATAGCTCAAAAAGATTTTCGTAAAATTTTATATATTCGTAACTCTATTGAGAGTTTAGATAAGGGTGAAGATGTTGGTTATCTACCAGGCTTTGAAGAGAAGTTTCGTATTTATAACCATCCATTAATGGATTCGTTAGATTACATTGTAAGATTGGAGTTTAAACGTAAAAGTGCAAAAAGCAGTTATCCAGGTCAAAATGAACCAGATGAGGAGCAGATAGCCCAACGTGTTCAAATTGCAAAACAAAAATACGCAATTGAGACGATGTGGGTAGGTGAAATGAGGGGTAGAACTATTTCTGATGCTGTTGTTATCATTGATGAAGCTCAAAATATGTCAAATAAGACAATGCAAATGGTACTCTCACGTCTTGATGATAGCTGTAAAGTCATAATAGTAGGTAGTAATAAGCAGATAGATAACTTTTACATCAATAAACATACTAATGCGCTAACAACGTTACTAAAGTCAGCTTATGAAGATTATGAGGGTGTAAATGTTTTTGCCCTTCGTTTGAGAAAAGTTCTGCGTGGACCAATTACAGAGTGGGCAGAGAAGATTTTTTCTAAATAATATGTATTGCTTACAACTAATTAATTAATTAATTTATTTTATATTTTTCTTTTTTTAAGTGTCATATAATAGTGATATTGTTAACATTTCACTATTATTTTACTATAACAAAGGAAAAAAATGAGTTTTATAACTAAAAAAATTGTTGCTACTGTGGTTGTTCTTTCTGTGGCATCTGTGTCGTTTACAGGTTGTACGGGTGCTATTAGTACTGCCATAAAAAAGAGAAACCTTGATGTTCAGACTAAAATGAGCGATACAGTTTTTTTAGATCCAGTGGCACCACAAGAGCAGATAGTTTATGTTAAAATTAGAAATACTAGTGATAAAGATATTGAGATTAGTGAGCAGATTAAAAATGCATTTAGCTCTCATGGGTTTATGATTACTCAAAATCCACATGAAGCAAAGTTTATGGTTCAAGCAAATTTGTTACGAGTAGGTAAAAGTGATGCAAGAGAAGCCCAAAGTGCTTTAGTTAGTGGTTTTGGTGGTGCGATTGTTGGTGGAGTTGTTGGTGCAGCGACAAGTAGAGGTGGAGTTGATTTCTCTTCAAAAGGAGCACTTATAGGTTCACTTATTGGAGCAGGTCTTTCAATGGCAGGTGATGCGTTAGTTGAAGATACGTTCTATACAATGATTACAGATGTTGAAATTAGGCAAAGACCTTTTGAGGATGAAGTTGTAACACAAACATTGGATACAGAAGTAAAGCAGGGGTCATCTAGTAATTTGAACCAAGTTGTAAGTTCTGGGAATGTTAAGTGGAAAATCTATAGAACTAGAATTGTTAGTACAGCAAACAAAGTTAATCTTGATTTTGTGGAAGCTAAAAGTGCGTTAGTTGATGGTTTGACAAAATCTATATCTGGTCTTCTATAAAAGTATATTTATTCATGATTTAAGAGTTCAGCTGTAGAAAAATATCTGCAGCTGTTATTTAGACTTAATACAGTGTAGTCGTAATTATTATATCACCTCTTACAAGTCGAATTAGCGCACTACCATCTCCTAAATCAAGTAATTTTTTAAACTGTTCAATTGAGTTCAATGGAATAAACTTTCTTGTTTTTACAGTTTTTGCGGCAATTATTACATCTCCCTCTCTAAATCCATGAATTTGAGCATTGCTCTTTTTCTCTACTGAAGTTACGACTATTCCATCATTGATGCTAAGTCTATATTTTTTAGTGAGAGAGGCACTATTTAGTGAAAGTTTTAGTCCCTTCAGTGACTGAACATCATCAAGCGCTACATTCTCTTGAGCACGTTGAGACAGTGCAGTAGATAGGTTTGTAAACTCACCATCTCTATAGACTCTAATACGAATTTTTGTGCCATTTGCTTGTAATGAGATATAGTTACGTAGGTCTGCACTATTTTTTATCTCTTTGCTATCAATCTTTACAATAATATCTCCAGATTTCAAACCAGCTCTTTTTGCCGCTGAGTTTTTACTGACCTCTACAACAAAAGCACCACTAGCTACACCATACAATTTACTATGTTTTGTATCAATATCTTTTATTGAGACTCCAAGGTAGCCTCTAATAACACGACCACTCTGTATTAAAGAGACTGTAATATGTTTTGCCATGTTTGAGGGAATTGCAAAACCTATACCATTGTTTCCTCCACTTTTTGAAATTATTGCTGAATTTATTCCAACTAAATACCCACGACTGTCAATTAACGCTCCACCAGAGTTTCCAGGATTAATTGCAGCGTCAGTTTGAATAAAATCTTCATAATCATTAATACCAACATGATTTCTTCCAAGTGCTGAGACAATTCCTTGTGTTACAGTTGTACCTATGCCAAATGGATTACCAATCGCTAAGACTATATCACCAACATCAACGCCATCACTGTTTGCAAATATAATTGCAGGAAAATTATCTCCATCAATCTTAATTATTGCAATATCAGTTTTTTCATCAGTACCTATAACTTTTGCTTGATAGCTTTTTCCATTAGCAGTATTTACTAAAATTTTATCAGCACCAAGCACTACATGATTGTTAGTGAGAATGTACCCATCTTTTGAAATTATGACTCCACTACCCAATGATTTAGATTTTCTCTCCTTTGGAATACCTTTATATTGACGCGTTCCAAAGAGTTCATTAAAGAATGGATCATTAAAAAGTTGATTAAGTGGATTATCTTGCGCAACGCGAATAATTTTCTCTGTTGATATGTTTACAACTGATGGAGTGGCTTTTTTTACGATATGGGCAAATGAAAAAAGTTCTTTTGCACTGTTTGGAACCGTTCTTCTAACTTTTGAAGATAAATCTTCTTTAAAATTAGGAAGAGAATTGGCAGTAAGCGTGATAGCTAAAAGTGGTGTAAATAATAGGCCTGATTTAAACATGATAGAGTTTCTCCTTATATTGGTTAAAAATTTTATATTAGAAAAATCAATGTTTTGTAAATGAAATTGATTTTCTTTCAAAAAACTATTGACATATAACAAACTTTTTTGTATACTTCCAGCTCATTTTCGAAAAGCTTTCTCTTTAAGTACGCTGGTTTAGCTCAGATGGTAGAGCAGCTGATTTGTAATCAGCAGGTCGTAGGTTCGATCCCTATAACCAGCTCCATGAATAAGACAATCGAAAATGATAATTTATCAGTGTTAGACCAGAATATGGTGAGATACTCAAGCGGCCAACGAGGGCAGACTGTAAATCTGCTGGTTTTTACCTTCGAAGGTTCGAATCCTTCTCTCACCACCATAAATAGATGCGGGAATAGCTCAGTTGGCTAGAGCGTCAGCCTTCCAAGCTGAGGGTCGCGAGTTCGAGTCTCGTTTCCCGCTCCATTTATATTTAAAGTAAAACTAAAACGTTGTCTGGGAGCTGAATATAAACTTTTAACATCTCTTTTAATGTAATAATTTTAAGCAGTGTACATTATATTCTACTTTAATCAAGCTTCCCTAAACAATTTATAGTTAATTTCTAGTACACATAAATGTGCCCATATAGCTCAGAGGCAGAGCACTTCCTTGGTAAGGAAGAGGTCAGCGGTTCAATTCCGCTTATGGGCTCCATAATAATTATGGAGCTCATCAAAACAATTGAGCTAATTGTACGAAATAGCTATATTAAAAAAAGATTTCAAATCAAAACGAAGGAACACACATGGCAAAAGAAAAATTTGAACGTAATAAACCGCATGTTAACATTGGAACTATTGGTCACGTAGATCATGGTAAAACTACTTTAACAGCAGCAATCACAGCTGTACTTGCAGTAACTAATGGTGCGCAACTTATGGATTACGATGCGATTGATAACGCTCCTGAAGAGCGCGAACGTGGTATCACTATTGCAACATCTCACGTAGAGTATGAAACTGATGGTCGTCACTATGCACACGTTGACTGTCCTGGTCACGCCGATTATGTTAAGAACATGATTACTGGTGCTGCTCAAATGGATGGTGCAATTCTTGTTGTATCTGCAGCAGATGGCCCAATGCCTCAAACTCGTGAGCACATTCTTCTTTCTCGCCAAGTTGGTGTTCCATACATCGTTGTTTTCATGAACAAAGAAGATATGGTTGATGATGAAGAGTTAATGGAATTAGTTGAAATGGAAATTCGTGAACTTCTTGATCAATACGAATTCCCAGGTGACGATACTCCAATCGTAGCTGGTTCTGCACTTCAAGCACTTGAAGAAGCTAAAACTGGTACTCTTGGTGAGTGGTCAGAAAAAATTAAAAAATTGATGGCTGAAGTTGATGCTTATATTCCTGAACCAACTCGTGAAACTGATAAAGATTTCTTAATGCCAGTTGAGGATGTTTTCTCAATTTCTGGTCGTGGTACAGTTGTAACTGGAAGAATTGAGCGTGGAATTGTAAAAGTTGGTGATACTATCGAAATCGTTGGTATTAGTGACACTCAAACAACAACTGTAACAGGTGTTGAGATGTTCCGTAAAGAGATGGATCAGGGTGAAGCTGGAGATAACTGTGGTATTTTATTACGTGGTACAGCTAAAGAAGATGTTGAGCGTGGACAAGTTCTTTGTAAGCCAGGTTCAATTACTCCTCATACTACATTCGAAGCTGAGATTTATGTTCTTAGTAAAGATGAGGGTGGTCGTCATACTCCATTCTTTAATGGTTACCGTCCACAATTTTATGTTCGTACAACAGATGTTACTGGATCAATTACTTTACCAGAAGGTACAGAAATGGTTATGCCAGGTGACAACGTTAAAATTACAGCTGAGCTAATTGCACCAATTGCGATGGAAGAGGGAACTCGTTTCGCTATTCGTGAAGGTGGACGTACTGTTGGTGCTGGTGTTGTATCTAAAATCACTAAGTAATTAGATGAGAGATATTATACACTTAGCATGTGATAAATGCGCACGTCGTAATTATCACACAACGAAGAATAAAAAGATTCATGCTGAAAAATTCAGCGCAAAAAAGTTTTGTAAATGGTGCCGTGCGCACACTGAACACAAAGAAGCAAAATTATAATTAATTTCCCTTTTGGGAAATTTAATGTAGGGTAGTAGCTCCAATTGGTAGAGCAGCGGTCTCCAAAACCGCTTGTTGTGGGTTCGAGTCCCTCCTGCCCTGCCACTTTTTAAGGACAATGATGAATAAATTAGCAACTTACTTTAGAAATTCAAAGCTTGAATTGGCAAAGGTAATATTCCCAACAAAGCCACAAGTGAAAAACGCTTTCTTTTCAGTTTTTTTAGTTGTGACATTTGTTTCGCTTTTTCTAGCACTAATTGATTTGATCATGTCTAGTGCGCTCTCAACAATAATCTAAGGAGTAACTTTGGCACATAAATGGTATTCTATTCAGACTTATGCTGGGAGTGAACGTAGCGTTAGAACAGCTATACTCCAAATGATAGAAGATTTTTCTTTGCAAGAAGAGATAAAAGAAGTTATCGTTCCTACTGAAGATGTTATTGAAGTTAAAAATGGAAAGAAGAAAATTAGTGAACGTTCACTATATTCTGGTTATGTTTTTATAAATATTAATCTTACTACTGAGCTTTGGCATAAGATACAATCACTTTCAAGAGTATCTGGTTTTATTGGTGAATCAAAAAACCCAACTCCACTTAGTGAAAAAGATATTAATGCTATCTTAGAAAGAGTTCAAAATCGCGCACCAGCTCGTCCTCGTGTTGGTTTTGACTCAGGTGAGACAGTTAGAATAACAGAGGGTCCTTTTGCAAACTTTAATGGTGTTGTTGAAGAATTTGATTTAGAACACGGAATGTTGAAACTTAATGTTTCAATTTTTGGAAGAAGTACGCCTGTAGATATTTCATACATGCAAGTTGAAAAAATAGTTTAAATTTTTAGAAAGGTATTATTATGGCAAAAAAAATTAGCGGATATTTAAAACTTCAAATTGAAGCCGGAAAAGCAAACCCATCTCCACCAGTAGGACCAGCACTTGGTCAACGTGGTATTAACATTATGGAGTTTTGTAAATCATTTAATGAAAAAACTAAAGACAAGATGGGATTTAAAGTTCCAGTTGTTATTACAGTTTATAGTGACAAAAGTTTTACTTTTATCACTAAACAACCACCAGCTAGTGCACTTATTAAAAAGGCTGCTGGACTTAAAAGCGGTTCAGACAATCCATTGAAAAATAAAGTAGGTAAATTAACACGTGCTCAATTGATGGAAATTGTAGATCAAAAGATTTCTGATTTAAATACTGATGATAAAGAGATGGCAGCAAATATTATTGCTGGTTCTGCTCGTTCAATGGGTGTTGATTTAGTAGACTAGATTTAAAAGACTATATTTAAATAGTCTTTTAGATTGACATCTTCGACCGCTGGGATGTAAATATAAGCGGCAGCAAAAAATTATGCGGAGATAATAAATAATGGCAAAGCAAAGTAAAAGATTTAAACAACTTGTAGACAAAGTTGATGAAAACAAAGCTTATACAGTAAATGAAGCTTGTACCCTTTTAAAAGATTTAAAATCAGCAAAATTTGACGAAACAGTTGAACTAGCATTTAATCTAGGTGTTGATCCTCGTCATGCTGATCAAATGATTAGAGGTGCATTAGTACTTCCTAATGGTACCGGTAAAACTGTAAGAGTTGCAGTATTTGCTCGTGGTGCTAAAGCTGATGAAGCTAAAGCTGCTGGAGCTGACATTGTTGGTGCTGATGATTTAGTTGCAGATATTAAAGCTGGTATATTTAATTTTGATGTTTTAGTTGCAACTCCTGATATGATGGGTGTTATAGGGCAAATTGGTAGAATTTTAGGGCCAAAAGGTCTTATGCCTAATCCTAAAACTGGAACAGTAACTATGGATGTTACAAAAGCGATTGGTAACTTAAAGTCGGGACAGGTAAATTTCCGTGTTGATAAAAAAGGAAATGTTCACGCTGGTGTTGGTAAAGTTAGTTTTGATGTTGCAAAAATTGAAGAAAATATAATCTCTTTTGTTACTGCAATTAATAAACAAAAACCAGCATCTGCAAAGGGTCGTTATATCAAAAGTGCAACAGCATCTCTAACAATGAGTCCAGCTGTATCACTTGATGTAATGTCACTTATTGATTATAAATAGTAATATTTTTATATCTTAGACTAAAGATAGTTTGGAGCTAATGCTTAATTTAGATTCTTATGAATCTAATCCAGCTTGAAGTTAAGTCGGAAAGGAGGAACTATGACTAGAGAACAAAAAAGCGAGATTGTTGAGAAATTATCTGCTGGTTTTGAAAGTTCTAATGCTGTAATCGTATGTGATTATAAAGGTTTAGGTGTAAGCGCACTTGAAGGTCTTCGTAAAAGCGCACGTGAGAATAACAGTAATGTACAAGTAGCAAAAAACTCATTAGCTTCTATCGCACTTAAAAATGCAAATATAGAAGGTTTAGAACTAAAAGATATGAATATCTTTGTTTGGGGTGATGATGCAATTGATACTTCAAAGTCGGTATCTAAGTTTGCTGAGAGTAATAAAACTTTTTCTATAAAAGCTGCTTACATTGATGGTGAAATAAGTGATGCTGCTAGAGTTGAAGCATTTGCTAAATTACCTAATAGAGAAGAGCTACTTGGTATGCTACTTTCAGTTTGGCAAGCACCTGTACGAAACTTTACTGTTGGACTTGGCGCATTGCGTGATAAAAAACAAGAAGAGGAAACTGCATAATATATGCAATTTCTAAAAGCGCAGTTTATCTGCGTGCGAGCTAAATAGGTTCTGTCCTGTTTGGTTTATTAATAAATATATAGGAATTAAATTATGGCTGTAACTAAAGAAGATGTATTAGAATTTATTTCAGGTCTATCAGTTCTTGAGCTTTCTGAGCTTGTAAAAGAATTTGAAGAAAAATTTGGAGTATCTGCTACTCCTGTTGCTGTTGCTGGTGGCGCTGCTGCTGGTGGTGCTGCTGCTGAAGAGAAAACTGAGTTTGATGTTATCTTAACAGGCGCTGGTGAAAAGAAAATTAACGCTATTAAAGCAGTACGTGCGATTACTGGTCTTGGTCTTAAAGAGGCTAAAGCTGCAGTTGAGGGTACACCATTCACAATTAAAGAGGGTGTTTCTAAAGATGATGCAGAAGAGGCTAAAAAAGCTCTTGAAGAAGCTGGAGCTTCTGTCGAAGTTAAATAATTTTGTGCGGGGATTTCCTCGCGCGATACCGCATGTACTCATCCTAGGTAGCACATTGATGCTTCTTAGGATGAGTACCATCACACTTAATCATTCAAAAACTTACTAACGAGGTAACCAATGCTAAATACACTTAAATCAGGTAACAGGTTGCGTGTTGACTTTTCAAAAACACCTCAAGAGATTGAAGTTCCTAACCTTTTGCAACTACAGCAAAGCAGTTATGATAACTTTTTAATGCTTGATAAAAAAGACCGCACTGAAAGCGGTATTGAAAGAGTCTTTCGCTCAATTTTTCCAATTCATGATTCACAGAACCGTTTAACTTTAGAGTACTTAGGCTCTGAAGTAGGAAAGCCTAAATATACTGTTCGTGAATGTATGGAACGTAGTTTAACGTATTCAGTATCACTTAAAATGAAAATTCGTCTTGTCCTTTGGGATAGAGATGAGAATACTAGAGAAAAAACAGGTGTAAAAGATATTAAAGAGCAGACTGTTTTCATCCGTGACATTCCTTTAATGACAGAGAGAACATCATTTGTAATTAATGGTGTTGAGAGAGTTGTTGTTAATCAGCTTCATAGAAGTCCTGGGGTTATTTTTAAAGAAGAGACATCTACGACTGCGGGTAATGCTTTAATACATACTGCGCAAATTATTCCAGATCGCGGATCATGGTTATATTTTGAATATGATTCAAAAGATGTATTATATATGCGTATTAATAAACGCCGTAAAGTTCCAGTAACTATAATTTTCCGTGCTATGGGTTATAGTAAACTTGACATTTTAAGACTATTTTATCCACTTGTTAATATTATTGTTAAAGATAATAAATTTTTAGTTCCATTTACTGCTGAGGATTTTACAGGACGTCTTGAATTTGATTTAAAAGATTCAGATGGTAACACATTAATGGTTGCAGGTAAGCGTCTAACAGTAAAACGTGCTCAAAAATTTGTAGATTCTGGTGTTAAGTTTGTTGAATATCCATCTGAAGTATTAATGGATAGACACATAGCGACTCCAATAATTGATTCTGAGAGCGGTGAAGTACTATATGACACAATGACATCTTTAGATGAGACAAAATTAAAGAAAATTATTGAATCAGGGCTTGAGAACTTTGAAATTGCTAATGATTTAGCTGATGGAGTTGATAGTTCTGTAATTAAATCATTTATTGCAGATGAAGATAGTCTGAAACTTCTTAAGCAGACTGAAGAGATTGAAGATGAAAATGATTTAGCTGCTATTCGTATCTATAAAGTTATGCGCCCAGGTGAACCAGTTACAAAAGATGCTGCACATAATTTTTTACATCAACTTTTCTTTGACCCTGAGCGTTATGATTTAACTCGCGTTGGTCGTATGAAAATGAATCATAAACTTGGAATTACAGTTCCTGAGTATATTACGGTTTTAACGCATGAAGATATAATTAACACTGTTAAATATGTAATAAAAGTTAAAAATGGCCAAGGTCACATAGATGATAGAGATCACTTAGGTAATAGACGTATTCGTTCAATTGGTGAACTACTTGGTAATGAGGTTCACAAGGGTCTAATTAAGATGCAAAAAGCTATCAAAGATAAGCTTAGCACAATGAGTGGACAACTTAGTGAGCTTATGCCTCATGATTTAGTAAATTCTAAAATGATTACTACAACAATTTTAGAGTTCTTCTCAAGTGGACAGTTGTCACAATTTATGGATCAGACTAATCCACTTTCTGAAGTTACACATAAACGTCGTCTTTCAGCTCTTGGTGAGGGTGGTCTTGTAAAAGAGCGTGCTGGTTTTGAAGTGCGTGATGTTCACCCAACTCACTATGGTAGAATTTGTCCAATTGAGACTCCTGAGGGTCAAAATATTGGTCTTATTAATACACTTTCAACTTATTCAAAAGTTAATGAGCTTGGTTTCATTGAAGCACCATATAAAATTGTAAAAGATGGTCTTGTTCAAGATGAAATCGTCTATTTAACTGCCACTCAAGAAGAGGGTAAAATGATTGCAGCATCATCTAATAAGTTAGATGATAATGGTCAAATGACTGAAGAGTTAGTTCAAGTTAGAATGGATGGTGAAATTCTACTTGGTGAAAAATCTAAAGTAGATTACATTGACCTTTCTCCACACATGGTTGTTGGTGTTGCAGCTAGTCTTATTCCATTTTTGGAACATGATGATGCGAATCGTGCACTAATGGGTTCAAACATGCAACGTCAAGGTGTACCTCTTCTTAAATCTGAAGCTCCAATGGTAGGAACAGGTGTTGAAAAACTTGTTGCTCGTGATTCATGGGAAGCAATTAAAGCTGAACGTGGTGGCGTTATTGAAAAAGTAGATGCTGGACATGTATATGTAATGGGTGAAGATGAAAATGGTCCATTTATTGATTATTATAGCATTCAAAAAAATATTCGTACAAATCAAAATACTACATTTAGTCAACGTGCGGTTGTAAAAATTGGTCAAAAAGTTGATAAAGGCGAAGTTCTTGTTGATGGTCCGAATATGGATAAAGGCGAACTTGCTGTTGGTAAGAATGCATTAGTTGCTTTCATGCCATGGAATGGTTATAACTATGAAGATGCGATTATTATTAGTGAACGTTTAATTCGTGAAGACACTTTTACTTCTGTACACGTTTATGAAAAAGAGGTTGAAGCTCGTGAACTTAAACATGGTGTTGAAGAGGTAACAAGAGATATTCCAAATGTACGTGAAGACGATCTTATGCATCTAGATGAGAGCGGAATCGTAAAAATTGGAACTTATGTTAAGGGTGGAATGATTTTAGTTGGTAAGGTCTCTCCAAAAGGTGAAGTTAAACCAACTCCTGAAGAGAGATTACTTCGTGCAATTTTTGGTGAAAAAGCTGGTCATGTTGTAAATAAATCTTTGTACTGCCCTCCATCAATGGAAGGTGTAATTATTGATGTTAAAATCTTTACTAAAAAGGGTTATGAAAAAGATCCACGTGCCCTAGAAGCTGAACAAGTTCAAAAAGATGTAATCGAACGTGAACATTACGATAGACTCTTAATGATTGATAAAGAGGAGATGCTACGTATTAACGCTTTACTTACAAGAGAAGCATTAATTAGTAACTGTGTGGTTGGCGGTACAAGTTACAGCGCTGGTGATATGGTAAGTTCAGATGATTTAAAAGGTGTTAACCGTTTTGCACTTGGACCAATTGTTGATGCATTTAGCCCCTCTATTAGTGCTGAATATGAAAAGATGAAAAAATATTTTCAAAATCAGAAAAAGAAGTTACGTGATGAGCACGAAGAGAAGCTTGATATTTTAGAAAAAGATGACATCCTACCAAACGGGGTTGTTAAAAAAGTTATGGTTTATGTCGCAACTAAACGTAAGTTAAAAGTTGGGGATAAAATGGCTGGACGTCACGGTAATAAGGGTATCGTCTCTATTATTGTACCTGAGACTGATATGCCATACCAAGAAGATGGTACACCAGTTGATGTAATTTTAAATCCACTTGGTGTTCCTAGTCGTATGAATATTGGACAAGTTTTGGAGATGCACCTTGGAATGGTAGGTAAGAAACTAGGTTATCAAATCCAAGATATGTTTGATAATAGAAGTGCTGATTTTGCAAATGATTTAAGAAACAAGATGGCGCAAATTGCGGATGTCGCAAAACTTATGAATGGTAAAAACTTTTTAGAAGGCCTTAATGATAGGGAACTACTAGAGTATGCTAAAGATTGGGCGAAAGGTGTTAAGTTTGCTACAACAATTTTTGAGGGTACAAATGCTACTGAATTTGAAAAACTTTTTGAGTTAGCAAAAATGGACAAAGATGGTAAAACTGTTCTTTTCGATGGTAAAACAGGTGAGAGAATTAGTGAGCGTGTAAACGTTGGATATATGTATGTTCTTAAACTTCATCACTTAGTTGATGAAAAAGTTCATGCTCGTAGTACTGGACCATACTCATTAGTAACGCAACAACCAGTTGGTGGTAAAGCACTATTTGGTGGTCAGCGTTTTGGAGAGATGGAAGTTTGGGCACTTGAAGCATATGGTGCTTCTGCTGTACTTAAAGAGATGCTTACAATTAAGTCTGATGATGTTGATGGTCGTGTTGAAGCTTATAAAGCGATAACTAAAGGTGAGCCAATTCCGCGTTCTGGTATTCCAGAAACTCTGTTTGTACTTACTAAAGAGCTTCAAGCCCTAGCATTAGATGTAGAGATTTTACAAGAAGATAAAGGGGATATTCAATGAAATTAGTTCCAATTGACTTAAATGAAATGCAACGTCCAAAAGATATTGAACAAATCAAGTTTAGTCTTGCTAGTCCTGAAAAAGTGCTATCTTGGAGTCATGGTGAAGTTAAAAAGCCTGAAACAATTAACTATCGTACTCTCAAACCTGAGCGTGATGGTCTTTTTTGTGCAAAAATTTTCGGTCCAGTACGTGATTACGAATGTCTTTGTGGTAAATATAAGAAGATGCGTTACAAGGGTGTTGTTTGTGAAAAGTGTGGTGTTGAAGTAACAGCTAGTAAAGTACGTCGTAATAGAATGGGACATATTGATTTAGTTACACCTGTTGCACACATTTGGTATGTATCATCACTTCCAAGTAGAATTGGTACGCTAATGGGCGTTAAGATGAAAGATCTTGAACGTGTTCTTTATTATGAAGCATATATTGTTTATGAAAATGGTGACGCTTTTTATGATAATGAAGCAAAAAATAAAGTTAATAAATTTGATGTTTTAAATGAAGAGCAGTATCAAATTTTAATGCAACGCTTTTCAGAGAGTGGTTTTGATGCTCGTATGGGTGGTCAAGTTGTGCATGATATGCTCTCCGAAATTGATTTAGTCGAACTTTTTAATAAACTAAAAGAGGATATGGCAGCTACCGGATCTGAAGCTAAACGTAAAGTATTAGTTAAACGTCTGAAAGTACTTGAGTCATTTTTAAATTCTGGAAACCGTCCTGAGTGGATGATGCTTTCACAACTTCCAGTACTTCCACCAGATTTACGTCCTCTAGTTGCACTTGATGGTGGGAAGTTTGCAGTTTCTGATGTAAATGATTTGTATCGTCGTGTAATTAACCGTAATCAAAGACTTAAGCGCTTAGTTGAACTTGATGCTCCTGAAATTATTGTAAGAAACGAAAAACGTATGCTTCAAGAGTCAGTTGATGCACTATTTGATAATGGTCGTCGTGCAAATGCTGTTAAGGGTGCAAATAAGCGTCCACTTAAATCATTAAGTGAAGTTATTAAAGGTAAGCAAGGACGTTTCCGTCAGAATTTACTTGGAAAACGTGTTGACTTCTCTGGACGTTCTGTAATTGTTGTTGGACCAAACTTAAAAATGGATCAGTGTGGTCTTCCTAAGAAAATGGCACTAGAACTTTTCAAACCACATTTAATCGCAGCACTTGAAGAAAGAGGTTATGCTACAACTGTAAAATCAGCTAAAAAATTGATAGAGCGACAAACAAATGAAGTTTGGGAGTGTTTACAAGACATTGTTAATGGTCATCCAGTTTTATTAAACCGTGCACCAACACTTCACAAATTGTCTATTCAAGCTTTTCACCCTCAACTAATTGATGGAAAAGCTATTCAGCTTCACCCTTTAGTCTGTGCGGCATTTAACGCCGATTTTGATGGTGACCAGATGGCTGTTCACGTTCCTCTTGGTAGTGAAGCGATTGCTGAAGCAAAAGTACTGATGTTAAGTTCTATGAATGTACTTTTACCAGCTTCGGGTAAGGCGATCGCTGTACCATCACAGGATATGGTTCTTGGGTTATATTTCCTTAGTTTAGAGAAAAATGATGTAATTGGTTCAAATAAGCTTTTTGCAAATATTGATGAAGTATTAATTGCTAGAGAGCACCATAAACTAGATATTAATGCAAAAATCAGAACAAGAATAGATAGAAGGATTATCCATACAACTGTTGGACGATTGATGATTTTTAATATCTTGCCTATTGATGTACCACAAGCATTGTGGAATAGAATCATGAAAAAGAAAAACATATCTGCACTTGTAGATTATATTCATAAGTTTGGTGGACTTGAAGTTACAGCTGAATTTTTAGATAACTTAAAAAATTTAGGTTTTAGTACTGCAACTGCAGCTGGTGTTTCAATATCTATTGATGATATTATTATTCCAGAAGAAAAGTATGCGTTAATTGAAACATCTAAAAATAAAGTAATAGAGATTCAAAAGCAGTATGACGCTGGTCTATTAACAGAACAAGAGCGTTATAATAAAATTATCGATGTTTGGACTGATACTAATAATACAGTTGCAGGTATGATGATGAAACTTACCGAAGAAGATAAAGGTGGTTTCAATTCAATTTATATGATGGCTGATTCTGGTGCACGTGGATCTGCCGCTCAAATTAGACAACTTGCTGGTATGCGTGGACTTATGGCAAAACCAAGTGGAGATATTATTGAAACTCCAATTATTTCTAACTTTAAAGAGGGTCTAAACGTACTTGAATATTTTATTTCAACTCACGGTGCTCGTAAAGGTTTGGCAGATACTGCACTAAAGACTGCCAACGCTGGATATTTAACTCGTAAATTGATTGATGTTGCACAAAATGTTAAAGTCGTAACAGAAGATTGTGGAACTCATGAGGGAATTGAAATTTCAGATATTTCAATTGGTAATGAAATGATTGAACCACTAGAAGATCGTGTTTATGGCCGTGTACTAATTGAAGATGTTATTGATCCAATTTCTAGTGAAGTACTCTTTAGTGAGGGTACATTAATTGATGAAGAAAAAGCAAAAGTTATTGCTGAAGCTGGTGTTAAATCAGTTGTAATTAGAACTCCCACTACATGTAAATCTGAAGAGGGTGTATGTTCTAAGTGTTATGGTCTTAACCTTGGTCAAGGTGGATTAGTAAAAAGAGGCGAAGCGATTGGAATTATTGCTGCACAATCTATTGGTGAGCCTGGGACTCAGCTTACACTAAGAACTTTCCACGTTGGTGGTACAGCTTCAAGAACTCAAGAAGAGCGTAAAATTACTGCTGATAAAGAGGGCTTTATTAGATACTACAACCTTAAAGCTTACCGTAGAAAAGATGGTAAAAATGTAGTTGCAAATAGACGTAATGCTGGTATTTTACTAGTTGAGCCAAAAATTAAAGCACCATTTTCTGGAACCTTAGAAATTCAAACAATTCATGATGAAGTTATTATTACTTTAAGTGGTGAAAATGAAAAATGTCGTTATGCACTTCGCAGAAATGATGTAGCAAAAGCAAATGAACTAGCTGGGGTTAGTGGTAAAATAGATGGCAAACTCTATTTCCCATATAAAAGTGGTGATAATGTAGATGTTGAAGAGAGTATTGTTGAAGTAATCAAAGATGGCTGGAATGTTCCAAATCGTATTCCATATGCTGCTGAAATTTCTGTTGATGATGGTGCACCCGTTACTCAAAAAATTTCTGCACTTGAATCTGGAACTGTAAAATTCTTTTTATTAAAAGGTGACTATTTAGAGCGTCATGCTGAGATTAAAAAAGGATACGCAGTAGAAGAGAAGGGACTATTTGCAGTTGTTGCAGATAAAGATGGACGTGAAGCAATTCGTCACTATATTTCTCGTGGTTCAATCATTGATATTGATGATGATAGTGAAGTAAAAGCAGACACGTTACTTTCTCAACCATCTCATGGTGAATCTATTGTTATTGCTGAGTGGGATCCTTATGCTAATCCGATTATTGCTGAGGGTGTTGGACGTGTTGTATTTGAAGATGTAATCCCAGGTCTTACTGCAACTGAACAAGTTGATGAACTAACTGGACAACGACGTTTAATGATAAATGAGCATATTTCATCTGATCATAAACCAACTCTTGTTGTTGCATATGATGATGGAGAAGGTGTACGTTACGCACTAGAACCAAAAACTGCTATTTATGTTCAAGATGGACATGAAGTTACTCAAGCAGAGATCTTAGCAAAAACTCCGAAGGCAATTGCAAAATCACGTGATATTACTGGAGGTCTTCCTCGAGTAAGTGAACTTTTTGAAGCACGTCGTCCAAAAGAACAGGCGCTAATTAGCGAAATTAACGGAACAATTAGTTTTGGTAAACCACTACGTGGAAAACCACGTATCACTATTACCGATGATAATGGCTCACCGAAAGATTATTTTGCAGACAAAACTGCACAAATTTTAGTACACACTGGTGAATATGTTCACGCTGGTGAAGCACTTACTGATGGAATTGTATCAAGCCATGAGATTCTTAGAATCTTAGGTGTTCGTGCACTACATGAGTACCTAATTAGTGAAGTTCAGCAAGTTTATCGCCGTCAAGGTGTACAAATTTCTGATAAACATATTGAAGTAGTTTATACTCAAATGTTAAGACAAGTTCGTATTATTGATAGTGGAGATACTAAGTTTATCGCAGGTGACTTAGTAAGTAGAAAGAACTTTGAGATTGAAAATGAAAAAATTATGGGTCTTTCTGGTGAAGCAGCAGTTGCTGAACCAATCTTAGTTGGTATAACAAGAGCTGCAGTTGGAGCTGATAGTATTATCTCAGCTGCATCTTTCCAAGATACTACAAAAGTTTTAACTGAAGCTGCTGTAAGTGCGAAAGTAGATGACTTAGATGATTTAAAAGAGAATGTAATTATTGGACGAACTATTCCAGTAGGTACGGGTATATATAAAGATTATAATGTAATGTTGGATTCATAAAGTGCAAAAAATAAGAAATATA
>Ga0316206_1001126_pt1 | contig 26359 bp, 27 predicted proteins | sample 6monthpyrite_MG_FD_204942 | JGI IMG/M metagenome (GOLD analysis project Ga0316206, IMG submission 204942) | Microbial mat bacterial communities from mineral coupon in-situ incubated in ocean water Damariscotta River, Maine, United States -... | ecosystem: Environmental > Aquatic > Marine >... | reverse complement strand
TCTTTAACTTTTACAAAGGCTTTTTCATTTTCGAAAAGATAAGTTCTTATTTTAGGTTCTATTTTTAAAATTCTACACTCTTCTTTAAACTTCTTGGGTAGGGTTATATCCTTATTGTAAGGTAAGATAAAGACAAAACCTCTATCCTGATTTACAACAAATTTTCTTCCCACTACCACCGTTATATCATTTTTTAATAGCTCTCTTTCGCTCGCACTCAACATATAAAGCTTTGATTTTAAATATTTATCAATAGCATAAATATCTGCTCTTTTATTTTTGCAACTTTTAAAATAAGCAAATTCACTGATACTCTTTATCTCTATCTCTTCAATCAGACTTTGTCTGTCTTCATCAATATAATCAAAACTTTTTTTAATTCCATCAAGATATTTTTCTATTAGAGGAAGAGTATAGTTGTGTCTAAATTCATTTCTTTTAATATCCTCATTGAGATTACTTTCATCGTTAAAATATAAAATTTTGTTTGCATGAAGATACACCAAAAGTTCTTTTTTGTCTAGATGCAAAAGAGGACGGATGAGGGTATATCCAGCTTTTTTTTGGAATTTTTGCATTCCGGCAATCTCAGCACAGCCGGCACCCTTGCAAAATTGCATAAGCATCCACTCCAATCTGTCGCCAAGATGATGCGCTGTTAAAAGATTTTTATAGCTGTATTTATTTATGAGATCTTCAAAAAAGTTATATCTTATCTCTCTAGCTTTTGATTCAAAGTTTTTTTCTATATTGGGAGCTTTATAAATATGACATTTTAGCTTATTTTTTTTTGCCAGCTCTTGAGCATATTTCAGCTCTTCTTTGCTTTGCTCTCTAATTCGATAATCAACGATGGCTATATCAAACTCAATATTGTAATTTTTTAGTATAAAAAAAAGGGCGCTAGAATCAACTCCTCCAGAGAATGCCAAAAGGTTTTTCTCCCCCTTTAGCGCATCGAGAGTGGAATTTTCAAGCATTATCTACAGTGGCAGTTAAGATGTTTCCGACAAGTTCTGTAACTTTGGCCTTATACATCACACCAAATTCCAATTCTTCATCTTTAGTTTTATCATTTACATAAATCTCACCATCAATCTCCGGTGCCCATATAAGCTTTCTGGCACTTAGTAAATATTCATGTTCATCACTCTCACCATCAATAACTAGTTCTATATCTGAGTCAACTCCATTTTTCAACGATTTAAGCATCGCTTCATCGGTTATTGCCCCTAATATTTCTGCTCTTAGAGCTATGACATCTGCAGGAATTTTTTCGCTCATATCATAAGCTGAAGTTGTTTCTTCATCAGAATATGAAAAAACATTGATTCTATCAAAGCCAAAGTTTTCTGCAAATTCACACATTTCTTCAAACATTTGAGGAGTTTCTCCCGGGTGCCCAACGATAAAGCTTGTTCTTACAAAAGAGTTTGGCAAACTTCTCATAAAATTCAAAAGTTCGATAGTTTTTTCTTTCCCAAATCCCCGCTTCATGATACGAAGCATGTCATCATTTATGTGTTGAATGGGCATGTCAAAATAGTTATGAAAAATTTCACTTTTTGCAATGTTTTTAAGAAGTGACAGAGTTGTTGTAGATGGATAAAGATAAAGAATTCTAGCACTTTTAACGCCATCGATTAGCTCTATTCTTTGTATAAGTAAACTAAGTCCGTCTTTTGTATTCTGATCTCTTAAATACGAGCTGCTGTCTTGCGATACAAAAGAGAAATCATAGTAACCTTTTGCCACTAATCCTTCTACCTCTTTTGCAATAGAGTCCAAATTTCGTGAGTTTAGTTTCCCTTTAAAAGAGGGGATTGCACAAAAACTACATGTTTGGTTACAACCCTCAGAAAGTTTTATGTAGGCATGGTAAGTTGAACCGGTAACAATTCTCTCTGCTCCGTCTATTAAAAATACTTCATCACTAAAACGGCTCTTTTTTTCATGTAAGAGTTCATCAATTTTGTCGTAGTCTCCAACGCCGGTAAAGATGTCGACCTCCGGCATATCCTTTGCCAATTCCTCTTTGTACCGCTCACTCAAACATCCGGCCATAACTAAAAGTGAATCTTCTTTTCTTGCATCGTGAAGATTTAATACTGTATTTATTGATTCTTGTTTTGCGGCATCGATAAATCCACATGTATTTACGATGATAACATCTGCATTTTCTTGGTCGTCCGTTAGTTGAAAGTTTTGAAGTTTACCCATCATCACTTCTGTATCGACAAGATTTTTTGTGCATCCAAGGGACACAATGTGAAGTTTATTGCTCATTATTACCACTTTTGTATTTAAAATTATAAGCGTATTATACCTGATTTCTAGCTCTTAAAGCTTAGCTATAGTAGCACAGCAGCTAGTGTAGCTAGATAGGTTCTCCTCATATAATATGTAAAATAACAGTATAATACAGGTATGAAAATATATGATGTGTTAATTTTAGGTGCCGGTGCTAGTGGTTTGATGTGCGCTGCTCATTTAGAGAAAAAGTTTCAAATCGGGGTTATAGATATTAATGCGAAAATAGCTCAAAAATTAAAAATCTCTGGTGGCGGGAAATGTAACATTACAAATGTTAGTGTTAGCAGTGATAATTTTGATGGGGATTTAGATCTTCTATCACATGTACTACAAAGCTTTTCTAAAGATGATTTACTTGAATTTTTAAAAAAAAATGGTGTAAATTTAGAAATAAGAAAAGATCGTTATTATTTTTGCAGAAATAGTTCCGATGAGATAATAGATATTTTGAAAAAACTGAGTGCTCATGCAGAGATGCTTTTGAGCAGAGATATTTTAGAAGTAAAAAAAAGTGGAGATTTGTTCGAGGTGAAAACTTCCAAAGAGATTTTGAAAACGAGAAAACTTGTCGTGGCAACTGGAGGAAAGAGTTATCAAACTCTAGGTGCTAGTGATATTGGACTTAAAATAGCAAAAGACTTTGACCTAAAAGTAAAAGAATTTACCCCCGCACTTGTTGGCATGACACTGCAAAAAGATCAGTTTTGGATGAAAGAGCTAAGTGGACTTAGTTGTTATGTAAATATTAAAGTAAATGGGAAAGTATTAAAAGAGGAGATGCTTTTCGCACATCGCGGCATAAGTGGGCCGGCTGTTCTCTCTGCTTCACTTTATTGGCAAAAAGGAACGATGCGTATTGATTTTTTGCCAGATAACAATATTTTTGAGTTAATCAAGGGAAGTAAAAAATTCCTAAGTTCTGCAATTCCTCTGCCAAAAAGATTGTCAAAAGCAATTTTGGATGCCTTGGATGTAGACGATGTTGAATGTAGAAAAATATCTTCTTTAGAGAAAGAAAAGCTTAACAAAATTCATGACTATCAATTTGCCCCGGCCGGTAATTTTGGTTTTAGCAAAGCAGAAGTGAGCCGTGGTGGAGTTATTGCGAGTGAAATTGATTGTAAGTCAATGCAAGTGTTCAATGTTAAGGACTTATACTTCATAGGAGAGGTTGCAGATGTTACCGGTGAACTCGGCGGTTATAATTTTCAATGGGCATTTAGCAGTGCAATTGTGTGTGCAAGAGCTATAAACATTCTTTAAAAAGGTACCTATAAAATATGGATAATTTGAGTATTATTTTAAATAAATTAAAAGCTGGTAAGAATGTATTTTTAACAGGTGGTGCGGGTGTTGGAAAAACTACAATCACAAGAGAGATTATAAAAGCTTACGAAGAAGATGCAAAAAAAGTTGCTAAACTTGCTTCAACCGGAATGGCGGCGACCCTCATAGGGGGTCAAACTCTACACAGCTTTTTAGACCTTGGCATCGCGTCTGATTTGAAATCATTAGAGTTAAATGGTAAATTAGAGATAAGTAAAAAGGTTAAAAAGCTCATTCACAGTATGGATTTAATTGTTATAGATGAGATTTCCATGGTGAGTGATACTTTGCTTGAGATGATAAATCTTAGACTTACTCAGGCTGATTTTAAAGGCTCACTTCTTGTTGTTGGAGATTTTTTACAACTTCCTCCTGTTGTGCGTGGTTATGGTGAAGTAAACTTTGCTTTTGAATCCAAAACTTGGGCAAAGTTTGATTTTTTCAAGATAGAACTAACTCACATATACAGAACAGATGATGCAAAGTTTATAGAACTTTTAAACAGTGTAAGATATGGTCATATAAATGAAGATATACATAATCATTTAAACGAGTACATTAAGCCTTTAGGCGATAATTTAAGTGAGTTCACCTTTCTTTTTGGTAAAAATGAGACAGCTGCACGGCATAATAAAGTCCAACTCAGTTTTATAGATAATGAACTTTTTGTAAAAGAGGCTCAAATAATTAAACATGTAAAAAGTACTAAAGATATAGAAATTGAACGATACATGAATGATGCTCGAATAGAAAAAGAGTTGGAGCTAAAAGTTGGAGTTCCAGTTCTTTTTACAAGGAACTCTTGGAACTATTTTAACGGGGAGCGAGCTGTTGTTTTAAATATTGATAATAACTTCGTTTATGTACAAAAGAGTGATGATAAAGTTGTAAAACTGGAGGCTACAGTACAATCAAAAGCAGTTTGGAAAGAAAAAACTGTTGATGGTAAAAAAGAGATGGTTGAAGAGAATATTTTCAGTATTTACCAATTCCCAATAAAACTGGCATTTGCAATAACAATTCATAAGTCTCAAGGGATGAGCATCATGGATTTAATCATTGAAACAAATGAGATATTTGCACCATCACAGTTTTATGTAGCACTCTCAAGAAGTTCTAATCCAAAAAGGTTAACTTTAATAGCACCAAGAAAACAATGGTATGAACTTGCTTTTGTAAATAAAAAAGCTTTAGAATTCGTAAGATGATATAATAGTAAAAATATATTTGGAGAAAAGATGAAAAATTTATTTTTAATGACTTTGATTTTAATAGGGGTAATTTTTACCGCCTGCACATCGAAAAATGGCTACTACGATAGAGCGAATAGGGCTTCGGAAAAATCTTTAGATAGACTAGAGGGGGAGTTTAAGTAACTCCCCTTAAAAAGTATTGATTATAAATCACCCTCATGCTTAGCAAGGTATTCAGCTACACCGTCAGTTGTAGCTTTCATCCCTTCGTCACCTTTTTGCCAACCAGCAGCACAAACTTCGCCATGCTCATCAGTAAACTGCATTGCATCTACCATACGAATCATCTCATCAATGTTACGACCAAGCGGTAAATCATTTACTACTGCATGGCGAATAACACCATTACCGTCAATTAAAAATGAACCACGTAAAGCAACAGCCTCACCAAAAAGTACATCATAATCTTTAGAGATTTGTTTAGTAAGATCAGCTACTAGTGGATAACGAACACGACCAATACCACCCTTATTAATAGGAGTTTCTCTCCATGCAAAGTGAGAGAATTGGCTATCTACAGATACACCGATAACATTTACACCACGATCGTTGAAATCTTGAAGTCTGTGATCAAAAGCGATAAGTTCTGAGGGACATACGAAAGTAAAATCTAACGGATAAAAGAAAAGTACAGTACCTTTTTTACCAAAATTTTCTGATAATTTGAAATCTTCAACGATTGAACCGTCACCTAAAACTGTTGTTGCTGTGAAATCTGGGGCCTTATTTGTTACTAACATATATTTATCCTTAATTTTTTGATGAAACGATTTTAACCAAAGTAAATTAACAAACTTCTGACTTAACAAACAAGTATAATTCTTTAAAGAAAATTTTTATCTTTTAAGTGTATGTCCATCTTAATAAGTTTCATTCAGACGATTTTAAGAGATTAGTATTAATAATTTTTTGATATAATTTTACTGATTTATGAGGCAAGACCTTATACTTCAATAAGGAAAAATCGATGACAAAAGAGTATATATTTACTTCAGAGTCTGTAACAGAAGGGCACCCTGATAAGATGGCAGATCAAATCAGTGACGCAATTCTGGATTATATTATTGAGAATGATAAAAATGCCAGAGTTGCGTGTGAAACTCTGGTGTCTAATGGTTTTTGTGTAATAGCAGGCGAACTGAAGACTAAGGCTTATGCCCCGATGCAAGAGATTGCTAGACGTGTTATACAAGAGATAGGTTATACTGATGCAACCTATGGCTTTGATTATCGTTCGGCTGCAGTTTTAAATGGGATTGGTGAACAGTCTCCCGATATTAATCAGGGTGTTGATCAAGCCAATGGCGAGATTGGTGCCGGAGATCAAGGTTTAATGTTTGGTTATGCATGTAATGAAACTGATGTTTTAATGCCTTTACCAATTTACTTGGCACATCGTCTTACTCAAAGGCTAGCGCATGTTCGAAAAGAGGGAATTGTTCCATATCTTCGTCCAGACGGTAAAGCGCAAATTAGTGTTAAATATGTTGGAGGCAAACCTATCTCAGTTGAAACTGTAGTTGTCTCAACTCAACATGCGCCTGATATTTCTCAGGAAAAGATTCATGAAGATATTATTAACGAAGTTATAAAACATGTTATTCCACAGGAGATGATGAGCGAAAGTACTGTTTTTCATATAAATCCAACTGGAAAATTTGTAATTGGCGGACCTCAAGGTGATGCTGGACTGACCGGTAGAAAGATTATAGTGGATACCTATGGCGGAAGTTGTCCCCATGGAGGTGGTGCTTTTAGCGGTAAAGATCCTACTAAGGTTGACAGAAGTGCTGCTTATGCAGCTCGCCATGTTGCTAAAAATCTTGTAGCAGCCGGAGCATGTGATAAAGTCACTATCCAAGTTGCTTATGCCATTGGTGTAGTTCAGCCAGTTTCTATCATGGTAGATACACATGGAACAGGTAAAGTAGATGAAGAAACAATCGAGGAGTGTATAAAAAAACTTTTTGATCTTTCTCCTAAAGGGATAATAGAATCACTTGACCTATTGCGCCCAATCTATAGAAAAACAGCAGCTTATGGTCACTTCGGACGAGAAGAGGATGGATTTAGTTGGGAAAAAACTGATAGAGTCGATGATATAAAAAATTATTTATCTCTTTAATTTATAGCAAAAAATTTACGGCGATTTATTCGCCGTAAAAAATATTTCAAAACTCTTCTTTCTTTATATAAATTGTAACTTTCCTATATATTTTTATTTTTAAAAAACAATTTTTAGCTACATTTAAAAATCTTCTGTTATAGTTATCTAAACAAAATTTAGGAGAAAATAATGTCAGTATATATTAACGATACATGTATTAACTGCGGTGCTTGTATAGATGAATGTCCAGTTGAGGCAATTGTAGACGAAGATGATAATCCAACTGGTGAAGAGATTTACTACGTATATAGCGATAAATGTGTAGAGTGTGTTAGTCATCATGATGAACCTGCTTGTGCTACTGCATGTCCTACTGAAGGTTGTATTACATGGGATGCTATTGGTGAAAGTCCATCGCATCGTGATGATATAACAGACGAACAACGCTCAAGCAAAGAGCCGGTTGTCGAATAGTTTAACCCGAATTATGTAGTAGATATTTTTAAAAATCGTTTATGCTTGTATTTTAAGGGGTGTTTAGTGAAGAATTTAAGCCACCGTGTTTGTGGTGTAAATTTTTAATAAATGCCCTTTGAGTGCAATGATGAATAAGTTTTTTAATTTCCTACTGCATACTTTGGGTTTAAAGCACCTGAGGGTGCTTTAAATATATAACACTTACTTCTAGCTATTCACCTATTTTTATAAAAATACTTTACAAAAAAACCTGTTTAAAGTTAATTACTGATTTTTTAGTTATAATTCCACTCTAATTTTATATAGTCATAGGAGATTTAATGGAAAGAACATTATCAATAATTAAGCCAGATGCAGTTGCAAAGGGTGTTATAGGCAAGATTTTAGACCGTTTTGAAAGCAATGGCCTTAAAATAGCAGCGACTAAAAAAATGCAACTTTCTCGCGCAGATGCAGAAGCATTTTATGCAATACATTCTGAGAGACCTTTTTTCAACGATTTAGTTGATTTTATGATTAGTGGTCCAGTTGTTGTTACAGTTCTTGAAGGTGAAAACGCTGTAATTAAAAATCGTGATTTAATGGGAGCAACTAATCCTAAAGAAGCTGAAACAGGAACAATTCGTGCAGATTTTGCTGAAAATATAGATGCTAATGCTGTTCATGGAAGTGATTCTGCTGAAAATGCAGCTAATGAAATTGCATTCTTTTTCTCAGAAAGAGAAATTTCATAATAATCGATTTTTAAATTTTGCCTCTTTTGAGACTAGCTTTTAGTGGAAATCTTTAGTGATTTTCTTGCATCAGGCTTTGGCCTAAAAGTGCCTTAGAGGCTAGCAATCATAAATGGGCTTTGCTCATTTAGGAGTTAAATAATGAAAGTAACGCTTAGAAAAGTTGGTAAAATACCCTTAGATTTCGATATAGAATCTAATAAAATAATTTTTAAAGGTTATTTGCAGTACCATTCTGGAAAATTAATTTTGTTAAAAGCAAATTTAAGCGGCTTAATTGATGTAGAATGTAGTAAGTGTGGGCAAGACTTCACTTTACCAACAGATGAAAAAATTGAATTTTTTATTTCTGATGGTATGTATGAGGATACTGAACACATTGAAATTGATGTTGTTGAGTCCCTTGACTCTATTGCAGATTTACAAGAGCTTTTAGAATCTGAAATTGAACTCATTAAAAGTGATTATCATAACTGTAATAATTGTGAAGGTTTCTGAAAATAAAAATAAATATTATTTGATATTTTCTTCATTGTAGGACTTTAGTCCAGAAGTGACCGGTCCGGTCTAAACTCAAAGGAATTTTATTCCTTTGAATGTACAAATTAAAATATAAAGGATAGAAAAATGGCAGTACCTAAAAGAAGAGTATCCCACTCTCGTTCAGCAAAAAGAAGAACTCACTATAAAATTTCTTTAGCTCGTCCAGTTAAAGATAAAGATGGAACTTACAAGCTTCCACACCATATTAACCCAACTACTGGTGAGTATAAATAGTCAATGGTAAAGATTGCGATTGACGCAATGGGTGGGGACTTCGGTCCCGAACCAATTGTAAAAGGGTGTGTTGCTGCATTAAAAAAAAGATTATTCGTACCTATATTAGTAGGAAAAAAATCAGAAATTTTACCTATGTTACCAAAAAGTTATAGAGATAAGATTTCTATTATAGACTGCGATGATGTCATAGCAATGAATGACGTGGCTACCGATGCTGTAAAGAGAAAGCAAAGTACAATATATAAAGCTATTGAATTAGTGAAAAATGGTGAGGCTGATGGTGTCGTCTCTGCCGGACATAGCGGTGCTACTATGACGCTAGCGACACTTAGACTCGGAAGACTTGCCGGTGTTGCTCGCCCTGCACTTGTAACATTAATGCCAACGAAAAAAGGACCAAGGTCTGTTGTTTTAGATGTTGGCGCAAATATTGATTCAAAGCCTGAACATCTTTTACAGTTTGCTGTTATGGGCGGTTGTTACGCAGAAGATTTATTGAAGATTAAAAATCCTTCTATTGGACTCCTAGCTAATGGCGAGGAAGATTCAAAAGGTAATGAAGTGACAAAAGCTGCTTTTAAACTGCTTCAAGGATATAAAGGTTTTAAAGGGAATGTTGAAGGCTCTGATATCTTTAATGGCAGTTGTGATGTAATTACATGTGATGGCTTTGTTGGAAACCTTGTTCTCAAAACTGCAGAGGGCGTTGCTGCTACTATAAGTCAACTAATTAAGGATTACATTAGAAAGTCTCCTATCGCAATTACTGGTGCACTTTTAATGAGAAAAGTATTTAAACTTCTTAAAAAAGAGATTGATTATGCTGAAGTAGGTGGTGCTCCACTTATTGGTATTAAAGGTTGTGTTATTGTTAGCCATGGTAAAAGTAATTCTAGAGCGATAGAAAATGCAATTTATCAAGCTATAAATTATGTTGATACAGGTGTAAATGAACATATTATATCAAGACTTGAACAGTTGAAGCAAAAGGAAATATAATGGCTTATGCAGCTCTTCGCTCTATAGGAGCATATGTTCCAGAAAAAATATTAACAAATGATGATTTATCAAAAATGGTAGATACATCCGATGAATGGATTACAAAAAGAACAGGAATCAAAGAGCGCCGTATTGCAGCTAAAGATGAAAGAACCAGCGACATGGGCGTAGAAGCTGCAAAAATAGCATTACAAAGAAGTAATCTTAGTGCTGCCGATATAGATCTGGTTATATGTGGAACAATCTCTCCAGATTACTTTTGTATGCCCTCAACTGCTACAGTCATTGCAGGCAAGTTAGGGATGAAAAATGCGACAGCTTTTGATATATCTGCGGCATGTACAGGTTTTATTTATTCTCTTTCTGTGGCAAAAGCATTTATTGAATCTGGTATGAATAAAAATGTTTTAATTATTGGTGCAGAAAAGTTGTCTGCTATTACTGATTTTACAGATAGAGGTACTTGTATTTTATTTGGTGATGGTGCAGGGGCCGCTGTAGTTAGTGCTACTGACAATAAAGAAGAAGCTATTATTGATATCCATACTGGTGCAGATGGCAGTTATGCTGACATGCTTATGACTCCAAATGGTGGAACTGGCTCAGCTCATGATGCGCTAGACAGAGAAGCGGCTGGATGTTTTATGCAAATGAAAGGTAATGAAACTTTTAAAGTCGCAGTACGTACTCTTACTAAAGATGTCAAAGAGATATTGGAAGCTAACGATATCCAAAGCTCTGCTATTAAACATTTTGTTCCTCATCAAGCTAATTTGAGAATTATTAAAGCGGTCGGTGATGCGCTTAAAATGAGGGACGATCAGGTTGTTTTGACTGTCGAAAAATATGGCAATACTTCAGGCGCTTCAATTCCAATGGCTATAAATGATATTTATGAAAGCGGAAGACTTCAAGCTGGCGAGTTGATGCTGCTTGATGCTTTTGGCGGAGGGTTAACCTGGGGTTCAGCTCTAGTCCCATTTTCACCACTTTAAAATAACTCTTTTGCTCGATTTCTTCGTTGAAGTTGAGTAAATATTCGTCACTTACTATAGTAAGCTCCTCACATTAACTAAATTTCGCCTTGAACTAGAACAAAATAGAGAATTTTAAAAAAAGATCTTAAGTATTTTTTAGAGCTTCTGATACTTTTTTATGAAACTCTTGTTCGTCCGGTAAATCCAACTTAGACTCTCTTAATTTTTCGCCCCACATTGGATTTGGAAAATAACTGTCGCCCTCAAATCTTGCCATGACATGTATATGAACACGTGGAAGCATATTTGCAAAAGAAGCCATATTTATTTTTTTGGGATTGTAGTATCTTTTCATTTCATCTTCAACAATATCATAAATATTCCAAAGCTTACTTCTTAATTCTTTTGGTAGATCACCTAACTCTTTGTATCTCTCTTTTGTAAATATTTTTAACCAAGGGATTTCATTCTCCTCTTTTTCAATATAAATTTCATCATTTTCGTAAATTATCATGGGTACTCTTTTTTAACAATTATAACAGATTATTTTTTGCAAGATTTATGAAGTTTTATGGGTTAAATAGTATGAAACGCAAGATCCACATGCTTATTTAGCATGTGAATTTGAAAATTAATCTTTGTTGCCTCTATAGCCGCCACTGCTTCTACCGCCACTAGAGTTTCTAGTTGCACCACTTCTGTTTCTGTCACGACTTCCGCTAGCTCCAGAGCGACCTCTGTTACTATTAGTACCTTTGTAACCGCCGCCACCACTTCTGCTTCTGCCGCGACCTCTACTATCGCTTCTGTGACTAGCTCTTTCTAAAATGGCTTCCATTCTATCAGCGGTTATTCCGATATTATTTGGCCCTTTTATCTCTTGTTTATCTAAAATCATAGATATCAATTTAAACATTATTGTTTCTTCATCTATATCTTCTTTTAATAAATCAAGAACTTTATGCGCTTCATCATATATATGTTGCTCTTCAATATTGTTAACAATATTTTTAATGGTTGAGCTTCTTAAATCATTTTTGCTTGGAACATAAGCATGAGCCATAGAAGTCCCAACTTTTTGTTTGATTCTTTGAAGTTCTTTGAACTCTAGAGGAGTTAAAAGTGTAATAGCTTTACCTTTTGTGCCCGCACGACCGGTTCTGCCGATACGGTGAACATAGGACTCAGGATCAAAAGGGATATGGTAGTTGAATACATGAGATATACTATCTACATGTATACCTCGCGCTGCAACGTCTGTTGCAACTAAAACTTTTACACTGTTGCTTTTAAAGCCTTTTATAACTGTTTCACGTTGGCGTTGCTCCATATCTCCATGGAGTCCATTTGCTAAATAACCGGCACTAGATAAAACGTTTGAGAGTCTATCAACTTCACTTTTTGTTCTACAAAATACAATTGATTTTTTAGTGTCTTCTGAATCCATAAGACGGATGACGGCATCATCTCTTTCACTCTCTTCGATAACATAGTAAAGCTGTTCAATATCAGTGTTTGTAGTTTCACCCTTGGTTATTGATATAAACTCAGGATTAACTAGAATTCTACTTGCTAGTGTCTTGATAGGTTGAGGCATAGTCGCTGAGAAAAGAAGTGTTTGACGATTTGTCGGAAGATATGAAAATATTTCATTGATATCATCCAAAAATCCCATATCAAGCATCTCATCAGCTTCATCTAAAATAACCATCGTTGGTGCAAAATCTTTAAGCATATTTTTCTTTAATATATCCAAAAGACGACCAGGAGTTGCAACAACTATACTTGCTCCTCTTTCTATAAGATCTATTTGTCTGTTGTATGAACTTCCGCCATAAACAGTTACAGTTTTAACGCCTAAATTTCTACCGTATTTAAAAAGCTCATCAGAAACCTGAGTAGCAAGTTCACGAGTTGGAGTAATAACTAAAACTTCAACACCACCTTTTAAGTGCATGTTTGAGATTGCAGGAAGACCAAAGGCTGCTGTTTTACCTGTACCTGTATGCGCTTGACCAACGATATCGCGACCTGCTAGTACAAAAGGGATGGCTTGAGCTTGGATTGGACTTGGAACTGTAAAGCCGGCATATTTAACTGCTTGTAGTACTTCTTTTTTTAATTTTAAATCATCAAATGTGATTAACTCTTCGTCTGCTGGAGTGTTTTCTTGTGCATTTTCTTGCATCATTATCCTTTAATTTAAGGAGATGATACAAGCTAGCCTTAGGACTAAGGCACCTTCTCCTACAAATATTTAGCGAATTATATCCAAACTTACATAAGGAATAATTAAACTTACATATATATTAAATAACTTAAGTTTATATTGTTACAAAATCATTATAAATGTGGGGTATAATGCACATATATTGACTTGGGATTGGCATATGGATTTATATTTGATACTTTTAATATTTAGTTTTCTGGTTATATTAGTTTTAGTTTTTGTATTTTTAAAGCAAAAAGATTTATACCAAAACACTTTAGTTAAAAAAAATGAATTACATGCAGCTTATGTAGAACTTGAACAAGAACAGCATAATTTAGAACTTAAGTTGGCTGTGTTAAATACTCGTTATGAAGGGGAGATAAAATCTTCTAAAGAGAAGTTAGATGTGCTTCAAAATGCAAAAGAAGAACTCTCTAAACAATTTTCACTATTAGCGAACCAAATATTTGAAGATAAGTCAAAACAATTTAATCATGCACACAAAGAGCAATTTGAGATGCTTCTAAAGCCATTTCGTGAGCAAATCACAAATTTTTCAACACAATCTAAAGAGCAATTTAACTTAGAATCTAAGGATAGGCATCTCTTAAAAGACGAACTTCTTCATTTAAAAGAGATGAATAAACAGCTTTCAGATGATGCTATAAATCTAACAAATGCACTCAAAGGTGAAAACAAGACTCAAGGCAACTGGGGTGAGATAGTTTTAAGTAGAATTTTAGAAGACTCAGGTCTCAGGGAGGGCTTAGAATATGAAGCTCAGGTTACACTAAAATCGGATGATGGTAAAATTTATCGTCCCGATGTGATTCTCCACATGCCTCAAGAACGAGATATAGTTATAGACTCCAAAGTATCTCTTGTTGCTTATGAGCGGTTTATGAGTGAAGACAATCCACAGGCAAAAAGTGTTGCTCTTAAAGAGCATCTTGTGAGTATAGCTGGTCATATCAAAGGTTTGAGTGAAAAAAAATATGAAAAACTATTGGGTGTAAATACGCTCGATTTCGTATTATTATTTATGCCAATAGAAGGAGCCTTCATGCTAGCACTGCAAGAAGATGGTGAGTTTTTTAAGCGGGCTTATGAGAGTAATATTTTAGTAGTTTCCCCATCTACTTTACTTGTAACCTTAAGAACGATAGAACATATCTGGAGGACACAGAGACAAGAAGAACATGCTAAAAAGATAGCTAATGAGGCAGAAGCCATGTATGATAAACTTGTTCTTTTTGTTGATGAGATACAAAAAATAGGCATAAACTTAGAAAAAGCTCAAATATCTTATGATACTTCCATGAAAAGACTCAAAACCGGTAACGGTAATATTATAAAAAGAGCACAAAATATTGTAGAACTTGGTGTGAGGCCAAAAAAATTATTAACAGTGAAGAGTGAAGATGATGAATAGATGGGACAATTTATGAGAAAAAGAATTTTTGTAACCGCAACGAATACTGACATCGGTAAGACTTATACAACTAAACTGCTCTTAAAAGAGTTTGCCTCCAGAGGAATAAGAGTTGGAGTAATCAAACCCATAGAAACCGGAGTTGTAGGAAATACTCCTGATGGTGATACACTGCTTATTACTGTAAAAGGTTTAAATCCTGAATTTGAAAATATTATTGTGGGGGATATTGTTCCTATCACTTATGAACTCCCGGCAGCACCTTTTGTAGCATCTAAAAATACGCCACTTGATTTAGACAAACTAGATAAAGCCATAAAAAAAATTGAGCAATTATGTGATGTATTAATCATAGAAGGTGCCGGCGGTCTATATGTACCGATAGATGAAAAATACATGATGATAGACTTGATTGTTCATTTTAAAGCCACAGCACTTTTAGTAACTCACTGTTCACTTGGATGTATCAATGATACTTTACTTAGTAAAAAGGTTTTACAAGAGAGAAATATTCAACATGTAGTAGCTTTTAGTTGTCGTAAAAATGATAAAAATTTTGCAACCGTCTCGGAACCATACTTTTTACAAATTGGACAAAAAGTATTAAAAGTGAATGATGATATTGACACTCTATGTGATGTCTTGTATAATTTGTGAGTTATTTATGACTAAGGACTTATATGCAGCACTTGATTCGTACAGATGATTTTACAGTTAATGAAATAAACGAGATTTTAGCGGATGCTAAAAAGTTCAGTGATGGCAGGTTTGAGAGGATACTTCAAGATAAGATTATTATCACTCTGTTTTTTGAAAATTCTACCCGCACTCGAAGCTCTTTTGAAATTGCTGCAAAAAGACTAGGAGCAGAAATTGTTCATCTTGATCTTGCAAACAGTTCAACTAAAAAAGGGGAGACTTTAGTAGATACTGCGATGAATTTAGATGCCATGGGTCCACATGCTATAATCGTTAGACATCAAAATGCAGGTGTTCCTAAAATACTCTCAAATCATACAAAAGCTTCCATTATAAATGCCGGCGATGGCGCACATGCTCATCCGACTCAGGCACTTTTAGACCTTTTTACACTCAAAGAACACTTCGGTGATATAGAGGGCAAAAAAATAGCTATAGTCGGAGATATAAAAAATTCAAGAGTTGCTAATTCCAACATAGAACTGCTGACTAGATTTGGCATAGAAGTTATTCTGGTGGCTCCGCCTCAGTTTTTACCAAAAACAACCCTAAAAACTACACACTTTCTCTCAGAAATAATAGACGATGTAGATGTAATTATGAGTCTTAGAACTCAAACAGAAAGACATTCTTCACAAACTTACGGCTCGCTCAAAGATTACGCAAGCGACTTTTGTATAACCTCAGAGTTGCTGGGTGATAGGGATATAATCCTGCTTCATCCGGGTCCTGTTCACAGAAACATAGATATTTGCGACAAACTGCTTGCAGATGAAAGATGTAAAGTACTTAGGCAAGTTTCAAACGGTGTTTCTATCCGAATGGCAGTTCTTAAAAAATTAATAAATGACATTTAATGATTTAAACTCTCTTGGTTTCAAGAGAGAACCTTTTTTGTTTATATCTGATTTTAAAGCCAAAAATTTAGAAGTAATACTTTTAAAAGATTTAAAAAATGAAGACATTGAATTTTCTATAGAAGAGGCTTCAATCAAAAATTTTTCTCCATATACTCTGAAAAAATTCCCTCTTTCCTTTGAAGAATACAAAATAAAGTTTGACAAAATAATCGAAAAAATAAAATCCGGAGACACCTATCTTCTTAATTTAACCCAAGCTACAAGAATTCAGACAGAGTTGACTTTAGAAGAGATATACCATAGCGCTTCTGCTCATTATAAATTAAGGTTTAAAAATCAGTTTGTATGTTTTTCTCCTGAAAAGTTCATACAAATAAACGATGATAAAATTCATACTTACCCTATGAAAGGAACTATTGATGCTTCACTATTACATGCACAAGAGATAATCTTAAGTGATAAAAAAGAGATGGCTGAACATGTGATGGTTGTGGATTTACTCAGAAATGATTTATCAATAGTCGCAAAAGATGTTAAAGTAGAAAAGTTTCGATATGTTCAGACCATTGAAGCCGGAGAAAAAAAGCTTTTGCAAGTAAGCTCACATATCAGCGGTCATGTTGGAGCTCACTGGCATGAGAAAATCGGAGATATTTTAAAGTCACTTTTGCCGGCAGGAAGTATAAGCGGTGCTCCAAAAAAAAGTACCTTAAAAATTATTGATGAAGTTGAAGGTTACGACCGAGGGTATTTTAGCGGTGTATTTGGTGTTTATGACGGAAAAAAATTTGATAGCGGGGTTATGATTCGTTTTATTGAGAAAACAAAAGATGGGTATATTTACAAAAGCGGCGGAGGCATAACTTTGGACAGTGATGCACAAAGTGAGTATAATGAGCTTTTAGATAAAATTTATTTGGCATAATCGGATAATAAATGAAAATGAAATTAAATAATTTTTTTACAAGTGGCTTTCATTTTGAAGATTCAGAAATGAGTTTAAAAAGTAGATATCAGATGATGAATGTTGCTATTGTCTTATCTGTGGTTGGGCTTACTTTTGGTATTGCCGGTAATCTCATCAAAGACACTTCAGGGTTGATGCCTTTGGAGTTATTCTTATTATGCGCTAATTTAGCACTTTTTTTTATACTGAGGATTAATCGTAAGTATTTTGAGAGCGTTTCGAATACAATTACTTTTGAATTTACATTTTTATTTTTATATCTTGTGTATATTAGCCAACCAAGTGCTTTAAAACATATTTGGCTTTTTACTTATCCTATAATTCTTCTCTATTCACAAAGCACAAAAAGAGGGATATACTGGCTTTCTTTTATGATTATCATGCTGTTAATCGCTCCATTGCAACCGATAGTGAGTGTCCATTATTCTCTTTATCAAGTGACTTATCTCAGTTTTGTGCTATTGTTTGTCAGCATAATTATATACTTTTATCAGCTAAAGATGGATGAAGCAAAGAATTTGATTTTGGAACAACAAAACAAACTTGTAGGATTTAATGCTGAACTTGCAAATCAAGTGGAAGAGAAAACTGCAAACTTGATAGACCTGAATGAATCATTAGAAATAAAAGTTCAAGAAAAAGTAGAAGAATTAATACAAAAAGATAACATCTTAACTACACAATCAAAACAAGCAGTCATGGGTGAAATGATAAGCATGATAGCGCACCAATGGAGGCAACCATTATCTACCATAACGCTTCATATTTCAAATTTAAAAATAAAAAGACTCCTTGGTAAGCCTGTAAATGATGAGGAAACATACAAAACATTTGATGAAATAAGCGATATGATAATATACTTGTCCGACACAATAGACGATTTTAAAACATTTTTTCATCCTGACAAAGAGCTTGTAGAAATTGATATTTATTTATTACTGGATAAGGCTGTGAGTTTTATTTTGCCAAAACTCACAGAAAGAGATATTGATGTTATAGTTGAAAAAAATGAACAAATATTAGTTACAACATATACAAATGAATTTATTCAAGTTATACTAAATTTATTAAATAATGCAGTGGATGTTTTAAGTTCTGCGCAAATTTTGGATCCAAAAATAACACTTATAGTAAAAGAGGAAAATGATAAGGTTATAGTTTATGTTATAGATAATGCACATGGGATAAGTGATCTTGATTTGGGCTTCATTTTTGAACCATATTTTAGTACCAAAGGTAAAAATGGGACAGGGCTAGGTTTATATATGAGTCAGATGATTTTACAAAAACAATTTAATGGGGATATTAAAGTTGAAACTTCAGAAAATGGGTCTACATTTATAGTAGAAATTCCTAAGCATATCCATTAAAATGTATTTAATGATTTCAATATTTTTTGTTGGAATATTATTATTTTGGATGACTTTTTATAACTCATTTATGTTTGGTGCAGATATTTATCTATTTTTTTATGAAATCAGTAATATAGAATTTGTAATCGTTTTTTATATTTTTTTAGCTCTTATGATGTATTTATTAATAAAAAAGATTAAATCAGAATTCGTTCTAGTACAGCTTTTATCTTCTGGCTCTTTGCTTAGTATTGGGGAATATACGTATTTTTTATTTTTACAATTTGTTTTTTTGTTAATCCTTTTTGAAAGTGAAAAAGTAATTTTAAATACAATAAGTTTTTTCATATATCTCCTAGCTTTGCACAAAACTTTATCACTATTATTTTTTTCATCATATCCACTTTATTTCGCTAATTTGTCCTTAGTCGTTTATACTCTTTTTTTGAAGACCCATATATTTGAAAAGTTTAAAAAAATTGATATTTTTATATATCTATCTGTTTTAATTTTTATCTTTGCTATCACTGTAAATATACAAAGTTCACTATTTGATTTTGAGATTTGGCTCGATGTGAACGATTCGCAAAATTATGAAGCGTCCTGGATTGTATATGTGCTGTTTATCATCCATGTTGTGATTTTAATGTCAATAAAAAGAGTGGACTTTAAATTAGATTGATAATTCTTGGGCTATAATAGCCAAAAATTATGAGGAAGTACTATGTATATAGAAGATTTGAAGTTTTCTTTGTGGGCAGATTTTATAGAAAGAGATTACTTAGATAATGAATTTAAAGATTTGATTAATAAAAAAATCATTAATGGAGCGACTTCAAATCCATCTATATTTAAAAATGCCATTTTAAATTCACCGGCATATAAGGAGCAGTTATTAACTTTAAGCGGATTGACTCCAAAAAAAAAGTATGAAGCTGTTGCTATTTACGATATCTCTAAAGCTGCAGATATTTTAAAACCTCTTTATGAAAACAAAGATGATGGATATGTGAGCATAGAAGTTGATCCATTTCTTTGCGATGATGCCAGGGCTACAGTCGCAGAGGGAAAAAGACTTTTTGCAGCGATAAACAGGAAAAATGTGATGATTAAAGTTCCGGCTACCTCCTCAGGCTATGAAGCTATGAAAGAATTAACGGCTAGCGGAATACCTGTGAATGCAACTCTTATCTTTTCAAAAGAGCAGGCTGTCTCCTGTGCCAAAGCTTTTGAAGCTGGAGTTGCTCAATATGGTGCAAACGTTGATACGGTAATCAGTATCTTTGTGAGCAGAATAGATAGGGCCTTAGATGCGAAACTGGCTGAGCATGGCGTGGCAGTATCTTTGGCAGGAATTTATAATAGTGCTGATATTTATAATAAAATACAAGAGATGAATATACAAGGATGTCGGGCACTTTTTGCAAGTACGGGGGTGAAAGATGACTCCCTTCCGGCTGATTATTACATCCAAAAACTTTTGGCATATAACAGTGTAAATACGGCCCCGATTGACACTATAAAAGCTTTTCATGCATCTGCAGCTACAACGAAAGCTTTACCGATTTCTGAAGAGGTGATTAAAGAACATTTTCGTCAAATGCAAGAACTTGGCATAGACTTCGATGCAGTAATTGCTAAACAAATTGCAGATGGACTTGACGCATTTAAAGATGCATTTAAAGATATATTGGAGTCATTATGAGTACCGAAGATAAAAATCATGTAGATGTTAGTAAATTAACTTTTGAGCAGTTAAAGAAGGTCAGAATTTATCTTCAAAAGATGATAGGAATGGGTGGGAGTGATCTTCATATCAAGTCAAACTCGGTTTTTCGTGCAAGAGTCAATGGAACCATTATCCCTCTTTCAGCAAGTATTTTTGAAAAAGAAGATGCGATTACTTTTGCTAAAGAGCTTTTAAAAGGAAGATATGCAGAGTTCGTTGAGAAAAAAGAGATAGATTTAGTATATCCTTTTGATGAAAATAGTCGTTTTCGTGTAAATATCTTTTTTCAAATGGATGGCGTTTCGGCAGTATTTCGTGTTATCCCTGTTAGTATCCCTAATATGCAAGCTTTACATTTGCCAGAGGTTATAAGCTCATTTGTTGAAAAAGAAAGGGGTCTTGTTTTGGTAACGGGTGTTACAGGTAGTGGTAAATCAACAACTATGGCATCCATAATAAATGAAATAAATCAAACTAAGAAAAAGCATATTATCACGATTGAAGATCCTATAGAATTTGTCCACAAGGATAAAGGTTGTGTCGTTAATCAGCGCTCAGTAGGAGAGGATACACTTTCATTCGGAAGAGCATTAAGAGCTGCTCTTCGCGAGGATCCAGACATTATACTTGTCGGAGAGATGAGAGATCAGGAGACTATCAATTTGGCTTTACATGCCGCAGATACAGGGCACTTAGTTTTCTCAACCTTACATACTATTGATGCAAAAGAGACAATTAACCGTATTATCGCACAGTTCCCGACAGAAGAACAAAATCGTGTCAGATTATCTTTGGCCGGGGTGCTTCAGGGAATTATCTCACAAAGACTTGTCAAAACAATTGATGGTGGTCGTCGGGCTGCTATGGAAGTTCTGGTTCGTACTCCGACTATTGAAAAATTAATCATGGAAAATCGTGATTTTGAGATAAAAGATGCCATAGAAAATGGTAGAGAACATTATAAGTCTCAAAGTTTTGATCAGTCTCTCATAGGGTTATATAATGAAGGAATTATTTCTAAGGAAGAAGCGATGAATAATGCTACGAGTGCTTCTGATTTTGAGTTAAAAATTAGTGGTATAGGCAGTGGAAAAGCATCCGAAGAATCTTCTACTAAAAGTGAAGAGGTCGTTCCTGTGGAGCAAAGAGAAGATATTTTTGGACTCAAATAGATAAATCCTTAGTCATAAAGAATCCAAAAATTGGGGTTCTTCACAATTAAGGACTTACTTAAGTAAATTTATGTATAATTCCGCTCATTTTATAATTACAAGGATTTAGTATGTTAGAAGGCATAATTAGAGAGAGTATTGGTAAGAAGGGTACAAACGCACTTCGCCGTGATGGTTATCTGATTGCAAACATTTACGGAAAAGGTTTAGAAAATATTCATGCAGCATTTAAAGCAAATGAATACATCCGTACTGTTCGCAACAAAGAAACTTTAGCATTTCCAATTAGTGTTGGTGGTAAAGAGATGAATGTTGTTGTTCAATCATATGAATCTCATGCGGTAACAGGTAACCTTTTACATGTTGATCTGATGGTAGCACAGCCGGGTCTTGTGACTCATTATCATATTCCAGTTATAACAGAAGGTATTGCATTAGGTCTTAAAAATAAAGGTCTTGAAAATGTTTCAAAGACTCGTTTAAGAGTAAAAGCTGCAATTGAAAATGTTCCAAATTCAATTGTGGTAGATGTTACTCCAATGGATGTTGGTGATTCTAGACTTGTCCGTGATTTAGCAAAAATCGAGAATGTCACTTTTACAGATTCAGATCGTGTATCTGTAGTAAGTATAATCAAAGCTAAATAATCATGCTCATAGTCGGACTAGGAAATCCTGGCTCGACTTATGAACACAATCGTCATAATATCGGTTTTATGGTAATTGATGAGCTTATTCGCAGAAATAATGCTCAAAAACTTTCCTCAAGTTCTTCATTTAAAGGTGAACTTTTTAAATTTTCTAAAAATTTTCTCTTAAAACCACAAACATATATGAACCTATCGGGTGAATCAATTGTTCTGGTGAAAAATTTTTACAAAATTGAAAAAGTTGTTGTAATCCATGATGATTTAGATCTACCCTTTGGTGCATTGCGCTTTAAATTTGGTGGTGGGCATGGCGGGCATAATGGCTTAAAGTCTACAGATGAGAAAATTTCACAAGATTACATGCGGGTGAGAATGGGAATTGGCAAACCTGAGCATAAGGGAGAAGTGTCATCCTATGTTTTGAGTGATTTTAATGGGGAAGAATCAAAATATCTCAGTGCATGTATTTCACATGCAAGCGATGCTATTGAATATTTGCAAGAGCATTCATTGGATGATGTTAGTTCCAAATATACCATTAAAAAATTTCAGCTAAAATAGTACTTAAATTTTATTCTATGGATACTCATGCTGGCATTTAAATATATTTCTCTGCACTATTTAAAATATTTTTTTATTATTATTACAGCATTGGTATTATTTTTAGTCGGCTTCGATTATATGCAAAATGCTGAACAACTATCTAAATCAGCTAACTTAGTTGTAATCTATTTAGTTTATAGATCTTTTTTTGCAATAGACTTACTTTTACCTTTGGCTCTTATCTTTTCAATGATATCTACAAAAATATTTTTAATACGTTCAAACGGACTTGTCTCTTTTTACTCGCTTGGCTATTCTCGCATTGATATTTTACGTCCTTTTGTTGTTGTTTCAACGTCAATAGTAATAATTTTTATTCTTTTACATTCACTGCCGAGTTTTTCCAGAGCGGATGAATTTTCTAATAATATTCGTAAAAATGCAGAATATTTAAGTCCGACAAGGGATCTTTTTTTTACCTACAAAGATAAATATGTATATTTTTCAAAATTATTGCCTCTGCAAGAAAGAGCAGAAGATATCAGAATATTTACGCTTAAAAACAACTCTTTAAAAGAGGTTTTGGTAGCATCTTCAGCCTCGTATAGAAATGACTTTTGGCATATAAAAGCAGCTGATATTATAACAAAACCTGATGATATTAGTTTTGATTCTCTTGGGATAAAAATAAGTGAAAACAATGATTTAAAAACATTAGAAGGTTTTAGACCAAAAATATTGGATCAAGTATATGAGGGAAAAGTGAATTTTACAATCATGGATGCTCTTGATGCACTTTTCTTACTGAACAATCAAAATATAAATGTTAGTACAATAAAGGGAGCACTTTATAAAATATTTATCTATCCATTTTTTATACCTAGTCTCGTAGTAATTATATTCTTTTTTGTACCGGTAAGTGTTAGATTTTTAAATGTTTCCTTATTTAGTTTTGTCGCGATTATAGCAACACTTTTAGTATGGGGAATTTTATTTATGCTTATAGAATTATCTAATAACAAAACTATACCTAGTGAAATAGGTGTAATTGCCCCAGTTATAATTTTGTTCTCAATCGCATTATGGCAGTGGAGAAAGTTTCGTACTCCTACATAAATTTATAAGTACTTTTTTGGTAAAATACAATAAAAACTATTTAGGATTTTTATGATAGATTTCAAAGAATTAGCAAAAGAGTATAAAACTCCGCTTTATATATATGATTTAGACTATATGACCTCTCAGTATAATGAATTGAAAGGGGCCTTTAAGGGTAAAAAATCCATATTGGCTTACGCTGTAAAAGCAAATTCCAACTTAAGTATTGTGAAGCATTTTGCAGATTTAGGTGCGGGAGCTGATTGTGTCTCTATAGGGGAAGTACGCAGGGCTTTTTTAGCCGGTATACCAAGTTATAAGATTATTTTCTCCGGCGTTGGAAAAAGTGATGATGAGATTCGAGAAGCTATACACAAAGATATACTCTACATCAATGTAGAGAGTGAAGCAGAACTAGGACGTGTTGAGCTCATAGCTAAAGAACTAGGTTCTATATGCAGAATCAGTGTTAGAGTAAATCCAAATATCGATCCTAAAACTCATCCATATATTTCAACTGGACTCCATGATAATAAATTTGGTGTAGATCTAAACAGTGCAAAAAGAATGTATATTTTTGCAAATAACTCAGAGCACTTAGACCCTGTCGGAATTCATTTTCATATAGGTTCTCAGTTGACAGAATTAAATCCTATCCGTGAGGCAGCTGAAATAGTTGCTGATTTAATCCGTTCACTTTCAACTATAAAAATTGAACTGAAGTTTTTTGATATTGGTGGAGGACTTGGTATAAAATATGATAATGAAACAACAATCCTTCCATATGATTACGCACAGGCAATTTTTTCTACACTAACGGCTCTGGATATTACAATTATTTGTGAACCGGGTAGATTTTTAACTGCAAATGCCGGTTATTTTTTAACAAAAGTTTTATATGAAAAACAAAATGGTGAGAAAAAATTTGTAGTAGTTGATGGCGCCATGAACGATTTATTGCGTCCGGCATTATATAAAGCATACCATAAAATCGAAGCTATTACAGATAGCACTTCGCAGATAAGAAAAGTCGATATAGTTGGTCCAGTTTGTGAGAGTGGAGATTTCTTTGCAAAAGATTACGCTTTGCCAGAACTAGCACATAATGACTTACTTGTTATACACAGTGCAGGTGCATATGGCTTTGGAATGGGAAGTAACTATAACACAAGAGGAAGAAGTGCGGAAATTGCGCTTCATGATGGAAAGGCTAGACTCATTCGCAGACGAGAAACTTTTGAAGATCTTGTGGCTCTTGAGTTAGAGTTTCTAAACAACTAAATATTATTGAGGCTTGAAAGTGATAAAACATAGGTTACTAGAGGAGTTTACTTGTATTTCATAGATGTTCAAGGTACTTTAATCAGTGATGATGATAAATCACCTATCCAGGGAAGCATAGAGTTTATTAATATGTTGAATAATAAACAGATTCCCTATATGGTTGTGACGAACAGTACTAAAAAATCTTCTAAAGAATTTTATGAATATTTAATTTCACTAGGTTTTAATTTTAGCTTTGATAAATATCTGGACCCATTGATGCTTTTAGAGTCTAGTGTCACAAAAGATGCGGTTGCAGCTTATGGCAGCCATGATTTTTTAGAGATATTAAAATCAATGGGTTATGTTTTAGATTATAAAAATCCTAAAACCGTTTTAGTATCTATCAAAGAAAATTTTTTGCCGGATGAATATGCACAGATGATAGATTTTCTGTTAGCTGGTGCTTCCTTAGTTGGTATGCATGAGACCTCTCTTTATGCTAAAAATAATAAAAGATATCCCGGAGTTGGAGCAATTTTAAAACTTTTAGAGTTTGCAACAAGCACTGGTTATGATGTTATTGGAAAGCCAAGTATAAACTTTTATCAAGAAGCTCTAAAAATGTTACAAATGCAAGAGGAAAGCATCAACTTTAAAGATATAACTATGATAAGCGATGATGTTAAGGGTGATTTAGGAGGGGCAAAAATGATGGGTATGAAAACTATTTTTGTAACAAGTGGAAAGTACAAAACAGCGGATGAGATAGTTCCATTTTTAGAAAAAGAATTAAAACCAGATTTTGTATATGGGAATATGCAAGAGATTTTGGAGAAGATATGAAAACATTAGACGAATGCAGAGATGCGATAGACAGTATAGATAATCGAATTTTAGAACTTTTGAATAAAAGAATGAAAGTAGTTGAACGGGTTGGTGAGATTAAACATGGTACCGGTGCCACAGTTTATCGACCAGAGCGGGAAAAAGCTATTATTGAGAGACTCTCAATCTTAAATGATGCAAATAATGGTCTCTTAAATAAAAATGCAATAGAGGCAATCTATCTAGAGATTTTTGCTGTTGCAAGAAATCTTGAACTACCCGAGAGGATAGCATTTTTAGGACCTGAGGGAAGCTTTACTCATCAAGCTGCTGAGAGCCGTTTTGGAGCTATGAGTGAATATCTTTCACTGAGTTCTATACATGCGGTATTTAAAACATTAGAGTCTAAAAGGGCTAAATTCGGTGTCGTGCCTATTGAAAATTCAAGAGATGGGATAGTCGGTGAAACTCTAGACTATCTTGCTAAAAGTTCTGTAAAAATTGTAGCTGAGTTATACATGCCAATTCACATGTCTTTTGTGACTAAAGTACATAAGTTAGAAGATATTAAAAAAATATATTCAAAAGA
>Ga0316206_1001125_pt1 | contig 26369 bp, 26 predicted proteins | sample 6monthpyrite_MG_FD_204942 | JGI IMG/M metagenome (GOLD analysis project Ga0316206, IMG submission 204942) | Microbial mat bacterial communities from mineral coupon in-situ incubated in ocean water Damariscotta River, Maine, United States -... | ecosystem: Environmental > Aquatic > Marine >... | reverse complement strand
GCAGCAACACGTTCTTTATTGAACACTGCTCGTTTAATGGACGACAACCCAACGCTAATGCGTTTGAAAGAATTGGAAATTCTTGAAAAAGTAACAGAGAAAGTTGACAAGCTTACTGTGTTCGGTGGTTTAGATGGTATTTTAAAAGATACCGTAAGAATCAATTTACATGAGTAAGTAAATTATGTGCTGAAATAAGCACTAGGAGGTGATGCTACGTATCATATTCAACATCAATAGTTTTAGGTGTTGGATGTGGTACACGGTATCGTTTGTTAAATAATTAGATGCGGGAAGGTATAAAGTGAAACTACAATTAGTTAATGAAATTATAGACTGTATGCCTAAAGAACGTACAGTATTTCGTTATTTTAAAGATCGGTATGCATTGATGTTGCTAGGGTATCTAGCTGATAAAGATATTAGTCGAGTTTCTGATATTAAGAAATCAACGTTTTCTGGATTATTAGATAAGCCTTTTGTTAAAAATAATATATTGAAATTGAGTAATGGGAAGTTATCAAAAGATTTAATCAATTACTTGTGGCCAGATTTTACGCATGATTATGTTTTAACGGTATCAAAATGGAATTATGAGGATACTTCATGGGGACAAACATCTAGAAAAGGTTTTAACCTAGTGCTACAACTAAATTTTTCTAGTCAACATGATAGATTTTACAAGAAGTTAGTTAAGCCTGAATATGAACAACTGTTAAATTATTGGGCTCATCCGATATATGAGCAAAAAGATCGTGAGTATTTTCGAGAAACATTAGCTTGGGCTCGTATTGATTTGGATTTCTCAACGAATGAAGCGTTAATTGAAGAAATACAAAGTGATTGGGTACGTCGTGCAAAACGGTTATATAGAAATGCTCTGTGGCATCGAAAACGAAAATATAAAAAAGTGCGTAACTGGGATGTACTAGGAAATGTTGAAAGTGTTATTTCATATTATGAAGATCACTTAATTCCATATGAAAAGGTATGGGCTGAAACAATGCTTGCAGCAACGATAGAGTTTATTCGTGATGAAATTGGAATTACGAATATTCATTACCATAGTGCAAAAACAGGCGCGAAGGTGAAACGTATTTCATATGCCGAACCACCTGTATCGCTTTATGAAAAATTACCAAAACGATTCTGCTTTAATAAAATAGCAGAGGCACCTGATTTTTTACAAGCAGATAAAGGTTTTCGACGTTTGTACAAAAAGGTACGTGACCCAGCATGGTTTAAGCTTGCTGTGTAATGGTCTGTGTAAATGATATATATAATGTAGGAGGTGTATTGTGAAACACAAGATAAAGGAAATGTTACAGGAAAACTGCTTTTGAGGTTATGAGTAAACGCCGTAATGGTTACCCATCAGAAACGAATGTAAAACGTGGCAAACGGGTTGTTCATAATAATAAAGAGTTAACAGAGAAGTTGGGACGTAATGATCCTTGTGTTTGTGGCTCTGGTCGCAGATTTCAAGAATTGTTGTCTAACAACGAAACAACATGATGATTCTAATCGTCATGATTATTTTAGAGAGTAGGTGAAGTTATGCCAATTTTAACAAAAATTACAAAAGGTAAAGTGCCAGTAAAGATCTATACCGATGATATTGAGCATGAAGCGTATCAACAATTGTTGAATATTTCGCAACTACCTATTATTCATAGCCACGTTGCAGCAATGCCAGATGTGCATTTTGGTAAAGGCGCCACTGTTGGATCAGTAATACCTTGCAAAGGTGCAATTATTCCTGCTGCAGTGGGTGTGGATATTGGTTGCGGAATGAATGCATTACGTTTATCTATTAAGGCACATGAGTTGCCAGATAATTTGCGTCGTGTTCGTTCAGCGATTGAAGCTGCTATTCCTGTTGGATTCAATATGCATAAAACAGATAAAGCACGTGCATCAACAGTGCGAGCATTATCGGTAGGAAGGGATAAAGTATTAACTAACCATCCTAAAATCTTAAAGATGCAGAAAAAACCTTATCAAACTTGGGTGCGTCAATTAGGAACTTTAGGTGGAGGTAACCACTTTATTGAGTTGTGTATTGATGAAAAGGATGATGTATGGATTATGTTGCATTCTGGTTCTCGTGGTATAGGGAATGTAATTGGTCAATATTTTATTCGTTTGGCACAAAAAGACATGCAACAACATTTACATAATTTGCCACACAAAGATTTGGCCTACTTTACAGAAGGTGCCCAATACTTTGACGATTATGTAACTGCGGTACATTGGGCGCAAGATTACGCGATGGAAAACCGTCGTGAAATGATGCGCTTGATTGTTGATGCCTTGAAAAAAGAGTTACCTAAATTCGGTGTCACCAAAGAAGCAATCAATTGTCATCATAACTATGTGGCAATTGAAAACCACTTTGGAGAAAACGTATACATCACTCGTAAAGGTGCTATTAGTGCCGGTGTAGATGAATTAGGTATTATTCCAGGAAGTATGGGTGCCAAGTCTTTTATCGTGCGTGGCAAAGGGAACAAAGAATCATTTTGTTCTTGCTCGCACGGTGCAGGACGTAAAATGAGCCGTGGTAAAGCAAAACGTCACTTTAGTGTTGAAGATATAGTGGCGCAAACTGAAGGTGTTGAATGTCGTAAAGATACCAGCGTGATTGATGAAATCCCTGGTGCTTATAAAGACATCGATACCGTCATGGCAAATCAACATGATTTAGTCGATATTGAACATACCTTAAAACAAGTTGTTTGTGTTAAAGGTTAATAGAGACTTTGTTGTGTGGAATAAAGCGGGGCAGTATTGCTCCGCTGTATTTTAACACTACATATGAGGTATATTGTAATCAGCGTTTTGAAGAATTTGGTGTTAGTATGAGTGAGAAGAACTGGTATTTATTACGAAACAAAGTATTTGAGCGAAAGTATTCAGAAGCATCAATTTTATTGAAAGAGGAATCTGAATTAGTTGATGTAAGAAACGGAATTGGAGAAACAGTTTTACATTTTCTTGCAGTAGAAAATGATATTGAAGGTGTTGCGTGGTTAAAATCTCGAGGATTTGATTTGGATTGTAAAAATGAATTTGGCGTTCCAGTAGTTTTTGAAGTGGCTCAATTAGGTTATAGAGAATTACTTGAATGGTTTCAAAAGCACGGCGCAAATTTGTTTGCTAAGGACAATGAAAATCAAAGTATTATTGAATACTTAAAAGAATACGATGAGATAGAAATGATATGTTTTGCTGAAAGTATTCTTAATAAAATTAATAAGGATTGAAATTGTTAGAATGAATATAGAAAGGAGAAAAATAGGTTATTCTGTAATTTCGCTTATTTCGATTCTTGGAATAATTGGTGTATTGATATTGGCTCCGATTGAACAAGATCTCGGATATCATGTTTTTGTAGATCAACGAACAATTATTGGCATTCCGAATTTCTGGAATGTCATTTCCAATATACCATTTCTAATAGTGGGTGTTATCGGCCTCTACAGTATTTTGAATACAAAGGAAATTGTATTTATCACTGAAATGAAAATAGCGTACACACTTTTTTTCGTGGGTGTTTCACTTGTAGCATTTGGATCAGGCTATTATCATCTGTGGCCTGATAATGGCACACTGGTTTGGGATCGTTTACCAATGACGATTGCTTTTATGGCACTATTCTCAATAATAGTTGGTGAGTTTATATCGACTAAGTTAGCTAAGTTTACTCTTTGGCCATTAGTTGCTTTTGGAGCTTTTTCAGTCCTTTATTGGCATATCACTGAAAGTAACGGTGAAGGTGATTTAAGATTTTATGTGTTAGTTCAATTTCTCCCTGTGCTAATAATACCTATAATCCTATTCTTCTTTAGGTCAAAATTCACCCATACAATAGGCTATTGGTACTTGCTGCTCGCATATGTACTCGCCAAAGTATTAGAACACTATGATGAATATATACATAATATTCTTTTCTCGCTAAGCGGACATTCCTTAAAACATGTTGTCGCAGCAATGGGTATACTTTTCCTAATAAAAGCATACAACAAAAGAGAGTTAATTTAGCTTATAGCGTTTACCTTATATTTTTAATGATTTTCTAAAGCAATTGCTTTTGCTCGATTAAAATCACTTTTTCCTGTACCAAGTTTTGGTAACTCTTCAACTTTGATGTAAGAGTCAGGTGTCATTATAGGAATTAAACTTTGCTCACTTACGATCTGTTTTAAATCATCTTCCTCGATCTCTCCTGAATACAGTAATACAACTTTCTCTCCTTTTTTATCATCCGGTATTGCAGTTGATAATACTTCTACATTTTCAGATGTAGCATTGTTAATAGCATCCTCTATTGCACCTAAGCTAACCATTTCTCCCGCTATCTTTGCAAAGCGAGAATAACGATCAACGATTGTTAAAAAACCATCCTCGTCCACATGGCCTTTATCGCCCGTTTTGTACCAACGTTGTCCATCCAATTCGACGATGACATCACTGGTTTTTTCTGGATCATTTAAATATCCTAGCATCACTTGTGTGCCACCAATTAGTATTAAGCCATCTTCTTTGACAGGTAATTCTTCCATTGACTGTGGATCGACAATTCTGAAATTGCTACCAGGTACGGGGAGGCCGATTGTGCCAACTTTATTACCGGTTTGTACGCGCCAAGAACTTTGTTCTAATCTATCCGGTATATTTACTCCAGCAACGGGTGTGGTTTCAGTTGTACCGTAACCTTCATAAATAGGTAAATTAAATTTATTAGTGAAGCTTGTTTTAACAGAATCATTTAATTTTTCAGCACCGGATACAACTAACCGAATTGATTCAAGCATTAATGGTAGTACGCGTCTATTTCTAGCATATAGCCTTAGAAATGTTGATGTGCCAAACATGATCGAAGTATTATTTTTTGATATGGCTTTACTGATATTAACCACATCTGTTGGATCGGGATGAAAGATTACAGGAACAGCTTCTATTAAAGGCAATAGGCCAGCTACGGTTAATCCAAATGCATGGAACTGTGGCAAACTACCCATAATGGCATCTTTTTCCTGAAGATCCATTACATCGGTTACTTGTTTTATATTTCCCATTAAATTTTGGTGGCTTAGAACAACACCTTTTGGGGTACCTTCACTACCGCTTGAAAATAGTATTGCTGCTGGGCTAGTAATATCAACTTTCCTGCCGAATAACCAGTACAGTAATTTTGCGTGTAGTAATTTTACCGTTAACAGAGTCATTATTTTTCTAGCAAGACTGATTTTTTCTTTTAAATCTTCTAGATAATAGACATTAATGTTTTCAAATAATGAATCGATATCAACACCGCGATCCTTTAATTTTTTAACGAATCGAGTCGATGTATAGATACTTTTAATCTCCGCTTTATCTATAGCACCCAGTAAGGCTGCAACGCTCGCTGTATAATTTAAATTCACCACGGTTTTCCCTAGCAGCATGACAGACATATTAGTAAACATACCAGCACTGCTAGTCGGTAATAGTAAGCCGATATTTTTCTCAGGACTTCGCTTTTTAATTAATTGTGAAAAAACGATACTTGAAGTTAATGCTTGTTGTGCATTAAGTTTTACTCCACCGAGTACATCGGCCATGCATTTATATTTAGGTGAGTTCTTTACCGTTCTTATCCAGGCTAAAGGAAGTGGATCAAGTGTTTCTGTATATTCCTGCCATGCAGATATGGATAAATCAAGCACTCGGCGTTTAACAACATCGGCTTTACTTTCAATAGGTAAAGGTTCACCAAAAGCCACAATCACATCACGACGAAGACCGTTTACTGATTTAGATTTCATATGGCTACTTGAACGTGAAAAACGGCTTCCCCATAATCCACGGATATAGAAAGGTAAAATAACACCATCGACTTCTGAAACAGTTTTCTCGAAACCCTTTTTAAAGTCACCTAGTTGCCCACTACGGCTAATGGCTCCTTCAGGGAATAAACAGACTACTTCACCTGCTTTTAATAACAGATTAATTTGTTTTAATGCATCTACGCTTGCTCCACTAGCAATTGGAATGACACCTACAATGTCCAGAAACCATTTAATCGTCCAGTTTTCGTAATAGCTCTTATGCATAACGAATCGAACTTTACGTGGACATGCAATTTGAATCATTGCAAAATCGATAAAACTAATGTGGTTACCTAACATCAACACACCACCTTTACCGGGCAAGTTGTTAAATCCCTGTACTTGTATTTTATAACGTCCAGCAAATAGCCCACTAATAACAATTCTTATTAATGAATGAGGCAAACGATATATTGTGTATAACGCACCCAGTAAGGTAATGACGGTTACAAAATGAAATAATCCTATAGTGCTAACGCCAGATGTTGCGACAATAACGGTTAATATTAGAAAACTAACCATTACAATGTTTTGAACCCAATTGTTTCCTGCTAATACAGTCCCTAATTGCTCGTCGTCAGCTTGAAACTGGATCATTGAATTTAGTGGGACTATAAATAATCCACCGAATAAACCGAACATAAAAACATCTATACTCATCATCAGAGCTGAATCAAATTTCGTTATTAAAAATACTGTAAATACCAAACCAATTGCACCGATGGCTACAAAACCTATTTCGATGTAGTGTTTTGATTTGTTACCAGCGATTAATGAACCAATTACTACACCAATACCTGAAAAAGCTAAGATACCTTGTATTAATATGGTGTTGTCATTGTTGAGTACTTCTTTCGCTAAAGCAGGAAAGGATGCCAATACAACTTGAGATATTCCCCAAAAAATAGATAAGCCGACAATTGAAAGCCAGATATTCTGGTCAGTCCACAATAAACGTAAATTGGTTTTTAAATAATCGGCTTTAATATAGTTTGTTGCTTTAAATTGCTTTTCATTTATTGAGCTACTTGGAATTTGATCTTGTACTGGAATCTTAAATGCGACAATGGCCTCTATAATTGAAAAGAAAACCAGGAGCCAGCCTATTGGTGCAATGATACTGATTAACTCAGATTCGTTTTGATAAGTTTGATTCGCTAAGCTATTTTCGAATAGGACTGAAAAGATGAAGATACCTGACAATATTGCAAAAATTGTAATGGATTGAACGATAGCATTCATTGACGCTAATTTGTCTTGGCCAACTAATTCTTTGATGTAGCCGTACTTAGCGGGTGAATAGAATGCGCTTTGAATGGCCAGTAAAAATGTCATCGCAAACGAAACAATAAACCAACCTTGGTAATATGAAACGGTAATGATGAGCGTTAATGCAACGGCGACTAATGCAGAAATTTGCATGACGACAGGTTTCTTGTATTTGTCAGCAAGATAACCCGATGGACTAAACAATAAAATGAACGGAAGCAGAATTAAACCATTAACAATGGCTGTCAGGATTATTTGTGTTTCACCATCATAAATTTTAAACACAGTATTTTGAATAATAATTTTATGCCCTAAATCAACGAAGGCGTTTAAAAACACAATCGTTATAAAAGGAAAGAAACCTGCTATTTTCGTTAATTTATCCATTTGCCTGCTCTTGTCTAATCATTGAAGTTACACGAATACTAGTCATTTGATATAGATGCTGCTACTTAAATATAAAGAGTTGTATGTAATTGACTTAAAGGTATTGTAATACAATACTTTTCGCTCCTGCATATCATTATTACTTAGCAGTTTTAAATTGGTTATTTTTAAGAAAGTGCCGTGTTTGTTCTATAACGTATCGGCGTCTCATGATCATTGTATGCGTATAGGGAACAACTAGGAAGTCGGTCATACCCTCAACGCGTGCTCGTTTTAATGATACTTTTCCGTCATCTTTACCCGGAATTATGCAGGATAGAATAGGGTTAATACTCCGGTTGCCTGTTATCACACCAACTGGATAATTTACGGGGCCCAACTGTTGAGGTATCGAACTTGACGTTGTTCCCAGTTGTTGTCCGGCAGGACCATTTATCATTTTAAAACCTGGAACATTTTTTAGTTTATCAACAACTTCACTTCCTTGATTGGGTGGGCCAAGCATGACGACGTTACCTAAGCATTGTAGTGAGTTAAATTGTAAATAGTATCGAAGTAAAATTCCTCCCATGGAATGGGTTACAAAGTGTATTTTTGTTTTACATTCTTTTTCGCAAGCATGAATGACAGGGGTGATATATTGTTTGACCAATTCCTCAACCGTAAAGTGTTGCGAAGGGTAGTTAACGTTTATCACATTGTAATCATTTTCTTTAAGTGAATATTCCATCTTTGAAAAAGAGTGATGTGTTCGATTTAAACCGTGCAGTAAAATAACCGTGTCTTGGTTGCCCATGTTTTTCTCCATTATTATATTAAGTAAGTAGGCCACGGAATTATTTCCGTGGCCTATATGTCCTTAACCTTCCCACTGCTTAAAGTTGGTTCTCCATGATGAAAAACGTTGATATAAGAAATTTCCTTTAGCTTCAATTACCGAGGCAATAATAATAGCGATAACCCCCATGACAGCCATACTTGCCCAGCTACCTAAATTAAAATGGTGTACAAGTTCATAAAACTGTTGTGCTATACCGATCACCATCAAAATAAAACCATTAATAAAGAAACCGCGTTGTTTATTTTTATAACCAAGAATTAATAATCCAACACCTGCTGTAATACAACTTACTGCTGCAATAACACCTGAGTTGAATGCCAAGTTAATGCTCATGCCTATAACAATCATTAAGGCTGACATCCAACGATAAGTGGTGGCATTTTTGTCGTTACGTTGTGCTATGTCATAAATCATAATGGCAGAAGTAACGGTTGCTATAGGCAATATCAAAGCATCAATAATCAAGTTAATATCTGTCAATGTAGCGACTAACAATGGTGCGGTAACAATCGCAGGGATAAGTGAGAAGCCATCTAATGTTTTTCTTAACTGTGACCCACTGTCAAAGAACATCGCAGATTGGCGTAAGATAATATAAGTGGTTATTGCCATCACTGTTAACAAGAACAAATCGGCTGAATATAGCCATAGTGTTCTACCCATTAGTAACGCTAAGGGTAGGGCTTGTAATCCTAAAGCGATAACGCCTTCTCGTGTTTTAGCTGTAATGTTCTGTTGTGATGACTTTCGCGCTAAGATAATAGTCATCACAGCTAATGCTAGTACTACTAAACCCACAATCATTGGTTCGCGCAATGGTATTAATAATGCTGCGTTACTCAGTAAGAATAAAAAAGTTAAACGTTTGGACATACTGCGAGCTAAGACGGTGAAGCCTATTAAGGTAACTGGTAATAAAACTACTAATGCACCGCCACTTGTTAATAACGCAGTTTGCATGCTATCGACAGACCAGGCAACGTAGTTAGGATAGTGACTTAAGTCAATTACCCCTGCTTGTGAAAAAATAAATGCACCTAAAATAGCAAAGTTCGCGGGAATAGATACTAACGCTAATGTTAATAGTAATCTTGCGCCTTTGCTTTCTTTTAACCAATGACCACTGGCTAGCCCAATTGCAGCAAGTAACCCTGTGTGACCAAGCATCAATAGATAACGAAATACATCATTGCCGTTATCCCAACCTTTAATTAAGAAACTGTACATTGCGATTAATAAAGCGCCTGTTCCAAGAATGCGTAATAACCCAGGTAATTTTTTCATAAAATCAAATTCTGAAGGTGTTAATACTTCATCGATTTCATTTAAAGCGGTATGATCTAGGCTCGTCTTCATTTCGTTTCCTCCTGATTATTTTTAAGTAAGTCATCTAATGCATGGCGTAATTCATCATCGTGCTCTTGCTGTACAAATTCTTGTTCAAGTGAATCGATGTTAGGTTGTGCATCAGCTGATATTTCTGTTTGTCGCAATTTAATTTCCCAACGGTCAAAGGTGTCACATAACGTTGAAGTAGAATCTTCATATGTATCCTGGGTAACCTTTAGGGTTGCGCAACTTGATTGACGTGCTCGCATTAAGTCAAGTTTTTGCTTGAGCTCACGGGCTTTGTTTTCTGCGGCATTAATATCTTGTGCTAATTTTTGAGCGGTTTGTTGATATTGATTCAATGCGACTTCGAGTTGAGTAATTTGCTGCTCACATTGACGTGCGCGACTTACACACGATAATGCTTTTTGTTCATCATTTTGTGCACTTTCAATGGCACGTGATTGCCATTGCTTTGCGTCGGTTTGATTTTGGTTAATTTTATTTTGTAATTGGACTGTTTCGTTATGAACACGATCCAGCCGTACTTTGGCTTCGACTATTTTCTTATTTAAATCAGAGATACTGGCTTTAACAATTGCTTCATGGTTTTCAATTTCACCGACAACCTGGTCAAGCTGAGCGGCAATGGTAGTACTGAGACGTTTGAATATTGACATGGTGGTTTCCTCTTGTTGTTTGTTTGAGGAAGTGTGGGGTATAGAAGCAAATAAATAAACTCAACTAGCAAAAGGAGAGGATAGGTGGTATATAGGTATATTAATACGATACTTTATGTGATTGGAGAGCTCTATGGCGCAAACAGCCGCACTCATTGCCACTTTAAAACAGGCCCTAAAGTCTCATAACCTAACTTACGCTGATGTAGGTGAGGCATTGGATATGAGTGAAGCTAACATCAAACGGCAGTTTGCATCGAATCGCTTCACGCTTGAACGACTTGAGGATATTTGCCAGATAATGCAAATGGAGTTATCTGATTTATTTCAGCTTTATGAAGATTCTCGGCAACGTATTACTCAGTTAACGTATGAGCAGGAACAGAAGCTTGTAGCTGATGTAAAGTTATTGCTAGTGGCGGTGAGTGTGCGAAATCGTTTAAGTTTCTCAGACATTTTGACTCAATATCATTTAACTGAAACGGAGTGTGTCCAGGCGCTTGCACAGTTAGATAGATTGAAAATTATTGATTTATTACCAAACAACAGAATTAAGTTACGTATTTCCGAAGATTTTCGTTGGCTATCGGATGGACCGATTGAACACTTTTTTGCATCGCAACTACAAGGTAATTTTTTAGCCTCCAGATTTACTGGGGAGCAGGAGCAACGTTTGTTTTTGTATGGATTGTTAAGTGATGCATCGTTACAGCAGTTGATGAGTAAAATGCAGATTCTTGCTAAAGAGTTTACTGAGCTGTTGCGCCATGATGTTAAGTTACCGTTAGACAAACGGCATTCGGTTGGATTTATGCTTGCGATGCGCCCATGGGATGCAGATATATTTAAACCATTAACGCGTAGTTAGAGTATTTCACTTGCAGTGATGCAAGACAAAATGTCATCAAATATTCATTAATGGTGACGTTTTGTCTTGTTTGAGAATAGACCCTAAAATGATAATATATTTATTTGTAATTATAAAGGCTATATAAATATTGCCAATTCTATTTCTATAGGCTATATATATATGGTAATATAATTATTATTTGGCCATATAAATGTGGTATTTGTTATGATTAAACAGCTTATTAGAGATCAATATCAGTCTAAAATAGACCAACTCATTGATATTAAAGGAATAAATAGACCGAAAGAGGGCTGGATTCGTACACTGCGTAAGGCATTGAGGATGAGCAGTCCACAATTAGCTAAGCGTATTGGTGTGAGTAAGTCACAGGCATCTCAAATGGAACGGATGGAGATGGAAGATCGGATTACACTTAAACAGTTACGGCGTGTTGCTCAGTCATTTGATTGTGAGCTGGTATATGCCCTTGTGCCCGGAAAACCGGTTGAAAGCATGATACATGATCAGGCACTAAAAAAAGCACAAAAACTGGTAGGTAGGGCTGATGTACAAATGAAGTTGGAAGCGCAGCAGTTATCAAAGGAACAGTTACAAAAGCAAATAGAATTCGAAGCGCAAAGTTTGATGAAAGAGTTACCACGCGATTTGTGGGAAGACTAAGGGATGGATTTCAACAACCCTGATGGCGCGACACCACTCGATCCCGATGAAATGGAAGGGCTTAAGCACCGACATATTGAAACACGGGGTGAGTTAGATCAGCTTGAACAGCAGAATATACAGGATGGTTATAAATGGTTAACTCAGCAACGGAAATACAAATCGTTCGTTAATGAAGACTTTATAAAATTACTGCATGAAAAGTTACTTGGTGAGGTTTGGTCGTGGGCTGGGCAATTTAGACTGACAGAGAAAAATATTGGAGTCGATCCTATTCATATTTCAGTGGAACTACGCAATCTTTTAGATGATGTTAGCGTTTGGATTGAGCATGGCACGTATGAACGAGAAGAGTTTGCCGCACGACTACATCATCGCTTAGTTAAGATACATCTTTTCGCCAATGGGAACGGGCGACATGCACGTATCTTTACCGACGTTGTTTTAGAAAAAGAGAGGGAAGTCGCTCCGGTTAATTGGGGAGCAAATTCATTAAGTACCGATGGGGACCACCGGGAAAGATATATAAATGCGCTTCGAGCCGCCGATAAGAATGACTATGAATTGTTAGTTGAGTTTGTTTCAAATTAATATAGTCGTGATATAATTAACTTTAGAGCCCCCTGTGTTCTAGTTAGTAACTAAATCCTTCAAATATATACCTCAGCCGTGTGACTAAAACGTGACAAAGTGAACCAAATTTGGTGTTGTTTGAGGCAGTTTACGACTTTCCAAAAAATAGATTTTTTCATAAAAAGTGTTTACTTTCAGTGTTTTAGCTGAAATAAGTGTGAACGTGTTCACTGGAAAGTTTGGCTACGAACCAGCGGTCGGGCGTTCGAATCGCTCCAGGTGCGCCATAAGTCTAGATTAATCAAGCAGTTATCGTTTACTCGGTAACTGCTTTTTTATTGCCAAAGATTTGTGCCGTGCTTTCTTTTTTTAGTTCATAAAGTAAAATGTTGTCAACATTGCCACAAGTTTTATCGAAGTAATAGACCATACGGTTAGAAGTCATGTGGTTGCTACGCAAGTTAAAATTATAATGATATTTTTCGTATGTTAAACAATGCGTTAGTAAGAAAAAATTTTTCCGCATGACATATTATTATTCGATTAGTAAAGTAAACTCATTAGTTAGTGATGAGGCTGGGTTGACTAAAGAACTCTCTAGTAAATTTTATCTTAAGATTTGATTAAGACTTATTATCTGAAGATAAGCTTTTTCTTAATACAAGATAACCGATAATTCCTGAAGCGAATGAACCGAGTAAAATACCTAGTCGTTCATCGAATAGTTGGTTAACATTTGTTTCTTCAAAAGCAAGTGAGCCTATAAATAAACTCATAGTAAAACCAATTCCACAAAGTGCAGCCGTGCCATATAAAGACATCCAAGACATGTCGCTTGGTAATTGGGTAAGCTTTAATTTTATTGCCAGCCAGCAAAATCCAAAAACGCCTACTTGCTTACCCATTAATAAGCCAAGCGCAATTCCCAATGGCACACCATGAAAGAGTTGTTCTGTGCCTACGCCAGTGAAATTAACACCCGCATTTGCAAAGGCGAATACAGGTAGTACGAAAAAAGCCACCAATGAGTGTAGGTCGCGTTCCATACGTTTTAATGGAGAATAATTTGGATCTGTTTTTGAGCGCATAGGAATAAACATGGCGAGGATAATACCCACTAACGTTGCATGCACGCCAGATTTTAGCATGGCGACCCACATAACAACACCAACCATTATATAAACACTTGTCGATGAAGGGTTTCGCTTATTTATCCAAAAAAGAATAGGCAAACAACAAAGCACAATGGTCAGTGAAGTGACAGATACATTTGTGGTATAAAAAATGGCAATGATGATGATGGCGCCAACATCATCAAATATAGCTAATGAAGTGAGAAAAACTTTTAAACTGGTAGGGACTTTTGATCCCAACAAGCTCAATACGCCTAGTGCAAAAGCAATGTCTGTCGCCGTCGGAATGGCCCAACCTTTTAATGCAATATCGTCATCATAATTAAAATATATGTAAATGAGGGCGGGGACGACCATGCCGCCTAACGCAGCAATGCCAGGTAGGATGATATTTTTTTTATTCGATAATTCACCTTCAATAAATTCTCGCTTTAGCTCAAGACCAATCATAAAGAAAAATACGACCATTAAACCATCATTTATCCAGAGTAATAGAGGCTTTGCAATTTCCAGTGCACCAATCTTTATTTCAACGGGGGTATTAATTAAGAGAGCGTAATAACTTTGTAGTGGTGAGTTGGCTAATATGATGGCAAGTACGGCAGTAAACATGAGAATAATGCCGCCAGCAGACTCGAGTCGTAAAAAGTTAGATAAAAATGATTCTTTTGAAGTTTTCATTATATAACCGCTTATAATTAGATAGCTTTATTTTACATTGAAAAAAAAATAAAGTTATTGAAAGAGTAAATAGGTATCATTTATGTTTATCAATGACTACTTAAGTTATATGTTTATCTTGTGAGCTAATTTTATCAGGCTAAGTATGGTAATTTGGTCAGTATATATAGGAAAGGGTACTTATTAAATGATAACCGCAACAATATGGTTAAGCTCTGCTTTTGGCCTAGGGCTTATAATGCGCTTAATGGGTTTGCCTCCACTAATTGGCTTCCTCGCGGCTGGATTTATACTTAGTTTTCTTGGTCATGAAACTAATGAAATTTTGAACCAAGTTGCGCATACGGGCGTTTTACTGTTGCTATTTAGTGTTGGCCTAAAATTACGTTTACGATCAATAATCACTAAAGAAGTTTTATTTGGTTCATTACTGCATATGGCAATAATGATCGGTCTTGTTTATGTTGCAAATGTCACTATTTTTGGCATGAGTGAACAGTTATCACTGATTATTGCGATTGCTCTGTCATTCTCGAGTACGGTTGTCGCAGCTAAAGTGCTTGAAAGTAAGAAAGAACTACGTGCTTTTCATGGTCGATTAGCTATCGGCATTTTAATTATGCAAGATCTCATTGCCGTTGCAGTACTTAGTGTTGGTAATGGCGTCGTGCCATCGCCCTATGCTTTTTTATTATTAGGTATCTTTTTTATTCGACCAATCGTCCACCGTTTGTTAGATATTTCTGGTCACGGTGAATTGGTCATTCTCTATGGTTTATTACTTGCAGTTGTTATCGGTGGGCATGGATTTGAATATTTTGGTTTAAGTTCAGAGCTGGGAGCTTTAGTTTTTGGAATATTACTGGCTGATCATAAGCGTGCTATTGAAGTGTCAAACTCTATTTGGGGGCTAAAAGAAGTTTTACTGGTTGGCTTCTTTTTACAAATTGGCCTGATGGGGCATCCAACAATGGAAATGTTGATGAGTGCCATGTTGATCAATATTATTATTATCATTAAAGTCGTTTTGTTTTTTGGCATAATGATTCTATTCCGTTTGCGAGCTCGTACCGCCTTTCTTACCAGTCTTTCGCTAGCGACCTTTAGTGAATTCGGTTTAATTGTTGCGAATATGGCGGCAGGCAACGGATGGTTAAGTAATGAGTGGATGGTGCTGTTAGCCATGACGGTCGCAATCTCTTTTACTATCGCGGCACCATTTAATCGCTATTCCCATGAACTGTATAGCTGGATGGAACAATGGCTGCAAAAATTTGAGTCATCAAAGCACCATCCTGATGATGAACCAATTCATATTGGCAACTCGCATGTGATGGTTATCGGAATGGGGCGTGTAGGCTGTGGTGCATATAATCTACTCGCACAACAACAGGAACGCGTTATCGGACTGGATTCTGATCCGGTCAAGGTTGAAAGACATCGCCAAGAAGGTCGGCGAGTACTCTATGCCGATGCGGAAGATCCTGGACTGTGGAGTAACATACAACTTGGCGGTGTCCATACTATTATGCTGGCGATGCCAGAAACAATAGCCAATATAATGGCGACAAAAGAATTACGTAATATTGGTTTTAAAGGTACGATCACAACCACGGTAGTTTTTGATGATGAGGTGGAAGCCCTAAAAAAAGCAGGTGCAGACTTTATCTATAATTACTATGAGGGAATTGGGGCAAGCTTTGCGGTTAATTCGATGGAAACAGCTGCCACAGCAGTAAAACATAAACAAGAAGCACGATAAAATGCCAGATAAAATCCAAGATAAACAAGCGACACTGCAAGAAAGTATTGCACAGCAACGCGAAGTGTTAATCACTATGTTGTCCGATCCACTAAAAAGGGTGGCCAAGTCATGTTCTAAGGTTTGGGGGGATCGTGAAAATCTTAATCATGCGCTTATACAAGTATTGCACACGATGTCTTATTGTAAGTACCTTTATACATTGGACTTCGATGCGATACAAAATAGTGACAACGTAAGCCATGAAGGTTTAGTCACGAGACATTTTGCTCGAGATCGTTCCGAGCGTCCCTATGTGCTTGAGATGATAGCCGGTAATGATTTTGTATTATCGACCGCCTATATCAGTTTGCGAGCAAAGCGTCCTTCGTTGACCGCAATGCAACTGGTGTGTGATGAACAAAAAAAACCGCTGGGTTATATCGGTGCAGATTTCGATTTGCGTGATTTACCATTAACGCGTGATATGTACGAAGAGCCCAGAGAGTGGACTCAAATAAAAGGAGACCCCTCTATTCGAGGAAGTGTGTTTTCACAAACACGTAGTGACAGTGATATGGATAACCATATCGATACTGTGCTTGGTGTCATCGAAGAGTTAATTATGGGGCATGGCGTTTTTCATGCGAAGCTTCACTTTTCAAGTAACCGTTCTGTTATTTGGCACTATGATGATCCCTACCGGTATCGTTTACTGAGTCTAGATGCATTGATTGATCCCAATATTTGCCTAGCTTATCCAAATAGGGAATATCCTAAAAATGCGTCTATTTCAGAATCACAAATACGCCCTATACTTAATAGCTTACGCCAGTTAAGGTTTATGGACGATACTTTGTATTTGCGTGCAGGGGCATTGAATATCTTTAATGGGATTATTAGCCTTAATTTTTCATGTGATGGTTCACATTACATACCCTACGATGAATTTCTAAATAAAGATCATGCTTTCTGGAGCAGTGGTGCAAGTAACTAATTTACTCTTTCCTTTAATGTATGACACCTAGCATCTGACATGTGACACTTCTGAGAACGTGATTCCCCCCAACATCGTTTAAATTTTCGGTGACTTTAAGTATTTTTCCTCATCGGATATTGGTATTTATCAATGGGAGGTATTGGTTATATCAATTTAAAGAAAAAACATAATCCCTGTAGAATTCATCGTCGTAGATATAATGGATTTTGACAAAGGTGTACAGTAATGAAGAAAACTGAAGGTTTCTTTCGAGTAAGTATAAAAAAAGCATTTGCTGCATTTTCTTATGAACATAGTGGTGAAATGCTTTCGCTACAAAGGAAAAGTCAGATGTTATCTGAGAGCTCTGTAGATTTAGCCATTAAGACAAAGGATAACGACGTATTAAATAAAACAACGGGTTCATGAGCGTTATTAAATTCGAATTTTTTTAACTGTTATCGCTTATTACAGCGAAACATTATTTAAATAGTGGTATGTCAATACAACCTAATTTCGTAACTTATATTTAAATAAAATATGTAACCTAAAATCGCAGAATATTCCTTGTGTGTTAGCTCCTCATAATTGATAGACGATAGTCTATCAATTATCCAATTAATATTTATTTGTATATAACTATAGGATTTCTTAATATTTTAACAGGAAAATATTAGGTATCAATTGATGAGTTATTCTGAGAAAAATAGTGGTTAACATATGGTAAAACTGAAAACCTATGTTTATATCGATTCATTACAGCCACAGTTAGCAGAATACATGGCTTCTGTGTCTCAGGGATTTCCTCCTATACCGGGGGATGCTTGTCTGTGGGTTGAAGTTTCACCCGGCATGGCAATACATCGTGTAACAGATATTGCATTAAAAGCATCTCAAGTAAAATTGACTCAACAAATTGTTGAGCGTGCCTATGGTTCAATGGTTATACACCATCGAGACCAAAGTGATGTGATTGAGTCAGGTAGAATATTATTATCGAGTATAGATGCGGATGTGAATGATCGTGAGCATTGTGAAATTCAATGGCAAGATATTATTTACGGGATGACACCAGAACATGCTGTTTTGATTAATCGCCAACATCGAGGCGGTTCAATGATCTTGCCTGGTGATAGCATGTTTATCCTCGAAGCCGAGCCTGCCGGTTATATTGTTTATGCGGCTAATCAGGCAGAGAAAGCAGCTAACATTACATTGGTTGATGTGCGTGCTGTTGGTGCTTATGGTCGCTTAACCATATCCGGGAAAGAAGGTGATGTTGAAGAAGCTGCAGCAGCAGCAATCAGAGCGTTAGAAAATCCTTCAAGGACATAGTTAATGCATCGACAAGAACTTTTAAATTTCTTAAGACAACACCATACACGTTATATGGACGAAGCTGGCTACGTTCAACGTGCAATAGGTTATATCGAAGAGCATGAAGATTGTTTCTATCGAGAACTATGGCCTGTACATGTTACTGGATCTGCATGGGTAATCAGTCCAAACCGCAATAAAGTTTTAATGATGCATCATAAGAAACATGATCAGTGGTTTCAACCTGGTGGTCATGCCGATGGTGATGCAGACATTGTACGTGTTGCATTGCGTGAAACATCAGAAGAAACCGGCATTGATTTATCACAAGTTAAATTATTAAATGCAAATATATTTGATGTTGATATTCATAGCATTCCCGCTATCGGAAATGAACCACAACATTATCATATTGATATTCGCTTCTTAGTGGAAATTGATGACAGCGTACCCGTGCCGGGTAATGATGAATCGCATCAAGTGCTGTGGGTAAGTTTGTATGAAGTTAGTCGTTATAATAATAACCGTTCAACATATCGTATGTTAGAAAAAACACGTCAACTACGAAATAAGTTAGCCGCTTAATAATATATTGAATTGGTTAATTAATGATTAGTTGCGTGTCTCGCGTCTTCTTGCAAAGATTTTTCAACGTTATTTTGATTGTGATATCTCGTTAGTTTTTTATGAATGTTAGGATGTTTATTGGAAAGCATACGTGCTGCAAATAGTGCGGCATTGACAGCGCCTTCTGGTCCAGTATTCGACATCCTTATTGTGTTATCAATATTTTCATCTGAAATTGAGTCACAAATATTTTCCTTCTTAGTAGAAGTCATCATTTGTATTCCAGCGACGGGAACCTCTGTTTTTTGAAGCAATAATACCAGGTAAATAAGCCTCTCCTGAAAACCCTCCGATAATAATTTCGAGACCACGATTGATAGCATTACTTGCATATTCGTGTAATTTCTTAGAATTTTTATTGGTTGTGATGATGCGAGCTTCATAGGGGGACACCTGGTTGGGCAAGTAATTTCGCTGTGTGTTCCATGGTGGACTACTGAGATCTAGATCCTAAAATAATTCCTACCTGTATACTGTTACCCTCATATAAAATCATATAAATAATTTACTTATATGTTTATCTATATATTGAGCCCCAAAGGTAACGTTATTCTTGTCCTAAGAAGAATAAAATAAACCTAATGAAAATATAGATAACTATCTATCAAACAAAAACAATATTTCAATTGGTTATATAAATTTTATTGCACTAACGTGTACGGCAATTAATGTGTATGTCATTTCGGTAGCGTTTTAATAAATTTTTAATACATAGATTAGAAACTATGAATTATCAATGAAATATCAATTGGAACAATATGTGGCTCTTACCTATCATTCGTGAAAGTTAATTAAGTAACGAACATTTTTAGTAACTAAAAGAAACAGGAGTAGACAATGTCAGAAAAAGCTTATGAAGCGGGCGTTAAGGAGTACCGCGATAAATATTGGACACCAGATTATACGCCACTTGATACCGACCTTTTGGCCTGTTTCAAATGTACTGGTCAATCAGGCGTTCCGAATGAAGAGGTTGCCGCAGCTGTAGCAGCAGAAAGTTCAACGGGTACCTGGAGTACGGTTTGGTCAGAATTTTTAACCGATATGGAATATTACAAAGGCCGTTGCTATCGTATAGAAGATGTTCCTAGTGATTCTGAATCATTCTATGCTTTTATTGCATATCCCCTTGACCTGTTTGAAGAAGGTTCAATTGTAAACGTATTAACTTCATTGGTTGGTAACGTATTTGGTTTTAAAGCACTTAAGCATTTGCGTTTAGAAGATATTCGTTTCCCAATGGCTTTCATTAAAACATGCGGTGGTCCACCAGCAGGTATACAGGTTGAACGTGATCGTCTTAATAAATATGGACGTCCTTTACTTGGCGCGACAGTTAAACCAAAATTAGGTTTGTCAGCTAAAAACTATGGCCGTGCCGTTTATGAATGTTTGCGTGGTGGTTTGGATTTAACGAAAGATGATGAAAATGTAAACTCTCAACCATTTATGCGCTGGCGTGATCGCTTCGAGTTTGTAGCTGAAGCAATCAGGAAAGCTGAAATGGAAACAGGCGAGCGTAAAGGTCATTACTTAAACTGTACTGCAGCGACTCCTGAAGATATGTATGAACGTGCTCAATTCGCTAAAGAATTAGGCATGCCTATTATTATGCATGATTTCTTAACAGGTGGTTTTACAGCAAATACAGGTTTAGCTAATTACTGTCGTAAAAATGGCATGCTGTTACACGTACATCGTGCAATGCATGCGGTTATCGATCGTCATCCAAAGCACGGCATTCACTTCCGCGTATTAGCAAAATGTTTACGCCTATCTGGTGGTGATCAACTTCACACAGGTACAGTTGTAGGTAAACTTGAAGGTGACAGAAATTCAACACTTGGTTTTGTCGATCAACTACGTGAATCATTTGTTCCTGAAGATCGTTCACGTGGTGTGTTCTTCGATCAGGACTGGGGTTCATTGCCTGGTGTCTTCGCAGTAGCATCTGGTGGTATTCACGTTTGGCATATGCCTGCACTACTTAACATCTTTGGTGATGATTCAGTACTTCAGTTTGGTGGTGGTACTCAAGGACATCCTTGGGGTAATGCGGCAGGTGCAGCAGCTAACCGTGTTGCGTTAGAAGCTTGTGTTAAAGCACGTAACGAAGGTCGTGAACTTGAACGTGAAGCACGTGACATTCTTAGTGCCGCAGCTCGTACTAGTCCTGAGTTGGCAATTGCAATGGAAACTTGGAAAGAAATCAAGTTTGAGTTTGAAACTGTTGACAAACTAGACGTTTAAAATCGTTGATGAGTTGGGCGTAGTGTAAAGCTAAGCCCAACATCATGCAACGAGTTAACAAGATACTGATAACGAGGATATAACTATGTCAAATTATACTGAGGGTGATTTTCAAACTGCCCAAACACTGGAAACTTTCGGCTTTTTACCAAAGTTGACACAAGAAGAGATTCATTTACAGATTGCTTACATTATTGGAAACAACTGGACACCTGCGATTGAGCATGAGCATCCAAATGCTTCAAGCAATCATTACTGGACAATGTGGAAGCTACCATTTTTTGGCGAGCGCGATCTTGGTCGAGTTGTAGCAGAGTTAGAAGCATGTGGTCGAGCTTATCCTGATCACCATATTCGTTTACTTGGTTATGACAACTATACACAAAGCCAAGGTTCTGCTTTTGTCGTCCGTGAAGGACGCGTGTAAAGCTTGAATTTAAGGCTTATATAAACACTAAGTAATGATAACCATAAACATGATGATGCGATGGGGTTAACAATGGCACAAACAGCAACAAGCAAAAGTGCACGCGAAGTTTCTTTGGAAAGACGTCGTGCTTTGACCACAAAGGGAAAAGCAGCGTTAGCCAGCGGAAAAGTCGCGAGTACTTCGCAAACCAATACAATGACCACTGCTGTGGTAAGTACACCGGCACAAACTTCGTCTATGACGGGGCGAGATGCTTCACGTGCTCGTCGTGATGCAATGTCAAACAGTGGTAAAGCGGGACTTGCTGTTGCAGATCGTATTCGTTCTGCACCTGCTACGAAAACCCCATCTGCAACACCACAGACTGTTCAACAAGATGCGTCTGCGACGATTGATAAGTCAACTAAAGGTTGTGGTTGTGGATGTAATGGTACGAAAGCGACATGTGATAAAACGCGTGAAGATTCAGTTGCCGTTACTAAAAAAACGATTATACCGAATAAGAAGATGCAAAAAACTGCACGTAGTGCAGCGCGTATTGCCTCTTTAGCTCGACGCGAAGCAATGTCTGCGCGTGGAAAAGCGGGAATCAATTCTAATGGTACGACTGCAGCTCAAAATGCTAGAGCTGCAAACCCTGGAATATCAAGCCGTGAGCTAGCACAAACATTACGTGAAACACGTAGTAATAAGGGTAAATGTGGTAAGAAATCTGAGCCTTGTGGTCGTCAGCGAATAAAAAAATCTGACAATGGTGCAGCGAAAGATGCTCCTTGGAAAGTTGGTGTAGGTGAAACAGGTCATGGACAAACGTTAACCGGCACAATGGTTGGGCGCAGTCAAAGTGTAACGGGTGATGAAGCAAGTACATGTCGCGATGTTACCGGTACTGAATACATGGGTGCCGATCTGTTTCGTAAATTTTGTAAAAGCGATACCGCTCCATCGACAGCGGCTAAAGTAAAAGTAACAACGACATCTCATGGTAATGCCGTAAGTGGTGACCGTGTAGGTCGAGGCAAAAATGTAACAGGAAATGAAGCCGGTACATGTAAGAGTGTTACTGGTGATGAGTACACAAGTGCTGAACAATCACAGGCGTACTGCGGTGAGTTTTCTAAAAAATCACCTCGTAAAGTTTCTATGGTTGAAACAATGAAAAATGGCGCAGTGACAGGTAATAACGTAGGGCGTTCAGAAAAAATGACGGGTGATGAGTCTGGTATGAGCCGCTCTTTAACTGGAACGCAATATACAAAACCAGAAGAAATTGGTAATGCACCATCAAAAGTTGGCACCAGTGCAACATTACGTGGTGGCAGTGTAACGGGAACCATGGTTGGCCGACGTGAGCGAATGACCGGTGATGAAGTCGGTAGTTGCAAAAACGTTACCGGTGATGATTACGTTGGACAAGAACAATACAACGGTTTTTGTAATGCAAAGGCTGACGCACCCACAGATCAAAAAGTAGGTGTTTCATCAACAGGTAAAGGTTTATTTGTAACCGGCACGATGACCGGCCGTACAAATAATGTAACGGGTAATGAACCAGGTAGCTGTAATGCAGTAACCGGTACCCCTTATGGTGGTAGTGAGCAGTCAGAAAATTTTTGCCAAGCTGAAGACGTAGCGATGGCGAGTGCTCGCAACAGAGAATTAAGAAGTACACCAGCTATGTCATTAACGGGGATTCAACCCGGTGTTGGTGGCGTGATGACAGGTGCAGATAAAGGTGCATGTGAACAAGTTTCTGGTACACCTTATGTAGGTGCCGATCAGTTTGCTAATGCATGTCCTTCAACACCGGCAACAACAGCAAGTTCTGATTTTCCACAAGCAATTGATGGAACTTCAGTCGGGCAACAGTTCAGCATAAACACACCATCTGGTGGTGCGGCAGCTGCTACAGGTTCAACCGGTGTGACTGGAAAGCAAAATGCACAAAGCCATATAACAGGACCATTTGGTATGGCAACTGGAAAAGTAACCGGTACTGAAGATGCACGTTTTGGTAAAGGCAATGTTAACGCAACTGAAATGCGACCAGAACCTGTTGCACAAGTTGATGGTAGAGATAAAACACGTATATCAGGCGAAGGCCAAGATACTGGTTTAAATATTACTGGTGATGACTGGGGCCGTGGTAAACATGTTACTGGCACAGAAGGTATGTCATCAACAAAACGTAATCCGACGATACGTGCGAGTAACTCAATGGCATCTATGAAAGAAATGGCTGCAATCGCACAAAAACGTAATGAAGAAATAGCAATACCCAATAGCAAGGTTACCGGCGGCAGTGGCAACACTGAGAAAGGATCTTTAATTACTTATTCTGGAGGCGCACGCGGTTAATTGAGGAGAAATCCAAAATTAATCACGAGATACGAGAACAATGTTAAATAGTCGTAGCAAACAACAAGCTTCACACAACTTGAGCCGACCGACCCCGCTGGGTCGTCCTGGTGATAGAGCTGTGAAGACTGCACATACAACAGAGTCTACTTACTCTGCACGTATGTCAGTGAACGCTGCGTCTATGAAACTTTCTCATGGTTTAACAAATGCTCAGGAAAATACGCGGTTATATGCGTATGAAAGTAGCGTAAGAGAATCGTTTGATAACATTGTTCCAACGTTGAAACAAATTTCGGCATTGCAACATGAAGAAAATTTTGAACAACAAGCGCAACAATTAGCACGCACTCAGCTTGGCTTTGAATTACCTGAAAGACTTTTAAGTGATGCTTGGGTTGATCAGCTAGACATGCGTAGTTTATTCGCTTGGAGTGTATTCGAAACGTATCATCGTTTTTGTGATGAAGTGTTTACACGCGATCCACTTGATCATAATGGTGGCAATGAAAACTTCCAGGAATTTATTCAGGAGTGTGGTTTTCATATGGTTGATGTTTCGCCTTGTGCAGATGGTCGCTTGGCACACGTTATTCGTTATGTATTGCGTATGCCGTATAAAGAAGTGCGTCGTCGTTCTTATGCAGGTGCAATGTTTGACATTGAAGACAGCATGGAAAAATGGGTTAAGACGGAATTGCATCGTTTCCGTGAAGGTAAACCTAATACGACAGATGCAGCAACACGTTATTTGAAAACAGTGGTATACCACCACAGTTCTGTTGACCCAAGTCATCAAGGTTGTGCAGCGCACGGCTCTGATACAGAAAAAGCAGCGCAAGGTGGTTTAGAACGTTTAATGGGATTCCAACAAGCGGTACAAAATACCCATTGTTGTGGAGCCTCTATCGATTGTTTATTAATCGGTATGGATACAGATACAGATGGTATTCGCATTCATATGCCGGATGCGAGTGGCAAGATTGATTTAGAAAATTATGTAGATAGTTTAGAAGTGTTTGATACGACGGCTAACATGAGTGCGAACGATGCAGAACAGTGGATAGCCGATCATATTAAACAAAAAGGCGGTAATGAATTAACAGACGGTATGGCTCGTTTTATGTCATACCTACTGAAAAATAATATGTCACAAGTGGAATATGTACGCAGTTACTACGGTGGTTGCTATGAAGACATTGGACATGCGGAAAAATTTATTGGTGCGGGTATTGGTTTCGAAGAAATACAATTACGTAACCTAACATTTTTTTCTTACCTCAACACGGTTGAGGAAGCAGCAACAGATTTAGATGTCGGTATTAGTATTTTTACGGGCTTAAATGTTTCGCGAGGGCTGCCTGTACCGATAGTTGTTCGTTACGATTATCACGGTAATGTACCGGGTGCACGTGAACGTGCTGAAGAACATTGCCAACGTGTTGCGAACGCATTACATAACCGATATAGCGAACTAACTAATCGTGGTTTGCTGCACACATTACAAGTTGTACGTGACATTAATGGTGCAGGACAAATCGAAATACTGAACTGTTCAGTAAAAACAAACGTTACAGGTGGTCACTAATGAAAATCTGTCAAATTGTGAAACCGTTAGTTTCAACAAACCGCATACCCGGTATGGAACATAGACATCTGCAAGTGGTTAAAGATGGTAGCGCCATCGCCGTCGCTGTTGATGCAGTTGGTTGCATACCCGGTGATTGGGTTATTTGTGTCGGGAGTTCTGCGGCACGTGAAGCGGCTGGTAGTAAAGAGTACCCAAGTGATTTGACTATTGTCGGCATTATTGATCACTGGGAACCTGATAGTTAGGCATCGACGATGGAAATTATGCAGGTTGAAAAACCATTAGTATGTACTCGTCGTGTTGATGGTTTAAGAGATATTAGTTTACGTGTGTTGAGAGATCGCACAGGTAATCAAGTAGTAGCAGTAGACCCTGTAGGTGCCCGTGAAGGTAACTGGGTATTTACATCAAGTGGATCTGCTGCGAGATATGCGGCATGTGATTTTCGGATTTTAACTGATCTGACAGTCGCAGGCATTATAGATTTCTGGGGTGCTGATTGATCAGTAAACCGAATAACGGCTACAACAGTGTTGGTTTTAAACCTAACTTACGTAGCTTAATTTTAGTTTTAATTTGAAACGACGAAGTCTAGGACTTCAAAAATAGGAGTGTATTAAGATGGCTAATGATAACTATGGTATTGCCTTAGGTATGATCGAAACTCGCGGCTTAGTGCCTGCAATTGAAGCGGCTGATGCAATGACTAAAGCAGCAGAAGTTCGCATGATTGGGCGTGAATTTGTTGGCGGCGGTTATGTAACAGTATTAGTTCGTGG
>Ga0316206_1001124_pt1 | contig 26371 bp, 29 predicted proteins | sample 6monthpyrite_MG_FD_204942 | JGI IMG/M metagenome (GOLD analysis project Ga0316206, IMG submission 204942) | Microbial mat bacterial communities from mineral coupon in-situ incubated in ocean water Damariscotta River, Maine, United States -... | ecosystem: Environmental > Aquatic > Marine >... | reverse complement strand
AAAGGTTTGTAGTTTGCTGGCGTTGGAAAGGTTGAGTGTGCCCTGTTGAATTTCTTTTTCGACGATTGGTGTCGCCCGCAGCAGCCTCGCCGCCTTGACTCTGACGGCTGCCTCAGCGTCCGAGTAACCTAGAATTTTTGTGCAAAATTTGTAGAGCGAGGGGCAGTCGTGATCGAGATAGATCTTTCTTTTTTCTATATTAATCAGGTGCTTGAGGATGATGGCGGTGAACTTTTTTTCTTGTTTCACGGCGGCCTTGATTTCTTTGATGAGATTTTTTGCTAACATTTTTTCTCCTTTGAGTTGAATTTTTATTTCTTATTGCTTCGCTTGCTTGGCTTCGCTTGCTTTGCTTCGCTTGCTTTGCTTCGCTTGCTTTGCTTTGCTTCTCTTGCTTTGCTTCTCTTGCTTTGCTTCTCTTGCTTTGCTTCGCTTGCTTTGCTTCGCTTGCTTGGCTTCGCCTGCTTGGCTTTGCTTCGCTTGGTCCGCTTGGTCCGCTTGGTCCGCTTGGTCCGCTTGGTCCGCTTGGCATCATCACAAATTATTTTTTAAAACACTATTTGAATTTTGCAACAACTTTTTTTTCTGCCAACGATGAGGGTTATACCACGGTTTTTGGCCCTAAAAAAAAGACTCATAATTAAACGCTAAGGGGTTTTAAAAAGTAATAAGTCATCGTGGATGATTAACTTTTTTATTCGTTTGTAAAGGCAGAATAACTCACTCTAGTGAGGGATCATTTGGAGTTGTTAAAGGAGGATGAAAAATAATATTGTGATCACTTTAAGTGCCCAAGCTTTTTTTTTAAAAAATATTTATTTTTTCACTTTTGAGATATTTTGTTTTCAGCATTTAGGTATTTTTAAAGTGGCCATTTGTGAGAATCGCGAATGTATGGTCAACTTGCAAGACATCTAGTATATCACCGGCTTTGAAATTGGTAGGGGAATATTCGAATGTCGTCATATTATCTCGATACGACTATTTGCGACGTTGTTGTGCCAGTAGATTTCTCGAGGGCATCTTGCTATGATTCTGCCCAGGCAATTCATGAAGGAAAACTGGCGGTTCGAGGATTTAAGATAAAACGACTCGATTTCGGCCAATTCAGCTGGCCTATAATTTATGCTTTCATTGGGGTCGCTAGGTAGGTGCGCTTTTCTTTTAAATTATCCAGATCATTTAGCGCGCTCCGGTAACTCCTTTACCGACTTTCCGGGATGAAAATAAGACTCCAGCGCCGGGCCTATCCAGCTAGGCGCAAAAGAACAATCTTTATTGATTTTTTAAAACTTGCAATTATGCTGGAGCCGATTTCAGAAGAAGTTGAAGTGGAAATTGAAGTGGAAGTGGAAGTGGAAGTTGAAGTGGAAGTGGAAGTTGAAGTGAAAGTTGAAGTGGAAGTGGAAGTTGAAGTGGAAGTTGAAGTGGAAGTTGAAGTGGAAGTTGAAGTGGAAGTTGAAGTGAAAGTTGAAGTGAAAGTGGAATAGACACGATCTGTGGGTAAATGATTCTAGGGTCTGCGGTAGAACCAAATAATAAAGATCACTTTTAATCTATGCACTCAATATTTATGAGATGGTAAATAATGGCAATTGCGTATGAGAATCTTGATCATCTAAATTTTTAAAACCAACTCCCACTCCAATAAGTCTGACCGGGTCACTGCGTTTTTTTTGCATCTGCTGTAATAATTCCGTGGCAAAAACTTTGCATTCATCGCTGACCTTATGTCTTTCCCATAATTCCCCTAAGAAATCATTTTCGCCAGTTTTTTGCAGGGTGGTTTGCGTGAAGTCGAAATATTTTAACTTGAGGGTCATTTTATTAATTTTGAAATGAGGTTTTTTTTTATTTTTAAAAAGCTCTAGTCTTTTATTCAGCTCTTCTAAAAGTTCTAAGAGAGCATTTTTCCACAAATCAAAATTTTGTATATCGTGGGTAAAGGTTTTCTCTACACTGAGAGATTTTCGCGAATAATCAGTAATCACCTGCCTATCGTCCAGACCGTGAGAAAGCTGGTATAAGTAGGTCCCAAATTTACCAAATTTTTGGTGCATAAATTCGGCCCCTTTGAGCTGAATATCAGAACATTTTTTGATCCCCAAGGCATGAAGTTTTGCCGTTGATACTTTCCCCACACCATTAATTTTCTCTACATTTAATGATCTGACAAAATTCATGACATCGCTAGGGGTCACGACTTTCTGGCCATTAGGTTTATGCCATTCACTGGCAACTTTCGCTAAAAACTTATTCGGAGCGATGCCTGCAGAGGCGGTTAATCCTGTATTTTGATAAATTTTTTCGCGAATTTCTCGTGCTATCCACGTCGCACTATTATTTAATTGTAGACATCCACTGACGTCCAAATAGGCTTCGTCCAAGGATAGCGGCTCGACCAAGTCAGTATATTGGTAAAAAATTTTGCGAATAATCTCCGATGCCTCTTTGTACTTCGCCATATTGCCCGCTATTAAAGTGAGATGTGGGCATTTTTTCAACGCTAATGCTGAAGACATCGCCGAATGGACGCCAAACCGACGTGCTATATAATTTGCAGTGGCCACCACTCCTCGCGCCACAGTGCTACCGCCAATGGCGAGGGGAATATTTCGATAGCTGGGATTGTCTCGCATTTCCACTGCGGCAAAAAAACAATCCATATCGATATGAATAATCTTTCTAGTGACCATTGTGGCATTTTATAAGTAAGTTATGCGTAAGTAAAGCGCTCCAACTCCCCCTCTCGTTTTATTTTTGCATGCCACAACGTCCTTTACTTTATGAACGTCTTAGCAACCCTAACGTTCTAACGTTCTAACGTCCTAACGTCCTAACGTCCTAACGTCCTAACCCCCATATCTAACATAATGCTTTCAACTTTAGATTAACCTTTTCCATTTCCACAAAATCTTTAGTAAATCTTGCGATGGCCTGGTAAAATTCCTCATTGGCCACCTCGATGACTTTGTTACAAAATTTTGGTACCCAGCGGGCAATATGATTATCAAAAAACTCTTTTTGTGGCGCGATGGCATGGGTCCTTTTTTCACTATCGGGGCGATTCATGGCGAAAAGTTCTTGCTCGATAAGTTTTGCCATAAACTGAAATTCAACAGAGATATGATCGGGGGCAAGAGATATTTGCTCACCGATCTCAAGGCCATACTGCCGATAAAAATCTCTCACCTCCAATGCAGCTGTCCCCCACATCTCCCTTTTACCATTCACCCAGAATAATGATTCACAAGGAAAAATATGCGGTCCCGGCCCCAGAAATAATCGACAATACTCACATGCCAAGTTTTCCATTGCCACAGAGTTAGGATCCTCTAAAAATTCTTTGGCATGGGTACACCCCCAGGTAGAAAGAACTTTGATCATTCCACTCTTGCCCATTTTTTTTAAATCATGTGGAGTTAATTCGTTAGCGTAGATGCCCGCTAAAAAAAGATAACTTGAACGACGTCCACTTAGCAGATTTATTTTTTCATCAATCATACTTTTTTTACCTCAACTACTGTATCCATTATACTCATTCCACCGCCAATGGGATCGCTGGCATTAGGAATAATCCAGTTTGGTCGAACACCATGCTTTTTCCACCACTTTCGTTTTATATCCGGATCTAGTCCTTGCTGGATTTTATTGTCAATGTTAGTCGCTGCTTTTTTCCCAGAAGCATAAATGCCATACTCCCAATGCCCAAAATGGTGCGGCAAGGCCACCACCTCGGGATGAATTCTTTTTGTCAGTTTGACCTCACTTTGGATCTCACCAATTTGGGATTTTAAATTAATGATGTCTCCCTCTTTGACATTAATTTTCGCCGCCGTCAGAGGATGAATCCAAGCTGGTTCATAATGATGTATCTCCGAAAGAAATTTACAGTTTTGTGATCGACTGTGAATTTGTGTGGCAACTTTATAGGTCGTTAATATCAACCTTCCCTTTTCTGGATTTATCTTCTCATGACCAGGAATCGCTACCCAAGCTGGCAGCGCCGGGTACTCTCCGCCACTTTTTTTTGCCAATTCATCGTGACGAATGGTGAAAAGACCGGAATGTCTATTGGTCTTAAGACTGCCAGAGTCGGGAGGAAAACCACGATAGATAACCCCATTAATCAAATGGCCCACATAATTTTTCCCTTTTTTCTTATCCCATTTTCCGTCTTTTGATTTTGTTTTATCATAGACAAGCCCAGAGGTGAGACTTGCCCAGGTGCTTTTCATTTTGCGGCGAATGACCTTCTCATGGGTAAGGTATTGCGACCTAGCAAACTTATCGTGCCAGACCCCATACTTTTTCATATAGGCAAACCCACCGGTGCTCTTAATCTCTTTCGTATGCTGACAGGCATCCCTAACAAATTCTTTGGCAGTTTTAAATGGCAACCAACGAGCAACCGATTGATCTCCAACAAGTCCAGCTTTTTTATCAATTTTTGTCGCCAAACTATGCAAGACATCTTTAAAGTCTCTCGCCTCTCCCAAAGGTTTGATCATAGGCTGACGAATATAGTATTCCGGAATTTGATCGGGAGAAACCATATTTTCCCAATCCCATCTCTCAAGATAGGTGGCATCGGGCAAAAGAATATCTGCAAAAACCGCCGACTCGTCATAAGAGGTATTAATACAGACAGTGTGTGGAATAAGCGATTCATCGGCCAGAATTTTTTGATTTTTTGCCATATCTCCGTTGGCAAAAACCGGAGTATAACAATACCACATATAAACATTTGGCCGCCCCTGATGGCCTTTTTCAATCATTTCCAGGACACTTTGACAGACACCATGGGTTGGATAGAGAATATTTTCACCGTGGCCAATTTTTAACTTTTTCCCACTCTTCGGTTTTTTATAAGAGTTTTTCCAGCTGGCACTTACGGCGCGACATAGTCCTCCTTTAACATCAATATTCCCACAGAGTCCTTGTAAGGTTAAAGAGATTCTCTCTCCCATCGTTCCGTTGTGGTGGGAGGCAAGGCCACGATACGTCATGATCACTGCGGGATGAGTTTTCGCATAAAGCCTGGACAACTCTTCAATAGTTTTTTTAGGAACACCACTAATAGTTTCCGCCCACGCCGTGGTATACTTATTTTTATTTAAATGATCGCGTAGTTCTTCCACTGAAGTATTGGTAAATTTTTTAATAAAATCTTTTCCTCTTTTTGGCAGCAAAGAATTATTGAGAATAAAATGCATCATGCTTAACATGACCGCACCGTCAGTTCCCTGCCGGATAGGTATCCACTGCGTACTTTTTGCCGCCGTTTCAGATAATCTCACATCAAAGGTGTACATTTCTACGCCATTTGCAAGAGCGTTGGTCAACCTTGTTGAAACGGGAATATGATTGGTATGAGCGGCCATAACATTACTGCCAAAATTTAAAATAAGCTTACTATTCTCCACATCCCATGCAACGTAATGTTTCCCCCACACCATTTCTTGTCCCACCCATTTCGACCCCTCACAAATCGAGGTATGCCCCATAATCGTCCCGGTGCCAAAAGCTGGTAGAAAATATGATTTAATCATGGCCGAAGAGCTACCCTTCATCCGGCCATAATGAAAAGCAAACTCTTCCTCCTTGTCTTGCTTTTTTAAAGCCGCCAGATGGCCCGCAATTTCATCGAGAGCGGCTTCCCAAGAAATACGTTTCCATTTCCCCCCGCCTCTGACCCCAACTCTTCGCATGGGATAAAGCAGGCGATCGGGATCGTATACTTGAGATATTCCGCCCTGTCCTTTGGCGCATAATTTGCCGCGAGTTCGAATTGATTTACTATGCCCCTCTATCTTTATAATTTTACCGTTTTCCACATAACCCTCAATCGCATCACGAGTTACACATTGCCAACAAGCCGAGGGAATTCGCTTCAACTCTTTTCCATTTTTTGCCGAATACCCTTTTCCACCCCATTGTAAAGTTCCCGTAAAATAATTTGTGGTATCCCCAGAGGGTTTTGCAAGGGCCGAATTAGCGCCCAAAAAGGTTCCTAAAATTGCCGAAGTTTCTAAAAATTGTCGTCGATCCATGCTCCCTCACTCTTACTTTCTTACTTTAAAGCAAAATTATCACATCTCTTGGGCCCAACGATCCTTCGTTCCTACCCCGTCTTGGTAACTGTCATTGGGTTCGATTCCCAGGTAATACACCGCCGGTCGCGTCCCGTGTTCCGGCATTAACAGTTTGGCGCTTTTTTGTATTTTTTTTAGTTTGGGGTCATTAAGATCCCATATTGTTCTGACTTGCGATGGGCAGGTATTTACGCAAGCTGGAACCAGGCCGCGATCCAATCGATGGGCACACAACGTGCATTTATTGGCCTTATTAGTAATAGGATCCATAAATCTAGCATCGTAGGGGCAAGCTGAAACACATTTTCCGCATGAAATGCACCGTTGATTGTCCACCAGCACGATGCCATCTTTTCGTTGATAGGTCGCCCTATGGCCAAATTTATCTTTTGTAACGGGACACACTTCGATACAGCTTGGATTTTCGCAATGATTACATTGCAGGGGCATAAAATCCAATTTTACTTTTCCCTTAATTTCTGAAACATACTCTTTAACGTCACAGCGCCAAACACCTAAATGACCATCATTTTCAGTTTTGCAAGCCACGGCACAAGCGTGGCAACCAGTACACTTGGCAGCATCAATAACCATTGCAAAACGTTTCTTTTTTTTTGCTGAAGTTTTATTTCTCGCACCTAACCTGTTCGGAAAGAAGAGCACACCCACTCCCATCGCCCGCATTAAACGAAGACTTCGAATAAAAAATTTTTTTCGAGAAAAATTTTCTGGTATTGACGGCGATGAGGAATTTGACTGTTTCACGACGAACTCCCTGAAATTTTGAACTAATCTCAAGCCTATGACTACTCTAAAAATTTGCAAATCTACATGATAAAGATGTAGAAAATCATCTGATAATTATCTGCCTAAACATTTGAGATCATAAGATCTGCCCTCCCCCCCCCCTTCTCTATCGCCAGTTGAGAAATTCGAAGCTGCTCTTATTCTTGTCTATATTTTAAACTCTCTCCAATTTTATAAACAATAAAAGATTTGGCAAGCTCAACAAGTCCTTAAAATGACATCAGTGTTTTTGGCATGAAACTTGTATTAAATAAATCTAAATAATTGAGAGGAGAAAGCGATGTCTAATATAATTTTAAAAAAGGGATGCTTTGTGCTGGCGTTAACCTCTTTTGCTATTGCCAATCACCTAGCAAACTTTACCTTACATGAATACCAATCCCATTCTGCACACCAAAAGAGTATTAAAAAGACTGCTCGCTCAATAGCTAATATTACAAACCAGAAAAAGAAAACTAAGAAAGAGGAACAGGAGGCCAGGTATATTGAAATGGTTAATATACTTGGAATTCAAAAACAGGAAAACGAAGAAGTCTCAACTTTTATGAAAATTTCTGCGCAAATAAAGGCCAGTAAAAAAGCTGCAGAATTAGGTGAAATTAAAAAGCAACTACAATTGTCAGATAGCCTATCCAACGATCGCAAACAAGAAATCATAAAAAAAATTACCTTTAAGCTGAAAAACTTGCCACAGGAAGCTCAAACTCAAACTCAAACTCAAACTCAAACTCAAGCTCAAACTCAAGCTCAAACTCAAGCTCAAACTCAAACTCAAACTCAAGCTCAAACTCAAGCTCAAACTCAAACTCAAACTCAAACTCAAACTCAAACTCAAACTCAAACTCAAGCTCAAATACAATGTCTTTACAACCAAATTGAGCAACAAAAACAAAGTTTCGAAAAACTACTCATCGACAATACAGATGTTGTTGAAAAACTCGAAAAAAGAATTGTGGCAATGGAAAATGTTTTAGCTGAGAACAAATCTGAGAAAAAAATAAATAGAAAACAACAAGCGCTCGATAAAGATGACGATCTTATGGAACAAATATTTCATGCTCTAATGAGAGGCCAGGATTATAGATCTAATCCTTTCTCATTTTTCACTCGGCCAAGATCGTCTAACGAAAATAAGAGTTTTTTTAATTACCAGAACCTGACCCAGTATAACGATGATTATTTAAATACCCGCCGCGAGACAATGAGTTTTTATGCAGGCTCCAGGTATTATGGTGGATATTATTTTGCACAAACAGAGAATGACATTTTAGAAAATGATCAATGGTGGCAATAAAAAAAGGAAAATTATGAAAATCGATCAACAACTAATAGAAAAACTAGAAGGGGAGAGAGAAGAACTCATCAATCGCTACCCTCATCTTAAAATGCTCCAAACCGAAATAGAAATCGTGAAAGCGGAAGCGGGTCACAACCCCTTATCCAAGGCGCTGGCCATGAACGGCCTTATGCAAGAAATTATCACACGAGACCTCGCTCCAGCATTGCAAGATTTGCATAAGATATTTAAAAATATACTCAGCAATACAAGGATCGTCGAAAATCAAAAAAATAAAACGGCCAACTCATATCAGCGGGAGTAAAAATTAATAAACATCTCATCGATCTCTTCACACCTTCACACCTTCACACCTTCACACCTTCACATCTTCAAAAAAGCGCGCTAAAATTGTTTGCACACGAGGGAATATTTCGTCCACCTCGGATTCTGTGAAATAACTAGAAAAAGAAAAACGCAATCCCGACTTTGCCCGATCGCTATCAAATCCCATCGCCAATAAAACTCGGCTAGGCAGAGTAGCACCAGAGGAGCATGCGCTGCCACTGGAGATTTCGATCCCTGCTAAATCAAAGGCGGTTGTAACAATATCTGCCTTGACTGTCTTAAGCACAAAATAAACAGTGTTAGCATTGGTATACTCTGCATTTTCACCTATGATGATTCCTTGCTCACCCAATAATCTTTTTAACTTTAAGAGAAAATATTCTTTGGCAGATTTTAAGGTCGAGTAATTAAAGTTTTTTCTCAGGTCTGAAAGTGCCAATCTGAGGCTAATAATTGCGGGCACGTTTTCTGTACCCGAGCGTCTGTCATGCTGTTGGCCACCACCTCTCACCAAAGCATAAAACGGCATCTGTGCTGTGACAAAAGACCAACCTATACCTTTTAAAGCGCCAAATTTATGGCCAGAAAAAGTGTAGGCATCCAAGGTGGGGTCGAGCTCCCACCAGCGATCAATTTTGCCAATCCCTTGCACTCCATCAACATGCACAAAACAATTGGTTTTTTCTTTAATTTCTCGCGCCCACGACAATGGCCAAACCACTCCAGATTCATTATTGACTAAGGTATAATTAAACAGAATGGCATCATCCCCTAGCGCCTGCATTTTTGCCATCAGTTCAGTGCGATCAAACTCTCCATTGCTATCCACTGCAAAGCAATGGGTTTGGTGCCCATAGGCAGAAAAGTCTTCGCTACAGCGGACGACACAGGAATGATCTGAGCTAGCATAGAAGAAATGCGCTTTTTTTTGCATTTTAAAAAAGTGAATTGCAAAACCTTTAATAAAAGTATTAATTCCCTCCGACGCGCCAGAATGATAAAAAAGTTCATGAGAATTTACAGTGCCAAAAAGTTCATGAAGATATTCTGTGGTCTCGGCAATCTGGCGCTTGGCGCGTTTTCCGCTACTGTGAATAGAAGAGGGGTTGGCAAAAACAAAATCCCCCTTACGCAGCCAGTTTGTCACTGATGAAGATAAGGGGGAGGTAGCATTATAATCTAAATAAATTCGTTCTTTACTGGTTGATTTCTCCAACAGGCCCTCTGAGTTCAGTGAAGCTTGTCGTCGGTCGTTCTTCTGCTCTTTCAATTGAAATTTCAGGTACTGGGGCCACAACAGGCGCGGCGCTAGCAGCTTCAATTATTTCAGTGTCCTTAGCTTTTCTCATGAGATCACCTAAAGAGGTTGTTGAAAGATACTCGCGCATGATTATTCCCAAATTTTGAAAATAATTTTTTGAGAGATGATATTCAACCGTGTTCGACATTTCAGCTTCAGATCCAATAATATCTTTAGCGGGGTTGATGTTTTCGCCGACACAATCAAGAACGTCTTTTATTGTGATCTGATCCATAGCTCTGGCCAAAACATAACCGCCACCTGGTCCTCTCACAGACTTCACTGTCTGTCCATTCCTGAGTTTTCTAAACAATTGTTCGAGATAGTGTAGACTAATGTTTTGTCTCGTAGAAATTTCTTGTAGTCTAACTGGGTTGCCGTTGCTGTTTGCAGTTAAATCAAGCATTGCCCTAACTGCGTAGCGTCCTTTTGATGTTAATCTCATTGGTCTCCTCCATAATTCCAAATTAAGTAAGTTAAATTTAGCACACCTTAAATTAATTGAAGTGTGTGGTCCCTTGTTCTTAAGCTTTCCTTAGCTCTTATTCTAGCGATTCGGTTGAACGACTTTGATCAACTTTACTACTGCAAATATTATGACAGGACAGTTCTAATCAAGTCAACTCCCAAATCATTGAAAAAAAAGGGAATCCTATAAATGTTAGAAAATAATAAAAAAAAAAATATTTCTCACATCAAAAAACCTTTATTTTCAAGTATATACCCTAGCTTCTTTCAGACGCTCTACGGCCTGACAGGCGCTTTAAAAGGACCTATAGCAGGGGCAATCATTGCCTAGAAGAAAGTTCAACTATATTCCTGAGAAAAACTATAACTTATTTAAAAAAAAATTTCGTGCTGGGCCGACATTGTGCATTTTTATTTCTAATTCATAAAAAGTAAAATCATCCGGAATCTCTTTTTCAATTTCCTTTTGAAAATTTTTTCCCCACTCTACTAAAAAGTAATCGGTATCCTCTAAATAGAGACCCAATTCTAATTGCAAGATTTCTTGTGGCCCTTGCAAACGATAAAAATCCGCATGAACGGTTTCCCCATAATCATTGACCAATGAATATGTTGGGCTAGAGACTTGCTGTTCTTGCGATTCTGTCGGTCCATTGAGAAAATTCTTCGTGGAATAATTCTTGACGAAAAATTTTGTAAAAGTTGTCTTCCCCACCCCCACCGGGCCAGAAAGAATAACCACTGCAGGCACTGCTATGAGGGCGCGCAATTCTTCACTTATATAAGAGAGATCTTTTGCAAAAACTTTCTTCCACTCGCGTATGGGAGACAACATCAGCAGCTACTCCTGAGTTTCATTTTCTATTTCCAAAAAAGCGGCAGCGAAATTTTCAATAATCGATTTGGCAGTCATCGCCCGTGCCCCATTACTATCGACGGCATATTTCCCCGCCAAAGTATGCGCATAGACGGCACATCGTACAGCGGCATAAAATCTAGAATTTTCCCTAAAGATGCCATGCTCTTTAAGCTGCGGGGTTGTTTGTGCTAATAGCCCACCGATCATGCCCGCCAAAACATCTCCCGTGCCACCACTGGCCATGCCATCGTTGGGAAAATGATTGATATATATTTGACCATCGGGAAAGCCTAAATAAGTACAAGAACCCTTCATCACAATAGTAGAGTTTAAGCTCTCTACCAGTTCTTTTAAATATCCCAAAGGATTTTTCAGCAATTTCTCCTTGGGCACATCGATAAACCTAGCGAATTCTCCGATATGCGGAGTCAATATGGTGGGGGCTTTTCGCTCGCTGAGAAGAGTGCGATCCTCTTGCAACGAAAGACAATTGAGAGCGTCGGCATCGATGACAATGGGCCCCGCAAAATTTTGTAAGATCCCCAGCACGACATCTCTGGCGCCAGCTGAACGGCCCAAACCAGGGCCGACGACAATGCAATCGTAACGGTTAAAACGAGAAATTTCCGCTTGTTTATCCAACTCGGAGATAGGAATAACCCCGGTCATCACTTCATTGATGACCGCCGCCTGTAATTCTTGATAATTTTCTTGCCAGGTCACTGCGGTCACCAGGCCAGTACCGACTTTTAAGGCCGCTTCTGCCGCCATGGCCGCCGCTCCTGTCAGGCCAAAACTCCCCGCCACCACCAGGGTATGCCCAAAAGAATTTTTATGGGCAAATTTATTTCTTTTACTAAAAAGATCCTTAAACGAGTCAACCGTTAAAACGCTAGTGCTCCCCCCCTGTAATATTTCAGTGGGAAAACCAGCGTCGAGCACCAATAAATCCCCAGTATGCTGTAAACCGGCTTCCATATAATGGCCAACTTTTGGCAGCCCTATGGCCAGCGTATAATCGGCATAAATGGCACTGCCCTCTTTACGACCTGTATTACTACAAATGCCAGAGGGCATATCGATAGACACCATCACTGAGGCGTATTGGTTGACCAAATTAAAAATATCAAAAAGGTAGTCCGAAACCGGCAGTCTCACACCCGTGCCAAAAATGGCATCAATCACCAAAAATTCATTTTGTGTCTGCGCGAAATAAGAACTCAATTGTTCAATTTTTTTAGCGGGATCGACTTTGACACCAAAATTTTCCGCCATTAAAATTTGTTGTTTAAGCTCGGCGGACTTTAATTCTTCTGGGAATAAAACAAAGGCGCGAACGCGATGACCGCGATTGACCAATTGTCGAGCAATAGAAAGGCCATCAGCGCCATTATTACCGGCCCCTACCAGCACCATAATTTCACCGTAAGATTTGTCCTGCAGCAGTTCGTCTGAGATCCAGTCGGCCCCACGGGGCCCTAGATTTTCAATAATAAGACTTGCACTAAAGCCATAGCTTTCGACACATTTAGCTTCAATTTCTTGCATATCCTGTGAATTAATGACGCGCATAATTTTTATCAATCCTCAATATTTTAAAAATAATTCTTTAAATTCTTTCACTAAGGGGGAAAGCCCACGAAACAACGCCTCACAGACAATCCAATGACCAATATTATATTCGGTGAATAATTTTGCCTGTAACAGCGGTTGCACGCTGTCAAAAGTTAAGCCGTGCCCCGCATGACATCCAATATTATTTTCCACTAAATATTTTTGTGCCTTTTTAAATTGCTCAAGATAACCTGCCCATTGTTTATGGTCGTGGCCATCCAGCAAAAAACTACGGGCATAGTCACCGGTATGAATTTCCACCGCTTCAACTTCCAGCTCTTTTGCTTTTTCTAAGGTCGCCTCGTGGGCCTCCAAAAACAAGGATATTTTGACATTTGGCAAACCATCTCGCAAGGTCTCAATCGCCTCGTGAACCCGTAAATAATTCCCCCCGGCAAGCAGATTCAATCCCCCTTCCGTGGTCTTCTCCTCTCTTTTTTCTGGCACTAAACAAATCCATTCCGGTTGCTGCGTGATGGCAATCTTGACTATTTCGGGATGACATCCCATTTCTAAATTCAATGGCCGCTGCCATTTTTTCGTCACCTCATGCAAAGTCGCCACATCGTAATCTTGAATATGCCGACGATCTTCACGAAGATGAATAGTCAACAGGTCGGCACCCGCTGCGAAACATTGATCCGCGCCCCGCGACAAACTCGGATAGGGTTCCCCTCTCGCCTGCCTCAACGTCGCTAAATGATCTATATTAATGCCAAGCCTTGGACTCATTTTTACCCCCACCTATTTTAGCAGCAGATAATAGATGATATGCCTAGAGCTTGTCCAATTTAGCGAATGCCAATAACCCTAATCTTGCCCCTGGGAAAATCATCCCTCCCCTTGCTGTAAAATATCTCTCTCTTGGAGAGCTTACTCCTTAAGTAAGAATAAGGAAGATTAGTGTCTAAAACAAGTTTTTCTGAAATACAAAATTCTAAAAAAAATGGGTCATCTATTGGATGGGAGCGTATCCAGCGATGATCTTGCCTGGCGCTAAGGCAATTTAATATTCATCAATGGTGTAACAACACCTACCTACCCACAAACGGGTCAAGATATTGGCAAGAATTACGAAAGAAATGAAAATATTAACTTCTCAGGGCATTTTTGCACATTTAGTCTGCAGAAAAAACATCTACTTTTTGCAGGTTTTTTATTTTTAATCCATAACTTTATAAAACTTTCCACTCCAACAATTGAGTGTTAGATAAATGACAAGGTCTAACTAAATAAACTAGAGAGTTAAACATGAAAAAAATAATGGCCATACTAGTGATCATTTCAGGTATTTCTTTTGCTAAGAGCTCGGATAAAATTCTTCATTGTTACAGTTATGGTGATAGTGAAAATGGTGTTGAAGTATCAATTATGAAATCAGAAAAACAATTTAGTGCTAAATTTATCGAAATTATAATTGGAGGCAGAATTACTTCTGATATTGGAGAATTAAGCTACAAAAACTCTGAAGAAAATTCATTTGAGGTTTATAATTTAAAAGGAGACTCAAAATATTTTTCTGTTTTTAAACTTAGAGTTTGGCCCGATGATATACAAGAGATGGTTGTAGGTTGGCCTCAAACGAAGAAAATTAAAGGTTTTTTTGCCATTCTAGATCTTCAGTTCCATGGCGGCACTGCACCCACTCCTGGTAATTTTGTCTGCCAGGAGTAATAGAGGTTCTGTCGCAAGAAATTGTCTACTCCCTTAATTCGGCGCACTCGCTGTATAATTTCAAAACGATCCATGGATGAGACCTATATAAAAATAAAGGGCCAATGGAAATATCTCTACAGGGCGGTGGACAACCGATGCCGATAATTTGAGGGAGAGGGGTCGAACGGTTGTTTTTCTTTTAACGGCCAGAAAACCAGAAAATTGCCTCAGCGCCAAGCAAGATCATCGCTGGATACGCTCCCATCCAATAGATGACCCATTTTTTTTAGAATTTTGTATTTCAGAAAAACTTGTTTTAGGCACTAATCTTTATTATTCAGTTAGGCTTATCGGGGAAATTGATCAATCGAGGAAGCAGCTCCTAAATCCAATTGATCCCAAGCAAAAATAATCCCCACCAAAAAGCCTTCTTGGTCTAAGACCGCTCCCCCACTAAAGCCAGGTCTTAATCCCGACGCTTTCATCAGAAAATTATTGCCTTCCATTCTTAAGAATGTCCCATAAACAATTTCCAGATTATAGAGGTTGGGCTTACCGAGAATTTTAAGCTGATCTCCTTGTCGCAATCGAGTTGGTGACTTTCTCTTTGTTATCGCCAAGGTCTTTTCAAAATAACGATTATATAAAATGGCCCAATCGTTGTATCGATCAATTTTATCGAAAAAAATTCTATTTTGATGATAAAAGGAATCTCGGTCTTCCTTACTTAAAGCAGGTGTGTAGATTTGATACGTGTCGGGAAATCTCTCGGAGACCTTTTTACGGCCTTCAAAAGCGCCCTCAAGAGACGCTGTCATGCCCTGTAAAACATGTCTGGCGGTGAGTACCAGGCCATTGCCGATATGAACCCCGGAGCCAATTTGTGAACGCCCCGGAAGAACGACGATGGCATCATCAATATTGGCGAATACAAGGCTACAGTAGAGAAACTTCAAAAATAAAAGAAAAGTTAAAAAATGTTTCATATTGCTGACCCGTCGTTTTTGACACCATTTCCCTCCTATGCCAGATGAGAAAGAAGAGAGAGATATCTTTTTGCCTTTAGAAAGATTAAGTCAAAGAAGTATCTATTGTTTGTTCATAAGTGTTTAAACATAGAGATACCAAAGAATCAAAAATAAAAACTGAAGCCTTGTAAACATGACCTCATGCCTCGCCATTACATCCCTCATTTCTCCTGACTTGACAATAAAAAAAAATAGACGAGTAGATGAAAAAACGTTATGAGAGGTACTTGTCTTTGATAGAATGGAAAAAGACTCTAATATAAACGTTTTTTAAACGAACAGGAGAAACACATGAAAAAATCAATTATGATGCTTTTTATTTTACTAACCTCTAGAGTAACTTTTGGCGCTGATGTTTGCCAAATGAATGAACTATCTAATGGCACCCAAGGAAATATTGAAATTATTTGTACCAAAAAGTCAGATTCAATGGTTTCAGATACATTGTATAATTATAGTGATGGGGTGAATTTTAGAACAGAAAGAGTTAAACTAATGAAAGTTCTTTTAGATAAAGGCTATACTCTGAAGGCCAAGGGGATTTTTATAAAAAACTAGTTAATGAACAAACCCCCGGTTTCAGGAAAGCTTACTACCAGGGGCCGGGTTCACCAGGGTGATTTCCAACCCAATCTATTACGTTTCAAGATTAAATAGAAATGTTGTTAGGTCTTTTATTTTAATTTCTTGGTATTGTTTGTCTTGTTTTATGTTAAAAACAATTTGAATTGATTCTTTTGGATTTAATTTATCCGTAAAATACTTTAAAGGTTTGGATCGGTTATCATCGGACATCTTCACTTCAATTAATTTTTCAAGCTTAAAGTCTCTTTCAATTGCAAAGTCGACTTCTCTTTTTTCTTTATCTCTAATATAGAAGAGTTCTAGTTTTTCACCCTCTATGTCTTCGAGGTAGTGATTTCTCTTGATTAGATGGCATGCGACTATGTTTTCAAGCTTTGCACCATCGTCACCTCTAACCCTACCTGTATCATAAAAATAATACTTAGGAGCTTTAAGAATCGACTTAGCAATGTTTTTTGAGAGTGGAGTAACCTTAAAAATGACATATAGGTTTTCTAATATTTGAAGCCAGTGTTTGATTGTGTGCGAGGATACTTCCAAATCTCTAGCAAGAGAGGCATGGTTTATTGCGCCTCCAACTCTTTCGGATAATAATTGAACAAGAATTTCTATTTTTTTTAACTCATTGACTCTTTCTAAGTCTAATAGATCTTCCTTTATTATTCTTTCCAAGTGACTTTTTCTCCAAAGCTTAGAGTCTTTCATGTCACCAGAAAGAAGAGGTTCCGGAAAAGATCCAAGCAGCATCATTCTTTCTATGATTTTTTTTTTGGGCCCGTGGCCATATTCCTTAATACTTAATGGATGTAGCCTGACATGGAAATGCCTTCCCGCTAATGAATCTCCACCCTTCTTAAAGACTTCCATTCTAGCGGAACCAGTTACAATGATATTTGGATTGATTCCTTCTTTATCAAAAATAGATTTTAACCATGTTTTCCATTTATCCTTTTTATGAAGTTCATCAAAAATAATGAGACCTACATCTCTTGGCCATGATTTGTCTTGGATCATTTTTCTATCATCTTCATCATCATAGTTTAGATAGACATAACTTGTTGATAGAAAATTTTTTGTTATAAATGTTTTTCCAACTTGCCTTGGTCCGCTTATTAGGACTATTTTTTTACTCAAAAATTCCTTGATTTTGATGCTAATTTCTCTTTTTAATTTCATCCTTACCTCACCTAATATGAACCACACTTCATTATAGTCCGGACTAAAATGAAGTCAACATCTTTTTGGTCGTCATAAAGCACCTAAGTTACTAAAAATACGATTGACTAACTAAGTATAGGACGGACAAAGGGCGTATTTCAATCTCAAATAACGAAAAATTAGGTTTGTGTCGGTCTTAGAGGGGAGGAGTATGCGGAACTACAATAATTTTACTACTTTAAATTAAACACTTGGAGTCCTATACGTGATAAAAATATTTATTATATATTTCAGGTAGATATGCTATACTATGTATAGTATGAAAAAGCCAAAAAGTTATCTATTCACTGCAATTATTAACGGCCATGAAATAAATGAAATTCTCATAGGCCGTCATTACTTAGAGAAACATGCTGATTACATGAACAATGATTTAGTCATTGAACTAGCATCGTGTCTACACGGATGAGATTTTCCCGTCGATTCAACGACAGATGATATCGAGTATTACGCTGCTGATATTGAATATGGTGAGCCATTAAAAATTTATCGATTAATTTGGCTTTTTGAAGGAGATCATCTTGAAATTTTAGGTATTGTAAACTCCTACAGAAGGAAGAAGGTCGCAAAACAGGAGGCAAAGAATGAAAAAAAGAAAAAGTAAGCTTGAAACACTTACTTCCAAGCAAATTGATGAAATTACGGCCCAGTCAGAGAAGAGAAAGGACGTCCCAATTATTAAATCAAGTCAAGTCAACATGAGGGTTACTAGTGATCTTCTTACTAAGATAAAAAAGTTGGCGAAGGCCCAAGGACTTCCGTATACAACTTTTCTTACTCAATTGATCGCCGAAGATATTGAAAGACTGTGGGGAGTGTTTAAGAAGCACTAATAAAATGTGTGAAGCTCAAGGCTGGCAGTTTTCAACCAGCCTTAAAAACAAGCTGAAAAAATCACTTCTGAGGGGAATCCCCCCCTCTTTTTTAACAAATCAACAGATAAATCAAACACCATTTTTTTCTCCCTATAGAAGAGGGTCTACTAGCGGAAAAGAACTGGTCTTAAAAAGTATAGGACGGATAAACGGCGTATTTCAATTTTCAAAAAATAGAAATTTCCATATTTCAATCTCAAATAACAAAAAATTAGGTGTAAAGAATTGATAATTTTTAAGTGGGAGATCTAATGGCGCCTTAGGCGCAACCCGGGAATGCTGCGCAGTCGCCTATATTTTATACAACCCCTTTAATTTCAAGTTATTACCACTGTCATAATTCTAACAGGGCCTGTAAAAAAGTCTTCATCCATAGATTACTTTCCTATTTTTCCTTACCATCAATTTAATACATAAAAAACAATATTGAAAACAAGAGCAAAAGGGATGCCCCCATAGTTCTTAAAAAAATTTTCAATACAACTTATCGAGGAGATAAAAAATGAAAAAGATTATTACCGTTGCACTTTGTGGGATCGTTCTCGCTTCCTGTGACTCGAAAAAAGACGAGGCGCCAACTATTGTCGACAACAAAACGCAAAAGCAAGAGAAAAACTCAAGCGCATCCAATGGCAAAACAATGACCCAAACAACAAAGGGAAAGGCCGCTACTCACTCAGCAAAAGCCTCCTCCAAGTCAGACAAAGCACAAAATGTAATTATTGAAATTGAGGGGACTTTATATGACACCAGTGAAGGAAATACTGAACATTACGCTAAGACGATAGATTCCTCAGGTAAAATTATTCATTCAGAAATTAAAAAATTATCCTCCGCCGGCTATGCTCTTGCCACAGATGCAGCTGGAAAGCTTATTGTGAAACTCAAAAAGCAGGCGCAGGGTGCCAGTGATTATTATGATGAGATAGAATACTCTGCAGTAGAAATGATCAATAACATTAAAGAAGATCCCACCTATAAGATCACCGCAGAAAGTATTGATAATATCCATGCTCGATCGGTGCAAAGGCTCAGCGAACATATGGAACAATCTGAAGGCTTTAAAACTTTCGACAACGGAGTTAAAAAAGTTTGGGTCGAAGTCCTCACTCCAGTATACGACTATTCAGTTTTAAGTTTTACCGAAACTATTAATCTTTCCGTTTACGCTTGGACGGGGCTAAAAAAATTAAATAATATGGCGGTTTTACTACTCGAAGACGCCAGCATCTTCTCTGTCAAAATGTTTAAAAATGTCTCTGGCAAAGCGGTACTCCTAACAAAAGACGGTATTGAAGTAACAATTGCAAAGGCAACAGACATAAAAGATGACAGCATCGCTCTCGCAGAAAAGTATGGGAAGAAAATTTATCCTCTTGTTGGACAGGTCATACCGCAAACTGGACGTAATTTTAAATTAGGGATTATTGGTTTGCGAGAAATGCTTAGTCAAACTTTATTAGATAATCCGCAAATTGAAAAAAGTATCAGTGAGAAGGCGCAAATTACAGAAGACTTTAGACTTCAGGTAGTTGAAAATTGGAGTGAGATGATGGCCAACTCTAAAAATTTTAAGGCAGTAGATAACTATATCACTAATAGTAAAAATGTTGCGATTGCTAATCTTACCGATTATTTAGAAGAGTCAGAGGATTTCCATGTCCTGGATGAAAATGTTAAAGTCGTGCATAAGCATGCTGTCTCAAGGGTTTCAAACTGGATGTCTGAGACCGAGTGGTTTAAAAGTGCTGACGAAGGTATAAGGAATTTTTATAAATTTATGTCGGGTGAATCAAAAGAATAAACCGCCTTTTTAATAGGAGCATGTTTCTCCAACACCGGAGAAACATGCTTTTTAATCTTAAAGATATTGGTTGTAAAATTCGTAAAATGACGACAAACAGTCAGCGGTGGTCAATTTTGCATGACTCCAATATAGTCAGGCCAACCTAAAAGTTAAATTCTTCGCATAGCTCCGAGTATGGATAATCGAGCACCACTAAATAACGATCTTTAAACCATTGTTCTTCTGACGGGGCAAAATGATAGCTAGCAAACACCTTATTGAGTTGGTGAAGTTCGCGCTGGCAATACTGAGCGCTCCATTCATCCGACGACTCACCGTAATACAAACAAGTGTCGTAGGCAGCATGAGCAATCGCCATTTTCTCTCTCTCCTGCTCAGGTCGTAGGCAATAATCCTGAGCGATTTTCAAGAGTTCTTCTGCATTGTCAAAAATAGTTTTGCCGCCAGTTAATAATTCTTTCGCCACGACTTTGGAATAGCTCAAACCATCCCATTCGGCTGCCGTCGCGCTCGTTAATGTTGCTAAAAATGTCAGTGTTACTAAAAAGTTTTTCATCATGTCTCCTTTTTGTTTGTTTTGATGTCTCACTGGAATATAGCGAACGCCAAAAAAAAGACATCTCTAAAATAAGAGAGAGTAGTATTTACCAAATCTGACCATTTTAAAAATTTTTAACAAAGTTGGTAAATAATACCAGGGTCTCTTTTTTTATTTTTCTTCAGTCAATGGGTACAAATACATATTCATTTTATAGACTTCTGTTTTATGACCCGTCTTCATCAATGCATCGATTTGATCTTGAGCATTTCTTAAAATCAATTTGGCCTCGGGAATTAAGCTGACATCAACTGGTAAGGTAAAAAAGGAAATTAAATTTCTCAAAGCTTTGCGAACACGCGCCGTGGTGATGTTTAATTTTTCCGCCATCCACTGAATATCAGAACTAAATTGATCTGTTTCAATTAAAGAGATAATGGCAAAATGCACCCAATCTGAAATCAATTCAAACTGACTATTGGAAAGCTTGAGACCGCGCATCTGCTGATCTGTTGGTCGTTGATTTGTATTATTTTGTTGACTTTTTTTGGGAAAATATTTTAGCAGCTCACTAGGTCAGTGCCAGAGAAATAGCGGAGCTTAATTCGTCGGTTAATTTTGTAACTAAGATTGGGTCTTCACCTTCAATCATCACCCGCGCCAAAGATTCAGTGCCCGAGTAGCGCAAAACAATGCGCCCTTTACTACCCAATTCTTTGACCGCCTTTTTTAAGGCCTTCTGAATGATCTCATTATTTTCCATGGGAGGTTTCTTTTTGACGGGGACATTTTTAATAATTTGCGGGTAGAGTTTGACTGTCTCTGCCAATTGACTCAGAGGTTTTTTAAAATGTTTCATACATTCGATGGTTTTAAGCGCCGCCAAAATGCCATCTCCGGTGCTCGAATGTTCGTGGAAAATTACATGGCCAGAGGGCTCTCCCCCAAGCTTGGAATTCTTATCGCGCATTCTCTCTAGGATATAGCGATCTCCCACTTGAGCGCGAAAAAATTTTAGCCCAAGGCCTTTAATATATTTTTCTAAGGCGAGGTTGGACATCACTGTGCCCACCACCTCGTCGCCTTTTTTAAGTTTCCCCTGATCTAATAATAGCTTTGCAAAAATCCCAATTAAGATATCTCCTGCTAAACTTTTGCCATTCTCATCTATAATCACCAAACGATCTGCATCGCCGTCCAGGCAAATGCCAATATCTGCGCGGTGGTTGATCACCGCCTCTTCTGCCTTACTGGGATAAAGTGAGCCAATTTCTTTATTGATATTGGTACCGTTGGGAGAGACGCCAATGGGGAAAACCTCAGCTCCCAATTCGCGAAAAATCATAGGACCAACTTTATAGCCTGCACCATTCGCACAATCGAGTACTATTCTTAAATCCTCACATTTATATTCGTCGTTAAAAGCGGATTTAACGTGAACAATATAGCGACCAATCACCTCATCTAATCTCGTTGCCTTACCTAAATTTTCTCCTAGGGGCGCAGGAATTTTAGTGGGATTGAGAATCATATCCTCTAATTCAAGTTCAACTTCATCGGGTAATTTATGACCATGACAATTAAAAATCTTAATACCATTATCTGAAAAAATATTATGCGAAGCGGAGATCATCACGCCAGCGTTGGCACGCATGGACTTGGTGACAAAAGCGATGCCTGGGGTGGGCAAAGGCCCGGTAAAAATCACCCTACCACCCTGCGAACAAACCCCTGAACTAAACGCCTGCTCCAGCATATAACAGCTCAAACGAGTGTCCTTGCCGATGATAATCAGCGGGCTGCCAATCTTCTTTCTAATGGACCTCGACTGAAAATAATGGGTCACCGCCCGCCCTAAAGCGGTGGCGATTTCACAGGTCATGGGATAGATATTCGCCTCGCCCCGTATGCCATCTGTACCGAACAATTGTCGCTTGCTTTTCATGCCGCCCTCGCGCTTTATTTTTTTCTTTTGCTTGTAGCAAATTTATTTAACCCTGACATCAATATATTCCATACGAAAGTAAAGAAAAAAAGCTAACTCTTTGTAATTTATGTAATTTCTAACTTTATTCAACCAAATGGTTGAATATTTGCCAAAAACCCGATACACTCTTTCTATGAGTGCAATCACAGAACAACAACTAGATACTATTTTTCACGCCTTAGCAGATGCCACCAGGAGAAAAATTCTCAATCTTATAGCGGAGATACCTCTCAGGGTGACAGATATTGCCGCTCAATTCGAAACATCTCTCAATGCCATTTCAAAACATCTTAAGGTTTTGGAAAAGGCAGGACTGATGACCAGAAAAAAAGATGGTCGCGTCTATCATTGTAAGACGAATACTGAAAGGCTTAAGGAGGTGGAAAACTGGATCCTTCCCTATAAAGAATATTGGCAGGTGGTTGTTGCCAGCAGAGGGCGTCACACTTGATGCAACAAAAATCGATGCTACAGTGGGTGGAAAATTTAGCTTTCCCATGAATATTAATGGCAATATCCTTGCGCATATTGGAGAATATAAAAAAATTAATCGCGCTACAGAACTCCAATTTACGTGGTCGAATAATCATGGAACGGACGGCGTGGAGACAGCTGACCCACGAACTGCTTCCTTCAGAACTCAAAAGAGATAATCATCGAGGTGGCTGGACAAGAATCTTGGACTGCTTGTTTGATTACGCCATGAAGTAAGTTAAGTGGCCAATTTTCAGACGCATTATGCTTTGCTAAATCTTTTAACCTACCAACGGCCCTGATTTTCCATCGTGGACCAAGGTTCTTGCACGGGCAAGGCCTCCCCTGTCTGCAAAAACTCAATGGAAATATTATCTGGAGATTTGATGAAGGCCATATGCCCATCACGTGGGGGTCTTAATATCGCGACCCCCTTTTCCTGTAATATACGACAAGTTTCATAGATATCGTCGACGGCGAAAGCGAGATGCCCAAAATTACTGCCACTGGTATAGTCATCAGCGTGATCCCAATTATGGGTCAGCTCAATTTCTGGTGCCCCCTCTTTCGTTGCTAGAAAGATCAATGTAAATTTTCCTGCGGGAACCTCAACTCTTCGGGTCTCCACAAGACCGAGTTTGTCGATAAAAAAATCTAAAGCTTTGCCAAGATCTTTGACCCGAATCATCGTATGTAGAAATTTCATAATTTTAATACTCCTTATTTACCAATCAAACCCTAAAAAACAGCATCCATCAATTTCATTTTCTTAAAAAAGTTTCATCTTAACTAACCAAAATGCATTAATTTACCTGTCAGCAATATTATCTGCCAGGCCAAGTTTTGTCATTTCATTAAAAAATTCTTTTGTCTCAAGACTGCTTAGGAAGGTCTTAAACTTATTAACTCCAAACAGTTTTTTTAATAGCAAAATCTGGGAGGAAAAAATATACGGGAGAGAAGCGATCAGAACTTCTTTAAAACACTATATATTTTTCACTCTAAAAGAAAACTGATTGCGCATAATACCATTTTATATTATCACCATACGAAACAATGTCTTAATACGGATAAATTAAAAATCGAAACTTGATTTTTAATTTTTACCCGAGCAAATATCTTATTGGAGGATAAAAAAATGAAAAATATTTTATTAGGCGTAATGTTATTAACATCAATCTCTGGGCACACTGCCAGGTATATTGGCCTATCGGAAACACCCGATTATAAATTATATAAATCGGACAATCACAACATAGTTAATTGTATTATTGGCCCCAGCAGTTATGCCCTCGTGAAAGAAAAATATAAAGCAGATGTCACAATACAGTGGGTGAATAATCCAGATGAAGCTGATCAACATGTTTTCGTTTCTAATGGCCCCGAAAGTTTGCAAAAATGTCGTTTTCTAAATGGCGGAATGAATGATCTAGAAGAGAGACATCGGCAGTTTTTTTTAGCTGAATTTGGTGGTGTAAGCGATGATAAAAGTAACTATGATCGGATTTCTTTTTATAATAAGCAGACGCTAGAATATAATTCTAATGCAGATCTTGAATCTACAGAATTGAAAAATGCTATTGCTGAATTAGCTGAAAGAAGCTGGAACAAAGCGAAAATATCATGTCAAAATTTAGAAAAATCTTCTCAAATTTCCCACCCAGAAATAATAAGCTTTCAAAATGACAGAAGAGATCATAATGGAGATAATTTTCTTGCGGTGAGCTTTCAGTTTAATTGCCTTTTGCAAAAGATTTCTCTTGAAATTCCTCAGCAAAAATTTACAAAATACAAAAAAGTAAAATCCGGATGGTTTAAGTCTAAAAAAGTTTTTGACTGTGACTTTGTGGCAGAAGAAAAACGCCCAGGTACCCTATCACTTAAACTCAATAACCAGGTAGTTTATAGTTTTTACACGCCAAAGTTCAAAAGACAAATACTTGCTTCTAATGAACAATGTATAACCGGTAACTGTGAATTTAATATCGAAAACATAAAAAGTATTGATGGCTATAATTTGGAAAAAATCTCTGGTAAAGTTAGTGATAACAAGGTCGAGTTTATGGACTATAGCTATGTTACCGTCAGTCGATCTCACGATATGATGGGAATGAGATTTGGTGGGAACAGGAGTGATTATTCTTGTAGTAAAAAATAAATGACTAATCGCTTTTAATGACAAATTAAGGCATGAACTGGGGTTCTGTGTGCAGCAATAGCAGATCCCCCATCTGCTCTAACGAAATGAAGCGACTTATTGAGTTTCTCCTGTCTAATCACTTTAAAGGTGGGTAAGAGAATAAAAGGATATGTGACATATTTATCAAGAAGTGTAGTGCAATAGAGAAACCAATTCTTTTCGTTTTTAGATAAATGAGTCCATAAAAAAAACCTGCTAAAGTAGAGAGAAGAACATATTTCTGGCCCCCTTGAAAGTGGGCCAGACCAAATAAAACAGAAGTAATTGCCAAGTGACTTCAAAGAATCTCTCATACTCTTCTGCTCTCCATTTTTTAAAAACCAAAGAAACCCTATCGCAATTAACGGATTGTCAAAATTAAGCCATAAAGAATAAGAAATAGTATCTGCAGATAAAAAGATGAAGTCAAAAAAAAAGGCCATAATTAATTGCATATTTTAAAGTATACAAACTTAATATTGAAATCCTAGTTTTTTTTCCGGACGAATGCCCGGTACTCTCTTAATTAAGGTGCATTAACAAAATTTTTAAAGACCAAGTAAATGAGGTTCCGTATTGAATACTCCAGATTATATTTTAAAAATAATTTCTCTCAACAGACAAGAGTATTTTCTCTTGCCTTTTTACATGTCAGATAAAAACTTCGCGATACACTGGAATATTTAGCCTTATAAAGATTTCATCCTTGATATTAAATCAATGCGGAAATTATTGGCCATGATAAGTACAAAGCATCAATAAAAAACCATTATTTTGAGTACTAGCTCGAGGAGCTACAGGAATTTTTTAAATTCCCCTCAGGGCTTACGCATCTAAATTATTAGTGATTTCACAGTCTTACGGCCCTGCAGCTAGGCCTTTTTATTATTAATTGATAAATTATTTCTTTATATTTTTGTATTGGAGATAATTTATGGCAAAAAAAATAGAAGTTTCACCCGAGTCCCTTGTCGATTTTTTGGAGGCTTTGAAAGACCCACGTATCGATCGTACTAAAAAACATGAATTGATTGATATTCTTGTTATTGCTATTTGTGCAGCAATTTGTGGTGCTAAAACTTGGATTGATATTCAAGATTTTGGAAATGCAAAAATCAAATGGTTTAAAATATTTGTAACTGGTCAGCGTAATTTCTCATTTATTTCATGTTAAGCAAAAAAAAACCTGGGCCTATTGTTTCAAAGAGATTAAAATATTAATCGATGAAGGTCGAAAATATAGATGTCACAAGTTCA
>Ga0316206_1001123_pt1 | contig 26373 bp, 45 predicted proteins | sample 6monthpyrite_MG_FD_204942 | JGI IMG/M metagenome (GOLD analysis project Ga0316206, IMG submission 204942) | Microbial mat bacterial communities from mineral coupon in-situ incubated in ocean water Damariscotta River, Maine, United States -... | ecosystem: Environmental > Aquatic > Marine >... | reverse complement strand
TCGTTGCTTCGATTGCTGTGATAGTTCCAAGAGCTTCTTTACGAATTAATTGAGAAGCTTTAGCCTGCTTGTTCGATTGAGATTCTAAACTACCTGCAAGTGCAGTTATTGAGTTTGCAGTATTTGTATCTACCTCTTTGCATTTAGCTAGTTTTAAAGGTTCTAACTCAGCTAAAAGTGCATTGCTTGTGATGCCATCAAGTACAGTTTGAAAATCAGTTTTTAAGACAAGTACACCAGTAACACTATCGTAGGTAAAACAAGGTGCTGGATATACATTAAACGAATCATCAGGTATGACATGTCCTATGTTTTTTATATACGAACATTCTATAACTTCCCCATTAATGTTTACATTTATATACAAGCTCATTATAGAAACTTTTCTCTAGGTTTTAAAAAAACAATCCTAAATTCCATAATGCTACCAATTATGAATAAAATACTATTACTTCTTATTTGCAGTGTAGACCCCTCGGGGCAAGATACACTAATCAAGTTTGATAAGTCTTGCAAACTATTCATTTGGTTGTTTCTAGCTATATCAATTATAGTGGCAGTAGTTGAAAGCCAAGTTTCGCCTTTATAAATAGATGCAGCTGATGAAGTTAGTACACTTCCATTTGCTAAATTAATACCAGCATAGAAAAAGTTATTAGTGGCAGTATTAAATGAACACACATTGCTTCCAATGTTTTCATTAATACTATTATTAGAGAATCTTTTTAATACCTTCACATCACATGCTACATCTGTTATTTTTTCCCAGTAAGTAGTTGGAGTCCCATTTCCTGTAAATGCCATCCATCCACTATCATATAGCACATCGCTTACTACTACTGGTATTATTTTATTTTCTAGCATCTTATACTCCTGTTATTTTAACGCCAGATGCAAATACATCATAGGTTATTGCTCTAGGTACAACCGTTGTTGTTTGCTCGTGCAGAGGTATCCCACACATGGATGAAGCAATACCATTGGAATTAAGTGCAGCTGGCAGGTTAGCCGAAGCTGTAGTAGCACTAGCACTTTGTGTCATGTTGTTTACATCTATAAAAGTCATTGTAGCGTTGTATACAAAAGCACAAACACCAACACCATATTCAATTGCATAGTTACCATATTCTGTGCTTAGAACTAACACATCACTGCCAAATACAGTCTCTTGCTCTGTATTCAAATTAAGCACTCTTGCGCCTACTGTAGCGTATTCAACAATATAAGGAACACCATCAGCTGCTACAGTTATACATGCACCAGCGCTGTAAGAACTACCAGTAGCTACAGCAATAGTAGAAACTAGACCCGTTGTTGCATTTATTTTATATACAGCAGTTGCTGTTGCAATAGATTTTATATATATAAAACCATTGTAATAAAAGGTATATCCACCTTGATTGCCAGTTTGACCAGGAATAGCTATACTAAGAGTAATACTTGTAGCTGCCAATCCAGTAGAAACTAATCTTCTTTCTAATATTGCATTAGATGCATCTGCTTTTCCATAAAAGTAAGTGCCGTCTGTACATGCTCCATGTACAGTTAAGTAACTAAAAACTGCAGCAGTCTGTATTAATGTTCCTGTATCATTATGGGTATATACAGTGCTTGCCATACATCTACTAAATCTTTTATTTATGCCACTCATCCAACCAAAAGCACTACTAGCCGGTGTTGCGACCAAAGATAAATTTGTGGAAAGTATTCCAGCTTTTAGTACAGTCTCGCTGTAAGCAGTTGTAGAAAGTCTGCTATCTATATTTCCATCTACAACTTTAAAAATACCATTTGTAACATCAAATATCATACCGTCAGTTTTACCAGCGTAATACATATCTGCCGAGCTAGTTAGCACTATGTCAAATACAGAACTTTTATCAACCAACTGCTTGCCTGATAGATTTAAACTAGTTATTTGACCAGCTGTAGATGTGTTACTGCTAATTACTACCCCATCTTTCTTTAAAGGGATACCGTCTTGTGTTACTGTTATTGTATTACCATATACTGCATCTGTAGCTGACACTTCTATGTCTATTATTACCGCTTGTTCTGTTGCTGTGTTTGTTACAACATTAGCAGTAGTGATTGCTGTTGTTGAACCTATTTGGTTTGCTATGTTTTTAAATACACTTAATGTTTCTGTTGCCATAAAATCTCCTTAATTTAGTTTATATAAGCCATAACTTGGGCTGTAGATGGTTTTGTTTGGATACCTGCAATTATCGTATCCACCTCAGTTTTTGTATAAGTAGTAAGCTTGTCAGCCTTTAAAAGCAAAGCATCACTCAGCCCGATTATGTTTGCAACTGCCAAAGCATCTAGTGTTGTTTTATTAAGCTTTATGAAAGTTACTATCTCTTGGAGCGTGTCGAGATTCACATCATTGCTCCCGACAAGCGTAATGAGATTGTCAATCATCCCTTTGAGTACAGAACCCTGTCTTGCACTTAAGGGCTTTGTTGCATCTATGGAAGTTAAGATGTCTTGTATGTCTGCTATGTTTGATTTAGAAGCTAGTTTTATATCATTAGCAGTAATATCTTCTTTAAAAGAAAGTGCTGATACTATCTTGCTACTAGACCATGTACTTATAAGTGTCATAGTTGCATCATTAATGAGTACACCATTAAGACCGTTTTGAACAGTAAGAGTATCCGTGGAGGCATCCGTGTATGTGATAGTATATGTGTCAAGTGAACCTGCTAGTCCTGTTCCGCTTGTCCTGATAGTCGATACAACTCCTACACCTGTTGCACCAGTAGCACCAACATCTCCTTTACCAAAAGGAGCTGCTACCGACCAGTCAGCTACGGTATTTGAGAGCTTGAAATAAATCCCTGCTGTATCTATTGCTAAAAAACTAAAACCTTTAACTTGAGAATCATATAAACTCTTATCTGCTAAAAGCCCAACAGAGTTTACTTGGAAAGCATCACCTCTGTCACCTTTTATTCCCTGTGGAACTACAAAGTAGAACTTGCTTGTTACTGAGTCAAAAGTTACAAGAGCATTTGTTCCAGCTGCACCTGTAGTTGTAGTGCCAGCAGTAATCGCTTTAATCTCATTTGCCTTTGTGGTAGCTATGCCAGCCTGAGCTGTTGCTATCACAGCTTGAGCAGTTGAGATACCAGCTTGAGTTGTTGCAGTTGCAGCATTTGTGCTTGCGTTTTGGATAGCCACTATGTTTGTTGCATTGAGGTCTATATTTATCTTGTTTGCGTTTACGGCATTTATATTTCCAGCATTGGTGTTAACAGCTAAAACATTTAAGATATTTACCCCTACAGCATTCACATTTGTAATGTTGAGGGCTGTTGTGTTCACATCGGCTATATTTGTTGCTGTTATGTTCACATTTGCTATTGCGCCTGCAGTCGTATTCACATTTAATATTGAACCACCTACAAGATTTACATTTGCTATAGATGCTGCAGTGGTGTTCACGTTTGCTATATTTATAGCAGTGGTGTTCACATTTGCTATACTTGCAGATACAGTATTAACCCCTATTATAGAGTCGTTCACAACTTTTATTTTGCTCAATAAACCCAGCTGCAGGTCTGCACTGATAGTTAATATCTTAGAGCTTGCACCTAGCTGAAGGTCAGTTGCTGCACTATTTATGTAGTTCGTACCGCCAACTTTTATATCATTATAGACTGTTGTTATCCCTGTTATGTTTGTATAGATAGCTTGCAACTTTGCAATATTTGCATATAAAGAGTCCAAATTTGTCACAAACTCAGGGATGTGGCTTTGTAAGTCCAGCATCTCTGTAATTCTGTTTGCAAGTGTGATAATGGAGTCTATGTCATTTCCAAGCTTGATGATGTCGGCTGTTCTCATAGAGAGTGTTTCAAATGCGGAAGTTGTCTTTCCCCAATAGAAAGTAGGGCTAATATCAATAGATACTCCACCCTGTGCTTCATCTACATGAAGCGTGATTCTTTCTAAGTTTGAGGTAGTGCCCACAATATCATAGGCTCTTATTATTTGACCGACTATACCGTCATTATCTTGTATCATTGATGTTTCTGTGGTGTATGCTATGTATGCTAAATCCTGCTCTATATGAGAGATTACCTCAGAAGAAGAGGCTACTGACTCAGCATTTGTAAGAGTTTGGTCTTTAAAAACAATCTCAACTATGTTTCCATCTACATAGAGAATAGTTGCACCCTTGTAGTATATAGCAGTATTTACAGTAGTCCACATATCTAACATAACATTGGCATCTGGTTTAGCACCAAGAAGTGTCTGACTTTGTATATAGTCATAAATAACTTTATTGTTTAAAGCAAGGTCTATATCTATTTTTCTATTACCAAAAAATGTACCTTTTTTTAAATCTGCTATTGCTAAATCTAGATCAAGTAATGCTATCTCTTCTAATACAGGAATAACCCCTGGATCAAAGGTGGTATTTGCACTTTCAATGATATCTAACTTTTTTGCAACATTTTTTACCGCTCCTATAAAACTTCCAGCCATTATATTTCTCCTACAAGTGCAAATAAATATTCATCCATTAACTGCATAACATCTATAGTAGATGTAGTTTTTAAAACATTATCAGCATAGTAGCTATAGAGTTCAACGACATTTTTTTGGGTTTTGTTAAAGTGTGGATTTTCCCCCGAGAAATAAAGGTCAAGTTTTTTTACAAATTCACTATCTAAACTTTTTGTATCTTCATTTATAATATCTTTTGTATTTCCTATTCTCATAAGAGATAGTAAGTCGTGAGGGTTGTTTTCTTGTGATACAGGAACTTTAAAAGTAAAGCTTATAGTACTTGGGAGGATTATTTTATAGTTTGAGATAGAGTCTATGTATTCATTCTCTAAAAGTGATATCTCAAATATATTGGCTGTAGTAATAGTTGTGCTATCAAGCATATACCCACTACTGCTAAGAAGAAGTTTACCGATGCTATTTACAAGCTGTACTTTAATAGCATCACCAACAACTAAACCAAGCTTTGAAATATCTAACGTCACTGTTCTCATAATGCACCTTTAATTATGAAAACGATTTTATCAATTTAATTTTGCTTAAGTCATACCTCTATGTGCTAGTTTTAGATTCTCCATCCAGTTCTTTTGTTATTTTGAGCCATCTCTCTGATACCCATGGTTACAGTTGTATTTTTCTTTGGAGTTTTTGCCGTAATAAAGTCGTTTACTACCACATTAGCTATTGTCTCTATACAGTCATCTTCAGCAGAATCTTTCTCGGGGTGAAAACCTTTGTACTCTTTTTTTACTTGCTCTTGCCCAGTTCCACCTATTACAAATCTTATTTGATGTTTTTTGAGATAGGTATCAACACTATCTTCTATTTTTTGATTTTTAGATATAGAAGTTTTTGGATTGAATAATGTCACCTTGTTTGTAACTATTGGTTTACCCTCTTTCTTTCTTTCTGCATTAACTATCTTTAGAGCTTTAACTAAATTTTGCTCAGTCAAGATGCCACCACCACTACTTTCCATAAATACAGGAACCCTAGGGTTATCAATCATAACAGTAATAATATGTTCTACAAATACATCATTAGTCCATTTACCAAACCAAGTTCCATAAATATTAAATAATTCTATTTTCTCTTTATTTTCACTTACACCTATTAAACTAATGGCTCTATTGTCTGCTGTTTCTTTTATGCTTTGTGCAGGGTCAATACTTATGCACTTATTATCTTCTGCTAATTCCCAAGAAGCGACAGATGTAAATTCATCATCTGTGATATATCCAGTTTCTATAGTTTTAGGGTCTTGCATATACTGAGAGTACCAGTTCTCTTTCATAGTTTCTTTTTGTTTTTGTAAAGCTTCTGCATCTTCCATAGCTGTATTTAATGGCTCATGTGCAGGTCTTTCATAATAAAATTCAAAAAATTTATAAATTTGTGGTTTTGGTTCTGTTCCTGTAAGATTAATATGTGTCCATAAGCCAGCTTCTTCTTCAATTAAATACCCGGGTAAATCATCTTTATGTAGTCTCTGCATTATGCATATAATAGCTTTTATAGGGCTTGCTTTTCTAAGTCTTGTACTTGCACTACCAGTGTAAAACTCTTTAGTAGTATCTCGAGCTGCTTTATTATTTTTCAATATAGCTTTCATGGCATCATCAATAATAAGAACATCACCGTGAAAACCAGTGATACCACCCTCTATAGTAGTTGAATACATACCACCATCTTTTTTCCCATTTTTCGATATATACCATTTTTTATCGGCAGTTTTAAGAAGTTTTTTTTCTCCAAAAACTTTTGTATATGCTTCGCTTGTTATCATACTTTTTACATCTGAAGGGGTTTCTGTTGCTAAATCATCTGAGTAAGTAGCATATATAGCTCTAAACCAAGGGAAATTACCAAGTGCATAAGATATAAATAGTTTAACTGCAAATTCAGTTTTACCATACGATGGAGGAATTGTTATAAGTAAGTTTTTTATCTCTCCACTTAAAACTTTCATTAAAGCTAAACAGATAAGTTCATGGTACCAAGCTTCCATAAAATCTACTTCATGATAATCACTAAACATATATCTAGAGTAATGAAGTAAATCTTTTCGAGCCAAAGCCAAACGGATAGGCTCCGCTTTTTTCTTGGCAAGTATATCTTCAATATCTTTTTTCATGTCCTAAAAAGGTATCTCATCTTCATCAACATCAATAGGGTCAGGAAGATTCTCTTCATAAACAGGAACACTAGAACCGTCTGCTTTTGCATAAGTAGAGTTTGGTTCATAGTTAGGCTGTGCAGATTGACTATGGTTGTTACTTGGCTCACTTCCCATATTTCTATAAGGCTGTGCTACAACATTATAAATATGATTTTCATCTACTTTCTTTTCATCATCTACACTAAAAAGAGTAAGGTAAATATTTTCTTTAGATATAAACGGGTCAAACAGTGAACCACGCTTATAAGCCAATCCTTGTTCACTTACAGCATTACGAAGATTTCCGACAATCTCACTCCAACCGCTCTCTCCACGCTTCGCCAAGTTAGCCCAGATATGATAATCAGGATGTTCCTCTTTACCAGCTGTTATGTTTTTGTTCACAACACCATCTGGATACTTCATCTTATTTACGCTAATACTAAAAGTGTGTTTAGCACTGATAGTTCTGAAATCCATCATAATAGTATTCACTACAACTTTTTCTTTGTCTGTATAACTACTCTTATAAACTCTACCCATTTTTGCCATTTTATTTTTCTCCTTTTATTTAAAGTGTAGGCATCTCTGCCATCTCTGCTTCGCTTAATTTGCTTTTACTTTTTTCTGTTGGAATATCTTCATAAACAGTCTCTATCACTTTTGGTGGTGGTCGTCTAAACTTATCAAGTGCCTTTCCTGCATAACCATTCTCGTCTAACTCAACTCTGTAAAAGTCGCTTGTCTCAGGTACGAACATTAAGTGCTGCACTGGGTGCTTTTTTGTATCTTTATTTTTAACCCACATTACATGTCTAAGTTCACTTTCAATATTAGATTTAGTTTTAACTTTTGTAAGATGGAACCACACATAACCCTCATGGTCTGCATCCATTGAACCCTTAACACTTACCATAGATGATTTCAAATCCTCTTTAGAACTTTGAACAATAATAGCGATAGGTATTCTTAATTCTTTACTAAGCATCCCAAGCTTTACAAATTTTTCAGATATTCTTCTTTCATCTGTTTTCAATAGAGGGTTATTATTTACTGTTCTCATTGCACTATCTACTACAGCTAATACAATACCGAAAAGTTTATGTTGCAGTCGTATCTCTGCACACATTGCATTTATTTCATATATTTCATCAAATACATGTATATTGTCTGTATTTCCATTAAATGTAAATTCTTCTTGTTGTTCTTCTACATTTTCATCATACAAATCTGCTCCAAATTCTAAAGAACCAAACATAACATGATGTTTTTTAGATATATTCTCTATTATTTTTGTAACAATAAAGGTCTTACCACTCTCTTTAAGTCCACTTACATAGATTAAACCCTCATTTCTAAAACCCTTTTTCCCATGTTTGTCGGTCAAAACAGTATCTATAAAAGGTATTTCAGTCTCTGTTCTTTCAGCTGGAGGCTTTAGTTTTCTAAGTCTCCTTATTTCAGTTAGTGTTTTTGTTGATGAATCATTATTGAGACTTATATATCCATCAAGTTGATTCTGCACCATTTGTGATATTGCATCGCTAGTTATATTTTCATCATCTAACATTTTTGATATATCTATATTTAGCTTACGTAGCATTTTCTTGTGATAATTTTCTTTTAAATATGAAATATGTTCCATGAGAATATTTTGAGGTACTTGCTTTTGTGCCATAATATTAAGCATAAATTCTTCAGCATTTGGAATTTGAACTTTTCTAATATATCGCATGATTATATTATCATCAAAAGGTTTATTAGCATCATAATAAAGATGAATTACTTTAAAAAGTTCTCTATGTTCATTACTCTCAAACCAATCAATATTTATACCACTATTCATTACTATTGATAAATCAATATTTCCAAATTCATTCGCTGTTAAAATCGAACCAAGTACCAAACTTCTTATATTGTCTAAATTTTGCATCCTAAACTCCTTGTGTCTCAAAACTGTGTTGCTCGAACCAAGCATAAATTTTTGCCCGAGAATAATAAATAAAATTACCCATCTTTGAATAAGGTATTTTTTTATCTGAACGGTATCTCGCCTGAGTACTCTCAGAGATACCAAACTCTTCTTCAAATTTTTTTGGATTTAACCAGTCATTGTTACTCATCAATAAAATCCTATCTTCAAATCACCGAGCAATTTGCAATGCTCTAAATTTAAATCTTGTAAAGTCGCCAAAAATGGTTGAAAATTTTGAAACAGATATTTAAACTCTTCATCAAGCTTTATAAAAAAGATTCCAGAAACCATCTCATAGTCAAAAAGATGTATCCCAGTTTGTTTCATAAAAGCTATTCTCTTTCTTATGATATTTCTGTTTATGGAGACTTGTTCAACTAACTCACCAAGCTGGATATAATCATCCAACACAGTAAGTCTCTCAGCAATATACTCAGGGAGGACATCACGGTAGATATATTTGATATGTCGGTAAACAACAATACTCTTAGGATACATATCCATGAGTTGAGCTGAACTGTAGGCACAACCATCTAGCTCATTTATCTCTTTTAGAAGAACTAGCCCCTCGAGTAAGCGAATCATTATTTATCCAATCTTCTTTTTTTGTTGAGTTTTTTCAGATTAAAACACCAGCTCTCAAATCCAGCTGACCAATCTTTATGAGCTTTACCGATAGATTTTTTTTGACTTACAAAACCCTCAAATTCATCTTCTGAAACTTTGTACTTCAATGCGTACTCTTTGCACCAGTGTTCTAAAAATCTTTTATATTTATCTTCCAAATCATCATATTCAAGCTCTTCTTCAAGACGGAATGTAAACCTTTTATTTTCGCCGCCATTTGTTTTTTTATTTTCTTTATCTATTAGAGCAGTACTTACTTTTGTACTTGTCCACTCACGACCTTTATCTGTTATCCTAAAAGCTGGTGTTGTAAACTTATTTATAGATTCTATCAACCCTTTTTCTTCTAAATATTGAAGAACAAAACCTGCTGATTTTTCATTTTTCCCTAGTAAAGGTATCTCTTCCCAGAGTTTACTTCTATACAAAACATAATAAACTTTTTTTTCATGATATACCGCAGTTGCCCAAGTTGATAAATCAACCATTTTTGACATAACAACACTCTCTTTAAGAGATAAGTTCCACTCTAGAGCTTTGACTTGATTTATAATCAGAGTGTGTGTCATATTAATTCGCCGCCATTTGATTTTTTTCTGGCGGTATTACTTCAACTGTATTTGCTTTTATATAACAATCTATTTGAGCCTCTGATATCCTAACTCTGCCATTAATCTTAAAATATTCTATTTTCCCTCTAGTCATTAGGGACTCTAAGGTCTTCTGAGAAATTTTTAGTAAAGCTTCAACCTCTTTTTTTGTAAAGTAGTTCTTGCACATTAGCTTTTTTCCCTCATAAGTTAGATATAATATACTTTAATTTATAGTTTAATATCCGTAAGTTTACTGTTTTAATACTTAAACAGATATTAGATAATCTAAAAATAGGAGATATCATGAATGATTTAGCGGATAGAATAAGACTTGTAAGAAAAACACTGGGTGTCAATCAAGTAGAGCTAGCAGACATATTTGGGTGTACTGATGGCAAGATAAAAGCGTGGGAGCAGGGAAATACTAAGCATATGAAACCAAGAGATATTTTGATTTTAACAAATAAATACGGATTCAATTATGAGTGGTTAGAGAGTGGAACGGGAGATATGATGCAAAATACAGGAGATTTATTATTGCATGATATCTCCATTACATCAGGTTTACTCAACAGTGGGATAAGTATCCCATACTACAAAGATATCAATGCCAGTGCAGGGTATGGATGCACAAACAGCGATTGTAAACCGACATATATTACACTTGCTCCAAGTATGATTCCATCATCTAGTAAAAAGATAGATGCTATTAAAGTGGCTGGGAACTCTATGAGTCCGACCATAGAAGATGAAGAGATTATCTTTGTTGATAAAAATGATATACAGCCTATAGAGGGTAAAATATATGTTATATATTTATGTGAAGAGGTTTATGTAAAACGATTATTTATAGAGCCTAAGTCAAAAGCAATCTTTTTAAAATCCGATAATCCTATATTTCCCCAAATAGATGCTGATTGTGAGGACTTTAAAATTATTGGAAGAGTGATAGCAAATATGAAGATATCTAAACTGTAGCTCTTGCTCTTAAAAAAAGAAAAGAAAAAAGAAATCTCTTTAGTTATTTTATTGCTTATAGGTTGGTTATATTTATTGTTTCCAACTTTTGGAACAGTGCTATTCCACCTTTTGGCACAGACAGTTCCAACTTTTGGAAGAGTAGAGTTCGCCGCCATTTGAAATTTTTTTTGACTAAAATTTTATAATTCATAGCGCGATTCTCTCATATATAGATATGAGAGGTTAAGGGGTTGGGGAATTGGGGTACCCCCTAAAAAGTCAGATTCAAAAATCAGAAAAAGCAGGGTCATACAGCACCATATTATCTAACTGCTCATCATCATAAACTACTCTAACCTTAAGCCAAAAAGCATCAAAAACAGCTCCGAACCTTAAACTATGTACTATTCTTAAGAAAATACAGCATAAACTTAAATAAAACATATTAAAAGAAACAAATTAATATGTTTTACTACTTTTTCCCCCGAGAAAATAATTATGTTCACGACATCAATGTTAGAGATATATCCAAACATTTCAAGCGAAGTTCCAACTATTTACATCAAAGTTCCTGACATTTTAATCATTCACTCATCATTTCCCTGCCAAATCATCAACTAAAACCCACTCCCGAAACCCGAAACTTCCGAAAATATCTGACAAAACCAAACCACCCACCAATTCCCTCCGTAAATATGGTCATATCTACGGATAATGAACTCAAATAAATCCAAGTTCACCATCTTTATATAAAAGCATCTTCTTAAAATCCTGAGAACTCGGAAAAAATCGGAATAACCTTAAAAACAGTAAAAAAAATCGCAAATGGCGGCGAATTTTTTGGTGTTGGCGAAAGGGCAGAGATTTTTGTGGATTGGTAGGAAAGTGGCAGTTTTTGGGAGTTTGTAGAGAAAAAAGGCTCTCATATCTGCTTTAGGAGGCACGATAATGATTTTGTGTGTACATATACACACCTGAAGAGTTTTTTGAGAGTAGCTTGTATAATTGCTAGAATTTAGTATCAAATTCTTTTAGTTTTTTTATCTCAAGATACTGATTATATTCTATCCATCTAAATTGTTCGTTTGATTTAAATTCAATATTTTTGTACTTTTCTTCTACTTTATGCTTAAAGTCTTCATATTTCAAATCTTTATATAATTCTTTATGTATGTTGTGCAGCATTGTATCTGTAAACGTAATTTTTGTTATGTCACTATACACTTCTACTTTTCCGCTATCTTTTTCTACTCTAATGTTTGGCATAGTATTATTTAAAAACTTATATATGTATTCCTGAGAGTGCAGGAAAGAACCAGCCAATAGCCCAAGGATAATCATCTTATTCAAAATTTAAACCCTGTAGTAAGTTTATAAGGGTCGCTTTGCCCAACAGTATGGCTTACGCCTGTTTTTTCCCCTACAAACTTCCTATCTTCTTTCTGTTTCTTCTTAGTTCCTGCAACAAATCCGTTCCAGTCGTTAATCGCTTCTTTAATTGCGGTAGTGTGAGCATCTACAATCTCTTTATTCTTAGCCACAAACTCATCCATACAGCCTCTATAGTTCTGAACATCTTTGTTGTAGCGTTCAACATCTCTATTTTCTACAAACTTAGCTGGCTTGATAGGTCTTGCACAAGTATATTCCAGTAAATCATCTGCATATAGCACACCAAAGAACAAGTTAAATGCCACAGCTGCAACTATTGTTTTATTCATCCCTAACCCCTAGATATAATTTAAACTATTATATCTTGTTTATCACTGACAACTGCTCGCAAATACCGCTATCTATAAAAGCTTTTTTTAGTGCTTCATGTTTACGCATCTCTATATAGTTCTCCAACCAGCTCTTTACCCACTGAGGAACATTATCCGACTTGTTCCAATTTGTCACGCTTGTATAGTTCATCTCAACTAAACTTGCAAACTCTGTTTTATTTATCTTTGCTTGTTCCAATAACTCTTCAAATTGTTCATTTTTCATTTGTAATTCCATTGTTTATTAACTTATTTGTGTGTAGATTATAGCACAAAACACTATTTTAATGTGTCATAGGCTTGACAAACACATTAAAATAGTGCTATTATGTCGTTAAGGACATTTATATAGTGTTTTTATCAAAGTAAAAAATCTTAAAAATGTTAAAAATCGTAAGTCCTGTAAAGGTCTATCGGGTTGCTACCGAACAAATTAAGCTAAATCTATAGGATTGATATTGTGTTTTTAGAAATGCAATACAGATTTTATACCAAGGTAGGGAAAGATGAACGAGTATCAAGACATAAAAGTAACAAAGACATTAGGTGTAAGTAGTTGGAGTTTCATTCAAGAAGTGGATGATTGTAAGGTTTATCAAGCAGATGATGCTGAGAGTACACTATTCGCAGTAGGTATAGACACAAATTATATTTCTTTTGAAGTATACCCAGATGAAGCAACTGATTCATTTTATATTTATTAAGGAAAAACAAAATGATAACACTAAAAGAACTTGTTTTTCAAAGCAGAGATACACTAGCTGACATGTCAAGCATGCTGCGTTTAGCAGAAAAAACCATAAGCGAAATAGAACACAAAGGGGAAGATGTAGCCATAAAAGGAACTTCCTCTATTCTATGGAGCACCATACAAAAGCTCGACAACATGGAAAAAGAGATGAGTAAATCTTTAAAAGGGGGAAACTAAAATGAAAAAGCTCATAAAGCAAACAAATAGCTGGCTAGAAATAGTCGAAGAACGATTCTATCAGCTATCTGCAAAAGTACTTTAACATTATGAATATTCAACAGGTTACAAGTTCAGCGATTGTAACCGATTGAGTAATTATATCTCAAATAAAAAAAATGGAGTTAAAAAATGAAACGACCAACAATGAGAGACATCAAAAAGATGTTTGCAGAAGAACATGTAACAGTAATACGCTCACTTTTTGGAACATCATACATAAACCCTACTACAGGGCAAGAGATAGACGAGCAAAGAGCTTTAGAAATCTTGAATGGTAATTATTAATTTAGTAGGTTTATTATAAACTATATAGAAGATTTTAAAATAAAAGGAAGGCGACAAAATGAAAACAAAAATTACAAATGAACTTCTAAGTAACTATGAGCTGGTAGAAGATGAAAATTATAAAATAACTCAAACGCATTTAGAAGTGATGGTTCCGAGAGGTATCCTAGTAGACACAATTGTAGACGTTCTTAAACATACTATGAATATTATTCCAGATTTTAGTGTGGATAAAAGCTACGAAGATACTAATGGACATATTTGGTACTGCTACAAACTTTTAGAGTCTAAACCTAAAATAGAAATTATTTGCTGGATAGACGAAAGTAAAAAAGTATTTACAATAAGTGCAGATATGAAATATGTAGCCGGCGGAGATTTCCATGCTCTTAAAAGTGACTTTGAGCCAATGTCTATTTTCTTTTTAAACGAGAAAAATGAAGTGTTTTTTAATTTCCATGGCAATATTGAATTTTCAGCACCGCCAGCATAAGGCTTATAATTTATCTTCTGCTGAGTTTTAAAAGAAGCTTAGAGCCGAAACTCTAAGCAAATCACGCCACGCGTGTCGGTTCAAGAAAGTTTAAAACGGTAGAGAAATTTCTTTCTTCTTCGTCTCAACATTTAAATTTTCATTTAAATACACTAAGTGTGTCGGTTCGAGTAAACATTATACACAACTAAAACTTAAAAAAAACTACCACAATTTAAAATATAGCTATTACTTCCACTCAGTACCCACACTAACAAATCAAAAAAACAAAACTTACAACAAAGGAATACCTATGCCAAAAAAAAAACCAAAGAACCAAACCCGTATAGAAAACGGTGAACCCCAGATAGGCAGAAACATAGGAACAACTAGAGCCAAAAAACCCATACTTAAAAAAGAGTTTGATAGGCTCATAAATGCAACTAACAAAAGCCTATCATTACACCCAGCGACAAAAAGAAAGTTTACAAGTGCCTTTACACTTCTATATCTCACTGGTTGTCGCATCAGCGAGATAGTAAACTTCAGCGCAAAAGATGTGCAGCAGATGATACAAGAGAACGAGTACTCTCTCACCAACAAAACCAAAACCAAAACTTCAAGGCTCATAAGTTTTGACTCCAACCAACTTCAAATAGAGTACTTAAAAAAGATACTCCCAAAAAATGATGTTTTCATTTTTGCAAAGAACAACACAAACAAGCCCATGACCACAGGGGCATTTACCATCATGATGAACAAATTTATCCATTCCATACTAGGAGAACTCTACTCCACACATAGTTTCAGAGCTGGCTACATAACCGCATCACACCAACTTGACCTCAGTTTAGAACATATCCGTCAGGATATAGGACATAAGAACATAGCTACTACAGCACGCTATGCAATAGTCACAAATGAGGAAATTTCCCTCGGGAAAAACAAAAGAATTTGGTAAATGAAATTAACTTGTACACATAGAGTACTAAGTTATTACGATTATTAAATATACAATTACGGACGAAAGGGGTTAGAAGATGATAATTACAGTAGCACATACAAAGGGTGGAGTTGGCAAAAGCACTCTAACTTGGAACGTAGCACATAGTTTTAAAGAGCTTGGAAAAACAGTCACTATCATAGACTTAGACTTCCAACAAACGCTCTTTTTCATAAACACCATTAGAGGCACAGATACTTTCATAGTTTTACAACCAAAAACCGTAGAAATTCTAATTAAAGAGTTACTTCACCCAACAACACCAACAGATATAACTATCATTGATGTTGGCGGTTTCGACAACGACCTGAACAGAACAGCTATAGACTTCTCTCATAAAATACTCATCCCTATAAGTGACAGTATGTCAGAAGTCATAGGCTTTCAAACATTCAAGGATATTTTAGACGAACTCATCTTGGGTGACCATGAAATAAACGTAGTCCTAAATAACATTCACCCACTAACCAAAAACTTTGACATCATTAAAGAAGCGGTGGGGGATAAATACAAACTGCTCAACACGGTTATAAGAAGCCGAAAGGTTTACAAAACTACTCTTGGAGTAGGTGCAAGTGTATTTGACACAACTCATGCCAATGCGATAGCAGAGATAAGAGGGGTTAGAGATGAGCTTATTAAAAAATAAAAAGATGTGGGAATATAAAGATTTTGATGAGTATAAAAAAGAGAATAGCGATACTTTTGAAAATCATAAAGCTTTTTACACAAGTCTTGAAGATGGTAATGACTGCATTATTGATTTTAAAAATCTTTTTTCTTCAGAGGGAGCTATGAAGTTTGTTTATATAGATGGGGTTTTAACTATACAAGGAGATTATGGCAATGCTTCTTTTAATTGGCATAATCCAAAAAACCACATATTAGCTTATGGAACTTTCAATAGCTTTGGATATGTACTTTCTAAACTTGAAGCTGTACCAAGAGAGGGAATAAAAGATTTTGATGCTGAGTTATTTCAAAAAGAATGTAGTGAATTTATTGAAAACCTAAAAGAGAGTGGTGTTTTTGAGTCTTATGATGATATTGAAATTCCTTATCTTGAAAATCATTGCCAAGTAGTTGAGTATATGAACGATAACTATGAAAACTTTGGCGGTGATTTAGAAGCACAAGATTATGAGCTTGGTATGCATGTAACAGAACGACCTTATTTATGGTGGTTTGGCTTACAGACTGCATTAAAGATGCTTGAAGATAAAGGGGTTTTCAAATGAACCTACAAGCCCTAAATAAAGCCACAAAAGGCAAAACACGCACAACAGGTATAAGCCCGTTCAGTGAGTTACAGCTTACAAAAGTTTACCCAAACCCTGCACAGCCTCGAAAAAGCTTTGAGAACATTGAAGAGCTTGCAAGCTCTATTGTAGAAAATGGACTCATCCAGCCTATTAGCGTAGTAAAAAAAGAAGATGGGTACATGATTATAGGCGGTGAGAGAAGATACCGTGCTTCTTTACATGCAGGACTCACAACTATAAAAGCTCATATCTTACAGGTGAACGATAAAAAGGTTTTAGAACTTTCTCTAGTTGAGAACATACAAAGAGATGATTTAACAGACTTTGAAAAAGCTATGTTCATAAATGAGCTTTGGTTAAGTAAAAACTATGTAAAAAAGCAGGACTTAGCAACAGCGATAGGCAAATCACAAAGCTACATCTCCAAAGCACTAGGCATCCTAAAACTTGACGAAGCTATAGTATCCGACATACAAGACACAAAGAAAGACATCGGCTTGTCAGTTCTTGAAGAGATAAGCAGAGTTCCTGCCCAGTCTCAAAAAGAGGTATATGAAAAAATCAAGTCAAAAGAGATTAAACGGGATGATATCAAAAGCTTCAAGAGTGAGAAAATTTCCCCAGTGAAAAAAAGAAAAAAGAAGATATGGGAATTAAGAGATATAGGTTTTAATGAAGATGATTTTTGTACCTACTCAGTAAATTCTTTTTTTGAGTACTTCACTATAGAAAAACCGAAAGACTTTGAAGAGATAAGCACACAAAGATACAAAATCACAATAGAGGAGATATAAAAAATGCAAGAGCATATATGCTTAAATGTTTTTAACACACTCGCTGTTATAACACTTATATTTATTAGCATTGATGTTTACAAAATGAACAATAGAAAATGGGGTGAAAACGAATGAACCTGACATACGGTAAGGCATGCTTTGCAGAAAAAGAAAAACACTATTTTTACTACTACGAAACTCAAAAAATAAAAGGAGAGTTAGCATTATGTGGAAACTAAAAGGAAAACTAAGGGATGAACCTTATGAGATTATATGTAAAAAAATAGGACAACTTCAGTCCCAACTAACAGACATACTAAGATATGGAGGAACAGGTTTTATCTTTAAAACAGTAGGGATAAGTGACCAAGTTAAAATAGGAAAATCAAGCCAAGCTAAGTTTTGGCTAGTTCTCGGAGAGATTCATCCCCTTCCGTTCATGGGAGGGGAAATGTTTTACTTGTTGGGAAGAGGTAAAAGAAAAATCCAAGTACGAGCATATCAAATCTATGAGATAGCCTCATGAAAGCATTTAACAAAGTGCTAGGAATTATGCAAAACAAACCACTAAACGGTCACGCTCTCGCAAACTTGGCAAATATTGAAAGTTTGACTAGAGCCAACAAAGAGATTCAAAAGATGATGAAAAAAACAAAATGAAAAATCTTCAACAATTAGAAAGCTGTAGGGGTTGTGAATTTTTTGTAAAAAGAACAGTTTTTTGTAAAAAACACAATAGAGAAATTAAAGGTATGGAAGTTTGTGAACTTTCAAAAACCTTACATAAAAAAACATAACAAAGGAATTCACATGTTCAAAACAATACTAAACGGCAAGATGCCAACAAATGAGTCAGGCAAGAGTGCCTACATAGATTTATATGCAAGAGAAGATGTAACCATAAATGTAGGTGATACAGCTCTTATCCCTTTAGGTGTAGCCATAGACCAAGAGTTTTTAAAAGCGAAATTTACTGAGGGTGTAGCAGAAGAAGATATGGTAGAAGCCATGCAAGAGTACGACTTCTTTAAAAGCGGTCATGCTATGCAGTTGATGCTTGCAGATTCTTTGGCAGAAAACCTCACTATGCAAAGCGGTGTAAAAATCATAAATATGGATGATGAAAACGAGATTATGATTAGAGTGCATAATCCAAGTGGAACTGAACAATATTTTGCAGATGCTTCCGGCTCTTTTTGCGGTGCAGAAAATAGTAAAAAATCTTACATCATCAAAAAAGACACTAAAGTAGTTCAACTAATGCTCATAAGTCACAGAACCTACCTTTTCGACATACCAAGCAAAACAGAGTTAGAGAGTGTAACAGATGAGTAAGCTCCCACAACTCCAAGTTCCACCAAAAAGACCTAAGATTACCGCTGCCAAATCTTTAAGCACTCCTGCCATAAAACACTTAGTCGTGTTCAACATGGCAGTAGGTATTTTAAAAGTGCGAAAGATGAGTGATGTAGTTGCAAAAGCTGTAAGTATCACAGATGATAAAAAGCAACTAAACAAGATGCGAAAAGTACTCTTAAGAGTTGAAGCAGAGCTGGACAAGGTTACTTCCATGGTAGATGTAATGTTTTCACAGTTAAACTTTACAGATTTGGAGCGTATCAAAAAAGGGCATAATGCAGGGATTATTTCTATGATTCCAGAAGACAGCACAAACCCTGAAATGCTAGGACTTTATCTTTTGTTCCTAGAGTTTCAAGATGCACCTGACAAAAGACTAGACCCACTTATGAAGCCATTACAAGAGTTTGACTACATGAGCCTCATCATAACTATAAGCGAAGAGATAGGCTTGCAAAAAGATGTAAGTGACAACATGTATGAGCTTGCACTCAGATTGCAAGAAATGTTGAAAAGATGAGTAAAGCTTTTACAGAAAAGACGCTCAGAGGACTAAAAGCACTTATTGCAGATAAGTCTAAAGAAGAAGCCATCGATCATCTTACAACAGGACTAAGAAACCAGTCAGTACATTCACCAGCAGATATCAGAGAACTTTTAAAAGACGAAGAGTTTTTAAATATCTGTAAATTTGAGCTAGGGTTTAATGTCAAGGGAGCAGTAGCATGAAAGAAAGCATAAAAGATAAAATAGAAAAGCTATTAAATCTTTCTATGAGCGACAATGAACACGAAGCTAAACTGGCACTAGACAGAGCCTTAAAACTTATGGGTGAACACAACATTACAAAAGATGAAGTTTACAGACAAAACTTTATCAGTAAGGACACTATTTTAAAAGTCAAAAGAGTTCCTAGCTGGATGATTGACTTATATTCATCTATGGCAAATATAGCAGGTTGTATATTTACTTGGAGAAATGGATACTACCATGTAAACGCAAAAGGAAGTATTACAGGAAGAGAAAGAGATGTTGAAAATGCTATGTATCTAGTTGAATTTTTGAGTAGGGAGATAGAGGTACGCTCAACTATATATATGAACGAACTAAAATCACAAGGTTTAAAATCTCATACTTTAAAAAGTAAGATGCAGGGTTTCAAAAAAGGAATTATAAAAATAGTATTTAAAAAACTATATGAACAGCAAAATAAGTTCTTCAATCAGCAAGAACAAGAGTATGGACTTGTATGTATTGACTTAGAATCAAGAATAAAAGAAAGTACAGATTTTTTAAATGGAGAGTTTTCTACATTTGAATCAAAATCAAAATCAAAAGTTGATAGAAGTGCAGAAAGTGCTGGTATTTTGGCAGGCAATAAAATTCAAATTAATCAAGCGGTACATGGTCAAAAAGAAGTTAGGCAGTTGGAGGTATAAAATGACATCTTGCCCTAAATGCAGAAATGAACCTATGGGAGTTGATTACATAGCAGAGGGTGAAGAGATACCAATGTCAAAAGCACTATCAACACAAGTGCAGTTTCTTGATAAAAGTGAATTTTTACCTGTTGTAATCCAAGAACACTTAGTTTATACATGTAGAACATGCGGCTACTAAGTCGCTCATAAATGTTTAACATTAGGAGAACAAAATGATACAAAAAGCAAGCGAAGCAGAGAAAAAAATATGTCCATTTATTGAACATATAGTGATAAAAGAGAGTATTATTTTTGATAATGAAATAGATAATTTTTCTCATACAAATATAAATTGTCTTACTTCAAAATGCATGGCATGGGTTAAAAAAATAGAGTATACAGACATCATAAAAATACAAGTTCAAACTACTGAAGAAATAGCGAAAGCAAAAAAGAAAGTGAAAATAACAGATAAACATATATGTATCAGCAACAAGTCAAGGATGTATGATGCAGTTCTTACTTACGCAATACCAATAGATGAAGAGTATGGGTTCTGTCAGAGGTTAGTAACATGATAAAGCCATCCTCCCTAAAAACCACAAAATCTAAACTAGATAATGTACCAACATATCAACAGTTTAAAAAAATTGTAAAAGTGCAATATGAAACAGTATATAAAGAACAAGGCTTTAAGTTAAGTTATGCCTACAATGCTGAGTCAAAGAAATACGGTTTTCAGAACTGGAATTCCATGTATGCTTATCTGATAAAAAGAGATAAAGAAAATGGTATTTGTTCTAATTGCGATGGAACAAAGTTAGTTGGAAATGGGAACAAACAGAGAATATGTCAAGAGTGTGCAAAATCATGATAAAACCATCCTCCCTAGAATCCCTAAAGTCACAACTAGACATAGTAGACATCATAGGCAACTTCATAGAACTCAAAAAAGCTGGTGCAAACTTCAAGGCTCCGTGTCCTTTTCATAACGAGGTAACTGCAAGCTTTGTTGTAAGCCCTGCAAAACAAATATGTCACTGTTTCGGATGCGGTGCTGGAGGTGATGCTATCAAGTTTGTGCAAGAGTACAAAAAACTTACATTTGCAGAAGCAGTAGAAGAGATAGCAAACGATTTAAACTTCACGCTGGAGTACGACAACACAAATGCAAATGAAAAAGACCACTCAAATGTGATGGAGTTTATCAACGGCTACTATCTCGGGAGCTTAGACTTAAAAACACACGAGTATCTTTTAAACAGAGGCTTGACAGACGAGAACATCAAAAATTTTGAGATAGGTTTCACAACTTCATCAAAAGAACAAATCAACTCCATAAAAGCTCAACTCTTCAGTACTTCGGATGCTGTAGAGTGTGGAGTACTTGCAGTGGACGACAACAACAAAACTTACGCAAGACTGACCAATCGTATCAGTTTCCCTATTCGTAACCATACAGGCAAGCTCATAGGCTTTGGAGGTCGTATCACAAAAGGCGAGGGAGCCAAATATATAAACAGCCCACAAACCAAACTCTTTGACAAGTCAAGAAACCTTTACGGATTTAACATAGCAAAAGAGCATATCTACAAAAAAGGAACATTCGTCATAACCGAGGGCTACTTAGATGTGATTATGTTTCATCAAGCTGGCATACAAACAGCAGTTGCGACTATGGGTACTGCACTCACAGAGTTACACTGCAACATCATCAAAAAGGCACATGCCCGTGCATTGTTATGTTATGACGGTGACAAAGCAGGGATAGCCGCAGCGTTTAAAGCAAGTAAATTACTAAGCTCGCATGACATTCACGGTGGAGTGGTAATATTTCCCGAGGGAAAAGACCCAGCCGATATGGTAAAAGATGGAAATATTGAAGAGTTGCACAAGTTTCTAAAACAAAGCACACCGCTCATAAAGTTCGCCATAAACCACATAGCAAAGTCGTACAACCTAAATGTACCGCAAAACAAACAAGAAGCACTAAACGAGGTGCAGGAGTTCCTAAAAACTCTAAGCCCACTCATACAGGATGAGTACAAACCATACATTGCAAAAGTGTTGCAGATAAGCCAGAGCCACATAACAACATCACAGCCAGTGCAAAACTTTACACCAAGGCTACAGCAGATAAACATAGCCGAGATGAACATCATCAAAACAGCTAACGAAAACGAGGCACTTCTAAACACAGTTCTCGACAACATAGGCATAGAAGTATTTGAGTTTCACAAAAAAGAGTTCGAGATGCTGCTAAAAAATGATGAACAGATCCAGGGACTCCTCCTAAGAGAAGAACTAAGCATCTACACACAAGCGGAGCTGGTAAGCCAGTTAAAACAAATGCTAATCAACCACAACTCAAAAAAGTTACAAACGATAATCAACTCAAATGACAACTATGAAAAAAAAGCTTTTGAGATTAAAAAGATAAAAGGGATTATCCACGGACTTATGAGAGATGTGAGAGTTAGTGCATGAAAATTGAAGGATTTGTAATGGGTCAAAGAAATAGAGCATATTTAGATGCGGTTGAGAAAGAGTTTGATGGTTGTGAACCAAAGATGGAAGCAGTAACGGAAAATACTGATTTTTGGAAAGAAAAGTATATGGTTGGTTTAGAAAAAATGGGAGCCAGTACGATGAACCAATATCGTGCTGGAAGTATTATAGACGGTTTTGCAAGGTGGATAAAGTCTCCTGATGATATTGATAAACTTCAGTTATCTGATGAGGCGAATATTAAACCTAATGTGATTCGAGCCACATTGCATGATTTTATAAATTTTATAAAGACCACAAATGACTAAACTACAATACCTCTACGGAGTAAAAACAGCAACATGGAAAGAACTGAACTACATGTATGCTTTTACAGTAAAGAACAAACTGGCAGATGATGTTCTAACAGAGATAAATAAACAGCACCATAGCATAAGAGATGATGATAGAAAAATGGCAGTTCTAAAAGCTATAAAATTCAATGAAGAGAGGATGAGAGAATGACAATCAAAAAAACATTAACTGAAACATATACACTCAGAGGAGAACAATCTTTATGGGCTAAAATAAATTTAGATTGTGGAGAGAACTCTGTAAATGTAATGATAAGTAGTGACTACGGAGAGTTTAATTATTACTGGGTTTCTACAGGATACACACAAAAAAAGTTTCTTTGCTCCATCAACATGGACTACGCAATGAAGAAACTTATGGGCGGAACCGACAAGATGTATGAGCCTGGTTGGGATAGTAGAAAAAGAAGTGTAAAAATAGCTATCATCGAAGCAAGAAGAGAGAAAGAGTATTTATCAAAATTTGAAGCGAGAGAAGCATGGGATGATATGCTAAATGTCATGGAAGATTATAGTGGAAGCGTTGATATTTACTTTGAAGAAATAATGGAGCATAATTCATTTCAAAAGATATTTTATGACTTTGAGGGTATCCCAGAAGATGATAAATTAAAGCCAAGGGTTCTTCATTTTTGGAATAATATTTGGTTGCCTTTTACAAATGAACTCAGAAAAGAGTACGCATATCATACTTGCGGAAACTGCAAAGAAGAATATACAGCAAAACCAAACAGTACATGTATAAAATGTGGATTTATTGGAGTGAAATATACACATGATAAAGCGATAGAAAAAGACCTGAGAATAGAACAATGACACTACACCTGACAGTAACTAAAGAGTGGTTCTATAAAATCCTTAACAGAGAGAAGCTGGAAGATTTCAGAGAAATAAAACCTCACTGGATTCAAAGATTAGGAACTGAGGGAAACTTTAAAAAGTATGACTTTATCATCATAAAAAATGGCTACAGAACTGACAGCCCTTTCATGCTTTGTGAATGTGGAGATATAAGAATAACTAGAAAAGACGAACAAACAGACCTAGGTAAAGGCACTTTCTTCGCAATAAAAATACACACTGTAGTTGCATTTAAGAATATAGATATTTTGCAGGTAAAGGAACAAAACAATGAACGATAATATAGTAGCATCAAACCCGATAACCAAAGAGGACATACTAAAATTTAAAAATATACTAAATAAACAAGCTGATGTTATTCGTTCACCAATGTATACAGTTGTTCCTATCTTAGTATTTGACAGATTAATGATTCTAGCAAAATACTACAAGACCGGAACTCAGTTTATAAAAAGAAACTACCATACCAAAAGCAAGAAAAATCGCTATACTAAGACTTTCAGACTTCGACACCTAAAGATTATAGACAGTAAATGTTTAGAATCCTACGATATGAAAATAGTTCCAGCTTTTGATATAATTTAATTCAAGGAAGTAATTATGCAACAAATAATAAATGAAGTTCAACATGGGAATAGCCCTCAAAAAGTAAGTAAAAAAGATGTTTATAAAAAGATAGATGAGCTGTTTCCTATGCGGATGAGTTTATCTGAAGAGTATAAATTTACAGAAGAAGATAGAAGAAAAGGTTTATTTATAATCCCTCGCCCATGGCACTACGATGAGATACTTGAAAAAATAGGTGAAAAAATTACAATAATATATGAGCATGATGATGATTCATATATATTTTCTTAATATTAAAAGAATGAGGTAACTAAAATGAAAGTTATTGAATATTACAATGATAAGAAGTTAATTTTACTAATGACAATACATGAGAGCAAGCCTATCAAACCAAGCATTACAATAGAGTTTTTAGGGGTAGGTCATATGAATTTAGAATGTGAACAAAACAGTATTAAAGTACATAATCCATTTATAGAATTTTTACTGCCAAGCATTATGAAAGAGAAATTCAAGAATATCATTGCAGATTATAATGTATATTACAACGCATATCTAATACAACTAAAAACATGTAGGGAGACAACTACTTCCGAACAATCCTCTCAATAACCCCAGAAGCCATCTCACTAGACTTCAAATAGTTCATAGTGAGATACTTCTTAATAGTGTTCGGGTCATTATGCCCTAAAGCGCCACTAAGATGGATGCTATCAAAGCCTTGTTCAGCCATAGCTGACACTATCACATTACGAAGATAGTGTATCCCGAAGTTCTCATCACCAAGTCTTGCCTTTAACTTGTTAGTAACTTTTCGTATGTCTACTAAATGCCTACCAGTGATACGAGAATGAAAAACCCACTCGCTCATATTTGGTATTTTAGACAAAGACTCTTTTATTGGCTCAGGTAAAAAAATCTTTTGCTCTTCATTGTTCTTTGTGTCTCGAAGAACATAGTAGCTTTTCTCAAAATTTATATCTTCCCACTTAAGAGTAAGTATTTCACCACGTCTACGACCTTGCAAAGCAAAAAGAAACAGTGCCAGATAAAAAGGATCACTAGCAAACTCTAAATATATAGCATTATGTATTTTAACCAGTTCCTCGCTCGCATGTGAAACTATCTTCTTGGTTTTAGGAAGCTTTATCTTTATTCCATCAAGAGGGTTAAAAGATAGAAGCCTATTAGCAATAGCATTTTTAAAAGCAGGTGACAAAACTTCCAAAGTCTGCTTAACAGTACGAGGTGCCAAATCTTTTTCTTCTTGAAACTTTATAGCATCCCGAATATGTAACTGCCGTATCTCAGTAACTTTCTTTTTCCCACATATCGGAGAGATATATCTATCATAATGACTCTTGCGAGTTTTAACATAGCTTGTATCAGGTTGATGCTCAAAATACTCAGCCATAAAATCATCAAGAGATATATTTTCATTCTGCACACTATCTTTTTTCTTAGTCTTGATGTTGCTTATCTCTATCTTAGCAGAAGAGATTCTATCTTTCTTACTCCAACTACTCTTAGAACTTAAATCAATAAGCCCACGATATCTTTTTTTCTCAAACATAAAGTTATAAAAAAAGATAGTATAGTTGTTATCACTCCATAAATTATTCTCAATCTTATGAGGATAATCATTTTTATCAATAGCCATGGTATAATCCCTACTTTATATCTTGGGTGTTCACTTGGGTGTTCACTTTATAAGCAATACTATACAACAGATGACATTAAATGAGAGTTACACATGCACAACTAAGGCGGTATGATGGTAGTTAGTAAGATTTTACAGAATAGTACGTTGGTCTCATAACGGAGTGGTCATGTGTTCGAGTCACATAGGACCCACCACTTATACACCGTACTTCCAAGCGTTTTTAGAATCTTCAATTTTATCCACTATGTCCAAACTATGTTCAAATAGATTTAAAGT
>Ga0316206_1001122_pt1 | contig 26374 bp, 34 predicted proteins | sample 6monthpyrite_MG_FD_204942 | JGI IMG/M metagenome (GOLD analysis project Ga0316206, IMG submission 204942) | Microbial mat bacterial communities from mineral coupon in-situ incubated in ocean water Damariscotta River, Maine, United States -... | ecosystem: Environmental > Aquatic > Marine >... | reverse complement strand
ATATAGAGTTTAAATTTATTATATTAATCATTCTTGCCTATTAATAATTCATTAATTATCCAGTTATAAATCTATTAAATAAACCTTGGCACGGCTTATGCGACATGAATAATCAAATTACAGGAGATTGTCATGAGTCACACGCAACAGCGTTACCTAAGCAATATGAATCGCCTAATTATTTTTATACTTTCTCAATCAGGTCTGTTAATGGATGGTTTTCAAACAGCAGATATTCCCTGTTCTATTGCAGTAATTATCTGGCTCTGGTTGCCCTATTGTATTGAAATTGAAGCAAATATTATTAATCGATTTAAAAACAGTTAATAACATTATATTCAAATATTATAAGAAGCATACTCTAACTTATACAAATATTGGTTATTCAAAACATTCATACTTATTATATACAATTCATTAGTTAAATTTTAACAAAACATTCCTCACTAAAATATAACGACATTACGTACATTACTCACGACAAACCGTTATTAACGACTATTCGTAAAATTCAAAAACACGTAAATATATTTTTTATTTATAAATATCAGATAGTTACTCTAAAAACAAAGATTGGCACAAGCAATGCAATAACTCCATCAACGAATAATCGTTAACAACTAAATCAAGAGGATTGTCACATGAAAGCTGCAATAATTATTTTATCAGATCCAAAATCAGGTTCAGAAGAAGCATTAGGTCGATTTTTTAATGCACTAGCAACTGCATACGATCATAAAGAAAATGGTGATGAGGTGACGATATTATTTCAAGGTGCAGGTACTCGATGGGCAGGAGAAATGAACAACGAAGCACACCCGGTGTATGCTCTTTATAAAGCTGTTGAAGATAAAGTAGCTGGTGTTTCATGTGGTTGCGCAGATGTATTTGGTGCTTCTGAAGAAGCGGTTAAAAGTGGCTTTGATTTAGTAAAGGATAATGCTGTTCCTGGAACTTCTGGTTTACCTAGTTTAAGAAATCTACGTAATGATGGTTTTGAGATTATGATTTTCTAAACCTTTTATAAATTATTATCATCCAGGTCACCTACAATACGAGCATTCAAGGGTGACCAGGATGAATTTATTAGATCATTTATTAAATATATAATTTTTTGTCTTATACGAAGGATAACAACATGTCAGAAACGGGGCCATTTCATGAAGGCGAGTTAACTGTTCAAACTAAACTGGGTGTATCGGAAACAGCTCAATCTAATGGCGTTGTTATCACTAATCGTATACCAGGTGCTGCTTTAAATTTTATTAGCCAACAATCGATGGTTATTCTAGGTAGTACTGATATTAACTCAAGAATCTGGTCTTCAGCTATTTTTGGTCAGACTGGATTCATAAAAGCCTTAGATCCATCTACAGTAAAAATAGATTTTAGCGAGACATCGATTTCAATCACAGATCCGTTCTGGGTAAATATACAATCTAATACGCAATTAGGAATGATCGTTATTGAGCTTGGATCACGTAGACGTTTACGTATCAACGGAAAAATAGAAAGAATATCTGAAAATATTTATCATATTAACATTGATCAGGCATATCCAAACTGCCCACAATATATTCAACGTCGGCATATATTACGCGCAAAAAAAGAAACTTTAGAAAAAAATACATCCGATATTTGTGGTTGTAATTTAAACAAAAACCAGAATGATATCATATCAAATGCTGACACATTTTTTGTTTCAAGTTCTCACCCAGATCATGGAAATGATGTATCTCACAGAGGTGGCAAACCTGGCTTTGTTCAAATTATAAACGCTAACCAGCTACGTATACCTGATTACCCTGGAAATAGCATGTTCAATACATTAGGCAATTTTGAAATAAATCCCAGAGCAGGCCTTGTATTCATTGATTTCACAAATAAAAAGATCCTGCAACTAACAGGTAAAGCAAAAGTTCTCTGGTTTATCGAAGATACAGATATAGAAACAGCAGGCACGCTACGTTACTGGCAATTTGATATAGAGTCCTGGCGAGAAAGTAAGATTTCGTTTGATATTGAATGGGAGTACCTGGATTCATCCCCGCATAATCCTGAAGTTTTTAATAAGCAGGAAAAACTACAATTAACAGTTGATAAAATAATTCAACAATCAGATAAAGTTAAATCATTTATTCTTAAATCAGATAACACTTTACCTGTATTTGAGGCTGGATCACATTTAGAAGTTACACTTGAAAATAATCATTCACTAATAAAACATTACTCAATTCTTTCTAACCCTGGTGATCTAAGTCATTATGAGATAGCTGTTTTAGAACAAGCTGAAAGTAATGGCGGTTCATACACTATGCATCATCAAATTAAACAGGGTGATATTTTAAATTGTTCCGCACCCAGAAATGAGTTCCCTGTTTACCTAAAAGCAGAACACAGTATTTTAATTGCAGGAGGCATAGGTTTAACTCCCATTTTATCTATGCTAGAAGATCTCGAATCAAGACAACGATCTTATGAAATACATTATACTGCGAGAACAGAATCTGATTTTATATACACTGATAGAATAAAAAGCATTGCTGGTGATAAAGCAACTTTTTACACATCTTCTGATAATAATGCCCGCCTTAATCTTGATATACTACTTAATAAGCCTGAGCAATCTACCCATGTTTATGTCTGCGGCCCTGTTCGTTTAATTAATGCAGTTAGAGAAATATCTGAAAACCACAAATGGAATAATACGAATATTCATTTTGAAAGTTTTGGAGTTAGTTCTAATAACGAAAATTCTTCCATAGAGGTGACATTAAAACGCAGTGATATAAAACTAACTATACCTGCGGGTAAATCAATACTAGATCATCTTCTTGATAATAACATTAATGTAGCCCATCAATGTAAACGTGGTGAATGTGGTTTGTGTGTTACAACGGTACTAGAGGGCACTCCAGATCATAAAGATGTATATCTTAATAATGAACAACGGAAAAATTCTATGTGTGTTTGTGTATCACGCACCAAAGAAGGCAAGTTAACCCTTGATCTATAATGATAGATAGTTATATATGAGGTGTTGTTAACTAAACACAGCTCATATATTTATACTTGTTTTTTGATTCGTTCTATTTATCTATATTTGTTGAGACTAGATACTCTATTAAACGCTCTACCTGAAGGGTACAGCAACCGCTTCCCATTGTGGCATAAGTTTCTTTTCTAACTTCAAGTACTGTTGTTGCACCATTTAAAATGGCATTAATAATATCTATCTTAAGCACATCATTACAAACACAAAGATTTTTATCTAAATCCTTTTTTAGAATACGTGGAAGTTTATCTAGAGTATTTTTAGAGGCATCAATTTTCAAAAAAATCACCGTGTTGTTTTTGATATCGTCGCCTTCAATGCATCACCCTCGAATTAATAAAATTTCATTAATTGTGGCTTGCAATTTTACTAGCAATGGCGAAGCCCATGGTAAAGCATCTTTTTTGCCGTATTAAAGGTGAAAATAAGACTATTAATTATCCGCTTTCTTAACACGAATTTTATTACCTGCTATATCCTGGTCATTTAAACTTTTAATAGCTGCTTTTGCATCACCTGACTTTGGCATCTCTATAAAACCGAAACCTTTAGAAACGCCTGTGACTTTATCCATAACAACAATACAGGATTGCACAACACCAAAGGGTTCAAATAAATTTTTTAGCTCTTCTTCAGTGGTTGTACGAGCAAGATTACGTATTAATAACTTCATTGATATACCTTATTATTTAGATATTCGTTTATTAGTAAATATCGGTGATCTGATAATATTTTTTCTCTTCGCCTGGATTAACTTCTATTTCGTCACCCAGTCTACTTGATATAATAGCTCTACCGATTGGCGATGACGGGGTTACTAAGGTGATAATATTCTGTTTATATTTCACTTTAAGCCCACCAGCAACAGGGCTTATAAAGACTAACTGAAAAACAGAATTTTCATCTTCGAGAGTAACCAGGGAACCTATTGAAACTGCTTCATCTGCTAAACACTCTGTAACTTTGAGTTTTTTAAATGTAATTAAATCTGTTTCACACTCCGCTACTCGTTTAGACTGTCCGTGGGCTAGATATGAGGCTTCGAGACCAAATGTATCATACTTGTTTTCTGCTTCGCTCTCTTCATCGGTGGCTGTTTCAATAGCTCTTTGAGCTGCAGCTAGCGCGCCTCGATGTACTTTTTCCAGTTCCAGTAGTATGGACTTAAATAACTCGGTTTTATTCATTTAACTTTATGATGCGGGTTTTCATGAGCAATTAATTATTGATAGTCAGAAATACAAATTAACTAACTTTAACTTTCTGTGAGCTGAACTCAACAACCTGCCCTTTTCTTATTTTACAGCGTTTGCGTAATTCGACTTTATCATCAACTTTAACCTGCCCCTCTGAAATAAGCACTTTTGCTCGACCACCACTTTCACATAACCCTGTGATTTTCAGGAGGTTATTTAACTCAATAAATTCGCGGCCTTCCAGTTCAAATGACTCCATTACTTATCCTGCTTATAATAGTCTTTAGGTCGGTATTTTATCTGCATGCCCTGTAAAAAATTACGTAAAATCTGGTCTTTACATACACGGTGATGTTTATGGCCTTTTTTACGAAACAGAGCACTTAACTCATGTTTGCTAATCGTAAATTCAGCTAGTGTCATCATATCCAGTATATCTTCATCTTTTAGATTTAAAGCTATTTTCAACTTTCTGAGAATAATGTTATTTGTCAGGTGCTTTTCAAGTACGGGTTGTGCGCCTTCTTTTTTACCGCGATTCTCATCAATTAAGTTATTGAGAAAAATGGCCAGCTGCACATCTTTGCACTCCTGATATGTTGGCTCATCCTCTTTCTTTAACCAGTCACTCATTTGTTCGCGGTCGACGGGCTGGTCTTCAGAGCTCAATAATTTCATCATTTTTGAGTCATCGAAGTCAAAGGTATAACGAATTCGGCGTAATATGTCGTTGTTTGTCACATGAATGTCCTAAATTGGGTGAGCTATTGTCACAGAACAGGCTAAATTAGTGAAGAATAATCTCTATAAAACGTACTTTGAAGCTTCAAAATATACAGATAATCTATTGATATAGAACAGCTAAAGCATATATCATTTGCATATATCAGACGTAGCATACAGTTCGGACATTAACTTAATGAAAAAGATAGATAACGACAAGCTAGACCAGGTTGTCGCAAAAGCACGAAAAGACGCTGAAACAAGGGGGCATGGTTACCGTGAACGGGCTCTAAAGCTTTACCCTCATATATGCGGGCGTTGCTGTCGTGAATTCGACAGAGCTAACCTGCATGAGTTAACGGTACATCATATAAATCATGACCACGATGACAATCCAGCTGATGGCAGTAACTGGGAGTTATTATGCCTCTATTGCCATGATAACGAACACCAGCGTTATGAAGAGCAATTAGCTGAACATGGTATTGTAATGGGTAAAAACGAACAAATTGAAGCAACCAATAACCCTTTTGCTAATTTGAAAGACTTACTCAAATAGAGACATTTGGGCCCCATTTATTCAATAAGATCAAAATCGAACTTATCAAACTCGTTGCCATTTATAATTATGGATAGTTGGTGAAGGCCTGTATGGAATTTTCTTGTAGTGATTAATTTGAATGATTGTTTTCGATTTATTACTGATACAGATTTTTCGGCATACTCTTTCTCACTTATCTTATAAACTTTTTTAGATAAGCTAGCATTAGCCTTTTGATAATAGATTGCATACTCTAACCTTAGTTTAGATTTTGTCTTTGTTTTATTATGTAACTCAAAGTCAAATTCCAACGCCTCACCTATTCTAACTTGTGCTGTACGAATATTAATATTTTTAATTTCAATACCTTTTATAGAACCAAAACCGAATAATGCCATAACATCTGAATTACCCTGTTTCAACAGGGTTCTACTACCGTGTTTAATCACCCAGTCTGTGTTTTTGGTATTTCCTTTCCATTTTTTAATTAAATTTATAACAACATCGGGGTTATCTTTTGTTATATCGTTTAAATTATTTGCAACACTCTTTCTAACATACTCGGATTCATCATTTTTCAGATTTTCTAGAATAGGTAAAATCTTAGCAGGATTATCTTTTAATAATGGTAAAGCCATTGCCCAGGGCAACCGGGGGCGACAGCCCTCTGTAGAAAAACGCCTGACATCATGATTTTCATGCTTTGACCAGGCCAGCATTTGCTTCATCATTTGTTGTGGATATTTGATAATAAAGGGTCGCACCGCGAATTCACAACTGGTAAATTTTGTTATTTCACACAATGCATTAACCGACGTATCATAATCATCAAGCCCGTACTGTTCTATGTAATCAGGGATAAACATATATTCAAGTAATAAAGTACACTGACTCTCTTTCAGGTGCTCAATAAATTTAATTATTAATGCAACTGCACTCTTATAATCATCTGGCAGGTATTCCCCTAAAACACTAGAGATATGTCTCATTCGCTGTTTTAGTTCTCTATTCTCCCATTCATCATCATGGATATCTTTCAGAAAGGTTTTTTTATCCAGATCGGGAATAATGTGTAATAGCGCCAGCGTAAAACCATCAAAAAACTGGCTATTATATATATTTTTAAATGCTTCTGGCATTGGCATATCCAGTAAAAAGAGCCTGTATATGCTTATGGTGTACTACTATATGACGCACCATCACTACTAAAGTTTATCAGGCTTCTAATGCTATTATTTCAAAATAACACGCGCATTAACATCTTGTAACGGCCTGTTATTGGGTTCATGTAACACATGTGAAAAAGAACTAATTTGACTCTCTGAGGCACTGACAGTATTTTTCATCACTAACCAACGAACACCTTCTGTACATGGCGGTGTTGTTAATGAACCGTTGAAGCGATAATAATCACGATTCTTAGGCAAAAAATCACTGGCTGAAATAACTGTCGTTAAGTTATGTTTATCACCTGCGTGTTCAGGCATTTTAGACCACGCGCTTTTTATTGCCTTATTTTCCGCAGCCTTTTCAAACATAACAGCTATTACCGCCAGATTACCATTTTTATCACTATGCACAAAATGCGCTTCCATAGGATAGGATTTACCATTTATAACATTTTCACTGGGTGCATGAAAATGAAACTGTAATAAGTTAAATGTATGACCATCTATTTGAATATGGCTGCCTTTCTTATAATTAACCTGCACGGTATGTCCATTATTTAAAATCTCACTGCCTCCCTTCTCATAATTAAATGATATAGGCGTTAACTCAGATTCAATAAAGCCGGTCAGGTTTATCGGGGACTGGTTATTTCCTGTGCACGCTATATTATCCGAACTTAATTTAGCCCAGTTTTCTGGCCCTTCATGCCCCGAATAACCCCAATTTGATTTACTACTAGAAGATACAGATGTAGATGCAAGCATAACGCAAGCCAGTAAAGCTATATTTTTCATGTATTATTCCCTGTTTTTTATATAAAAGTTAATACCTTAACCCTTAACCTCTAATAATTTTAGACATTAAAATGTAAAACCTAAACATGCATTTTAATTATTTTTTTATGAAGCCTCAGGGCCGTAATGATAATTAAAAGTCCTATGAAAACCAAGCTTAATGAGCCGCCACTAACTCTATTTGTCGTCTCCGTCACTGTTTGATCACAGGAAGTAATAACTGAAGCAGGTGCAAACGACTGCATCCATGAATTAATGGCTATTTCAAATTTTTTACTATCGTCGCCCTTATTACCTTCAAGCTGATGACAATTAAGACCATTAATACAGGCGATAATACTTTGTATGTAACTCACCCCCGTACCGGTGTTATAAGCAGCCAGTCTTGAAGAAGCTGTATTGACAGCATTAGTGTCCGCATCACCATACAAATCTAGAACGGGTATATTAACTTCATCAAGTGTAAAGCTGATATTTAGTGGATCTATACTCGTCCCGTACATGCCAATACCAATGAGTCCTATAACAGGCAACTCATCTATCTGACCTCTCGCAACATGTGCTGTTGATAATCTGGAGCCTAAACTAAAACCCGCTATAACGATCTTTTTCACCCCTAAAGACTGTAAATAATTAATTGCTGAGCGCATACGAGCATAACTTTCCGGAAACACATAGTTATCTGTATTTATATCATATACATAACTATTAAAATCAACTTGCTGGTTAAGTGGCAAAGGGTTATCTATAGATAAGGTTGTATAACCGGCTCGATTGAGTGAACTACTTAATTCCATCACTATAGGGCCTGTTGGCGAGCTGCCTCGCCCATGAAACATAACTACTCCGGTATCAGAACAACTCGAGTCCATTAACTCACCTGAGAATGCGCTATTTCCACCTTCTGAAGTTGAATTAAGGTTAATCGATATGGCAAATAAAGTGGTACTTATAATTAGCAAAAAAGGTAATGTAATTATAGATAAACATCGCCCATAATTGAGTTTCATGTGTTTTTCCAAAGATTTTGTCATTTTAAATTAGATGGTATTACTTACATATCTATTCCATTTTTTGTAATAAAATATGCTCTGGGACGGGGGGGATATTCGTTTTTCTGAACTGACTGGACTTATTTTAATAAATAGTCATCTTACTTAATAATGGATAGCTAGCCATATCGTTTCCTCTTCAGGATTTGTACAGATAACTTTATGCCGGGTATGTGCGGGTATATTCACATAAGTCCCAGGCTCCATTGGCAACTCTCTGTCTTCAAAAATTATTATTGCTGCGCCTTTAATGAGCACAACCCATTCATTATGAATTTGATCATACCAGCCAGTTTCAGGAGACTTGTGCCCTTTTGATATTATCCGTTCAATTTTGATATGTTCGTTTTTTATTATTAACTCAAATAATTCATTATCCAGATTGCCTGGTATTGAAGCATATAAGTTACCAGACTCTTCTGAATCGTTACTCATAACCCCGCCGCCCAGCGATATTGCCAGAAGGCACCGATAGAATCGTAATCTGTTCCTGTTCGCGTGTTTAAACCTACACTCGATAATATCTTAATAGAGTGATACTTATTTACTGGTATAGCTAATGTTAACCCTGTTCGTGAATTATTCTGTAAATCGTTACTGGTAACACCATCAACCCTGGTTTTACCACCTGTAAAATAGGTAACACCGTAAGATAACCAGATTTTATTTTTAAAGGTATATGTCAGATGTCCCTGCATTGAATATACAGGATCCTGCTTTCGAATCTGGGTATTATTAAATTCATTATTTTCAGTAAAGTAGGTTGCAGCAACCATAACTTCCAGGACCCAGTTATTTATAGCTTTAGATGCACCTAGTTCAGGTTTAATCGACCAACGATTGGTGCCGATATTAATTATTCTATCTTTATCATATTGACCTAATGGAGGTGTTACTTTAATAGTAAAGCCAGCAATTGTATCCTGCTGGTATTTTCTAAATTCACTCAGTTTATATGCTGGTGAACCATAAAAGTTTAAATTAAAATAAAAAGACGGGTCTGCCACACCTTCGACCTCACGGGTTCGATACTCTCCGGATAAAAGACCTTCGGCATATAAATCGGCATAGGGCAATACGATTCCTGCTTTAGCAGACATGCCTGCCATATCAAATGTTCGTAAATAACCAAACACTGCCACATTAACCTCTGAATTAGCATCAGTAATAGGTACTGCAGGATCAAAAAGTAGCCCACCTTCTGAATATTGATAACCTATTACTACAAAATTCAGACCCGCTGGTGCATTTGAATAAGCCCTGGGCTCTAACTCCTGAGCAAAGAGATTAATCATTGGTATAAGATAACTGAACAGAATTAATACCAGTTTTTGTTTTATTCTATTTGTTCTCATTGTCTTTAAATTATGTAATTTATAATGATTACTTTTTATCTATGAATCAATGAAGAATAACACCTGACTTTACAATTATTAATATAAAGATTTTTATAGCTTTTAGACTTAATTCCTTAAGAGGCCTTTATAACAAGGCTTAAGGGATTTATCAGATGTTTTATATTTGAATATTTTTTATTATTTTGACATAAAAAAAGGGGCTATAAAGCCCCTTTTTTTCAGTTTTACTAAGAATTACTTCTTCTTAGCAACACGCTTTTTACGACGTTTAGCTGGTTTTTTCTTAGCAGTTTTTGCAGCTGGTGCAGCAGATCCGGCGCTCATACCTTTAACTAAAGCATCAGCACGTTTTGCTGTTTCTTTAGCTTCAGCTGAAACAGCTTTAGCTTGAGCTTTAACTTCTGCTAAACTAGCTTTTAATGCTACTAATGGATTTGCTTTCTTAGCAACTTTTTTCTTAGCTTTTCTTTTCTTTGCGGCCATGTTTAATACCAGGGTTGTTAATGAAATTGGTTCTCATATTCTTTGATTAAAAAGTATACGATTAGGTGTATTGTAGCTAGTTTTTTAAGTTTATCAAATAACATTTAAATTAAGTTAAATTAACTTATAATTCTTTAAATATTTCTTCTTCAGAATACGCCAGAAGCAAAGCGTTTTTTTCAACTTTTTTTAAGCCTTTTACAACTAATGCATATGAGTGATCAATCATCTTTTTCATTTCATTTAACGGGATACTGCCATCTAAAATTATACTATTCCAGTGTAACTTATTCATGTGATAACCCGGTATTACCGCTTCATATACATCACGTAAAGCAGCTGCCCTGTATGGGTCACATTTTAAATTCATATACACTTCATTACCTCTGTTAATTAATATAGAAAAAACCTTATTTTTTACCTTAAACACTGCTGCATCAGCCCCAAAAGGAAAGTCTTTTCTAGATTCAGGCTTTTCAAGAAGATATTTTTCAGCTGATTTATAATTCATAGAATCACTCTAAACGGCCTGTTTTTGTGCATTTATTAGTGGTTTTTAGCGCAAAAAATTTACACTATTAAACTTAGTCAAAAAACTCCGCATCATTCCTTACTTCATGTGATAATTTCTGTAATTTATCAGCCATTTTTTCTAATCGTTCAACTAAAGCGGTATCTATTCCTGCTTCAATTAACAGGCTTAACTCATCATAATGCTCATCAGCTAATTTATCACCTGCCTGGTTAACCATTTCACGAAATCGATCTGTAATTTTCTGTGCATGTTGTGTTTTTTGCATGATTATTTACTCTTTTTGCTTTGATCTGGAAAGTCTTTAACTGCTGGCGGCTTCTCCAGAATATGCTCACCTTTCTCATAAATAGTTTCCGCAGTGCCCACTATTAACGAATCTGGATGACTGGCAACTTTTGTATTTTTATTAGGATAATCCAGTTTATCTAGCAAAAAACGCATCGCATTAATTCGTGCGCGCTTTTTACAGTCAGACTTAACTACTGTCCATGGAGCATCTGCTGTATCTGTATAGAAAAACATTGCCTCTTTTGCTTCAGTATAATCCTCCCATTTATCCAGTGATGCCAGGTCTATAGGACTTAACTTCCACTGTTTTAACGGATCTTGCCTGCGCCCCTGAAAACGCCGAAACTGTTCATTTCGACTAACAGAAAACCATAATTTATATAACTTGATACCACTTCGCACGAGCATTCTTTCAAGCTCTGGTGCCTGACGCATAAACTCGAGGTATTCACCGGGCTGACAAAATCCCATTACCCGTTCCACTCCAGCACGGTTATACCAGGAACGGTCTAACATCACGATCTCACCTGCGCTGGGCATGTGTTGTAAGTATCGTTGAAAATACCATTGACCCTGTTCAAATTCGCTGGGTTTTTCCAGTGCCACAACCCGAGCACCACGCGGATTCATATGTTCCATCATGCGTTTTATTGTGCCGCCTTTTCCTGCTGCATCTCGGCCTTCAAACAGGATTAGAATTTTCTGACCTGTTTCTTTTACCCATCCCTGCATTTTTAACAGTTCAATCTGCAATTCTGTCTTTAACGCTTCATACTCTTTGCTTTTCATTTTATCTGTATAGGGGTAATTTGCATCTTCATATATCTTTCCTTTACCTAACTTTTGGGTTTCTTCAGTTAAGCTTTGATCCTCCCTGTTTGCTGATATTTTTGGCATAGTGAAATTAGCTTCATTTGTCATCTCTTTCTCCACAGAAATAATGCTCATTTTTCTAAGTATAGCCCTTTATTTACGCTATTCATCAGTACTGAATAACGCGTTGACTTATCGCAAATATTTAATGAGATTTGTTACTAAACACAAAAAAAAATTGTTGGATATCAATAAAATCAGCCTTTAAAAGACTTATCATTGAAGGTAAGTAAATGAGGACACTATCATGAGCAAAAAGACCCCTGCTGCATTCCCCACTGAAGGTATGAGTGAAGCCTACGAAAAACTGTTAAAGCTGAGCATGAAAGAATTTAAACTGATCGAGGCTAAGACAGGGCCTCTTCTGCATAAGATTATAGATAAAACAAGCGAAGCGTTGTCCGAACTTGATGAACTAACTAAGGAAGAGTCTGAGAAGATTTCTACTTATCTAAAACGTGACCTGAAAGAAGCCGCGAGTTATATGGCAGAAAGTGGCGATGATTTTCAAAAATGGTTAGCTATTGATGCTGATATTATTGAAAACTACCTTTACGAACATTTAAAACAGGCTGCTGATCAAACAACCGTTGAATTGGCACAACTTAAAGCGGATGCTGAAAATGCACCGTATCATACGGGTGAAATCACCGGTCCAGGGGTGCTTATCTGTGATGTATGTGGTGAGCACTTACATTTTCACAAAGCTGGGCATATACCTCCCTGCGCGAAGTGCAAGGGTACATATTTTCATCGGTTAATTTGCCGGTAAACTGTTAGATGTTTTTGCCACAGAGGCACAGAGAGGACACGGAGTTTTTATGAAGGTGATATTCACTGCACCTCCGTGGCAGAAGCGTTTAAACCTTCAGCTCATAATGCGCGGCCAGCGATCATGCACCGCATCTTCCATTATCGGTGTTATAGTCACTACATAAACTCGCCTCTCTTTTCCATTATGTGCTATCAACCCCTGTATCCATTGTCCTTTAGGTAATTCGAACCAGTGACTATTTGATTCCATGTCTTTTTCCATGAACTGGGAGACAATTATTTTAACCGGTTTAGGAAACCATTTATCCCATACCCCCTGTTTTATAGAGTCATGCCGTGCCCACCCTCCCATAGGTAAGTTACCCAGTTGTTGTTTACGACGCCCCCATGGCAAATAGTCAATTTCAGCATTTTTTAATCGCACAGGCAGATGCGCCTGCGGATTAGGAAAATAAACCCGTTTTTTTTCACCCTGATAAATATATTCAACTCCACCACACATAATTTACATCTTTAAAAATTGAACTGACCACATAGAACTCTGCTTCATATCCCTCGGGGAAAGGTCTCGTTTTTTAAGCCCTGCCCCCTTAACCCATACCACCAAGAGCTGGCAGTGTAGTTATCGACTCCGCAAAACTCCTGATAGTTTCACAACAGGGGACGGAGCTCAAAAAACGAGATCCACCCCCGAGCAAAGCAATCAAACGATGACACAGACAACTGATAACCATAATCTTAAATCGACTGTCTGTGACCACCAGGTTTCCATGAGGGGGCAATTACATTAGGCATTTCAGACTTATTTATTAATCGCCCTGGCCCTAACGTGCACTCACCGTATCGCCTGTTAATTTCATCCGTCACACCGTCTATTTTAATTCTATTTTCATTAGTTTTTGATTCATCGAACAAATCCATCTGAGAACTTTCTCGCTTTGGGTTTAACGCAGTTATTTGCACCTGAGATACCGGCTGATTACTCCAGCACTCATTCAGCACAAACTGACATAACCGAATTAATAACTGGGTATCATTTGTTGGATATGCTGATTTTACTTTTCGCCCTATCCAGCTGTTATTTGTATGTAAGCCAATAAAAAATTCTGACGCTTCAAAATGATAACGCCTTAAACGTGCACTCACTCTCACCGCCATATGAATTAAATAAGTTAACAATAACGCTTTGTCCAAAGTGTTTGGTGGTAATACTTTTCCATGACCTATAGATTTAGGGTCAGCAACATCCGGATGTAATGGTTCAGGGTCTTCACCTTGTGCCATGTACCAGATACGTCGTCCGGGATTCCCAAAACGACGCGCTAACTCACCGATAGGCAGTTTTTTCATATCACCACACAGGAACACCCCTCTTTCGGCTAAAAAGCGCCCTACACCTTTTGCAACACCACACAACTCTGTAACGGGAACATCCAGTAACTGCTGACGAGATTCCCAGGGAGGTATAATCGTAAAACCATCTGGTTTATTTAATTTTGCGGCATATTTAGCGGTTGTTTTATCTCCACTGATACCAATAGAACAATGTAAACCCGATGCGTTATATACCGCTTTTTTTAATAATCGACCAATGTGACCGGGTGAACCATGTAATTTCTGACACCGTGTAATATCAATAAACGCTTCATCAACTGAAAATATTTCCATATCCGGACAAATATGACTAATTGCCTGCATGATTTCACCAGAGGTTTGTGCATAAACATGAGGGCGGGATGGCCTTTGAATTAAATCAGCATATAACTTACGACCTTCTTTCAAACGCATACCTGTTTTAATACCGTATGCTCTTGCTTCATACGAACTGGTAATAATACAGGTACCTTTATTACCATTTGTAACCGCAACTGGACGACCACGCAACTCTGGAAAATCACGTGCTTCAACGGCAGCGAAAAAACAGTTCATATCAACCAGAGCGATAGCACGTTGCCAGTGAACAGGGCAGATTTTGTTAAAGTCCTGCATGATAAAACCTTTAACGAATTAGATGATTAAGCAAACGCTTGTCACGCTCGGGGAAAGGTCGCGGCCCACTTCCGATGGAAATGGGGCGCCCTGTCCCCTGTTGTGATGCCATCAAGAGTATGCAACGTCGACTCGCTACTCTGTCAGTTCTTAGTGGTATGACTTAAGGGACAGGGCTTAAAAAGCAAGACCTTTCCCCGAGCATGACAAGCATATGTGAAAAATGTTTCAGAATTAATACGTACGCAAGGTCCCAACCAAAACACCCTGAATCTGTACTCTATCCGCCGGGTAAACCATTGGCTCCATTGTTGGATTAGCAGGAATAAGTTTGATACGACCATGTGATAACGGACGATAAATTTTTAAGGTAACTTCATAATTATCAATCAATGCCACCACGACAGAATCTTTGGAGGCCGTATTACACGACTCAATAACCACCGTATCACCATCTAAAATACCCAGCTCAACCATAGATTCACCATCAACCTTGAGCGCATAACGATTATCTCCGCCAAACATCTGGTTTAAATTAATACCATCATGACCTGCGATTGCCTCAATTGGCTGGCCGGCTGCAATTTTTCCCAATAGAGGAATCGACATGCCCTGTTCCATTTCATCGTCTGGTAAACGTAAGCCCCGATGAGAGCCTTCTTCATTAAGCAAATAACCCATTTCTAATAACGCTTTAACATACCGATGTGCCGTGCCCTGCGACTGTATACCTATGCCTTCGGCAATTTCAGGGTAAGTCGGCGCGTGGCCATTTCTTAAAATATAAGCCTGTATATAATCAAGGGTGCGCTGCTGGCTATGGGTTAACATAATATTCTCTAAACATTCTCATTAGAGAAAGAATAGAGAATCTTTGAGAAAATATCAAGTAATGATTCAGGTATTTACAAAGCAATTAGACATGCCAGATAAAAAAGCCGTAATCACATGTGATTACGGCTTTTTACTGGTTATATAAATATTGATATTTACGGCGCAGGTATAGCGTCAACCCTGTAAGCCGCATGACAGGCAACACAGTTTTGCATTAAAACAGCTAGCTGCTTTAAACTGGTAGCCGGATCACCAAACTGTTCCGCATCCATTGCCAGCTGATCAAATTTAGTATGCGTATCAAAACCCAGTTTTTTAAATTCCAGCGGTAATTTTTTCATCAACGAACCGGGTACAGCCTCCTGCGCCGCTCGGCCAACCACTCTCGCCGCTTTTGCAATAGCTTCGGCATCATCTTCAGTTCCTGCCTGAACAATTTTCTGCGCAGCATCAAGAAACATTCGCATTTCTGTTAAAACCAGATCTCTTTCACCCTCTTCCAGCATTAATGACTGCCTGCCATCATTTGCCTGAATCGTTTCACCAGAAATAATAAATTTATATGCCATAGCGCCGACAACAAGAAGCGCCCCCAGTAATAATGCCCAACATAATTTACACATATTTTTCCTCATATATTAATAATTATAATCCTGATAAATGCTTACGCACTTATCAGGTAAAAAATAATAAGCGCCGTAACAAGCCAGAGAATTGAAGCGATTATTTTCAGTTTTTTTTGTAACATGAATCATCCTGATTTATCTTAAAACCTTTAACAACAATTATCATCCTTCACACCTGCTTTCTTTAAGATGCTAGACAAAGGACAAAAACCAGTTATTCCACTTTGTGCCAGACTAATGCCGACAAACGCCGCCAGAGCAATCCAGTAAGGATGCAAAAAGTGTGATAGTGCAATGCTAACCAGTATCATTATACCAACGATCATATGTACAATTTTATCAACAGTCATATTGTTTCTCCAAAATTACATTTTATAAGATACTTGAAAATTAATTACATTCTGTTCCAGCTCAATAACATTTCCTGATCCACTACTAGACGTCATTTCATTATTAAATGCATGCAGATAAGAGGCTGAGCCTTCAACACGTTTACCCAGTTTGCGGGTAACACCTATTGATATGTGTTTTTCTGTAATCGCTAGTGAGCCAATATTATTATCAACATCTTCTTCACCAATAGGTGATTCACCATAATTAAAACCAGCGCGTAATGTAGTTTTGTCACTGATCTCTTTTTGCACAGCCAGCGCAAAAACGACCTGATCATCCCATCCAAAATTCATAACACCAGGCCCTGCAGGTGTATCAAAAGCAACTTTATCCAGAACATCAGAAAAGCCGATATATTTTATGTCAGCCTCAATCAATAAACCGTCACCCGGTTGATACGCCAGCCCCATACTTAACGTTTCTGGTGCATCCATTGTCATCGAATAAGAACCCGCTGTGGTATTCCAGTCAAATGCCCCCATTGATTGTTTACTAACGTAGGATGCACCAAACTGCATGGCATCACTTAACTTGTAAATCAGCCCCAGTGAAAGACCAAACCCATAAGCCTGATTTTGTGGTAAATGCATTTGTGAATTATCTAATGCCAGACTCTGATAATCGATATTTAAAGCGGCACCTAATGCCAACTTGTCATTCATCTGATATGAAAAACCAGGTGCAATTTTATAAAACTGTTTAGTTGTCACTACATTCTGATTGCCGGGAGCGCCTGGCATAATATCGGCGAAATCTACACCCATACCAGACAAACCCGCCATACCCATACCGAATGTTAATTTATCATCTATTTTTAAAGCGAAAGCACCTGATGGTATTAAATATAAATCGGAGTCACTATCTGTACCATTAGCTTTACGCGGTGGGTTAAGAAAACCAAAGCCCATATCAAAACGAACATCTTCCATATTCAACAACGAAAGACCCGCCGGATTGGTTAATATGGTGCCACTATCCTGAGGTGCAGCGACAACCGCTCCTGCCATTCCCCATTGAGTTGCGGTAACACCTAACATCTGGTCCCCATTAGTTGCATATGCAGCAGAAGTAGAGCCGACAAGTGCAGTGACTGCCGCTACTTTAATCAGTTTTGTATTCATCATTGTTATCCTCATTTAGTTATAGTTTTTGAGCATTATTATTTTTAACGTTGTTAATACTTAAATAAAATATTGAGTGTTTTAACGTAAACGATCTGAACGACCAGGTTGTCCCCTGAATACCTGGTGACAGGCAACACAGCCTTCAGCAATTTTTCCCAGATAACTAGCAGCTTCACCCGTATTACCCTTATCTGCAGCGGCTGCAAGGCGTAGAGCATTACCTTCAACTAAATCATTAAAACCAACAAGGCTAGTTAGACTCGCGTCATTAACATCCTTCTTGGCCATGTATGGAATAAGACCACCCAAAGGTAAACGATGATTAGCAAGACGTCGTGCAGAATCAGCAGCCTGTTCTGTATTATCCGTTGCTAGACCGGAAACAATGCTCTGATAATCAGACAGCACTTCATGCATAACCTGACGTAATGTAAGCTGCTTACTTCGACGACTATGCCCTGACAAAATTTTCATCAATTCCATTTTTGTTTTTTTAGACAAGCCTTTAACCTGTTTTTGTAAATCAGGCTTCATGAGGGCCATATCAGATTTCATAACTTTCTGCATTGCCATCATTGTTGCTTTATCCATCGCCTGATCCTGTGCTTTTTCATTTGCATAAACAGAACTGGCAGAAGTGATTAGAGCCGTAGTAATGGTTATGTTTCTAATAACCTTACTTGCCAACTTAAGTGAGAAGTTATTGATTGAGTTTAATGTCATATATTTTCTTCCGGTTTAGTATCGGGTAGTTGTATGCTACTTTTGCTTAAAAAGCGGCATGGATAGAGCATGAAGCAGAGATGTTTCTTTGTTATTTCTAAAATTAAGTTAAATGTAACAAAATGTTACAAAAGCCAGATTAATGAGTGACTCAGATATTAAACTAGAAAAAATACTCATCGTAGACGACGATAAAGCCTTATGTGACCTGCTTAAGCGCTACTTATCTGAAAATGGTTATTCGACACAGGCCGCAAAAGATGGAATAGAAATGTTTCAACTGCTTGAACAGGCAACGCCAGATATTATCATTCTGGACCTTATGCTGCCGGGTGATGATGGGCTAACACTAGCTAAAAAAATTCGCAACGAAAGAAATACACCAATCATTATTCTATCTGCCCGAGGTGATGAAGTAGATCGAATTGTGGGGCTTGAAGTTGGCGCTGATGACTATTTACCTAAACCATTCAACCCAAGGGAACTATTAGCACGCATTCGTTCTGTTTTAAGACGCAGCAATACAAATCAGAATGAGCTAACAACAGATACAGAGAATAAGACATTTGATAAATACCGCATGCTTACTCAAAGTAGACAGTTGTTTCTCAATGACGAAGAAGTGACGTTAACAAGTGGTGAATTTACCTTATTAGAAGTATTTGTTAACAACCCTAACCGGGTACTAAACCGAGATTCATTATTACAGTTACTTAAGGGTTACGAACATCAACCCTTTGATCGCAGTATTGATGTACGCATTACACGCCTGCGCCGTAAAATAGAAGCAGATCCTTCCAAACCTGTTTTCATTCGTACTGTCTGGGGTGAAGGTTACCTGTTTACGCCGGACCCAGAAGAACATTAATTTTATGATGTTACCAAAAACGCTATTTGCCAGAACAGTAACAATGATTGCAACAGTTTCAGTTGCTTATTTATTATTTGCTTTCAGTGTAATTGGTTATTTTATGCTGGTACCCGTAGGAAAACAGTCTGCGAATGATCTAGCAGCATTAATGGTATTTAGCGCCAATAGATGGTCAGAAATTAATAATGAAGAACGCATTGAGTTTGAGCATCTGCTATTTGAAAAGTATCACCTCAATATTGCCGGCAGCCAACAACTACGTTCAGTTAATTTCAAACCTTTACCTTATTATTATTTTCTTGAATCTTCACTTAAATCACTGACGGGACAGGATGTACACCTTAAGATTTCAAAAGATGATAATAACATTAACTGGTACTGGGCTAATTTCACGGTTAATAAACAGGATATACGTATTGGTTTTTCCAGCTCACATATAAATGCTCAACCACCAATGGTATTGATATTATTACTTTCAGTAGGCGGTTTAGCAACCTTAGTTACTGCTGCTGCAATCGTACGTCATTTAACCACTCCACTAGAATGCTTATCAAAAAACGCCTTGCGTATAGGTAGCGGTGAAAAACCAGAACTGATTCCGGAAACGGGAGCTGAAGAAATGGCAACTCTGGCAAAAAGTTTTAATAAAATGGCCATACAGGTAAAAGAGTTATTAAGTAATCGAACAACATTATTAGCAGGCATATCTCATGACCTACGAACACCCCTCGCACGTATTCAACTAGCTCTTGAAATGTTACCTGCAAATGCCGATCCTGTTCTGGTGGATGGCATAAGAGGTGACGTAGAACAAATGAACTGCCTGATTGGACAATTTCTTGACTTAAGCAAGACACTTGAAAAAGGCGAGCAACAGAATATAGACATAGTCGAAACACTCAATGATCTGGTTAATTGTGCGAGACGCGGTGGCGCAGAAATACAGTGGCAGACTGCTGCTCCTTGCACGCTGATAAATAACCCCATGGCAATACGACGCATCATTGTAAATCTATTAGAAAATGCCGTACGTTATGGAAAAAAACAGCCCGTTAATATTAGCTACTCGTTGAAAAATGAGTATGTAACTATAAAAATAATGGATAGAGGACCTGGTATTCCTGCTGATAAAACTGAAGCTGTCTTTAGACCTTTTTATCGACTAGAACAGTCACGAAATTTAGAAACCGGTGGTACAGGCCTCGGCCTCAGCATTGCATTACAACTTGCTGAAATGAATAACATTAAAATAAAAATATATGCTAGAAAAAATGGCGGTACTGTGGCTGAAATCATCATTCCAGTAAAACAGGCAATTTAAAATCAGCTAAACAGGTATGAGATTTTTAAGTTTATCCATAACAAAAACAATAATGGACAGTGGCCAATACTATTGGAATAAACTGTAGCTATTTCTGAAAAAAAAGAAACAGCTTACTATATCCAGTCCTGAGGTATCAGGTATTTTTCATATAACTCGGCTTCGGCACTACCCGCTTCAGGCTGCCAGTTATAACGCCAGCGCACATTTGGTGGCATTGACATCAGTATAGATTCTGTTCGACCGCCAGATTGCAAACCAAACAATGTGCCTCTATCGTAAACCAGATTAAACTCAACATAACGACCACGCCGATACAATTGAAAATCACGTTCACGTTCCGTGTATTCTAATGCTTTACGTTTTTGAACAATAGGCCGATAAGCCTTAATATAATGATCACCTATGCTTTGCATAAATGCGAAGCTTTTTTCAAAACCCCATTCATTTAAATCATCAAAAAATAAACCACCAACACCTCGCGGTTCATCTCTATGTTTTAAATAAAAATACTCATCACACCATTTTTTATAACGGGGAAAAACATCTTCACCAAAAGGCTCACATGCATCTTTAGCTGTTTGGTGCCAGTGTTTAACATCTTCATCAAAACCATAATAAGGCGTTAAATCAAATCCACCACCAAACCACCAGACAGGATCTTCACCTTCTTTTTCAGCAATAAAGAAACGCACATTGGCATGAGATGTAGGGATATAAGGATTTTTAGGATGAATAACCAGTGACACCCCCATAGCCTGAAAAGATCTGCCTGCTAATTCGGGACGGTGAGCCGTTGCAGATGCAGGTAACTTACCACCAAAAACATGTGAAAAATTAATACCCGCGGTTTCAAAAACATTACCGTCAGCCATAACACAACTTTTACCACCACCACCTTGCTCACGTTGCCACTCATCAACTTCAAATTTTTTACCGCCGTCTTCTTCGGTAAGCGCGTCGCATATATTTTTTTGTAATTGCAGAAGGTACGTTTTAACAACGTTGATATCAGGCAGAGAGGTATTTGAACTCACTATTGGATGTTCCTGTATTATTTTTATTATTTTCTAAAGTTTGAATTACTGATAAAAATTTAATCTCTATTATTACTAACGTTTTATAAAGATTTTAAAGGTTTAACCAGTTTATCAAAATCATCAGGTTTAACATATTGTATAACTTCTTTTTCTGATTCACTAAGCGCTATATCCACGCCTTTAGCCGGATATAACCAGTGAATCGCATCACTTTCAGTGTCCTGTAACTTTTCAGCAGGTTTACCAAAACGACTTTCTATTAATTGTGCATCCAGATGTATTGAAGGTAAGTATGTAATACCCACTATAACCGATTGTTGAAGTAACCTGACATCTTCATCCAGCAAGGTCACTTTACGTGTACCACTATCCAGAGTAGAAATACGTGCGCCTCGATTATATATCTTTTGAATGGTCTCGTCGGATAAATCAAGTGACATCACCATTTTTGACTTTAAACCAGAAACTTTAACATGGTCAAAATAGGCTTCAATCACCGCCGTCGACTGCTTGGGTGAAAACAGGTTAATCGCTGCTTTTTCTTTAAATAACTGTTCAGCTTCAGCTATTGTTGTTTGACCTAGTGTTATTTCAAAAACACGCGTATTCCCATTGTCCATGATTTCAATTTGCCACGGAAAACCCGTAACACTTATTTCCTGTTTTTTTAGCGAAGAGACATAAACGCCTAAAATGACCGCTAAAATACTTATGCCAAAAACAGTTAGAAATACATGTTTGCCCATCGATTTACATTATTCCTGAACAGGTGTTAGCGCATTTTCCGGGTAACGCTCACTTACCCAGTCAGGTAACATAGCGTTTTTAGCCTGATGAAGTGACTCAGACTCAAAGATAATTAAGCCTAATACACTAACCATAATGGGAAGGAATGTTGCCCCACTGAAAGCCCAGTGTTGTGGTCGCATATCACCACCTGAAACCATATAAATAGTTGCCAGCAAACTGCCCACAACCGTTAACATAATCAGAAAAAAGCGACTACGGCGCGCTGCAATCTGCCAGTGGGCATTCACATACCAGCTAGCACGGGTTTTAGCGCGTTGAGCGCCCCAGAATAGATAAACCAGGCTAACAACCGAGAAAATTGGAATCACAACAATAAAGTGCGTTAAAGAGCTGGCACTCATTATGGCCACAAAAACGAGAACATGATTAAAAATAAGGTTGGTTAAAAAAACTTCATGGGGAACACGGGCTTTTTTAATATCTTCAGGAGAAATGTCGAATTTCATGTAATCAGAGACCAGTAGCTAAAATCAGGCTAAATTATAACATTAATGAACGCTTAAATACGTCTTACTTTATGAGGCAAATAGTCGCAGATAGTTGATTTTACTCAACTCGGCTATACTTTCCAGCTTATTTCCTCTTACATCCGCCAGACACTCAGCGACGTGCCCTACCCAACCCGGGTGGTTTTGCTTACCACGATGTGGCACCGGTGCCAGATAAGGTGAATCAGTCTCAATTAAAAAGCGGTCATCAGGTACTTTTCGAGCGACTTCTCGCAGGGCTTCCGCATTACGAAAGGTCACAATGCCTGAAAATGAAATATACATACCCATATCCAGAGCCTGTTTAGCCATATCCCAGCTTTCAGTAAAGCAATGAAGCACGCCACCACAGGACTCAACCCCGCCGTCTTTAAGCAGGTTAAGCGTATCTTCCTGTGCATCTCGAGTATGAATAATAACGGGTTTATTCAGATCATTAGCGGCTTGCATGTGTATCTTAAAACTCGCTATCTGCTGCTCTCGTGTATCTTTAGAGTAAAAATAATCCAGTCCGGTTTCCCCAATAGCAACTACTTTCGGATCTGCGCCTAATTCTACAAGTTGCTGGAGTTTAACCGTATCATCTTTAGTATCACAGGGATGAACACCGACTGAAATATCAATATTATCTCTATCCTGCACCAGAGATTTCATAGCCGGGTATTCTTCCAGGCTAATTGAAACACAGAGCAGTCGCTCAACCTGAGCTTGCTGGATAGTCGCCATCAATTCAGAGAAATTATTATCGAAGTCTTTTAGATCGATACGATCAAGATGGCAATGAGAGTCTATAAACATGGAGGAAAGTCTTAAGTTGTCAGTCTTAAGCCGTAAGTCAAAAAATAAGCACCTGCGGCGCACCGCTTTGACTTAAGGCTTACAACTTCTGACTATGGTTACATAGTATGGGTAGTGCGATCTGACTTCAGGGCGCCAGCAAGATAAGTTTCTATTTTAGTACGTGTCTGACCGTTATCCTGTGGGCCAAACTGCACGCCAATACCGGTTGATTTATTTCCCTGAGCACCTGCAGGAGTAATCCAGACAATTTTACCTGCAACCGGAAGTCGTTCTTTATCATCCATCAAAGTCAGCAACATAAACACTTCCTCCCCCAGACCGTATGATTTATTGGTAGGGATAAAGAGCCCTCCGTTAGATACATAAGGCATATAAGCTGCGTAAAGCGCTGCTTTGTCTTTGATTGTTAATGAAAGTATACCCTGTCTTGGAGCGCCGCCTGCTGCCATGTTTTAAACCCGTTTTAATGTTTTGTACCATGATAATAGCAAATCTTCCCACAACATTTGAGTATTCAGTGGAATTGATTGCAATTGTTTGTTTTTAGTCACCTGATCCAGATAATCATAAAGCCCGGATAAACTGGATCGAGCCACTAACTGTTTTAATTCTGACTGCTGTGCCACATGTACCAACTGCACCGAGTCACCACATTGATGCAGTTTAATCAAATCCTCAACCCAGTCAAATAACCAGTTAAGCATATAACTTAAAGGCAGTTTATGTAACTGCTCAGCCTGATCTATTAATGGCTGGTTTTTCGCCACTTGAAGCAGGGATGAAACCAGTAATTTGTGATGATCCAGTAAATCACTTTGCTGTAAATTAAGCGCCAGTAGAGGTGCCCCATGAGCTAACTGAAGTAATGCCTGTGCCTGCTGTATGTTCTGGCTTTCTAGCCAGCTCAGCGACTGCTGTGCATCTGGCACATTAAAAGTTATGACCTGACAACGTGAGCGAACGGTAACAGGTAATTTCTGAGGATTCGAACTCACGAGAATTAAAACCGTATCACTCGGGGGTTCTTCTAATGTTTTCAGCAAACTATTTGACGCATTAATATTCATATCATGAGCATCAACAATAACTGCAACCTGATAACCGCCATACTGGCTAGTTAAACTTAACTTGCTGGATAACTGACGAACATCATCCACTTTAATGGTTTTGCCGCGCTCTTCAGCCTGTAAGATAAATAAATCAGGGTGTGTCTCAGCTGTTATTAACTTACATGATGCACAATCACCACAGGCATTACCCTTATCATCAGGAGAGGAGCACAATAAACTCTTTGCCAGATGTTGTGCAAAATCCAGTTTACCCAGACCTTCTGAGCCAAGTATTAACAGGGCATGGGGCAACTTGGCAGCTCGCTGTTGCTGCTGCACTTTTAACCATTGAGCTTGTTGCCAGGGATAAATCATAAATAAACACACATAATTAATAAGGTTTGAATTATAGACCGGCCGAATTGACAAACCTTTATCCATATTAAAATATTACTATTTACACCAGCAAATCACCATGAAATTTCTAATTAAAATTATCATAAGTTATCGAATCTAAATAACTTATCCCGTTAATCCGATTTTTCTTATAGGCCCATAAAAAATAGTCAGGCCTAGCTATAATTAAAGTGCAGTTCAAAAATGACAAATCAACCTCCCCATATCTGTCTTTTAAGGCACATAACCTACTGGAGCTCTAAATCATGATGTTAAGTGTAGCCGGCCAAAATATTGAAACTAATGAACAGGGATTCATAGCAAACCTTAGCGATTGGAATGAAGACTTTACCGAAGCTGTAGCAAAAAATGATGGCTTAGATTTATATAACGACCATTGGGAACTCATTCTTTATTTCAGAGATTATTTTGATGAAAATCAGGTATGCCCAACCATGCACAAGGTTGTTCGCGAACTGGGCTCAAAAAACAAACATTTCCATGATCAGAAAGATTATGAAAAACATATTTATAAACTGTTTCCAACTGATCCGGCACATGAGGTATGCAAACTAGCTGGCTTGCCTATGCCTCAACCTGATGATTAGCAAATCAGGCTTGTTATAGAAAATAAAAAAGCACCCATCCGGGTGCTTTTTTATTCATGATGCTTTTTTATTAATACTGAAATATTGTCAAACAGGGTTAAGTAAAGACAGGATTAAATAATTCGAGAATCTGTTTTTCAACTGACTTCAAATCACCTGATGCATCCACAACTTTTACTCTTTCAGGTTCTGCCTTAGCTCTTGATAAATATGTATCCCTGACCCTGTTAAAGAAACCATCCATCTCCTGCTCAAAACGATCAGGTGTACTGCGTTTACCGGCTCTTTCTCTACCTACTGAAATAGGCGCATCTAATAATAACGTTAAGTCAGGTCGCAAATCACCTAATACCCAGTTTTCAAGCCCTTCAATACGTTTAACATCTAATTGACGACCACCGCCCTGATAAGCGTAAGTGGCATCTGTAAAACGATCACACAATACCCACTGACCTTTTT